>Ga0209168_10002684_pt1 | contig 12686 bp, 10 predicted proteins | sample Coa_R1_FD_187156 | JGI IMG/M metagenome (GOLD analysis project Ga0209168, IMG submission 187156) | Surface soil microbial communities from Centralia Pennsylvania, which are recovering from an underground coalmine fire - Coalmine... | ecosystem: Environmental > Terrestrial > Soil > Unclassified ... | reverse complement strand
GCAGTTTGACGGGCGCTTCGCCGGTCAAATTGCCCTGGATATCGCCGACGCATCCGTCCACGACGTGCTGGTTTGTGACGATGTGGCCGCTGCTGCTCACCACAAAGCCAGTGCCGGTTTGATCGACCGTCTTGGCTTTCGTCTCCGAAGATGACGGCGTGGTCGCGGCCGCAGCCACAGGCTTCGTGGGCGGCTTTTGCGGCAACGCGACGGTAAAGTCACCGGCATTGGCAATGCCCAATTGCCTCACCTTGGCGACACAATTTGCCAGCGTGGGCAACAACTGTCCGGTTTGGTCCAAACTGAACTGAAAAAGCTGCCCTTGCGTGAAGGCCGTCATCGACTTGGCCTTTCTGAACTCGGCGATCAGCGCCGAATTGTGCGGCATGGGGACTCTGAGCATGCGTTTGTTGAGCGGGACGCCGTGAACGTGAAATGGGGTCTGGCCGTCAAAGGTCAGCTCAATCGGAAAAGCCTGGCCGTTTGTGAAATTCCATTTCTCGTGAGCGAATGCCAGGCTCCAGCCTGCATTGGCATCTATCGCGACGACAAAATAGATTCCGCTTTGGTACTGGGTGCCCGCTGCGCAATGGGAAAAATTGCCGGTTTGATCGTCGGTGTAAGCGCCGCCCTTCCAGTTGCCGGCGATGATGGAGCCGAACGGCCCACCGGCCTCTGCGTTTGAAACCGCAGCAATCGAGCCTAGGAAAATTGCACCAATAGCCGCCCAGTGCTTCATGCCTGCCCCCGCAAAAACCAGGCAATACTATTGCGAGTTGCAATCTGAGTGTAAAGTTTCTTTCTGCTCGCAACGGGTGTGGGGCCGAAAAAAGCGAGCCGGCGGAAAGATGCGCGTTTTTTTAGTGGCTGGCGGAGAGGGAGTCAGTCAATCCCCATTGAAAGGCAAAGCATTTTCGGCCTTGCCCAGCAAGAACCCACTTTTTGAGCTACGGCCAGAAGGTGGGTTGCGGCTCCATACGTCGCAAGCCGGACGACGGCCAATCGAACGCGCTAGCGAAATCAGTTGCCCGAGCGATCATCGGCGTACCAGCGTTTATTCAAGTTCATTTTCGACGCCAATTTTCTAGAATTGGTCTTTCCGGCATCGTTGAGGGGGGCTGTAATCGGCCCTGCGCGGCATCTGCCAGCCAATTGGCCCAGCGATCTATGAACGCATCGGCTTGTATCGGCTCGATTGGCCAAGCCAATTGAAAGTCGGCCAGCCCCACCCAAAGCGCCTGCGCTGCCTCAATACCAGGATCAGCCATGAAGGGCCGCATGACGGTCATTTTTTGCGCCATAGGCGATACCATGAAGGCAGTTTCGATCCATCCATACCGGCCTGCTTCGAAGGCGTCACAGTACCAAAGCGAATGGCTCCGCCCTTCGAAATTGTACCTGTCTCGCGGTACGCGAAGGATGATGCCGGCATGGGCAACAACATCGAACGCAGGCGCTTCCCAGTCCCAGGGGCTCGGAGGTGTTTTGGCGATCGGCACCAGTTCGAGCTGAACTGCACCAATCGAAATGGTGATCCCGTTCCTCTTGCCGGCTTTGCCTCGCTTGGCGATTGGTGCAGCTTCCAAGATGGCTTCGGACAATTCACCATACAAACTGTCCAGCAAGGCCGAAGCACTTAGAAACAAGCTATCACGCTGTTCGACCGCGGAACGAGCCGCCGATTGTAACCGCTCGCTCTCGCTGCGCTTCGCTACCTCACCGAGATGCGCCTCGCTCAGCTTGGCGAGGCCGCCGGATCGTTGTTGTTGCGAACGCTTTAAGCGAGCGAGCAAATTGGCAGGTGATGGCCGGGCGCCGGGAGCTTTGAAGAGGGTCTCGGTGACGATCGCCTTCAGCGCAGCGGTCCCTGCATCAAGGACCGGCGGCTCGGCATGAAGGTGCTGCTCTCGAAAGTCCTCGAAGTTGGGACCGAGGAAAGGTCTGCTTCCACGCAACATTTCGAATGCCATCACGCCTAGCGCGTAGACGTCTGCAGCGCCAGTTGCTCTCTCAGCGCGCCAGCGTTCCGGCGCAGCATAGGGTGCGCTGAGGGAATACTTTTGCGTGTCAGGCGCAGTTGTAGCTTCGGCGTATCGAGAGATGCCAAAGTCCGAGAGACGCCACATTCCATCTAGATAAAGAACGTTCTCTGGCTTCAGATCGCGGTGGACAACTTTGCCGTCCAATTCCGCGAGAGCTAAAGTAAGGTCAATCAAGATCACCGTGGCATCAGCAGCCTGGATTGGTCCGGCGGCGCCCATCAAGTGCTGCCGGAGAGATTCGTCTGCTCGCGGCATCACCAAGACCCAGTGATCGCCATGTTCACCGCTATCTATGACCGGAACAATCCCGCGAACGCCCTTTAGGTCGACGAACAACAGTTCCCTATCGGCTCCGGGTGCTTTTGGCACCAGTTTGACGGCTGCCTTGAGGCCATCCTCATTCTCGGCCGCAAACACTTGGCCGAACCCGCCGGATCCAATGCGGGCGCCAAGAATCCAGTTTTGCGTAAGCTTAATTGCTGTCAAGGAACACGCCCGTCCGTTAGAAGCTTAGGATGTCTATAACCACTGAAACCATCGCCTCACGGCTTGCGCGGCGTTGCTGGTTGAAGATGCCGAGCCTCACGCATGACCTTGCATCGCGCTGTCGCTCGCGCTGTAGAGCTTGCCCTTCCAGAGCACGGAGATCTCTCGGAAGTGATCGCTGTATCGGATCATCATCTCAGTGATGACCTGCTCGATCTCTCGCTGCCGAACCCCCCACTCATCGATGTTCAGATATACGACGAGCCAGCAGTCCGAGTATCGAGCACCATACCGGCTGACCTTGTCTCGGATGGCGGTGTCCAAATAGCCCGGGATCGAGTCGGCACGAGCGTACCAGTCCTCAACGGGATCGAACCGCATGCCGCGCGGTTGTCGGTATTCCTCCCCGAGCTTGCGGCCACCATGAGTGCTAGTCACTTCGACTTTGATGGTGCGCTTGCTGATCCTGACAAAGCCGTCCGGCCACTGGTCGCGACGATCGGCGAGGCGAACTTGATCGGCGCCGATCCTCACTGCGAACTTGGCGAGCACGTAAGCATCGTGCAGGAACTTGAGCTGGGGCTGGACGAAGAAGTCCGGGGCAGCGTTGCGAAGGCGGAGCAGCCTCTCCGTGCGGTTGAATGTTCCCACCGATTGCCAGCGCCTCAACTCAACGCATGCGGCTTCTATCTCTTTCGGCGTGAGTGTGAGCCCAGTTGGGATCGATTCGTCGTCCTCAAGATCGAAATCGTCCGGGAGTGGGTCCGCTTCACAGACCTTGTCGATCCATTCGTCAGGGAAATTGTCTGCCACGGGACGACTCAGGTGGGTGACTATGGCGAGTTATGGGGCCGTTGAGCGAGGCGTTCAATACGATGTTGACGAACCTTCCTTCTGATCTGCACGGCGAGCCCAGTGCCGGGCCACCGATGGCCTGTCAAGGCCGCCAGCCGCGAAGCGGGGGCGTGGCACGCGCCCGCCTTGACAGGGCGGCGGCGGGCCGGCCCAATTGCTGGAAGCAGGCGCGCCTTCGCCGTGACTGCGCTACATGCTGAGCCCCCGGTTCCTTCCAAGGGTCCACTCGATGCCCCCGTCGTCACGCATAAGGCCGCCGATGTGCCGGCCGATGTGCCTCTCAAGCATTGGTAGCCAAGGCACCAACTGGAAGCCGAGCCCGTTGTCGATCATGGCAAAGCGCCCGCTGACGAGACTGGCGACGCCTGCGAGGCGGCCATTGACATACTCGCCAGCGTTTGCTGGCATGTAGGTTAGCCCACGTTCTCTCGCCATCTGTTGGCCGACACGCTCAATCTCGCGTCGCTCAAGAGTCGCCACCGTGCCGAGAGGGACGCGGATTTTGCCTTCCTTGGCGGTAGCGAGACCCATCTCCACAAGTCGCTGCGCCCTCCGATTCATCGCTTTGCCGACCTCCCTGCCAAAGCCGTTGTCTCGGAGGTCCGAACGGTCGTCCACGACCATCTGTCGATCGAGCCAAGTCGCACCATCGCTGGCAATCTGCCGGTCGAGGCCGATGGCCGAGAGCGTCCGTATTCTCAGCCCGTCACCGCCCTGGCTGAGGTCGTAGGCCTGCCCACGCTCGACGATGTCCTTCGGGACCTTCCAATGATCGGGATCGATCCGCTCGACAAGACCCGCCCGGCGCAACGCCTCCAGGCGGCGGACGTGGGAGCGCACGAAAGCTTCGGGGTCCTTGCCCTGCCGCTCAAAGCTGTCGCGGACGCGCTCCAGGTGCCGGCTCGGCCGGTAGATGTCGGTGCGCTGCTCGATATTGCTGGTGATGTTGCGGTCGGCAGGCCTTGGACCGGAAACGACTGGGGCTGCTTCAACGATCATGTCTCGTCCCACCTCCTCGATCCGCGTCGGGTCCTTGAACTCCATGTGATGGACCCGGCCATCGATGCTGTCGACGACCAGGTAGACGCGCTCGCCCATCTCGTCTCCGGCGAGACCCTTGGCCAGGACCCGGCCGACGATCTTCTCGCCCAAGCCTTCGCCGTGAAGGGCGAATTGGCCAACACCACGCTCCTCGGCGAGACCATTCCTGGTGAGCGCCCGATGGATCGAGTTGATGGCCTCATTGCGGTGGTCCAGATCCTTCAGGACTTGCTCCGTACGGTCGGAGAGAGACCATCGTCCCGGCTCAAGCTCGGTGGCCAGTCCGTATCGCTCCAGGTGCCTGACCCGGCCGATCATCAGGTTGCGGTTCTCCCGGACGAGGAAGGTCGCGCCCTCCCCTGGTCGCAGGTCGATCACGCCCTGCTCCTGCTGCTCGCTCTGAAGCATCTTATCGAGCCGGGTCACCCGCTCGGCCTCGACCTCGTTCTGCAGTTTGGTCTGAAGCTCGATCTCGCTCTGGTGACCCAATTCCTGGGTGACCAGTTCGCTCGACCGGTGGCGGACACCGTGGGCGATGTAGTCTCCGGCAATGTTGAGAATGCGGCCATCATCGAGGACGCCGCGAACCATAATGTGAGTGTGGGGGTGGCCGGTGTTGTGATGGTCGACCGCGATCCAGTCGAGCCGGGTGGCGAGATCCAATTCCATCTGGCGCATTAGGTCGCGGGTGAAGCCGCGAAGGTCAGCCATTTCGGCCCCATCTTCCGGTGCGACGATGAACCGAAACTGATGACGATCCTCCCGGCCGCGCTCCACAAACGCCTTGCCGTCGGCCTCGTTCTCGAACGCCGAATAGGCCTTTCCCCGATCGCCGTCACGCGTAACACCATCCCGCTCAAGGTAACGCAGATGGGCATCCACCGCCCGGCTCATCGTCCCGCGCATCTTCGGCCCCCGTGTGCCCCTCGCTTGCGGATTGAGCCGGACCACCCTTGCTTTGACCACCACCCGCCGCGCGCGGAAGCGGCCTGCGGAATCTCTCTGCCACCCACCGTCCCCACCCCGCCGAGCGAACGAGGCAACGACTTTCGCGCCGCGGCCGCGCGCGTTGAACCGGCCCGTCCTTCCTCCTTCCCGGGCACCACTCGATCGCGCTCCCGCGCCTATCCGCCGGGGATCGCCGCCCGCCTTGCGGACTGCGATCTGGACCTGCTTGAGGAACGGCTGCGTCCGCGGATTGACCCGCGCTCCCCCGTTGCGGGACCGGCCAGGTCTGACCCGGAAATTCTCACTGTCATCGCGTGCCATGAGACGACGATTGACATCGGAAAAAGCCGACACAAAGCGCCGCCGAGCAGTGATCGCATCAAATCGCATCGACGCGCATGATAGCGAAAAGCAACGAGCTTCCTGATTCACACACATTGTGGACGCCATCGCTCAGCAGATTGAAATCAAAAAGAGAAAATTCTGCGCCGCTGGCGCGTCACCTTGGACGGTGCCGCTCCGACGTCATCGCAAGGTGCGAAAGACCAATGTGCAGACAAGCACTTCCGACCGTAGTCGGAGGATGAAAGCTTGCGAACGCCAGTTCGCTTTATCTCGCCGTCACTCCTGCGCTCGACCACCAGACCGTACCTCTCGCCGCTTACCTCCATTTGCATCGAGGCTCTGTGAGCGCCCGCGCAGCACCAGCGGAGCGGAGCGTTCCATCGCTCTAGGGGTGTGGGGGGATGGAACACCGCCGATGGAAGGGGCGATGGCAGGCGATCGAATGACCGTTGGCAGGGGCGTTCGAATGGGCGTTGGAAGCGATGGAAGACCGATGGAAAGGGCGATGGAAGGTCACCGGGGTACCCTCTCGATGTGCTTCCGGCGTTTCGACGCGGGACCGGTTTCCACGCTTACGATCCTGCCGGCCGTAAACAAGCGCTCCATCGCTGCGCGAAAAGCTTCTGCTGTTACGCCGTTCGCATCGGGATCGCCGGCCAACTCAAATGGCGCACTTCCGCGGCCGGTGCTTGGCCGGACGGGTCGGCCCTGGGTGATGCGCTTGTCGAGCAGTTTGAGAAAAAGCTCGTCGACGTCGCGCTCGGCGGCCGCCCGGTAAGGAGAGGCCTCGGTCGACGTTGCTGGAACGAATGTCAAACCGTTCCATCGGAGTTTGATCTTTTCGCCAGCACGCCGGTAGTTCGACTTCTTGACCTCGAGTTCCCGGACATCCGGATCGTTCTTGTCGGCATCCGAAAGGTGCAACATGGAGCGGACGGAGTTGCGCCAGTCGACAGAATTGGCGGTTCCGGAGCCGTCGGCCATGCCGCGCACCGACGGGTGGTCGAGCAGCACAATGGCTGTCTCATTTTCGCGTGCGATCTTGCGTAATATTGCAAGAAAGCTGCGAACCTGCCGTCGGGCGATCGCTTCGCCGTCGAACACCGCGGCTATCGAATCGATGATGACCAGGATCGGCCGGTACGCGCAAATCCATGCTTCGATCTGCAAGAGAAGTGCAGTTCTCGTGATCTTGCCGAGCCGGTCCGCAGTCACAAGCCAACTCGCCTCCAGGTCAGGAAAATGCAGGTGCAAATCGTAAATCGCGTGCGGATCGATGTGACGGTGCTTGCAGATCCGTTCGATCCGGTCGCGAATATTGGACTCAGGCTCTTCGCAACTCAGAAACAGCGCCGGTCCCATTTCGACGACGCACCCGAGCCAGTCGCCTAGGCCGGCGGTCACTGAGACCAGCAGCTGCACCGCAGTCTCAGTCTTGCCGGCGCCACCGTTGCCTGAATACAGCGTGAGATCGCCGCACGGGATACGAGCTGCCGCCAACCAGCGCTGTTGGACTGGGTCGGTTCCCTTCCATGCTGCCGGCGTTTTGGTTTCGAGCGACGGTGGGGTCGGTAAAGCGTGACCGTTAGAGCCGCGATCGGACCGCATTCTTGGATACAGCTCAGAGGGCGATTTTGCCGACATCGCGATCTGCATGACAGTGGCCTCTTCGTCACTGCCGGGCTCACCAGTCAGCCCATGCGACTCGGCGACCTCGAAGATCTTGTCCACAACGGTCGCCGAATCCAGCGATCCGCTTCGCACATATTGGTGCAGGTGATCGGCCATTTCCTGCAAAGCACGGAGTCGCTCCGAAGGCATTGCAGGGGCCGTCGCCACAATGCGAGGGGCGAGCGAGAGCGCTTTCTGCCCATCCCTTATCGGCGTTGAGATGCTTGCATCACCATTCATCCGATTCAAGTCCGGAGCCAACCGGCTCGCAGCCGCGAGCGGTGCGCTTGGTGCTTAAGAACGTGACGGATGATTTCGATCGGATGTAGCGCCCCCACGGCGAACCGCTTCGGCTGCCAGTCGACGCTCGACATATTCGTTGATCGATTTGACTGTGATCCGGCGCGACTTGCCTTCCGTGTAGCTTTCCAATTCGCCGCTGTTAATGAGCTCGTAGAGCTTTTTGCGGGAGACCTGGATCGCCCTCATCGTCTGGTTCGGCGATGCTACGAGCGGCGCTTCCAAGGCGAGAGAATCAGCAGACATTGGCGAGACATCCTGTTGTTTCTGGATGACTCGGAGCATGCCTGAATTGATTTGTATCGCAATGCAGCCGCGACAGCATTCGCAGTATCGGCGGCGCAAGGGGACAATTGTGTGCCCGGTGCAACCTTTAGCCCTTGACGTCCTCTCGCGCGCGAAAAAAATCGGAGCGCTTTCACGTCAAAACCCGACGTCAACCGGCACGCAGAACCGGCAAGCTCAGTCGAGAATAACCCATATCGGATTTCGGGGCTCAACATGTATAAGAGTTAGTAGGTTGCGGTATCGGGGCGGGGAACCGCACAAGTCGGATGAACTTTTTTCCCCCAGAGTGGAGTTCACTCATGAGTAACGGATGGAATAGCCACACTATCGCCGTTGCACTTTTCGCGGTCGCGGTGATGATCGCAATGATCGCCGCATTCGTCACAACGTTGGAGCGGGTCGACATGAGGTCGGCTAACAACGTGAGCCCGCCCGGTACAACGGGTCTCGCTAAGCCTCATCCACCACTCGATCGTTCACCAGGCCAGCCAGCGTTGAAAAAATAAGCGGCCGCCAGAGATCCGCGATCCAAAACGAGAGAACCGGACCCTCTCGCGCGCCTGCCAATCACATATGGCCTTTACGCAGCTTCTGGCCTAATGGGGCATTCTTGCACGAAGAGACGTGCTTTTGGCTGTGAGTTGTTTCTTTCTGCACCGACGCACTCGGCCAAGGTCCGACGAGTCGAAAGGTCCCGCCTGCGGTTGCCTTATCAACTGCACTGATCACCAACCACATGCTGATTGCTGCACAAATGACGGAGCTCTTCATTTTGAGAACCTCCTCGCAACTCGATACCACCCCAGACGCTTCTACTTCCTTCGGTCGATTCCCTCTCCTAAGGCGAGAAGTTCACAGGCGCGACGTAGCTGTCGCGGTCGCCTGGCTTAGCAGACGGAAATGGCGGGAACGGGCTGGCGCGTTTAAACAACGCAAGCGCCTCCTGGTCGAGGGCGGCATTGCCGGACGATTTAGTCACCGCGCTATCGATGACGGCGCCCTTGCGGTCCAATTCAAAACGCACCACCACAGTGCCGTGAGCCCCGTGCGCTGATGCGGGGTAGCGCTTGAAACGTTGTATGTGGCCAAAAACAAGCGCGTTGTAGGCTCTTGCGGCTGCCTCGCTGAACTGGCCGACTTTCTCGGTCTTGGGCGGCGCCCGTGTTTCCGGCGCTGGCGGTTGCACCTCGGGCTTCGGGGGCTCGATGTCCTTCTCCTGGACACGCGGCAGCTCGACCTCAGCTTGCGGTGACTGAACCGGCGGCTGCTCCAGCTTCTCGGTCGGCTTCTCCTGCTCGGTCGGCTCTTTACGCGCTTCCTCGGCCTGCTGCATGGCTGGACCGACCGCGATGTCCTGGTTCTGGATCTCCGGAGAACTGGCCTCAACCGGCAACAGCGACACCGCGATGGCGGGCAAGATAGTTGGCTCGATGGGCTCGCGCGCTTGCCAGAGGGCCACGGAGGCGACGAGGGCTATATGAGCTAGCAGCACGGCGAGGCCTGCAAAAGCCCAGCGCGAGAGCCCTTGCTGCTGAGGTAAATGGATTGCAAGCGCGGTCATTACTTCTCTGCCGGCGTTTCGAGCCCGACGAGCGCAAGCTTGAGATATCCGGAGTCGCGCAGGACATTCATGACGGCCATCAGCTCGCCATAGCTCACCGACTGGTCGGCGCGGACGAAGATCGTCTGATCCTTATGGCCGTTGGTGGCAGCATCGAGAGCGCCCGCAAGGCCATCGCGAGCAATGACCGCTTCACCAACTGCAATCGTCAGGTCGGGTTTGATGGTGAGGAAGACCGGCTTGTCCGGCCGTGGTTGCTCGGGCGCGGTCGACGCCGGGAGGTTGACGCCGATGTCGACGGTCGCAAGCGGGGCTGCGACCATGAAGATGATCAGCAGAACCAAAATGACATCGATGAACGGCGTGACATTGATCTCGTGCTGGATTTCAAGATCGTCGCCTGATTGCGAACCGAGACGCAGGGCCATCTTGGCTACTCCGCCGCGCGCTGGCGGGACACGGCGCGTTGCCCGCGGCTGACCATCAAGAGAAGTTGCGCCGAGGCGTCACTGAGCAGTATGCGATAGCCGGCGATCACGCGCGCCAAATGATTGTAGATCACGACCGCCGGGATAGCTGCGACGAGCCCAAGAGCGGTCGCAAGCAAAGCTTCGGCAATGCCGGGCGCGACGACCGCAAGATTCGTCGTCTGGGAATGGGAAATGCCGATGAACGCATTCATGATGCCCCACACCGTGCCGAACAAGCCGACAAACGGCGCCGTGGCGCCGATCGTCGCAAGAATGCCGACCCCGCGCGATACCTGGCGCGTCATCGCCGCTTCGACCCGCTCCAGCCTGAGCGCAACACGTTCCTTGAAACCGTCGTCGATCACGCCGTCCGAGAGTTCCGCTTCGCGCGCGGTCGAGGCGATCAGCTGCGCAACGGCGTCACGCGCATCGGCGCAGTCCCGCACGGCCTCGCCGAGGCCAGTTCCCGCCTCCATCATTTCAATTCGCCGCCGCGCCCGGCGTCTCGCCGATCGCAGTTCGATCGTCTTGGCAAGCCAGACCGTCCAGGTGACGAGCGAAGAAAAGGCAAGCCCGACCATCACTACCTTCACCACAATGTCGGCGTTGAGGAACATCCCCCAGGGCGACAGGTTGCGAGGCAGAAGCAGGTTTGGCGCATCGGCGCATGCGGCAGACGACATCAGCGCAACAATTGAACCGAGGCTCGCAATCTTCACGCGGCCAAGAGTCCTGCATTGCCGCGACTGCCTGCTGTGACGCTGCATCCTGATCTCCATGTGCATGGTCCTCTCGATACCGCTCATATCTTCTGGGTAATGCCGAAAAAGAAGCCGCGCCGCGGCCCGAATTGCGGGGCGAAGACGCCAATGCCCGAGCCGTCCCTGATCTCGTAGATCGTGTCGAGGACGTTCACGATATCGAAGCGGAATGTGGTCGGCTTGTTCGGCGCGACGATGTTGAAGTCGTGCGAAATACCGAGATTGACCTGGGTGTAGGAAGGCACGTGATCGGTGTTCGCGAAACCTGAGCGAAGGCCGCTGCCGTAGATCATCGAGGCGCTGAACTTCGTGCCGTTCCACAGATAGGAGGCGCCGGCCGACGCGGTCAGTTGCTGGGCGTGATCAGTGAAGATGTAGTGGCTGGCGATAAAGGCCAGTTCATCGGGACCGAACAGAAACTGGTTCGATACGATGTCCTTGCCGATCTGTGTCGCCCAGGCAAGGTTGCCATAAGCGCGGAAATTGCCGTTGGTGTAGTTGGCCTTGAGTTCGAGGCCTTCGTTGATGCCTTTGGCATAGTTGAAGCCGGTCAACACATAGGCCTGACCGAATTGCCCGTCGTCGAGCAGGTCGGTCGCGAGCTTGTAATAGACGTCGGCGCCGACCTCGAGGCCTGATATCGCGTTGATCTTTTGCACCACACCGATGTCGAAGACATGTGAACGTTCCGGCAGCACCGGATCGTTCTGCGCCACGGCCGGGGTTAGCGTGTTCGCGGGTGCGGTCGGCGGCGTGACCAGCGCCAGATTGACCGGCGCTGCAATGACCTGCGTTGGCGGGGTAAAGTTGCGGGCATAACTTGCGTGGAAGGTCGTATCGTCGGTGGGCTTCCAGGTCAGGCTGACGCGCGGGCTGAACTGGTTGGCGTCGACATACTGGTACATCTGATCGAACCGCAAGCCGGCGTTCAGGGTCAGTTGGTTGGTGATCTTCCATTCGTCTTGAAGGTAGGTACCAATCAGCCAGCCGGTCTTCGGGCTTGTGTCGAACACGGTGAACGGCGGACCGAAAGCCGCGCCGGTCGTCGGATCGGTTTGATTGCCGGTCACGGGATCGACGGGAAGCGCCTGCGATATATTTGTGACGAGCGAGCGCTCGCCGCTGACCGTGAATCCAAAACGCAACGTGTGTGCATAACCGACGCGCCAGGATGTATCCTCTTGGATACCGTTGGTGAAACTTTGGCGGTACACGTCGGAGGCGACGCCATTGATCAGGAGGTCGCCGACCAGATCAGGCCTGAAATGCAGCTGGTTGTAGCGGTTGAAATAGGAGACTTGATAATCGATGTCGCCGGCCGTCTTCTGATAGGCGAAGACATTGAAATCGGTGGATTCATACTGGCGTTGGTTGAGTTGGGCTGAATCGAACGTGTTTTGTCCGAACGCCGTGAAATTCGCCGGCTGCCCCGGATTGTTCGGTATTTGAAATGCCGCATTATAGGCGCCGCCGATATAGGTCAGGCGGCTGGTCGGATCGATTACGGTCGATACATAGGCAAAGCCTTTTTCCTGTGTCGTTTGATCGTGGATGGCATTGTAGGCCGGCGTCGGGTTTTCGATTCCGAGATTGTTCTGCAAGTAGCGGCCGGTCAGGTAATACTGGGTCTGCCCGACCGTGCCGCCATATTCGAAATAGGGCGTGATGGTTTGATGGCTGCCACCATAGAGGCTGACGCTGCCGCTGTTGTTGAAGGCGTCATTCTTGGTCTGGATGTCGACGACACCTGCGGTGCGCAAGCCGTACTGGGCTGGCAAAGCGCCCGTGATCAGATTCAGGCTGCCGATGAAGCCGGTGTCGAGGATCTGGCCAAACGCCCCGACGCCGTCGGGAAGCTGAATACCGTTGATGCGGTACTGAACATTGCCGTGCTCGTTGCGTATGTGCAGGTCGCCGC
>Ga0209168_10002683_pt1 | contig 12690 bp, 16 predicted proteins | sample Coa_R1_FD_187156 | JGI IMG/M metagenome (GOLD analysis project Ga0209168, IMG submission 187156) | Surface soil microbial communities from Centralia Pennsylvania, which are recovering from an underground coalmine fire - Coalmine... | ecosystem: Environmental > Terrestrial > Soil > Unclassified ... | reverse complement strand
GGATCTGGCGGCTGATTGTCTTGTACACCTCGAAGCGCGGCTTGACGAAGATCAGATCGGGACACTGGCGTTTGGCCGTGATTGAAGGCATCGCCGAGCGCACACCGAATTGTCGGGCTTCATAACTCGCCGCGGCAACGACGCCGCGCTCCGCCGACCCTCCGACCGCCACCGGCTTGCCGCGGAGTTCGGGATTGTCGCGCTGTTCCACCGAAGCGTAGAACGCATCCATGTCGATGTGGATGATCTTTCGATGCGTAGCCGTGGAGGCTTGAGGGTCCTGTTCGGTGGCCATGTGCTGACTATAAGGGCGGGACGCCCCCATGTCAGGGTTCAGTCCACAGTCGGACATTCGGGGCAAGTGTCGCCGATGCCGTCCAGGACCTCAGCGATCTCAACGGCAGCGGCCTCGGGAGAGACGCCCGGCGGGGCAGAGTGCCTAGCCATGTCGAACGCCCGCTCACGCGCGTGCGGATCAGCGCGATCCTGCATCCAGCCGTGTTCCTCGCATTCCCGGATGGCGCCGGCTTCCTCAAGTAGGGAAATTGCCCAGCCGCGAAGCGTCCGTGTCGCAGGTCTGCTTGCCTTCGTCATCAACATCGAGATTACTCCTGCCAGGACGAATCTCTATGTCCCTCGACTCGTTCCGCGCGGTTAGCACGGGGAGGGATTCCAAAACGGGCTGGCTGCGCACTTCTCCACGTGTTCCGCCAACCTGTGCAAAAACGGTCAGGCGGCCGCCTTGTCCTCCTTGTCGGCGCCGCGCATCACGATCTTCAGCGCGTCGTCGGGCAGGGGTCGCTGTAGCGCCTTGGCCTCGTCCCAGGGGGCACGCATCCACAGATCGCGCTCTTCATTCGTGGTGAGAATGACTGGCATCGCTTTTTCGTGAATCGGCTCAACGATGGCGTTTGGAGAGGTTGTGAGAAAGCCATAGACGAGGTGAGGCCCGGGGATCGGCTTGGACTTCGTGCCACGGTCTCCTTTGAACTCCGTCCAGATTCCTGCGAAGGCAAAGAGCGGCCGGTCTTCGTTCAGCGCGAACCAGACCACGTCCTTCTTTTTCGTTTCCGGGTTGGGTTCAGGGGCGTATTCGGCAAAGCTGTTGGCTGGGACGAGGCAGCGGTTCTGCGGCTTCAGCCAGGCGCGCCAGTGCGGCGAAGAGGTATTGCGGATGTTTGTAACAGGAAAGTTCGCACCTCGCGGAGGAGGGGGCAGGCCCCAGCGCATCGTAATCAGTTCGCTACCTGTATCGGTGTTGCGGATGACCGGGGCCAGATAGTCCGGAAAGACGCCGGTCATTGGCGGCAGGTTGCCGACATAGCGATTCATCACGCGAAACAGTCCAATGATCGCGGCCTGGTTTGTTGTGATCGAATAGAGGTTACACATTGATGGTCCTCATGGATGCGCGTTTGCGTCGTCCGAGCAGGTGGCCGGACTTCCATTGGCGCGCATGCAGGCCCGATAAAGCCATGGCTCAACGTAGCTGCCCTTCCAGATGCCGCGGCCGGCGCGTTCTGCGCTAGGTTGAGCAGCTTTGTATCGTCCTTTCGAAAAATGTGGCCAGTCGAGCGCAAGACCGCCGTGGACCAGCCATTCGCCGAGATCGGCGCCGCCGGTCGAACAGGCCGCAACGGTCCGGCCGTATGGATCCAGGTTCATGGGCACACAGTTGACTGGACGCCGCGCAATGAAGGCATCCAGATCATTCGCAGCCTGCGCGCCGCATAGGTATTGCAGGCTGTCATCGCTGCGGCAGAGTTGAGTACTCTCGGGCGCGTCGATTCCCCAGAGGCGAATCCGCGTCCCGTGAATCTCAATCGTGTCGCCATCGATCACGCTGGCTTGCCCGATCAGGTCGGTAGCCAGGGCGGGACTGCATAGCGACAGGAGCGTCAACAAGGCTGCGGTTCGTCGGGTGGCCATCGTTCGAATACCTTCAGCCAATCCGGTATGGCCTGTTCAGGAAATAGTCGCGATTACCGAGCGCTGCCTCGGCGTACTGATCGATCGTGACAATGATCGCCTGCACATGCTGGTAACAGTAACCTTCCAGGGTTGCCTGGCGCCTGACGTCAGCGAGCGCCTTGATCCACGGCGGATGATCGGTCTTGTCGTCGTACCATTTCAGGGGAGCTTGGGCCAAAGGATCAGGCTCCTTGCGAGCGTTGATGGTTTCGACGCGTCAGATCCTCGAGCTCCGCCCGCCGTCTTGTGATCAACAGGCGCGGTATAGCATCGTCGAGGCCCGCGCGTTGCAATTGCAGGATGGTGCTGGCGAGTTCGCGGATCTGTGCGCGCAACTCCAGAATCCTGAGCGGCAGGGGATCATTGCTCACGCCCAGCCGGCGCCATCAGCCGCTCCCGCTTTTCGACATAGAGAATGAGATCGGCTTGCGCGCGCATCAGGCGTTGGGCCGCAGGCGTGCAGTCGAGATCAGCCGCTCGATTTCACAAGACTGAAGCCGAACGTCGCGCCGGAGGCGGGCGATGTTGCGATTGAGCAGAACCAGACTGCGGTCCATCGATCGCCCCGGGCGAAGATCATGATCAGTGTTACGCGACGAGCTTCGGCTTCTGGGCCGGGCGATGATTTGCCTTGAGCCGCTCCTCAATGGTCGGAAGCGGATCGCTGCCGCCGGCGGCCTTCCAATCGGCCACCAGCGCGGCGAGCTCCATCCTCATGGCCATCAGCAGAAGCGCGGATTCCGTGCAGTCCAGATCGTTTCGGATCTGGTCCCGCATGGTCTGCTCAACGCGCATCATCTCGGCCCGCAAGAAGCTGATCTTGCGGCGGGTTTCATTAATTCGGTTGTCCATGGCTTGTTAGAACAAAAAGAGAACATAGAGTCAAGTGGCACATATATAAAGAGGGACGGAAAATGAAAGCCATGGTTACGAAATACGGTGGGGTGGCGGACCGGCTTGGCCGGTCAATGACCCGCGCCCAGGCGCAGCGGCTGCAGGGTTTGGCCGAGGAGGCCTATCAGCCCGAGCAGTTCGTGCCGGATTTGAGCTTTGACGAAGCCGCGCGTCGCATCGATGCGCTCAAAGCAGAGATCGCGCTGGCGGATTCGTACTAGCGCTGAACAACCAGGTGTGCGCTTCGGTTGCTTCGAAAAATATCCGGATGGAAGCGCTGAGTCGTCCACATGCGGCCAATCGAAGCTGGGCCCGTGCTGGCGCGATTTCGGCGACTCGCGCTAAGCAACGATTTGTCTGTCGGTTTGAATGCGCGAAGGAAGAAGATGGTTACGACTGCTCGTGAACTGCCCGATCAAGGTTATGCGCTGGAAGTAGACGGCCGGATGAAAGCCGAGTTTACGACGAGGGACGGCGCCAAGGCAGGTGGGGAAGAGCTGAAAAAGCGTTTCCCCAAGCTCCAGGTCAAAATCTACGACGCACAAACGCGCGAAGAGATTTCACCTTCAGGAATTTGAGCGCGTCCGGCAAAGGCCGGATCGGGCTCTCGTGAACCGAGCCGCGGTGCGTCTCGGCCGTTCCGGCTTTGATCCCTCGCGCAAGAACAGTTCAGGTGCTCTTCAGCGGGCCAATATAAAAACCGGACCTTTATGCAGCCGCCGCCGTCTGCACAAAGGTCCGATCTTGTCTTGTCTCCTCGATATCCGAAGGCCTGTGGAGGCCCCTTCCAGATCCCTGAAGAGAACTACTTAGGTCCGGACATCGATCCGGAGCAGCACTTTCTCGTCGCTACTTCTTCCGCGACGTCTTCTTTGCCACCTTCTTGGTCGCTTTCGCGGTCTTCTTTGCCTTCTTCGCTTTCTTGGCCATGTGGTCCTCTATGACAGTTACCTAGTTATTGCGCACGCCGTGGATCGACATGCGCAACATTGCGACAATATCACGAAAGCAAATTGATACAACGCGTCGCGAATTTTGGTGTTGAGTCGCTCGCCGGAGGCACTCGCCCGCGGGCCTCGCCGTCATTGCATGCCGGCGTCGCTATCACTGTCCCGCATTCGGGTGCCTTGTTAACCGGTCTCGCGACTGCAGTCGTCCCGCGTCCCGCCAAGTGGCGGCGCTATGCTGACGCTCCTGCGGCTGCCTCTTGTCTTGCGGGCTTGCGCCCGCGAACGCTTCCGCTCGGTCGCGAAATGGCGCGTATTGCCGCTTGGGATGGACCGACCTCCATAGAGTGAGAGGGGGGCCGGATTTTCCGTGACGGGTTAAAGGTCGCGAGAGAGGCTCGCGGCGCCCGTCATGGAGATATCCCATGACCCAGTTGAATGTGCTGGATGCGGCTTGCCGTAAACGTGGCGGCTACAAGGTGGATGTAAACCGTGGGGAGCGGATTGGCCGCGTGTCCTCGGAATGGTTTTCCCGGCCGGCGGACGAGCGATACCTGTCACTTTCGGAACTGCAAGGAGCGGTGCGCGGCCGCGCCGAGCGAAGCCGGACCCGGACAGCCGAAACCGCTTCAATCCGGGTGGAAGCCAGCCGCGGTGATGCCGAGCACCTGAATCTGATGCTGCCGGGTGAGGAGGTGCCGCTCGCCCCGACTCACTGGAGCTTCGGGCAGCTCACAACGATGGTCGGCGCGCCGTCGACCTATTTGCGCCAGCTGCCGGCAACCCTTGCCGCCATCAATCTCCAATACGGCCTGTCCTCGCATCGCGCCGAACTGATCAAGACGCTCGAGGTCGAAGATGGGCGCGTTGAACTGCGCGCCGTCACCGGCCCCGACTACGGCCGCATCTACGATCATGAGCTGGTTGCCGCCGTGCAGCGCATCGCCGGCAACGGTACCGGTGATACGCGCTGGAAGGTGCCCGGTGTGCTCGACTGGTCGACGGGTGTCTATCATCCGCAGGTCGACATTACGAAAAGCACGACCACGCTCTACGCCTCGGATCGTGATGTATTTTTGTTCCTGGTCGACGACTTGAATCCTATCGAGGCCGGGAAACTGCCGGACGGCTCCTCCGATCTCTACTTCCGCGGTTTCTATTGTTGGAATTCCGAGGTGGGCGCCAAAACGCTCGGGATCGCTAGCTTCTATCTCCGCGCCGTCTGCCAGAACCGTAATCTCTGGGGTGTGGAAGATTTCGAGGAGATCACCATCCGACACTCGAAATACGCCGCGTCGCGATTTGCCCACGAGGCGTCCCCGGCGCTCACGCGTTTCGCAAATTCTTCACCAATGCCGTTCGTCAACGGCGTCAGGGCCGCGCGGGAGCGGATCGTCGCGCGCACCGATGATGAACGAACCGATTTCCTGCGCAAGCGCGGCTTCGGCAAATTGGAGACGGCGAAGATCATCGAGACGGTACTCGCCGAGGAAGGCCGTAAGCCCGAAAGCGTCTTCGACTTCGTACAGGGCATCACCGCTGTTGCTCGGGACAAGCCCCATCAGGATGCCCGGCTCGATCTTGAAGCGCGGGCGAAGAAGCTGCTCGACCGCGTGGCCTAGCGTTTCCGCGTGCCAGCCATTGTTGGTCTTTTCAGCGTCGCCCTCGAGGAAGAGGGCGGCGCTCGGCTTCGTGACGGGTCTTAAGGTCCAGAGAAAGGCTCCGGATCGCCCGTCGCGGAGAAACTCTAATGTCCAAATCTGTTCAGAAGATCACGCTGAGCCAGTCTCGTGATATTCCTTTCAACAAGCTGGTGCTGAGCCAATCCAATGTCCGCCGCATCAAGGCGGGCGTTTCGATCGAAGAGCTTGCGCAGGACATTGCGCGCCGTACGCTGCTGCAAAGCCTTACTGTGCGGCCAGTGCTGGACGATAATGGCGCGGAAACCGGGATGTTCGAAATTCCCGCAGGTGGCCGTCGCTATCGCGCGCTTGAGCTTCTGGTCAAGCAGAAGCGGTTATCGCGGACCGCGCCGGTTCCTTGTGTCGTGCGGACCGAAGGGTTGGCGGAGGAAGATTCGCTGGCCGAAAACGTCCAGCGGGCGCCGCTCCACCCTCTCGATCAATTCCGCGCCTTCCGTGATCTGCGCGAGAAGGGCGTGGGCGAAGAGGAGATCGCGGCCGTTTTCTTCGTCAGTGTCCAGGTGGTTAAGCAGCGCCTTAAGCTCGCCTCGGTCTCGTCCAAACTGCTCGATGTCTATGCGGAAGACGGCATGACCCTCGATCAGCTGATGGCGTTCACGGTCAATCCGGATCACGAGCGCCAGGAGCAGGTTTGGGAAGCTATCCAGCACTCCCACAACAAAGAGCCGTACTATGTCCGGCGGCTTCTGACCGAGGGCGCGGTTCGGGCCTCAGACAAACGCGCCCAGTTTGTCGGGATCGAAGCCTATGAGGCCGCCGGCGGTGACGTCATGCGGGATCTGTTCCAGCAGGACGACGGCGGCTGGCTGCAAAACCCGGTGCTGCTTGACCGTCTCGTCGCCGAAAAGCTGGAGCGTGAGGCCGTTGGCTTGCGCTCCGAGGGCTGGAAATGGTTGGAGGTCGCAATAGACCTCCCTTACGGTCACGCTTACGGGCTGCGCCAGATTGTTGGCGAACCAGTCGCGATGAGCGAGGAGGAGGTTGCAACCGCTGAAGCCTTGCGGGCCGAGTACGAGCGTCTTGAGCAGGCTCATGCGGACGCCAACGAACTCCCCGAGGAGATTGACCTGCGGCTCGGCGAAATTGAGACCGCTCTTGCTGCGCTCGACGATCGGCCGGTCAGTTATGACCCGGAGGAGATCGCGCGTGCCGGTGTTTTCGTCAGCATCGACAGATCGGGTGAGCTGCGGGTCGAACGCGGTTACGTGCGCCCTGAAGACGAACCGACACTTCCGCAAGCTGAGCCGGCAACTGACTCGGAGACGAGCAGCGCTGCCGCTTTGCCGGATGGCGATGAAGAGCGGGCGAGCACGTCAGTCGCTCAGGAGCAGTCCGAGGAAGAGGATGGTAGCAAGCCGATCCCTGATCGGCTAATGACCGAACTCACGGCGTATCGCACGCTCGCCTTGCGCGAAGCGCTGGCTCAAGATCCTGATGTGGCGTTTCTGGCAGCACTCCATGCACTCTGCCTGAAGCTCTTCTACCGTTACACGCCTGAGTCCTGTCTTGATATCGACGTGAAGAGCGTGGTCTTCGGTAGCCAGGCGCCCGGTCTCAACGACACTGTCATCGCCAAGGCGGTTGACGAACGGCACCGGCGGTGGTCGGAGCAGTTGCCGCGCGAGGCGGCCGAGCTCTGGGATGCGCTCACTGCCTTCGATCCGGACAGCCGCGATGCACTGTTCGCCCACTGCGTTGCGCTTAGCGTCAACGCGGTCTTTGAACCCTGGAATCGGCGGCCGCGTGCGCTTGCCCACGCCGACCGCGTCGCCGAAGCCGTTAGCCTCGACATTGTGGCTGCGGGCTGGTCGCCAACTATTAATAACTATTTCGGCCGTGTGACGAAGGCTCGCATCGTCGAAGCGGTCCGCGAAGCCAAGGGCGAAACTGCGGCCCAGCTTCTCGAGCACCTGAAGAAGGCCGAGATGGCGGAGCGGGCGCAGGAATTGCTCGCCGGCTCGGGTTGGCTTCCGGAGCCGTTGCGCACCCATGGCCAGGCGATCGGAGCGCCATCTCCGGCCTCTGAAGTCAGTGAGGGCCTATCCGCCAGCTCGGTCGTAGAGGAAACGACGGCGACTGGATACGAAACGGCTATTGGCCATTCTGAGGTGCGGGTCGAGGATGCGTTCGTTCCGGCAGAACAGCCGCTGGTCGCGGCTGAGTGACGTAAGGAGCCACCGTCACTCTCGAAGGCCCGCCGTCCCCGGCGGGCCTTTTTCTTATCGGGGACCAGACCATGTCAAAACAAGCATCAGATCTCGCCCAGTTGCTTGCCGAACAAGCCGAACTTGTCTGTCGCCATTATCTCTCCAATGGCAGGCGCGTCGGGAACTACTGGATTGTCGGGGACGTTCGCAATGCAGCCGGAAGATCGATGTTCGTCCGGCTGCGCGGGCCCTGCGAAGGGAAGGGTGCTGCGGGCAAATGGACTGATGCAGCGACGGGTGAGCACGGCGATCTCCTCGACGTCATCCGCGAGAGCCTTGGGGCTCGCGACTTCAGCGAAGTTGCCGAGGAGGCGAGGCGGTTTCTGAGGCTGCCCCGTCCTGAACTGGGAGTTGTCACGAAAGTCGTTCGTTCTCCTGCACCGGCCAGATCTCAAGAGGCCGCACGGCGGCTCTTTGCGATGTCAGGTCCGATCGAAGGTACCATCGTCGAGACGTACTTGCAGCGCCGAGGAATACTGCACGCGCACCATGGCGGCAGCCTGCGCTTCCATCCGCGTTGCTACTATCGGCCTGACGAGTATCTGCCCACCGAGACCTGGCCCGCAATGATCGCCGCTGTCACAGCCTTCGATGGCCGGATCACCGGCGTCCACCGCACATGGCTCGATCCGCACGGCTTTGATCACGTCCGGCTCGGCAAGGCTCCGATCAACACGCCGCGACGCGCCATGGGCGACCTGCTTGGCAACGCCGTTCGCTTTGGCGCAGCTGACGACGATGTGTTGATCGCAGGCGAGGGCATCGAAACGATGTTGTCGCTACGCTGCGTGCTTCCAAAGTTGGCGATGGCCGCCGCACTGTCGGCCAATCACCTTGCGGCCATTGCATTATCGCCAAGTTTGCGTCGGCTTTATATCGCTCGCGACGCCGATGCCGCTGGCGACACGGTGCAAGCTGTTCTGTCACAACGTGCAGAAAGCGCCGGCATCGAGGCGGTCCCGTTATCGCCCCGGCTGGGCGACTTCAACGAGGATCTGCACGTCTTCGGCCTTGATGCTCTTCGGGCAGCATTGCGGATCCAGCTGGCTCCAGAGGACGTCTCCCGCTTTCTTCTCTTGCCGGCCACTGTTGGATAGCAGCGCCTGGTCTTCGATCGATGTCGACAGTTCGATCCCGGTGGGTCCAATGCCGGAGAGGGGCGACCACGGCCTCCTGAGGGCGATCGGACGGCAGGCGACTCGGGCCGGCAATGGCTGAGGGACAGCCATTTTCCGCCGCGCGCCGCCGATGGGACGCTCGCATTATATATTGGACGATGGCGCGCTTTGCATCGCGAAGCAAAATGGCCGCCCACAGCCATCCTTCGCTGGCGCTTCGGCCCTCCGCGTTGCTGCGGGTGCCGGCCCGTTTCTCCCGCCGTCTGAGGATCGCCACGAAGGCCGCGATGGGCGCGGCCGATCCGGCAACAGGACCACATCCCATGACCGATCCTGACGACATCGAACAGCCGCACGCGTCATCTGCTAGCGACCTCGTCCTCAACGAATTGCAGCTCTTTGGCTACCGTCCATTCGAGGACCGGCCAGATCCGAGGCCACTGCCCGAAGGTAGGACAATCGCTGGCGCCATCGCGGATATCTTCGACGCCCTGGTGGCTACCCTGAGCGACACGAGGCTCGAACCGGACCTTCCGGATCTGCTGTGGTCGACGGTCAACCTCTTTCACCGCGCCGCAGACCGCATCGGACGGCAGCTCGACGACAACGAACAGGCGCAACGCAAAAGTCAGCGCGAGCAGGATGGCTCGGAAGTGCGATCGGTCGAGCTCGAGCGCCTGACGGCAGAAGGCATCTCGTTGATCGAACGCCGCAACTGCCTCGAACTCTTCCGCGATCAGGCCATCGAACGGTTTGAGGTCCACACCGGCGCTTCCTGGCGGCCGCGGTCGGGTTCACTCGTCAACCACCGCACGCTCACCGCAGCAATGATCGACTCCCGCGATTTCATCGCTGCCAAGCGCCGCATTGAGACAGAGGTCATGTTGCCAGCAGGGCCAAAAATCGCACTTACCGGCGGCCTCGACTTCAACGACCACCGTTTGATCTGGGATCGCCTCGACAAGGTTCACGCCAAGCATCCCGACATGGTGCTGATCCACGGCAGCTCGCCAAAGGGCGCAGAGCTGATCGCTTCCAAATGGGCGACCACCCGCAAGGTGCCACAGATCGCGTTCAAGCCGGACTGGACCAGGCATGCCAAGGCAGCACCCTTCAAGCGCAACGACGCCATGCTCGAAGTGCTGCCAATCGGCGTCATGCATTTTCCGGGCACGGGAATCCAGGACAACCTCGCCGACAAAGCGAAGCGGCTTGGCATCGCCGTCTGGAAATTCGGCGGCGAATAGCCGCCACTTTCTCCGCCACCATCTAGGCGGAGTTGCGTTGCCGCAACTCCGCCTGGTTTCGCTTCCATATCCAAACCTGCGCCGCGGTGGTGGTGGAAGGCGCGACCATTACACCTTTGTACATGGAGCCACCACGATGCTCGCGCTTGGACTACTCCTCAACGTCGCTGGAATTGGATTGTTCTGCTGGCTGATCTTCACGCTGGCGGTATATGCCTTGCCGTTGTTCGTGGCGATCAATGCCGGCATTTGGGCCTACCACAGTGGCGCCGGTCTGCTCGGCACGCCGCTTATTGCCATCGCCGCCGGCGGCATGACCCTGGCGATCGCTCAAGTCGCGTTCGCAATGACACGATCTCTGGTCTTGCGTGCCGTCATTGCGGCCGTGTTCGCGTTTCCGGCTACACTTACTGGTTATCGTGTCGTCCTTGCGATGGCACAAATCGGAGTGCCATCGCTTATCTGGCAGGAGGTCTTCGCTTGCCTCGGCGCGGCCTTCATCGGCGGCACAGCATGGACGCGCTTGACCGTCTTCACGGAGCTCCGACCGATCGAGCCCGGCAGGGCGATCGGCGATAGCCCTCAACCTGCTCTCGCGGCCGCGACGCGCGGGGATAATCTTTCTACTCTTGGTATCGAGTAGGTTGGCGTAGATCAGCGCGCTGGGGTGTTCGGGACCTCAGCGAAAGAACGTTGTTGTCTTCCCGGAGCACCTCGACCGGCTGGAGGTTAGTCCGGCTCCGCATGGACGGGGGGAGGTCTTTCTCGGAGGTCGCCGCGGGCAGCGATGCCGCCATTTCCCGTATTCCGCTTCTTTCTCTACGCCCAACCGTGCCAACCCCTTGAACGGCACGACCGAGATTAGCCACGTCTCCTCCCGAGATTGCGCTTCAGCACGCGACGCACCGGGCCTCCGTGATGGCTCGATCTGGCCGAAGACCGGCTGCGCCTCGATCGTCTGAGCCGCAACGCTGTCGCAGCGACTTTCTTCCCCTGGGCTTTACACCCCGCGGGGCAAGCCCCGCGGGGACCCCGGTCAAGCCCATTCCTCGCGCAAGCCAAGAAAGTCGCTGCGACAGCGTCCTCCGCTGCGCTGCGGCCCTTCGGGTGCGGCGCCGATCGTCCTCGGCCTTGCAGATCGCCATCGAGGCCGCGTTGGTCGCGGGCTCGAAACACAACAGGAGAAGAGACATGGCTACCATCGGTTCGTTCAAGAAGGTCGGCAACGATTACCAGGGCGAGATCGTCACGCTGAGCCTGAAGGCCAAGGGCGTCCGCATCGTCGCCGAGGCTAACCGCGCAAGCGAAAATGCTCCGAGCCACCGCGTATACGTGGGCCGAGTCGAGATAGGTGCCGCCTGGTCGAAGCGCTCCGAGGAAGGCCGCGACTACCTCTCGCTCAAGCTCGACGATCCCTCCTTCACAGCGCCGATCTACGCAAACCTGTTCGACGGTGAGGGGGGCGAAGACTACAACCTGCTGTGGTCGCGGCCGCGCAAGAACGGCGAGTAAGACAGGCGCCGCCAGCCCCGCCCGACGAGATCGGGCGGGGCTTTCGCGCTGTCTTGAATTCAAGCTCTTGTCCGCGGCAGCTATTTGCGCTTGCCGCTCTTTGTCCGCTCGCTGCGTGCCGCGTCGTCGGGCATAACGAGGTCGACGTGGCTTACACCGAGTGTGCTTGCAAGCTGAAACAACGTCACCACCGTCGGATTGCGCCGACCTGTTTCGAGACCGCTGACATACTGCTGGGTAAAGCCGGAAGCTTCGGCAAAGCTTTCCTGAGTAAAGCCTTTTGCTCTTCTGAATTTTGCAAAATTGCGGCCGACCAGCTTGCGCATGTCCATGCGCGCAAGTTGCGTCTTTACATACTATGAGGTTTATCCTCTATAATATGTATTCGGTTGAATCGTCGGCTTCGATCAGCCGGTCGGGGGGCGTGTAGGCAGCCGATCACAGCATGCAGTTCACAGTTGTGTGGTTCGGAACTTCGATAATCGAAGTATTAATCTTTGCCGAGCACAAACCTGTGGACCAATTCGGCTGTCCGCGAGAAAATAGCTTTAGTGCAGCCAGGATTTCGCTACGTCGAAGCTTCTCAGTGCGTAGGAGTTTCTGTAATGCCGCAGCTCAATGCCAAAGTTGCAGATCTGGCTCCGGTTGAGCAGACGCTAACGCCCTACGACGAGCAACACGCCATCACCTACGTGCGTCTTCTCGATGCTGAAAAAGCAAATGCCGATTGGCAGGACGTCGCCCGTATCGTGCTTCACATTGATCCTGTCGCCGAGCCAACCCGCGCTCGCAGCGCTTACGAGAGTCATATGGCTCGCGCCAAGTGGTTAGCGCGCCACGGTTATCGCCAACTCCTCAGCCGTGGATGGCCCAAGGCCGAATGAAGCTTGTTTGAAGAAAACATGACGTCTGGTTGACGCTCAATCAGATACGCAAATGACCCCATTGGCTTCAGAAAACAATTCAACCAGAAATGGTCATATTTGTCTGGCTGCAATTCGCCACTTAGTAGCGTGCAGTGGGGAATTCGTTATGTCAGTTGTTGATTGGGCTTCCGAGCAAGATTACGCAAATCTCGAAAAGACCGAAGC
>Ga0209168_10002682_pt1 | contig 12690 bp, 4 predicted proteins | sample Coa_R1_FD_187156 | JGI IMG/M metagenome (GOLD analysis project Ga0209168, IMG submission 187156) | Surface soil microbial communities from Centralia Pennsylvania, which are recovering from an underground coalmine fire - Coalmine... | ecosystem: Environmental > Terrestrial > Soil > Unclassified ... | reverse complement strand
GATGACTTCATGGCCGAGATCAGCCAAGCAGGCGCCCGCGACCAAACCTACATATCCCGAACCGACAACAGCGACGTGCATATTCAAACTCCTGGAACTAAAAACACTTGAAATTCTCTGACATTCACATGGGAGGGGAGTTGAAACGGCCTTGGGAACTCACTCTGCCCCAAGTATTTGCTGATTCTAACATTGGCGCAAGGCCCGAAAGCACCCAAAAGTTCTGTAGCACGATTGTCCTATGGTGTTCTCTTCCGTTTTGGGACTGCTACGCCCTTGCAAGAAGCCGGGCGGCCCGTTGAGGCCGCCCAGCCCAAAACAACTTATTGGACGGTTGTGGTCACGGTCGCTGTATTGTTCTTCGTATTCGGATCGTACGTAGTTGAAGTCACAGTGGCCGTGTCGGTGATGGTGTTTCCAGACGATGCGTTGACATTTACGACCATAATGATTTTCAGCGTGTTCCCGCTTGCCATCGTTCCGATAGTGCAGGTAACTGTGCCCGTGCCTCCTACCGGAGGTGCAGTACACGTTCCGGTATTCGGAGTCACGCTGACGAAGGTCGTACCGGTCGGAGTCGCATCGCTGACGCTAACCGCGAGCGCCGTATCCGGACCATTGTTCTTGGCGGCGATGCTGTACATGAGGTTGGCACCGCTCTTGATGGTGGCTGAAGACTTGAGCGTCATGGACAGGTCGGCCGACTGGATGATCTTTGCGAACCAGGCATCGGCAAGGCCACCGTTACAAGTACCATCGGTGCCACAGGTCGACTGCACGGCATGCAATGTGACCGGCAGGTTGGTGGAAAGCGTTCCGCCGGTGATGTAGACGTTGTTGGTGGGATCAAGTGCCACCCGATAGGCCCAATCTTCTCCGTTGCCGCCGAAATAGGTCGAGTATCCGAAGGCACCCTGCGGCGTGATCTGGGTAAGGAATGCGTCACTGGTGCCGCCGCCGTAGGCCTGCATGGCGTGGAGTTGCGGGAAGTCGGGCGAGGCGGTCTGGCCGGTGACGTACATGTAGCCGTTGGTATCGACGGCCATGGACAGGCCAGGATTTTCATCCAGTGAACCGCCGAGATAGGTCGAGTACTGCAGAGCGGTAAGCGCGGTGTTCAATTTAGAAACGGTCACGTCGCCGCAGGTTCCGGTGCTTACGACACAGCCGGAAGAGTTTCCGCCGTAGGTTTTCTGCGCCGCATTTACCGTTACCGGGAAGTCGGAAGAGACTGTGCTGCCGGAAACGTAAATCGCGGTCGGTTTCACGACAATGCCGGCCGTGTAATCGAAGCTGCTGCCGCCGAGGAAAGTGGAAGCCAGTACCGCCGTTCCAGTGGGGTTGAGTTCGGTAACAAACCCGTCATAGGTACCGTTGCAAAGGCCGTCGCTTCCGCAAGAGGTTTTGTAGGCCCTCGGCGTCGTGGGATAGTTGGGAGAGCCCGTGATGCCGCTCAGATAGGCGTCATCGTTGGCGTCAATCGCTATACCGTAGGCGGATTCGCCCAAACCGTTCGAGCCGCCCAGGTACGTGGAATAAACCAGGGCCTTTCCTGTCGGATTCACTTCGCTCACAAACGATGTAGAGCAGCCGCCTGAGCTGTCCACCGGACACTTGGTTTGATACGCGCCGGCGGTTACGGGGAAGTCAGTCGATGTTGTGTGCCCCGAGACGAACACGTTACCGGGAGTGTCAACCGCTAAGCTGAAGGCCTGGTCGTCACCGCTGCCGCCGAGATACGATGACCACTCAAGGTAGAATCCTGCCGATTCAACTTCGACGACAACAGCATCGCCGGTCACGCTGCCGCCTTTGAAGGTCTTTTGAAATACTGGTCCTCGGACGGGGAAATTCGTCGAAAGGCTGTAACCTACGAGGAAAATATCGCCGTAAATGTCCTGCGTAACCTGCGAGGGCACGTCATCGTTCGAACCACCAATGAACGTGGCGAAAATCAGTTCGGTAAGGGCGGGATTATATTTCGCGACGAAAATGTCACGGCAGGGTTGCGTTCCACAAGTTCCCCCACCGTACGGGTACAGAGCAAGGATTTCAGGGAAATCCGCCGAGCGGGTGCTGCCCACAAGGATGGGCTGCCCATAGCGTACGCCGTAGGTAATGCCGTATGCGATGTCCTCGTCGCTTCCGCCAAGATAAGTCGAATAGCTGAGGACTGGATCGATAACAAGTTGCTTCGAATGATCGTACGCGCCAAGCTTGAATCCTACACGGCCATCGGCGGTCAGAGTGTAACGTCCGTCGATGGTCGTCCTGTGATGATTGCTTCCCTGATAGATAACCGGCTTGTGAAAGCTGATCTTGCCGCCGTCGATGCTGGCCATGAGATCGCCATCGCGATTGATGGTCAATGGAATTCTCTGGCTCGCATCCGCACCGGCTGCGAAGTTGAGTGCGATCGCTCCGGCATCGGCGCCAGGGCTGACTACGAAGTCGTATTCCAACTGCTTCTGCTTGCCGTAGTAGAGAAGATCGATTCCGGGATAGATCCCAGCATAGCGAACCTTCCCATAATTCGGGACATCTTTATGCCACTGCGAAGGGTCGTTGCCGATGAAGTAGTTGCTTCGAGCGACCTGTTTCTCGACACCTTCAGCACGCGCATGCTGGTTGGCTCCGACGACGCGCATGGTCAGAACGTCTTCCCCGCGATAAGGGCGTTGATTGGGGGCGTCAAAGCGGGTGTTCGCGCCGACGTAAGGAAGCATCGGCGATGTTATCGTGGAAGGCTTCGGAGTTTCCGGCTTTGCCGCCGGAACGGGCAGCGCAAGTACGGCGGAATCACGTGTCAGGAAAAGCGTGTAGCCCGCTCCGCGCGAAAGAAATTGCACTCGCTTGTCGGTCTGACCCTGATTGGCCTCGAAGCTCATGGGAATCTTGGCCACGGCTTCAGCCATCTCTTTTTTGGTGGCATCGTCGACAGACGGCTTTTGTGCGGGGAGCGCGGGGATTGCATTTGCCGCTGTGTTTGGCTGCGAGGAAGGGCTAGCGCTGCTGCCTGCGCCAACCAAGAGACCAAGGGAAAGTGCCAGTACTCCAGCTCCCACTGCCAGCGGTTTGTATCCTGCCATGTAAAAACCCCTCCGGGAAATGAACCACTGAGTTCGCGCGCGGAGCTTTCCGCGTCAGCGACTCGTTTTAAAATTGTTTGCGAAAGTGCTCGGGATAAGGCTCTTGGGGTTGGCCGCGACCGAGTGTTGGTCCACAGTCTGACTTAGGTTGCAGAGACTGTCAAGATGCAGGAACTTGCAACTTTTCGCGTTTAGATATGCACTTAATTGCCCATGGTCTCATAGCATTTTATTGCACTGTTACGGTAAAACTGAATGCCTGCAGTCCAGAGACTGACGCCGTAACATTTACAGTGCCGGCCTTGGAAGGAGTGACGTAGCTGATACTGGCGCGGCCGTTGCTACTTGTCACCACCTGCGACTTGGAAACCCTTCCTCCTGCTCCGTTGTCGGTGAAACCCACCGTGACTCCCGAAAGAACGTTTCCGTATTGATCGCTGACCGAAACCACTAGAGGGAGTGCGAGTTGAGTGTTTGGTTGCGCCGACTGATTGTTGCCCGAAACGTAATTCACCGATGTAGCGCTGCCCGCCAAAGACTGCTCCGCCGTGATGGTTTTGAACGTGCCGGTCGTCGCGGTGAGCGTGAGGCTTTCGGCTTTCGTGGGCAAGGTGTAATACGACGATGCCTGTCCCGATGAATTCGTAGTTGCATTCACAGGATTGAATGTCCCGCCTGCGTTGTTGTCGGTGAAATTTACGACCGCGTTCGGCATCAGATTGTTGTAGGGATCTCTTACCGAGACGATGATTGGTGCGGGCAGCACGGTCGCCACCGTGCCTTTTTGATATCCGCCCGATACTAACGATATTTCGGCAGCCGGACCGGCGGCGGCAGTTTCTGAAAAATAAGTCGTTGCTGTTTTCGAACTGGAGGCGGTGATCGTCACAGCCTCCGGTTTCGTGGGGAGTTTATATGTAGTTGTGGCAATGCCCGAGCTGTTCGTTACCACACTCGGGCTGCCAAACGAGCCTCCCGAAGGTGATGCCGTGAATGTGACGGTCACATTTGGAACCGGTTGATTGGTGTAGCTATTGAGAGCCAGCACGGAAAGTGTTGCCGGCAGAGTGGCGCCAACATAGGCAGACTGGTTATTCCCCGCATTCGCGGTCAGAGTGGGCAGCAATCCGTAAACCAGCAGTTGGGATTGGTTCGCGACGAAAACTTTTCCGTTGGCAACGGTCGGAGTAATGAAATTCGTCACGTAACCTAAACTATCGCGGCCACCCGCCGCCTGGCTGCTGGCATAGAACTGATTTTGCAGGTTGGTTGCATCAAATGCCCGCAGAGTTCCGCTGTTGGCGCCGGATGCGCCATTCGCCCAGGTGACAGCCCAATAAAGTCCGCTTCCCGTAGTGTTGGCGGAGATAGATCCGCTGCCTACGCCGGAATAACTTGATGGCGACTTTACGGGCGTGGTGTTCAGTGTGGTCCCATTCAGGGAATATGAGACGACAGGGCCCGGCAATTCGGAGAAATATACGTAGCTTGCGGAGCCGTTACTCCAATAGGTGGGAGTACCGTAGCGGCAGGTGAAGGCGGGTGCTTTTCCCAGGCAACCGCTTAAATAAGAAGGCGGAACAACATCCTGCAAAATGTTGATATTACCGGTGCTTGTGTCGCAAGTGGCGGGACTGCAAAATCCTCCCAGGTTATCTGTGTCGAGGACATAAATCTCCTCCGCCTTGCCGGAGGCGATGATGACCGGATCTGAACCGGGTGGGTTCAACAGCAGCGGCCCCACCGAACTGAGGTCCAGATCATTGGGTTCCAACACTGTTCCTTCGTTATAGGGCGTGAAAAAACTGAGAAGCTGAAGTTGCGGGCTCAGCTTCAACACGCTCAGGCCGTAGTCGGACCCGCCATCGTTCTCATCAAAAACTCCATCCGCAGTTTCCAGGTAGATGTTTCCGGATGGGTCGGTGGCCAAGCCTCCACCCGACTGCCAAATCCCTGAATTGTTTGTAGTGGGACTGGTCACGAACATGTAGGGAGTTTCGGACAAGCTCAACATGTTATAGCCCAGAACCCAGCCGTGGTTATTAATCTTCGGGAAGCCGTTGAGCCCCTTGCATCCCGTGGATCCCAGCGCAACGTACACATAGCCGCTATTGAGCAGCAGTCCGGGGCGATTCATCTGGTACTGCGGCATGAATGTAGGTCCGGACGGAGGCAGGATCTCGACCGGGCTGCCCGGTTCATCGAGACCAGTCGTGATGTAAACGGCGTGGAGATAAAGCGCGAATGGCGAGGAGCTTCCATTGCCGGTCTTGGTGACGAAATAGATTAGACCCGCGACAGGATCGATGACGGGAGTGCCGACGATTCCCGCACCCTTCGAAGGCGAGACCTGATAAGTCGAATCGCCACAGAGATCGTCGAACGGGGTCGGCGGGCCGTAATTTTCGAACCAGAGCTGCTGGCCGCTATCGGCGTCGAATGCGTATACGCTGTTGTTTAGCGTGGCTACGTAGACGACGTTGTGTACGCCCTGTCCCGGAATAGCGACATTTGGCATGTAGAGCGGCTGCGCGGCGGCCCAGCTATCGAGTGTTTCACTGGCAGCATAGAGTTTTGCGAACTGGTTTACGTTGACATTCGCGGGGGTGAGAATACTTTCGCCGAGGTTCTGCCCAGTACGGGCATTATCGTTGTGATAGGTCGTGACGCTGACTTGTGCCAACCCAAGGCATGGAAACGCGATAGACAAGGCGAGAGAAAAAACGAGGCGCAACCCTGGCACGAAGCTTGTGATTGGATTCGAAACAGAACTGGTTTGCAGCTTTCCCACGGAAGCCGGAATCATCCCGCACCTCGATTTTTCCACTAGTCAACGGGGCCCGGGGGGAGAAGCAACAAAAAGCTGGAGGAGCCTGACGCAGCGGATCATCCTCTCGCGCGCTGCATCTGTCAAGGAAAAAAGCTGGTTCGGCAGGTCGAGAGTCCCGGAGCTAATTGCGAATTTGCGGGCCCTTTCTACGGTTGACAAGGTAGCACTTTAAGGAGAAACTCCGCTACAGAAGAAGTTCTTATTCAAGGAAATAGTTAGTACACCTTTTGGCTATGGCTCAACGTCCCACTCAGGGGACCGACTCCGCAAAGCCTAGCGGGCCTAGTCGCGCAAAGCGGGAAGACTTTGCGAGCCAGCCGGCGCCCTTTACCGACCGGAGTGACGCTCCTCCTCCACTCAACAAGGTCACCGATCTTGTTCAAGTCGCCGCAAAATTCGCGGCACACGGAGCGGGAAAAATTCCAGCGGCGCTTTCCGGTGAATTGGCGCTCGATCTTGTGCTCAACGAAATTGTCGAACAAGCCTGCCTCGCGACCGGGGCATCGGGAGCGGCGATTGCATTGCGGCGCGGCGATGACATCGTTTGCCGCGCTACCTGCGGAACGAATGCCCCCGAACTGGGCGCCCGCCTGGAAAAAAGCTCAGGCCTATCCGGCGCGTGCCTGCGTACCGGAAAGATTCAAAGTTGCGATGACGCCTGGAACGATGACAGAGCCGACGCGGATCTTTCGCGGCTGTTGGGAGTGCGTTCCGTTGTCGTCTATCCGATAGTGGGCGGCGAGGAGTTTCTAGGCATTCTGGAAATTCTCTCTCCGTTGCCCTCTGCTTTTGTTGCGGGCGATTTGGAAACACTTGAAGCGCTGGCGAGCCGCGTAGTCAAGAATGTGGAGGCGGCGAAAGAAATTGCTCTGCTTCCGGAGATTCCGGTCCGCGTTAATTCTGAGCGTGCAGCCGAAAGCTCAAGACCCAGCGATCAGGACAGGCCCGGCGTTCAGTCAGCTTTGCCACCGGTGCAATCCGAACCGGCTAGCACCAGCAGTTCCTTGCGCGAATCAGCGGTCGATTACGTAATTCCACTGCAGCGGCGTAGACAAATTGACTGGGTCACGGCAGTGCTAAGCGCAGTCATCCTGACCATCGCGCTTGTGATGGGCGCGGCCTTCAGCATGCGCGTGGGATGGATCAACGTGAACGATCGCCGCAGTGCCCATCATCCGGTGGCCGATTCGTCTTCGGTCGTTTCCGGGGGCGTTGCTAAGCCGATTGCCGCAGGTGGGACGAGCGCGCCGGAAACGGCGTCTGCGGAAACGAAGAGTCCAACCAATGCGAGACCGGTCGATAAAGATAAAAAAGAAAACACGCCCGCAGCCGGAGGAACTCTGTTCGTCTACGAAGATGGCAAAGAAATATTTCGCATGCCGCCGGCGTACGGACACAACGGGGCAACGGGATCGAAGCCCGAATTAATAAGCCGGGTCGAGCCGGAATATCCCGTGCATGCGCTGGCGCAGCACATTCAAGGAGCCGTCTCACTCCATGTTCAAGTTGGGGCCGACGGCAGAGTGCAAGATGTAAAAGTGGCAAGTGGTGATCCATTACTCGCCGGTGCGGCGGTCGCCGCGGTGCGGCAGTGGCGCTTTAGGCCGTACACCTCGAATGGACAGCCCACCGAAACCCAAGCCGAGATTACTTTGAGATTTATTCTTCCCGCCAATTAAGTCCTCGACTGTACTCTGCGTCGCCAGACGCGCGAACCGAATTGCAAGATCTTGCACAATGGCTTTTAACCGAAAAATAATTTTGCACACACGCGACAACCGATGCATGATAGGGTTCGCAAACGGGGTGTGCCACCGCGCGATCTGGCCGCAGGACTTCCTACAAGTCTTTTCGCGTGGCTGAACCTCGATCCTTCCTCCAACGGAGAAAAATTGAAATGCAGTCGTCCGGTCGCAGCGCCGCTTGGGAGAATTTTGTTCGCAATGCAAAGTGGAGTGGGGTTCTGGTACTCGCGGTGGCACTCGCGACAATCATAGGCATCGCCGAGCCTCAAACATCAGGCGCCACCGGTTCCGTGAATGTGACGACTTTTCACAATGACAATTCACGTACCGGCCAGAATCTGCACGAAACGATTTTGACCCAGGCGCTGGTGCAGCAAAGTACTTTCGGCAAATTGTTTTCGCAACCGGTCGATGGACAGATTTACGCCCAGCCGCTCGTGCTCGCCAATCTCAGGATTACCGGGCAGGGAACTCACGCCGTGGTTTTTGTTGCGACCGAAAACGACAGCGTTTACGCCTTCGACGCGAACAGCAACACCGGCAAAAATGCGAACCCGCTCTGGCACGTGAATTTCACGAATCCCGCGGAGGGCATCACTACTGTACCCAGTTCAGCCTTGGGCAGCGACGCCATCTATCCGCAGATCGGCATTACGGGAACGCCTGTAATCGATCCAACGAATGGCACGCTGTATGTGGTCGCGGCTACTTTGGAGAATGGAGTGTATTTTCAACGGCTGCACGCGTTGGACGTCACAAGCGGAGCGGAGAAGTTCAACGGGCCGGTTGTGATTGCGGCGACGGTGAAAGGAAATGGTTCCGGTTCCTCGGGCCACTCGCTTTCTTTCGATCCGTTCCGTTCCAATCAGCGGCCGGGATTGTTGCTGCTGAATGGTTCGATCTTCATCACCTGGGCCTCGCATGGATTGGAGGGCGAGTTCCCCTATCACGGGTGGGTGATCGCCTACGACGAGACCACGTTGAAACAGGTGGGCGCAATGTGCGTCACCGCTAACGGCGATCAGGGCGGAATCTGGCAGAGCGGCGACGCTCCGGCGGCTGACACGCTGGGGAATATTTTTCTCATGACCGGGAATGGCACGTTCGACGCCAACACCGGCGGCCAGGATTACGGCATGAGCTACCTGAAGATCACTTCGAAAGGGAATTTGCGCGTGACCGATTATTTCACGCCGTATAACGAAAATCAGGAAAGCAACGAGGACATGGATCTGGGTTCCGGCGGTGCGTTGTTGCTGCCCTACCTGACAGGCGCAACATATCCCTATCTCGCTATTGGCGCGGGCAAGGATGGAACCATGTACGTTGTCAATCGCAACAACATGGGCCATTTCAATCCATCGGGAAATACGCAAATCGTTGAATCGATCCCCAACGCATTCGGCGGACACGGCATCTACAGCGGGCCAGCCTACTGGCAGGGATACCTTTACTTCTGGGGAACGAACGATGTGCTGCGCATCTTTCAAATGCAGAGTGGGCTGGTTTCAACCTCGCCGATCGCCACCGGGGCGACTACGTTCTCCTCTCCTGGGGCTACAACGGAAATTTCTTCCAACGGCGCATCGAACGGAATCGTGTGGGCGATCGACCCTAGCGGTTATTCGACGGCTTCGCCCGCGGTGCTGCATGCGCTGAATGCAACCACTGCGGTTGAGCTTTACAACAGCTCACAGGCGGGGACGCGCGATACGGCCGGGGCTGCCATCAAGTTCACGCCTCCGACAATTGCAAACGGTAAAGTGTACGTGCCAACGGCAGTCGAGTTGGACGTGTACGGATTGCTGCCTGCGGGGAAGTAGGGGACGAGCCGCTTTCAGCGATGCTCACCTTGTCCTGATTTCGCGCCCGTCGGATTGGGGTCATTTCCGTCTGTCGCCGATTTCTGCATAGAGACTTTGGTTAGTAGTGCTTTCTTCCTCTTGTTCAGAATTTGCATGGGACGGTAGTATCACTGCACTCTGATCGCGTCGCGGTGTGGGATGGCGTGTTTCGGAATTAACCGGTATCTCCCCCCAACATAGAGACCCTGAATTTAGAGACCCAGCACTCAACGAGTAGCCCGCGCGAGCCCCTGAATCGAATTTTGCGCGGCCGGGTAATGGACCTGTTTTCGGATTGCGGTTTCTGGCCAATAACTGAGCGTGAGACTTGACCTTAGCGGGGAAGGTATTCACACCGACGATCGAGCGGCGCTTCGTCTGCGATGGCAAATGTGCGCAAGCAAAAAATTTCCTAAAGAGTGCGGAGGTAGTTTGTGAAACTGATTCCCGGCGGTGGTAATTCTGCGAATCCGCGGATCTCTCTGAGCCTGGCGGCTCTGTTTGTGTCTCTGGTGTTTTCGCTTGGCTTGCAGGCGCAAACCTACACGCTGAATGACATCTACACGATTGTGGGCGGCGGAGCGACTCCGACTGCGCCTTTGAGCGCCACTCTGCCCGGAGCGAGCGCCGCGATTGAAGATGCTTCCGGAAACGTGTACATCGCCGCGCCCGATACCGCGTATGTTTTCAAACTCAGCTCAACGGGAACTTTTGGCAACTACGCCGGCCTTGGGTATGGCGGGCACAATCCCGATGGTGGACAGGCAAGCAAGTCGCTGATCTATGCCGTGACTGGTTTGGCGTTCGATAGCAAGGGAGACGTTTACTTTGCTGACGCGGCCGGATCACGCATCCGCGAAGTGACACCCAAAGGTGTGATTTCGACCGTGGCAGGAAACGGCGTAAAGTGCGACCACGCGATGACCTGCGGAGATGGCGGGCTGGCCATTAATGCGAATTTGAATCTTCCCGAGACAGTTGCTCTGGACGCGAATGGAAATCTTTATATCGCCGATGCGGGCAACAATCGTCTCCGCGTGGTGAACATGCAGAAGGCGACCATTACTGTCGCCGGTGTGAGCATTCCTGCGGGAGACATTCAGAGCGTGGCGGGACTGGCGAATGACATTACGGGATGCCCGAATTCGCAGACCGCCTGCGGCGATGGCGGACCGGCAACGAGTGCATACCTCAACCTGCCTTATGGCGTGGCGCTGGACAGCGCCGGCAATATCTATATTGCGGATACTCTCGACCACAAGATCCGCGTGGTGAACGCGCAATCCACAACCATTACGATTGCGGGAGTCTCGATTGCGCCGGGAGACATCGCGACTGTGGTGGGCAATGGCATTGCGTGTACGAATCCGGTGAGCAAGTGCGGCGACGGGAAGGTATCCACCTCCGCGGAGGTGACGCGGCCGCAAGGAGTGTTTCTCGATCCTTCGAACGACATCTTCGTCGCAGATACTGGCGACAGCCGGATTCGAGAGGTCAGCGGGGCGACCGGGATCATCAGCACGGTGGTGAACTCCGCGGGAACGCCGGGATTCACGGGCGATGGCGGCGCCGCGGCCAGCGCCCAGCTCGACTTGCCGGCCGGGATATGGCTGGATTCGATGGGCGATTACCTGGTTGCGGATAGCGGCAATGGCCGCATCCGCGTCGTGAATAATCAGAGTTCGCCGATCACGGTGGGCGGTACGACGATTCAGCCGGGCGACATCGAGACGATTGCCGGCGGCGGCAACGCCGGAGACGGTGGATCTCCAACTAAGGCGACACTCGCCTTGCCGTGGGATGTGGTGGAATACGGCGGCAACCTCTACATCGTGGATCAGGGCGACAATCGGATTCGGGAAGTCATCGATCCGTTGGGCACCTCGCCGACGATCACGACTGTGGCGGGTAACGGCAGCGCCGGCTACAGCGGCGATGGCGGCCTGGCTACGGCGGCTACGTTGAATGCACCGAGTTCGGTGGCGTTCGACGCCAGCGGCAATATGTACATCGCGGATTCGAACAACCTGGTAGTACGCGAAGTGGCTGCGTCGACCGGTATCATCAGCACGGTGGCGGGCAACGGAAGTTCTTGTTATCCGACGACTGCGACCTGCGGCGATGGTGGGGTAGCAACAGCGGCCAGCTTCTCATTCCCGTTGAATGTCACTTTTGATCTGGCGGGGAACCTCTATGTCTCCGATTGGCAGGGATACAAGATTCGCAAGGTTATACCTTCGGGCGGCAGTATTGCGAATGGAACCATCTCGACGATCGCGGGGACAGGTGTTTCGGGCTCAAAAGGAAACAACGGGCTTGCGACGAAGGCCAATCTCAACCATCCCGCTGGACTGGTTGTGGACAGCAACGGCAACGTGTACATCTCGGATCAGTACAACAACGAGGTTCGCCAGGTCGTTGTGACGCCGAGCAGCACAACCTGCTCTCAGACGGTGGGCAACATCTGCCAGTGGGCGTTAAATGGGGCAGCGAAGCTGGCGGGGGATGGACTCCCGGCGCTTCAAGGCAGCATGTGGAATCCGCTTGAACTGGCGATCGATCCTTCGAATAACGTTTACATTTCCGGCGGCAACAACAACGTGGTGCAGAGAATCAGCGCCATTACCACGATCTACAGTACGGCCGCGGGCAGTTCGACGAACTCGATTCAGGGCGGCTTCGCCGGCGATAAAGGGCCGGCAACCAGCGCCAAGATGGCGAACCTGGGAGCGTGGGTCGATGGCAGCTCGAATTTGTTCATCGCCGACGGCGGCAACAATCGCGTTCGCTATGTACCGCTGGCAGCGGTAGGTTCGGTTAGTCCGACGAGCTTGTATCTGGGGCAATGGGCGCTGGGCGCGACGGGCACTGCTCAGTCGACTACTTTGAGCAGTTCCGGCGGTGAGGATCTGACGATCAGTGACGTTACATTCACCGGCACGAACAACGGCGATTTCTCGGAGACGGCTACCACGTGCGGACCGGCAATCTCGCCCGGCACGAGTTGCACCATTAGCGTGAGCCTGAAACCGAGCGTCGACGGACCGGAATCGGCGACGATGAATATCAACGACAACGCCACGGGTGGGTCGCAGACGGTGACGCTGACTGGATCGGGTCCGAACTTTGCGATTTCGGCTTCGCCGACTACGATAACGGTGACGCATGGAAACGCAGGGACT
>Ga0209168_10002680_pt1 | contig 12698 bp, 11 predicted proteins | sample Coa_R1_FD_187156 | JGI IMG/M metagenome (GOLD analysis project Ga0209168, IMG submission 187156) | Surface soil microbial communities from Centralia Pennsylvania, which are recovering from an underground coalmine fire - Coalmine... | ecosystem: Environmental > Terrestrial > Soil > Unclassified ... | reverse complement strand
GTCATCCTAAGGTATCGAAGGACGCCGAGCGCAGTCGAGGGGGTGTGACAACACATCGAATCGTTGTCATCCTGAGGTATCGAAGGACCCCGAGCGCAGTCGAGGGGCGTGACAACACATCGAATCGTTGTCATCCTGAGGTATCGAAGGACCCCGAGCGCAGTCGAGGGGCGTGAAAACAAAAATATGGGGATGTAGCTCAGCTGGTAGAGCACTTGCTTCGCATGTAAGGGGTCAGGAGTTCGAGTCTCCTCATCTCCACCACGTCAAAACCCGCATCCCGTAAGGGTTTGCGGGTTTTTCTTTGGCGCGGCATTCCGAAGCGATCCGCCGCATTTACGACAATGTTACGACAACTGGGTTCGAGGGCCGCGAAGATTTGGTCCGCGGTCTGCGCAACGCGGCGCCCGGTATGGTTGAAGAGATGGCCGTACCGCTCGAACATCATCCGCGTGTCCGCGTGCCCCAAACTGCCGGCTATCGCGAGCGGGTCTTCGCCCGCTTCGATGAGCAGCGAGTTCGCGGTGTGGCGCAGGCTGTGGAACGTGACGTCCGGCAGCTCCGCAAGCTTGAGCAGCGGTTTGAAGACGCGCCGGATGAAGTTGCTCTTGCGCAGCGGCGTCCCGTCGGCCGCCGTGAAGACGAAGCCCTGTTCGCCTTGGCATTCCGCCTGGTGCGCACGGAGCGCCTTGAGCGCCAGCGCCGGAAGATAGATCACCCGACGCGATTTCGCGGTCTTCGGTTCGGAACGCACGAGCTTGCCATCGAGGTCTTCGGTGAGCGTCGCGCGGACGGACACCGTTCCGGCGTCGAAGTCCAGGTCGGCCCACGACAACGCGAAGATCTCACCCTGCCGCATCCCCGTGGTGATCGCGAGCGCAAAGAGCGCACGCTCCTGCACATCGCGGGCCGCGCCGAGTAGCTGCATCACTTGCTGGCCATCGAGCACGGCAACTTCCGGGCGCTTCGGCTTCGGCGTCGGTACCGTGCTGCATGGATTGCGGCCGATCTTCTCCTCGCGAAGCGCCACGTTGAGCGCGCTTGAGAGCGTGACAAGGGCCGTTCGCTGCGTCGTGGCGCCGACGGCATCATCTTTCCAACGGCGGACCAGAAACCGAATGTCATCTGAGGTGAGCTCGACGAGCGATCGTGCGCCGATATGCGGAACGATGTGCTTGCTAATGAGATGCTTGCGCAGTTTGTACGTGTTCGGCCGAACGACAAGCGCGTCGAGCCAAGCAGTCAGGTATTCCGAGAGCGTCATATCGCTGCTCGGGCGGAGCGTCGTACCGTGTTCATCGCGGTATTCGCGCATCAGATCGGCGACGGCATTGCGCGTCTTTCCGTAGAAAGACTTGCGAACTACCGAGCCGTCGGGCGCTTTGAGCGTAAGCTTCGCTTCAAACGTGCCATTCTTTCGCCGGCAAATGCTGCCTTCGCCATCAGCGCGCTTGCCCATTATGATGCCTTCCGTTCAAGACGAGCGGTGCGGAGTCTTTTCACGAGCTGCTGGACGGCGCGGTACTCGACGCGGCGATGGCCGGTCCTCGTCTCGACGACGTAAGGAAGCAAGCCGCGCTTCATGAGATCGTACACTTTCGTTTTGTGGTAGCCCAGTAACTTACACGTTTCTCGCACCGTCAAGAGAACGGGCAATGACCTCACGACGTCGCCGGCAGAATCAGGGCTAGCTACACAAAGCATCTCCAGAGCGTGGCGAGCTTCGTCAAGGTTGTTTGCGGCGGCGGCTAGTGCACGATCGATTCGTTGTATTGACGCAGGCTCGACCTTCGCCGATCGAGGATCGCTGACTTCGTCGCGAATGACACTGATCTGGTCGGCGCTTCTAATCTGTTCCATGGCCTTTACCAAAGCGTTGAGAAAAAGAAAAGACCCCGCGAGAGGGCCATGCCGCTGGCCCGCATTTCACCCGCATTATATTGCGAGTGAAAGTCGAGCGTAGCGCTGCACACACAATTATCTCGCGGCATGGTTACTCCGTCAACGCTTCTGCGATTTGCTTAGGCGCCACGAAGCTTTTTCAATTCGTTGACAAGCTGGCGCCTTTCGGCCTCCGTCAGATGGCCCTCGCGCCGCGCCTGCACGATGGCGTCGCTAGCGAAGCGCAGGTGGCCGCTTAGCGCCAAGTCGAGAACCGTGCGCCGGACAGACGTCACGGCTAGCCCTTCGTGTTGGATGACGTCCTTTGATTCGAGGTGGGCCCGATGGATCGCGACCCGCGGAGGTAAGTGACGGCGGAGACGAGCGTGCGGCGGAACCGTAAGATTGATCTTCGACGGACTCGCATCCGTGAGGCCAAGAACCGCGAGAGCCGTTTCGTGAGAAAGAACGCCCCTCGGACCGCAATGGGCCTGCGCGGCGAGAATCGCTTCCCTATACGACGAGAAGGGGTCGGGACGCGAATGGGCGAGCCGATAGACGCCGCGAGAGGTACGCTGTAGCCGTCCCCGTTCGACCATCCCAGCGAGCGTCCGCCGGGTAACGCCCGCGTCGGCCGCGGACTGGGTGGTCAGGAAGCCGTCGTTTTCGGAGGCAAGCTCCATAAGAGCATCCAGGTGGCTACGCGGCATGTCACAATGTTACCATAATGGTGACATTTCGACAGCCCTCCTGAAGCGCCGACTTGGGGTTCCTGTCGCCGCGGATCGAATCCGTGAATCGGGGGCCCGGCGCTCCCGTCGCCTATCACTCGCTCCCGTTAAGAAACGACTGTTGCAGCGCTTGGAAGCCGGCTTCAAGTTCCGCGAACGCTTCTAAGTCGAAATCTCCATCCGGAACAACGGGCGTTGGGGGAAAAGTCGATGTCTCCCAGCCGGCAGCCGTCTGCGCGAGGTCGTCCGGCAGCAGACCCGGAGCGAGTCGGGCGACCTGATAAAGCGAGTCCACCGTCCCGCGAATGAGGAAGTCGAATTCTACTCCCTTCGATGCAAGGTTTATGTGATCACCGTGAAGATGAGGCGTCGTCTGCGGAAGGTGAAGGCGCTCAAAACGCTCGAGCGCCCTGACTCGCCCAAGTAACACGACCGGGTCTGGGCTGCGCAACGCGCTCTCTAGCCGGACGGTTAGGCCGCTCGCTCCAAAAATCAAAGGAACGTTCTTTGACGGCGGTTCCTTTAGGAGGTCTTCGAGCGCCATCGTTTTGCGAGCCATTCGCTCGGACTGAGCAGCGCTTTCCTCGAAGAAATGCTGCGCCAACTTCATGGCGACGCGGTCCGAGGCGTTCTCAAAATGAAGTGTTGCGTTGAGCAGCGGATTTTCGGCTACGTAGGCGAGATTCTCGCGAGCCAACAAGACCCCCAGAGTGAGCAGTTGGCTCCAGTTAGTCGTCGCCCGCGAGGCGGCGGCTAGCAGGAACGCCCGCATGACGAAGACGCGTACGGTCTGTCGTACCGGTCTCGCAACGGCGATTATCAGTTCGCTCGCAATGCTGTGGCGCGTTGCCTCGTCGCTCTCTACGATCCGGTGTGCCAGTTCGTTCGATGTATCGAAGCCGACTTCCGTAGGATGGCTCATCACAGCCAAGACCGTTCGCAAGTCGGCTGCACGAAGATAGTCGGCGCGCGACGCAACCTTGGTTTGATAATGCGTCACGATGAGCTGGCGAACGTTGTCATTGATCATTGGCATGACGCGCTGCGTGATCTCGGCCACGGCGCCGGCGAAGGCGCGCGGCGCGTTGACATCGATCTCCTTGGAGAGCATGCGCTCCATGTCGCACAGCACATCCCGTCGCACAGCGTCCAGAAGATATCTCGCTGCTAGGAGCGCGTAGAATTCCTGGAAGTTCGTCTCTGCCGATTCCCGCGTCACGACCAGGCGCGCTTCTTCGAGGGATGTTGAGCGTGCGTCGTAGACGCGGATCTGTTCGCCATCGGCTAGCACAATGTAGCGGGCGTTGATCGTCGGGTACGTAGCATAGAAGTGGGCCTGCAGAAACGCCTTTTTGTTGGCCGCCGAATTCGAGAGGCGCCCGGGTTTCTTAGCCTCCATAATCCAGAAACGCTGGAGCCGTAGCGTTGGGGTGTAGTCCACCTTAATGCGGCGCGATCCAACCATGCGGTATTCATCCGGAAGTGGCTCTACATGCTCATACAAGATATCGTTTACGGTTCGAAGACCGTAACCCAACATCGTCAACATCGGGGCGAGTATCTGCTCACGGATCGCCTGCTCCGGCTGTTCGGATGATATGCGGAGCGTCTTCCACTGCGAAACAAATGCCGCCCACGGCGCGGGGTCAGGCGTGGTCCGAGTCACGACCTATCATTATTCATGTGGACGGTTGCTTTGCTCTGATTCATCGACGCCAGGCCGACGCGGACGTCTCCGTCTGTTGAAAATGCCGTTGGTAACCACATACCCGTAGCGCTGGCCCATTCCCGAACAGGTGTTCGCGGCAGCCCCGAAGCATCCTTGAGCGAAGTTCGCCAACAATCCCTCGTGATCGAGGATAAACGCACGTGACCGATTTGGCAAATACCCTCACGCAATTGACCACACGACCCATCACCGTCTCGTATCTGGTCAGCGACGGCGACTGCACGCAACTGGACAAGATCTTCGCCGAGTGCTACGGGCGTTGGTCAGGGCGAGAGTCTCTTGTCGTTCCCGTCAGCGGAGACCACGTCGACGACGACTGGCTGAACTGGTTGACATACGCGGACCCCGATCTCATCTATTCGTTCTGCGATCTTTCCGACGACGCTTTGAAAGAAATCGACCGACGCGTCATGCCAGCGTTCATACATCGCGGAAATGCCGATCATCATTCGCTTCAACTTGATCTCAATTGTCTTTCGAGTCTCAGCACCGTTCCGGAAGCGACGGCTATCTATCCGGACGTTCTCCGTCCGCAATATCTTCTAGACGCCAATCCGGACTACAAGGGAGACGGGTTTCTCTCCGACAGCTTCGGTTTCGCGAGCCGCTCCACGATCAGCAGCGGAACCGTCAACACGATACGACCTCTGCTCGGAACTGCCGTCACGAAAACCGAATGGTCGAAAGCAGCGTACAATGCGAAGGCTGATCTCGAACTGGACGACGAGCTTGCGTTGCTCGATCGAATGTCAGGCACGAGCATCATCACGATGTCGCAACTCTCTGGTCGCACACAACGCAACCGGCGTGACGTTGAAAGCGCGATGGGCAAGTCGCCGTTTAACATCTTCGTGGGCGACGACTTTCGGGATCGCGTTGGCTTTTGGAACTCCCGGCATCTGCAATCGCCGTGGTTGGGCCGTGCGATCACGAGCGTGCGGATACCCACCTCGCGATTGTCAGACGAAAGTTTCCGCAGCGCCTTCGCCGGGTTTCTGCAGAAGCGGATGTGGACGATCGGCAACAACGCGTGGGCGACCGTACGATCATCATCCGTATCAAGGGAGATGCTGGATGCCTTCGCCGCGTTCTTGGTAGACAAGACGCACCTGCACATCAATGTAGATACCAACTTCGAATATGTCCCCACTCTGGACGCCATCAAGAACGCGGAGCCGTTCGTTCGCCCTGACATCAAGCATCTCAGCATCGGCCGTCAATTCTCGATACCCTGGCCGACGCCGAAACATCTGGGGGCCTCCGCGAACGCGGCGTTCATGAATCAGCAGTGGGCCGTTGATCTCCGTATTGGCCGGAATTCGGAACCCGGCTTCGTCCGCGACCACTGGTGGGAACTTCCTCGGAAATGGACGCTGATCCGTCCGTTCCTGACCGCGGGCGGTTCGCCGGCCAAGGTCTCGCGCACCGGCGAACTACGTCTCTATGGATCCGCAACGAGCGACGCGCGTATCGTAACGCTTCCCGAATCAGACGATGCGATGCTGCGATACGCGTTCTTTCCCGTTCCGCATTGCATGCAGACTACCGACATGCGCCACCACTTACCCACGAGCGAGCAACTTAGAATCGAGTACTCAGACAAGGGCCGATACCTGCTTGGAACCGTCCGACTCTTCAACGGCATCGGAGGTGCCTACACCGTCCTCGCTGATCGCTACTGGCAAAGTGTCCTGCTGGGCTTGTCTGCACCCGCGCAGAATCGCGATGACGCGACGCACGCCGAGATGCTTCGGCGACTAAAAAAGAAACTGAAGCGCGGCACCGTCTCTTCCGACAAGGACTGGCTCGACTTAGCGGACGCAATCAGCAAGATCGCTCCGAAGCTCCTGAAGGCACCGGATGGAATAATCTCGTTTCGCGATCTCTTGAAGGCCCGCCGACACGACATCAAGAGCCATCCCGGCGAGAACATCACGTATAACCGCAATGACCTTGAAGAGTCCGTCGAGCGACGTGCTCAATCGGGAGTCCTGAACCAGGGCCTCCAGTGGCGTTGCTGGCGGTGCTATCACTATAATTGGACGTCGCTCGGGGCGACCTCGCAGAGCCTAACCTGCGTGGTGTGCGGCGCGGCAACGTTGTTCCCGCCGCGCGTGATCTGGGACTTTCAGATTAACGAGTTCCTCGCGAACGCTCTGCGTGAACATGGCACGCTCGCGCTGATTTGGTGCTTGGGTTTCCTCCATCGCTGGGCGCGTGCTGACTTCCTCTACACGGCACCTCTGGATGTCTACGTAAGCGGACTACCGTCCCCGTATACCGATGTAGACATATGTTGCGTTCTTGACGGTCGGCTCGTCATAGGTGAGGCAAAGGAAAAAGGCCGTAACTTCGATGACACCACGATCGATAAGCTGGCTCGGGTAGCCCGGGCGATCTCCGCCGACGTTGTCTTACTTGCATGTTTGGAACTTGCGGCGAAACCAGCCCTCGAAGCTCTCGCAAAGAAGCTAGCGGCGCGGCTTTCGGAATGCGAGGTTCGGGTCATGACGCCCGGTGAGGACTTCGGCAGCCAGTCGTCCTCATGGCTGCCATAGCTATCACTGGATCGTGCCTTTGGCGGACGGGTTGGCTTTAAAGCGGACTCGAAATAATGCTCCTAATGACCACAGCGAATAGCCCCAGAAGCTTCGAGGAGCGCCGGAAGGCCTTGCAGGAGCGCCTTCGCCCGCTCAACATTTATCTTCACGGCGGAGATCCGGCCGACGACGAAATCGAGTGTGTCGAGAACATGCTCGACGCCGCGCCTTCGGCCGATGCGCAGCGGAACGCGGTAAGCGACTGGCTGCGTGATCGCGGCGAGGCCAGTTTCAATAGCAACGTCCGCGCTGTCAACGACGTACTTCTACCGCTCGGGCGATGCGTCAGTCCTGGCTTCATGTCGGGCGCTGACTTCACCGACATTCATCGCCGCTGCATCGCAATCTCTTCGGCGTTAACCGCCGGTAGCGACGTTTCGACGCATGTCGCCCTGATCGTTGAGCAGATCGCACGTCACTATTTCGCTCCACACATCCGAGCGTTCATGATCGTGCGCGCGAAGAAGCTCCCCTATCTCGATCTCGTCTCTCATCATCTCGACGAAGCCGCGATGGCATTCTACCGGCGCAACTACTTTGCGTGCGCGAACGCTCTGGCGACTGCCGTCGAGCGTCTCCTTCTCGAGCATGTCGGATGGCGGTTCGGCGACCCTGACATATCTCAGCGCGCGCTCCGCACAGCCATCTCTTCTCTGACACCCGGGTCGGGAGATAAATGGCTGGACGTGAGATTTGAAACGTACAAAACGTACGCACTTCAATTCCTAGAAGCATATCAGACACATTCGACGAGGGCAAACCTCTCCGTATCGCGCTTCAATCGCGCCTTCATCCTACACGTCAACGATGACGCGTCATACTACACGTACGACGACTGCGTGACCGCATTTCAATTCTTCGACCTCTATGTCGAGTTCGTCGCTGCGCAGGTTGGCAAAGAGATGTACGCCTTCGTTCCCGAGAACGACTGTGAGATCGATCTTCGTATGAAACACTATTGGCGGATGATTATCGAGGATTGGCTGCACGGCTCGGCGCCGTCGACCGAGCGCGAGGTACTCGAATCGAATCCACACTTCCAGGCGGAGCCGGCGGACTCGAACTTCCTGAGTCTCTTCGCTTCAGGCCCTGAGCAGAACCGTGCGATAGGCGCGGCCCTCGTGGCGCTCGGCATCCGTCACCTCGGCGACGTTGTTTCGTTCGTTCGCGAGCCAGTGGATCCCACGCGGCTCGGGCTTTTTGCGAAGCTCGTATTTTCTTTCGCGGCGATCATGGCGATCCCCGATAGCCCGACGCCTCAGCAGAATCACCCGCCTACACAATGATGGCCCGAGCTACGGCCCACCACGCGGTGCGTACGCCGAGATAAGCTGCTCCACCGTCCAGGCATCGCGCTGGTTCGCTGAAAGTAACCCTCTCTCCATGTCGTCGACGTTCCTGAGGAAAGCGTATCGCTGACGAACGGCTTCGATCCATCTTTCGATCTCGACCGGTGAAGTGAGAAACCCGATCGCTTCTTCCTGGAACTCGCGCCTCGCGCGCGGGCGCAAAATATCCTCCGGATCGAACGGCGCCCGGCCGAGGCCGGTGACATTTATGTCGCGCCACACTTTGAGGATCGTCAGGCGCCGCACAAGAACTTCATCGAACGGCCGCGAGCTGAACCAAGCCAAGTCGTACAGGTCGCGCGCGAGACTATCCCTGCGGTACCTCGCGAGTTTCTCAGCGAGCAGTTCCTCGATAGTGATTACGGGAGTTCCGCGGAGCTGTACGGAGTAGGCCTTGTGAATCGGTAGCGCAATAGGCGCTACGAGTTCGGCGGGAATCCACGGTAGCTCGTGCGATACGTCGATACGCGCTGGGATCGTCGGTGAACCCAGGGGCGACGCAATGTGCAATCGCGCCCGACGCGCCGGCACAATCTGCTCAACGGTGAATTCGAAACCGTCAATAGACGCTTCATTCAAACGCTCGAAGACAAGTTCGGCCAGACCTTGTTCATTCACGGCGAAATCGAGGTCGGTCGAGAATCTCCCAGCGGATCCAAGCCGAAACTTCCTGAGTGCGGTTCCACCTTTGAATACCAGACCTAGTTCGAATAGACCAGCTTCGTGCAACAAGTGCAACGCGTGATCTTGCGCCACGTCTATAAGGGCGCCGTCACGGAACATCTGTTGGCCCTGGCAATGGCGCAGCAGAAGACCTTCCGTAATCACGCTTTTACACTCGGCACGAGCAGCGAATCGATGAGATTGTACTCGCGGACGAAATGACTGCGCGAGCGATCGCGCCCCAGGTAAACAAGCCCCTTGGGTCGCGCCTTCTTCATCAACTCTTCCGCGACGTATTTGAAATTCGCACGATCGGCGAGATATGCAAGCCTTACCCGTGCAGTGTCCGGTGCGACGTCGAGCTCGCGCTCGAGGTCCGCGAGGTCGGCACGTTTGAACGCTTCTTCAAGCCATTCCATCACATTGGGCCAATCGCGATAGTAGTGCGGAACGATCGCCATTTTCGCCAGGAGCGTCGGCACGCGCCATACGGGGAGATGATCCTTGGATTCAGGCTCCAGCACGCTCCAAATTCTCGTGATCCGAAAGTTGCTCAACGCAGGCGGAAGCTTGCGCTGATTCGGATACGTCGCCAAAACCTGTTTCACGGGTTGGCGCGCGCTGAGCCCTTGAAGCCAGGCAGCCGAGTCGTACGCGAGAGCAACCGGCAGGCTCCGCCGCTGGAGCGTCGCTCGTAGCTCGATGAATGGATCGGCGGACGGGATGGCGCCGGCCCGCGCTCCAGGGGCAAACTCCCAGCGGCCCTTGGTGCGCAGTGGAAGCAGCCAACCGTGCCTTTGAAGCTCTCGCGCCACGCTCGCGGGGTCGTCGTCCATGCCAAGCTCACGCAAGTAGAATCCGATCTCCTGAAGTGTCAAGATGCCGGGCTGGAAGAGCTCAAGGTACTCGACGACAGCAGCCAATCGCGGTGGGATGGGTCGCGGTGGCTGTCGTTTGATACCCGTCTGAGGCGGAGTTGAAGGCTGCATAATGGGGTCTGCCTGACAGTAACACGCCGTCGGTTGTACTGTCAACAGAGCCCCTATCATAAGCGTCGATTCCTCACCACACGGGCCGCCAATGACAGTTGCGAAAGCCGGCGAGGATGCGGAGCCAGCGAAGCGCGCCGCACCGCAGCCCGGCGCCCCGCGGAAGCCCGTGAGGAGCGGAACCGCCACGGCTAGGAGGCCGGCAACAGGCGCCGGTCCCCAATAGCGGGAGTCCCAGCTCCGAGGGTTGCTGGCATAGAGCCACACCTGGCCCTGGCCGAGGCGGAAGTCGCCGCGAGGCCAGGGCGATACCAGGCGGCCGGCCCGGTCCCGCGCGATCGGCCGGCTATCCGACAACGGGCATCCGTTGACGGCCACCCCCTCCGCCGAAACGGCGACGCGGTCGCCCGGGGCACCCGCGACGACCTTCAGCAGTGGCTCGGTGTCGTCAGCGCACGGCCCGCTGGAAAGATAGCCGCGGCGCCGGCCAAGATCGGCGGCCGCGCCCGGCGCGCACGCCGCAACGACCATGCCTCGCGTGACACCGCTGGTTGGTAGCGGCTCTAGCCGGTAGATCCCCAACGGCATGCTCGGTGTGAAATTGATGCGTAGCCTGGTTTCAAAAATCGCAAAGACGCTAACGCCTACCATCGCGGTGGTAGTAGCGAGGGCAGCGGCGCAAGTTGCTCGGCCGTTAACGGAAGCGAACCTCGCGATCAAAGCGGCCAGAGCCGCACTGAATATAGCCGCAAGCGATAGCACCAAGATTGGTTGACTCATAGAACACTAGAAGATCGTCACTTGGGCCGTCGACGCGACCGTAATGAGAATCGGTGCGCGCGAAGGTGTCACGACCTTGCGAGTTACGCGCGGCGCGGAACGAGATGACGCGGGAACACGAATGAGAACAGGTGATCGCATTGCTTGGCGCTGCGCGTCGGCGTGCGACGCAGCATCGTACCGTTCGTGAATCCCAGCAGCGGCGACCACTTGTTGGGCGTAGCCTGATCCACCGTCCAGACGACCCGTATTGTACATACCGATCGCGTGGCGCAGGGCGATCTGCCCGCCACCATAGCGACGTTCCGCAAAACCGTAGGCAGCCGACAGTATCGCAGAACCGGCGCGAAGGTTCGTACACGCATCGAATGCCGTGTGTACGTTGATGCCGAGATGAGCGAAGTTCGCGCTGTCGACCTGTGCGATTCCGAGGTCAAGAGTGTGTCCGGCCTCAATGAGACGATTCGCCAAGACTTCCGCACTTGCGCGATCGCGTGGATAGTACGAACGGCGCGTCGTATCGTCGTCGATCGCGAGCGGATTCCCACCGCTTTCGACTTGAACGATCGCTGCCATCGTCGACGGTGCAACACTTGGAGCGCATTGCGCGATGAGCCCAGCTAGAGCGAGTCCCTGGAACATCATGGCGCACCTGCAACCGTGTACGGCGACGTCAGCACGATGTCCCGATCGACCATGACGTCGAAGAGATAACCTGGCGGTACTTCGAGGGTCGGTGGCACCTGCAGCTGACGCTGCGTGAGCTGAATGCTCGTGTTCCCGATCTGCTGCCCAAGCGCGCCGGCAATCGTTTGACCAATGCCCGGAGCCGCATAAATGCTGCCCGCTTGCTGCGGCTGGCTCAGTTGGGCGCCGGCGCCGATTATGCTGAGCAGCAGCGCCGAGTTGAACACCTTGTTGAGGTGCTCATCGACGTTCGCGGAAAATCCGGCGTAGCCGGCCGGATCGGTCCCAGCCATGCCGGAAATGTCCATGCTTGAGCCGTCGGGATACAGTAAGCGCATCCAGGCAACGAGCACGCGGCGCTGACCTTGAACGATTCGACTGTCGTAAGTGCCGACGAGTTTGGTACCGCGTGGAATGAGCAGACACGTTCCCGTAACGCTGTCGAAGACGTCGTTGCGCACCTGCCCGACGATCGTGCCGGGAAGATCGGCGTTGATTCCCGTGAGGAGCGTCGCGGGGATGACGCTACCGGCATGAAGTTCGTACGGCGATGGGTCGTCCTGTCGAGTGACGAGAAGGCGATCGTGCGAAGCACTACTACCGGCCGACGCGAGAAACGCGGCGCGCTCGTCCTGCGGATCTTGAGGCTGCGGGCTACCCATCAGCCCAGGCACGGACGGGAGCGATGGCGCCAGACCCGCCGGGGTTTGTGTAGCAGTCGCGGGCAATCCATCCTCGCCCATCCGAACCAGAACCGGAGCGCCGTCGGCGGCCTCGCGCAGCGCTTCGTGACGTTGTTGACGTTCACGCGCTGCTTCGAGCGCCTGCATTTGCGCCTCAGACACCGGCGTGACCGCAGGTACGCGCGCCGGAGTCTCGGCCGATAACGGTGGGACGTGCGCAGGTAGCGCGACCGTCGACGGCAGACGAGGCGGCGATGCCTGCGCGTTCGGAACGGCGTTCCACCATGGTTGCTGTTGCTCGGAGGCTTTCGTCAGCGTAGAAGGCGTGGCAGTCGAGGCGCGACGGTGCCCCGCCGTCGATACGCCGTAGACGATCATGCCAAAGAGCGCGGCGAGAACGATCGCGGCAGTGAAGCCCGCTTTCGAGCTGATTCTCGTTACACCGCGGACTCGACCGCGCCAACCGCTCTCGTCAAGTTCAACAGGCGATTGAATCTGATTGCGATCCATGACGCTAGTTCCCCCGACTGATGACAGTGCGGCGCTGGTGCTTGCCGCTGCCGTCAACGAGTGCGATGCTTGCCGGGACGCCGTCGACCACGTAGT
>Ga0209168_10002675_pt1 | contig 12715 bp, 10 predicted proteins | sample Coa_R1_FD_187156 | JGI IMG/M metagenome (GOLD analysis project Ga0209168, IMG submission 187156) | Surface soil microbial communities from Centralia Pennsylvania, which are recovering from an underground coalmine fire - Coalmine... | ecosystem: Environmental > Terrestrial > Soil > Unclassified ... | reverse complement strand
AGTGGTTCTCACTGCGGGCGCCGCGCTTTTCATACGATGTGTACGATAACTTGCCCGCTTGAGGATTTGAAGAATGAAACTGTTGCGAATTTCGGCATCCGCGCTTGCCTTGAGTTTGCTTGCAATGCTCGCCGCATGCGGCGGCGGAGGCGGCGGGGGGTCCACGCCGCCTACGAGCCCAGGCGGCGGTGGTCCGCCACCTTCTTCGAGTCCGACGTCAGCGCCGACGACGAAGCCGACCTCTTCCCCGACGACCTCGCCGACCTCCGCGCCGAGCGGCAGCGTCGCCGTAAGTTCTACCGACTACGACGCGTACGACGGACCCACTTGGGGACAGGACAACTGGCAGACGAACGGCGTCACCTCATCCGAGGCGGGTGACGGCGACATCAAAAACGACGTCGGAACCGGCCAATCCACCGATGGTCTGAACGCGTGCGCGCTCAGCAGCGAATCGCAAATGACGGCCAACAACTATCACGTGCACACGTTCCTCGGCATTTACGTGAACGGCACGGCGATGGCGATCCCGGACGCGATCGGCATGGCGAACCCCGGGTCGAGCGAGCCTATTCTGACGTTTACCTGCGCCTACAGCATCCATACGCACGGAGCATCCGGGATTATCCACGTGGAAGATCCGACTATCGCCGGCACGTGGCAAAACACTCAGCCTCCGGCGCAATACAATCTGCAATCGCTGTTCGATATTTGGGGGCAGTCACTGAATAGTGTTGCAGGTGCGAGCGGAATGCCGACCATCTACGTGGGCGATTACAGCGGCAAAGATTCGGCCGGACGCGATCTCGTCAACTCGTATAGCGTGTACACCGGAAGCGCATCCAGCCTTTTGCTCAAGCACCACCGAGCGATCTTCTTGGTGTACGGTGCGCTTCCGACGTCCACGAACGGGAATCCGTGTCCAACCGGATCGAACGGGTGCCTGCCGCAAGTCTCGTTCGGACTCTCGAATTGACGCGCTGAGCGACGGGCATAAAATGGGGGCCGGTTTACCGGCCCCATTTTTCTTACGTTCTGCGCGTAAGTTCCACGTCGCGCTCGGGATTGTCCTGATAACGAATGATCTTTGCCGGCACACCGCCGACGAGCGCATACGGCGGTACGTCTTCGGTAACGACCGCACCGGCTGCGATCGCGGCATGATGTCCGATGCTCACGCCCGGCACGAGAACGGCATGCGAGTAGATCAGCACGTGATCCCCGATCGTCACCGGCTTACGAAGCACTTGCACGGGTTGCAAGGGATCGGTCTTGTCGTACGGGATGTGCTCGCCTTCCATCGACGTGACGTGCACGTGCGTCCCGATGTGCACGTCGCTGCCGATCGTCAAACCGCCGCCTCCCCACAACACCGAGTAGGGTCCTACTTCGACGTTGTCGCCGATCGAGATGAATCCGCTCGGTCCATTCGTGTTGAGGTAGGAACAATGATCGAAGAAGACGTTGCGGCCGATGGTGATGCGTTCGGCTCCGCGAATCACGACGCGCCTTCCGTAGATCGCGGGCCTCAGTCGCCGGCGCTGCATTTCGTCGAGCACATGCTCGCCTAGCATTCTAAAGATGGCTGAGGGAAATGCGGCGATGCGCTCAAACACCTCCATCAGGATACTTATCCTCCCCAATAGCAGAGCCGCCCGCGTCGAGCGGCTGTAATCTCGTACCCGATATGGCGTTCTCGCTTATCCCCGCCAACTAGGCCTTTCGGGAGTGCTGCGCCGTGCGATTCGCCCCCGACCGGCGGTACGTCGGCAGCCTGCGGCACGCGTCCAATCGGCTGTACAATTCCCCTGAACAATGAGACTTGCAACCTCCCTTGATTCGCGCGCTCGCGGAATGCGCCCCGAAGTGCGGTTTGGGCTGATGCTCGCCGACTTGGTTGCTCTGCTGCTCGCCGTCTATCTCGCAACGGCAGTGGGATATATCCACTCTGCCGACGTGCGCCAAATCGTCTCCCTCGCCGTGCTTCTGTTCGTCACCGGCGCGTACGTGCAATGGCGATACGAGAGCGCGCGAACGTTCGACTTCCATGACGTTCTGCGGCTTCTCTACGGCGCGGCGGGTGGTACGGCACTGGCGCTTGCGTGCGTTTGGCTGTTACCCGGGCCATTGGAACATATGTCGGGCCGTCTGGTCGTGATCGCGGCGATGCTCGGGTTTATCTTCCGCATGTTACTGCGCATTGCGCTGGTGCTGCTGCGAACGTACGTCTATACGCGCCGTCCGAACGCGCAGAACGTGCTGATCGTCGGCGTCGGGATGCCGGCGGTAACGCTGATTCGCGCGATCCAAGAAGATCGCGACCTGCCGATGCGCGTCGCCGGATGCGTCGACGACGGCATTGCGGTCAAGCGCGTCGATGGCGTGCGTATGCTCGGCGGTATTGACGATCTCCCGGCGATTCTCGACCGGCAGACCATTGATTCCGTTATCGTGGCCATACCTGCAGCGCCGCTGGCGGTAATCAACCGCGTCAAAGATCTCTGCAGCCGCGCGGCGCAAGCGCCGACCGTGAAAGTGCTGCCCGATGCAGCCGAGATACTCAACGATAAGGTGACGATCTCGCGCATCCGAGACATTCGTCTGGAAGACATCCTGCCGCGCGAACCGGTCGTCGTCGACACTGCGGCGCTACGGCCGCACTTGGAAGAGCAAGTCGTGCTCGTTACCGGCGCCGGCGGATCGATCGGCAGCGAGCTGTGCCGTCAGATCGCGACATTTGAACCCAAGCAGCTGTTGCTTCTCGGACATGGCGAGAACAGTTTGTTCGCGATCGAACAGGAACTGCGCTACAAGTACCAGTTCACGCGCACGAAGATGATTTTGGCGGATGTCGCAGATGCGGCCGCGATGCGTAACGTCTTCTCGACGTACCGTCCTCGCGTCGTCTTTCATGCCGCCGCGCATAAGCACGTGCCCATCGTCGAGGACAACATCTGCGAAGCGTTTCGTAACAACGTCATGGGCACGCGCACCGTAGCGCTCGCGGCATCCGCTTCGGGTGCAGCCAAGGTCGTTCTGCTCTCGACCGACAAAGCGGTCAATCCCAGCAGCGTGATGGGACTGACGAAACGCATGGCGGAGCTCATTTGCCAGTCGTTCGCCGGAAGCAGCAGCACCGAATTCGTCGTCGTCCGCTTCGGAAACGTCCTCGGCAGCCGCGGAAGCGTGGTGCCAATCTTCAAGCAGCAAGTTGCGAGCGGCGGTCCAGTGACCATTACGCACCGGGATATGCAGCGCTATTTCATGACGATTCCGGAGGCCGTTTCGCTGGTGCTGCAGGCGATGTCGATGGGCAATGACGGAGAGGTGTTCGTTCTCGACATGGGCGACGCGATCAAGATTCTACGCCTTGCCGAGCAGGTGATTCGTCTTTCCGGTTTCGAGCCGTACCGCGACATTGAAATCGTGGAAACGTCGATCCGCCCCGGTGAGAAATTATTCGAAGAGATTCTTACGAAGGGCGAGGGCGTCTCCAGCACCAGCCATCAGCGTCTTTTTATCGCCAAGCAAGATCGCGTCGACTACTCACGCATCGGCAAGGCGATGGAACGCCTGCAGCGCGCGATTCGCATGGGAGATTGGCGCGTTGCCATCGACGTTACGCGTGAATTCGTGCCGGAGTACACGCCCGGCGCACACCTGTTGCCGCAGCGCGCGTCGATTTCCGTGGAACGCGACGAAATCGAGACCGGCGCGCAGACGGAAACCAGCGGCATCGTGACGCGCACCACTATTGCACCCGCACCCGCCCGATAGGAACGACATGGAATTACTCGAGGTCCCTGGGAGTTTACGCGAACGTCTCAAAAAGAAACTGCAGGCGCGCGAAGCGCTGATCGGCGTTGCCGGCATCGGTTACGTCGGCCTGCCGCTCGCCGTCGAGAAGGCAAAGGTTGGTTTCGACGTGATCGGCTACGACCGCAACAGCGTGCGCGTCGATCAGATTAACCAAGGTCTGAACTATATCCGCGACGTGAAGGACGAAGACCTCGCACGGCTCGTCGAGACCGGCAAACTGCGCGCGCGTACGGACTTCGGCACCCTCGGCCAATGCGACGCCGTCGTCATTTGCGTGCCGACGCCGCTCACCCCCAACCTAGATCCCGACATCTCGTACATCAAAGCCGTAGGGGAGCAGATTGCCTCGCAACTGCGGCCCGGACAGTTGATTTGCCTCGAGAGTACGACGTATCCGGGGACGACCGAAGAAGTGCTTTTGCCCTTGCTCGAGCAGTCGGGCCTCAAGGTGGGCGAGGATTTTTTCCTGTGCTTTTCACCCGAACGAGTGGATCCCGGTAACGCGCGCTACACGACGAAGAACACCAACAAAGTCGTCGGTGGAATTACGGATGCGTGCGTGGACGTCGGCGCGTGCTTCTATCAGCAGACGATTTTGAACGTCGTCGCCGTCAGTTCGCCCAAGGTCGCCGAGATGTGCAAGGTGTTCGAGAACACGTTTCGTTCGGTGAACATCGCGCTGGTGAACGAGATGACGCTGCTTTGCGATCGCCTCGGCATCAGCATTTGGGAAGTGCTCGACGCGGCTGCGACCAAGCCGTTCGGCATCATGCGTTTCGACCCCGGACCAGGCGTAGGCGGTCACTGTATTCCGCTCGATCCGTTCTATCTGGCTTGGAAGGCGCGCGAGTACGACTTCCACACGCGCTTCATCGAATTGGCGGGCGAGATAAACCACGGCATGCCGTATTACGTGCGCGAAAAGGTCATTCGTGCACTCAATACCGCAAGCCGTCCAATCAAGGGGGCCGATATTTTGATCGTCGGCATCGCCTATAAGAAAGACATCGAGGACTGGCGAGAGTCACCGGCGATCAAGGTGATGGAGCTGCTGCTGCGGGACGGCGCAAGCATTGACTACCACGACCCTTACGTTGCGAAATTCGTAGAGAAGGGAAGGCAGTGGCATTCGATTCCGCTCTCCCGAGAAAGGATCGAGCGCGCCGACTGCGTGCTGATTCTCACCGGGCATTCGAGCGTCGACTACGAACGCATTTGCTCGAGCGCCAAGCTCGTCGTCGATACGCGCAACGCCACGAAGGACGTGCCGAATCGCGATAACGTGGTGCTGCTCTAGATGATGCGAAGAAGCCCGCGCATCGGCGTAATCGGAGCCGGGTACTGGGGCGCAAATCTGATTCGCAATTGCAGCCGGCTCGGTGTCCTTGCCGCGGTTTGCGACAGCGACCTGCACGCGCTCAATGAGGTGCGATCGGCGTATCCCGGAACATCGCTGTTCTGCGACGCGATGGCTATGCTGGAACACGCGAAGCTCGACGCCGTCGTCATTGCGGCGCCGGCGCCCGCGCACGCTAAGCTCGCGCTTGCGGCGATCGAAACGGGCAAGCACGTTTTCGTCGAAAAGCCGCTTGCGTTGAGTGTCGAAGATGCGCAGCGCGTCGTGGAGGCGGCCGAGGCAGGCGGCCTGACGCTCTTCGTCGGCCACGTGCTTCTGTATCATCCTGCGGTACGCGCGCTCTTGGACTGCGTGCGAGGGGGGCGCATCGGACGCGTGCGCCATCTGCGTTCGCGGCGCCTGAGCTGGGGACGTCTGCGGGCGCACGAAAACGTGTGGTGGAGCTTTGCTCCGCATGACTGCGCGCTGATGATCGAGATCATGCAGGATGCGCCCGTGAAGGGCATCGGCTCCCTAGGCGCCTACGTGCGCCCCGGACTGGCGGATTTTGCGTACGCGGATTTCAACTTCGCCGACGGCAGAAGCGCGCATATCGAAGTGAGCTGGCTGGATCCCGACAAGAGTTCGCGCATCGACGTGTTCGGTTCCGAAGGCACGCTAACGTTCGTCGACTCGCGTGAAGGCGGAACGCTCACGTTGACCCCTTGCGGCGATCGCTTGGGAACGCGCGGCGAGCCGGAACTTTGGCGCGGCGATGCGGTTGACGTCGAACTGTCCGGCGGCGAGCCGTTACGCTTGGAACTAGAAGCTTTTTGCCGTGCGATTCGCGGCGCAAACGAACACATACCGACGGACGGATGCGAAGGACTGGAGGTCGTGCGAGCGCTCGCAATGGTTGAGTCACACATGAATGAGAGCAAAGAAAGATATATGGAGGCACTTGCGTGACCACTACCCGTCATCCCGAGATTGTCGAAGGATCGGAAAAGAGCTATTACGTTCACGAGTCGTCGTACGTCGACTCGCCTTCGTCAATCGGCGAGGGGACCAAGATCTGGCATTTTTCTCATGTGTTACCCGGCTGTGAAATCGGCCATAATTGCAACATCGGTCAAAACGTCGTCATCGGTCCGCACGTGCGCATCGGCAACCGCGTGAAGATTCAGAACAACGTGTCGGTTTATGAAGGCGTCGAACTGGAAGACGAGGTGTTTTGCGGGCCAAGCATGGTGTTTACGAACGTCTTCACGCCGCGCAGCGGAACGCCGCGCAACAGCTCGTCCGATTACTTGCGAACGCTCGTGAAGAAGGGCGCGTCGATCGGTGCGAACGCCACCATCGTCTGCGGCAACAGCGTCGGTGAATACGCTTTCGTCGGAGCAGGCTCAGTGGTGACAAAGGACGTTCCGGCATATGCCGTCGTGTACGGAAATCCCGCGCGCGTTCGCGGCTATGCGTGCGAGTGCGGAATAAAATTGACGTTTACAGCCGAACGCGCAGCATGCGCAGAGTGCGGACGAGCCTATGTCCGGGAAAATCAGCAAATTCGAAAGGTGCGCCCGTGATCCCCATTTGCGATCTAAAAGAACAATACCGCCTCCTGCGCGAGCAGATGCTGCGCGCCGTCGACGAAGTCTTGGCGAGCGGACGCTACATCAACGGCCCAAACGTGAAGGCGCTCGAGGCGGAAGTCGCCGCTTACGTCGGTGCCGAGCACGCCGTTGCGCTCAACTCGGGAACGGATGCGCTGCATCTCGCGCTCCGTTCGCTCGACATCGGTCCGGGCGATGAAGTAATTACGACGCCGTTCACGTTCGTGGCTACCACGGAGGCGATCGGTATCGTCGGCGCGACGCCGGTCTTCGTGGACATCGATCCGCGCACGTACAACCTCGACGTGCGGCAGATCGAAGCGGCGACTACTCCGCGTACGCGAGCCATCTTGCCCGTGCACCTGTACGGATGTCCCGCACCGATGGACGAGATTTTGGCAATCGCGCATCGCCATCACCTCGCCGTGATCGAGGATTGTGCGCAGTCGATCGGCGCGAGTATCGGCGGAAAGTTCACGGGCACGTTCGGCACGTTCGGCGCTTTCAGTTTCTTCCCATCGAAGAATCTAGGCGCGTACGGGGATGGCGGAATGCTCGTCACGAGTGACAAGGCGCTCGCCGATCGCGCACGCAGCCTGCGTGGTCATGGCGGACGCGTGAAGTATCATCATGAGGAACTCGGCGTCAACAGCCGGCTCGACGAAGTCCAGGCGGCAATCCTCCGTGTGAAGTTTCCGCACCTGGAAGCATGGATTGGGGCGCGGCGAGCGGCAGCGGGGCGATATACCGCGGCGTTTGCCGCTTCCGATTTGCAGGTACCGGTCGAACCGGTTGAAGCGCGCCACGCTTATCATCAGTATACATTGCGCGTTCCCGAGCGCGATCGCGTGCAGCAGGAACTGAACGCAGCGGGCGTGGAGACCATGATCTACTATCCGGTGCCGCTGCATTTGCAGAAGGTGCATGAGAAGCTCGGCCTGCGGGAAGGCGCGTTCCCTGAATCGGAGCGCGCAGCGCGGGAAGTACTTTCGATACCGATGTATCCCGAATTGACCGCGCAAACGCAGCAGCAGGTGGTAAACGCGGTCTTTACCGCGTGCCGGCGCGAGGCGGTCGCCTAGTGCGCGTGCTGAGCGTAGTGGGCGCTCGCCCGCAGTTCGTGAAGGCTGCGCTCTTGAGCGCGGAATTTGCGGCGCGCGGCGTCGATGAAATCGTGATCCACACCGGTCAGCATTACGATCGCGAGATGTCGGACGTGTTTTTCGAGCAGCTGCGGCTGCCCACTCCGGCGTATAACCTCGGCGTCGGCGGCGGGGCGCATGGGGAGCAGACCGGCGAGATGCTCAAACGTTTGGAGCCCGTGGTGCAAAGCGAACGGCCGGATTGGCTTCTCGTGTACGGCGACACGAACAGCACGCTTGCGGGCGCTCTCACCGGTGCGAAGCAGCACGTACCCGTGGCACACGTCGAAGCGGGTTTACGCTCATTCAACCGTATGATGCCGGAAGAGATCAATCGCATCGTGGCGGATCACGTCGCGCAGCTGCTGCTCGTGCCGAATCAGCGGGCAGCAGAGCAACTGCGAGAGGAAGGCATTAGGCGCGGCGTGCGCATCGTCGGCGATCTCATGGTCGATCTCGCGCTGCAGGTTGCGGCAAAGCTGCCCGCGCGTCCGCCCATCCTCGATCGCTTCCGCGTGCAGCCGGGCGCGTATTGCGTTGCAACGATCCACCGCGCGGCAAACACCGACGATCCGAGCACGTTTGCGCGCCTGCTGCAGGGGCTTCGCAGCATCGATCGTCCTATCGTCTTTCCCGTGCATCCGCGCACTCGAGACGTCGCCCGCCGCGCGGGAGCGGGCGACGGCGACAACTTGATTCTGTGCGAGCCGCTCGCGTACGCGGAGATGCTGGCACTACTCTCGCAGGCGGCGACGCTGTTTACCGATTCCGGCGGATTGCAGAAGGAAGCGTTCGTTCTCAAAGTTCCTTGCGTTACGCTTCGCCAGGAGACGGAGTGGCTCGATACGCTCGTGGACGGCTGGAACGTCCTTGCAGGGAGCGATCCGCAAAAAATCGTGGAGGCGTCTGGCCGTCCGACGCCCGCACGTCAAGGCTCTCCGTTCGGCGAGGGCGATGCGGCGAAGCGAATCGTCGACGCGTTGCGGGAGCGTCCGCAGAATCGTGCCGTGGCGTGACCGCACGCAAGGTGGCGCATCTGACGTCGGTTCACATCCCTTCCGACACGCGGATCGTGTATCGCGAGTGCGCGTCACTGGCCGACGCCGGCTACGAAGTCGTTCTCATCGCTACCCAAGGGGAAGTGCGCCTGCCGCGCGGCGTGCGCATGCGAGCAGTTCGCGCTCCGCGAAATCGTGCGGAACGCATGACGCGAACCGTATACGACATTTACCGCGCGGCGCTTGCCGAACGTGCGGACGTCTATCATTTTCACGATCCGGAACTCATGATCGTCGGGCTGCTGCTGCGCCTGCACGGTGCGCGCGTCGTCTTCGACGTTCATGAAGACATACCGCAGGACGTTGCCGACAAGGGCTGGATAGCGCCGCCGCTGCGCCCATTCGTCGCCACGGCCTGCGCACTTGCTCTGCGCGCACTTCAGCGCTGGTACACGGCGATCGTTACGGCGACGCCCGCAATCGCGCAGCGTTTTCCGCATCGGCGTACCGTCGTCGTCCACAACTATCCCCGTGTGGACGAGCTTGCCGAGCAGCAAGAGGCTGATTTTGCAAAGCGCGCGCGAGCGGTAATCTACCTCGGGGAGATCACCGAACTGCGATGCATCCGGGAGATGGTGGCGTCGCTGGATAGACCGTGCATAGCGGACGACGTCCGCTTGCATCTGGCGGGGCGCTTCGAAACGCCGGCCTTGGAGCAGCGCGTGCGTTCCATGCCGGCTTGGCGGAAGGTTCAATTTTCGGGATACTGCCAGCGCGATCGCAAGGCCGCGGCGCTTTCGGCGGTGCGCGCAGGGCTGCTGCTTTTCCGGCCCGCCGGAAATCACGACGACGCGCTGCCGAACAAACTTTTCGAATATTTGGGTGCGGGCTTGCCCGTCATCATGTCGAACACGCTGCGCTGCTCTTCAGTCGTTCGGGAGCACGAATGCGGAATTGTGGTGGATCCGAGCGATCCGCAGCAGATCGCGGCGGCCATAAGCACACTCGTCGAAGATCCCGCGCGGGCGCAAGCAATGGGCGAGCGGGGCCGCGCATTAGTGAGGGAACGATTTCTGTGGACCAGCGAAGCCGCGAAACTTACGAAATTATACGCCGAAATCGCGTAAGGATCACCGCCGTCGTCGCTACGTACAACGAGGAGCGTCACGTCGGGACCTGCTTGCAGGGCCTGCTCGGTCAGGAGGGCGCGGTCGGCGATATCGAGATTCTGGTGATTGACGGGATGAGCACGGACCGGACGTGCGACATCGTGCGCAGTTTTCCCGAATTCGGCAGCCGCATCCAACTGCTGCCCAACCCGCATCGCTTACAGGTGTATGCCTGGAACATCGCGATACGTGAAGCTCGCGGTGAGTATTTCGCGATGATCCTCGCGCATGCGAACTACGGCCGGCGGTACTTCGCGTCGTGTCTCGACGTCATGAAACGCACGGGCGCAGTCGCTGTTGGGGGCGTGCAGCATCCGGTAGGGAGCGGCCTGATCGGCAATGCGATCGCGTGGTGCATGTCCACGCGTTTCGGTATCGGCGACGCGCGCTTCCGTTACACGACGAAAGAGGAAGAAGCAGATTCGGTTTTCTCGATATTCACGCGCCGAAAGACGCTGGAAGCAGCCGGCGGTTACGACGAACGCCTGCCGTTCGACGAAGACTTCGACATGAACTATCGCCTGCGCGCGCGCGGCGGCAAGCTCATCGTATCGCCGGGCATCGAGGTGCGATATCACGTTCGCGATTCCCTCAGAGGGCTATGGATGCAGATGTTTCGCTACGGATACTGGCGGCGCCTCACGCAGCTCAAGCATCCCGGTAAGGTGCCGTGGCGTGTGTTTGCGCCTGCGGCCCTTGTAGCCGGCCTCACGCTTTCTGCGGCATTTGCGTTGACGCCGGGCCTTCGCGGACTGGCGGTCGCGATACCCGCCGTCTATTCGGCGTTTCTCCTGAGTGCGATGCTCGCGGCAGTGCCGCAATCCGGTTTGGCTGCGGCGGCGGTTCCGGCCACGCTCGTCACGATGCACGCGGCGTATGGCTTGGGCTGGTGGAAAGCGTTTTTCACGCGGCGTCACCGGATGCGCGTGCTGCCGGCGGTGTAAGATGTGCGGAATCGCCGGAGCTGTAGGTCCGGGCGCGCGCGCATATGCATCGAACGTCGAACGCATGCTGGAAACGCTCGCTCGGCGCGGTCCGGACGGGTGCGGTTTGCACGCTTGGGACGACGCGGCCTTCGGACACCGCCGTCTTGCAATTTTCGATACGAGCAACGCCGGGCGTCAGCCGATGATTTCGCCGGACGGCAGCGTGGGTGTTACGTTCAACGGCGCCATCTATAATTTCCCTGAACTTCGCAGCGAACTGGCGGCACGCGGCTACCGCTTTATGAGCCGCACCGATACCGAAGTGCTCGTTCACGGCTACGACGCGTGGGGGATCGACGGCTTGGTCGAGCGGCTGCACGGCATGTTCGCCTTCGCACTGTGGGACGATCGCTCGCGAACGCTTCATCTTGTGCGCGATCGCCTCGGTGTCAAGCCGCTGCTGTTCGTCGAGCAAAACGGTCTCTTGGCTTTCGCATCGACGGCCGCTGCGCTGGCGGACGGAGGATTCGGCGGCGCCATCGACGCGCACGCGGTTGCGGAATTTCTCGAATTCAGCTTCGTGAGCGACGAGCGAAGCATTTTTCAAAACGTCAAGAAGATTCCGGCGGCGCACATCGCTCAATGGCGCGATGGAGTCATGCACATTCGGCGGTATTGGTCGCCGAACGCACCGCGCGAAACGAAGGCGTCGTTCGACGAAATCGTCGACGAAGCGGAACGGCTCTTTTTACAGGCGGTGAGATTGCGCCTCGAAGCCGACGTTCCGGTTGCGGCACTCCTGAGCGGCGGCATCGATTCGGGTCTGGTGTGTTGGGCGATCAAAGCGTTGGGCGCAAACGTGACCGCGTACACGATTGCGACGCCCGGAGATCCCTGGGATGAAAGCAGCGATGCGGTAAAGACCGCGCGGGAACTCGGCATCGATCATCGCGTATTGCCGCTCTCGCCGCAAAACGCGCCGAGCGTTGCCGCGCTGATTTCCGCTTATGGAGAACCGTTTGCATGCGGATCCGCGCTTGGAATGATGGCGATTTCCGGCGTCGTACGCGAGCATGCCAAGGTACTGCTGACCGGAGACGGCGGCGACGACGTTTTTCTGGGATATCCTCGTGACCTGCACTATTTTCTTGCGCAGCGTCTAGCGCAGATCTTACCGGACGCGAGCGGCGCGGCCTGGGCATCGGTGCGCGGTGCCGTTCCGCAAGCCGGAGCGCTTCGCAGGGCCGTGCATTTCATCGATTACGCGACCGGCGGATATCCAGCGGTGATCGCCGTGCGGCAAGGGATGCCGTTTTACGTTGAGCACGGCATCCTCGGTGAACGTCTGCGCGATGTGGAACTGCAGCACCGAACGTTGCAACCGTCGGCAAACGCTGCTCGGCGGATCATGGACGACCACTTGGCATTCGAGCTGAAGACCAGCTTCGTCTGTGAATTCATGACGAAAGTTGACGGCGCTACGATGCACAATGGCTTGGAAGCACGCTCGCCTATGCTGGATCAGCGCCTCTGGGAATACGCGTCGGCGTTGCCCTACGGAGTGCGGCTGCACGGTGGCAGCCTAAAGGCAATATTGCGTGAGATTGCGCGGCGGCGGATCAGCGCGCGCGTCGCGCGCGGCGTCAAACGAGGTTTTGGCGTACCGGTGCAGCGCTGGCTGACGAGTCGCTGGCGCGCCGACTTCGAAGAAG
>Ga0209168_10002674_pt1 | contig 12717 bp, 11 predicted proteins | sample Coa_R1_FD_187156 | JGI IMG/M metagenome (GOLD analysis project Ga0209168, IMG submission 187156) | Surface soil microbial communities from Centralia Pennsylvania, which are recovering from an underground coalmine fire - Coalmine... | ecosystem: Environmental > Terrestrial > Soil > Unclassified ... | reverse complement strand
CATTCTGCGCCAAGCGCTACGACCGCATCCCGCTCAACGTCATAGACCGGCATTCCCGCTATCATCCGCCGGCGCGCGGCACCACCCAGATATGTCAGCCGCCCCCGTTCATCCCTGGATTCCCGAAAGCGGGATTCGACATACCCCTGCTCCGGCGCAATCGCGACGATCCCGCCTCTTCCGATGTAGCTTTCGTGCACAAAATAGGCGTTGTTTCCGGCCAGGTTCGAGCCGACGAATGCGTAGCCCTTGGCCCGCGCCAGCCGCGCAAGCGCCGGCAGCGATGCTCCCCAATAGAGATTCGAGTAATGGGCCTTCGTGCGATGGAAGGCCGGATCGTAGGGCACCGTGATCGCCTGCCCGGCACCGAACAGGCTGTTATATTCGGCAATGACGATGATCGGTTGGACCGCCGTAATCCGTTGCCAGACCCAATAATCATTGCCGTCAATGTCGATGCTAAGAATTCCGATAGCCCCGGCAAAGCCGCTCTCCTGCAGGATGCCGTTGATGTTATCGCGGTCGATCCATCGGCAAAGCGCCGTGAGATCGTGACGCCAATAGATGTCGCGCGTCGTGATGCTGTCGATGTTGCCCTTGTCACCGTCCATAACGAGACCGCGCCAATTGTCGTTCAACAGCAGGAAGCGCGTGTTGGATTCGGAATAGTCCTGGACGCCGAATTCGACAAAGCTCGTCAGCTCCTGAGGAATATCGAGGCGCGCAACAAGATACTGAATGATGCCGTCGTCGCCGAACTGCGAGAAAACCTTGAACTCCGCTTCACGGAAGCTCTTTGCGGTTGCGCGCACTTGGTTGGCGAGCAGACGGCCGGTGAGCAATTTTACGTCTTCCATGGAAGATGACTCTGCCACTTCAAACAATTTTTTCCCAAAAGCTATCTTTTGACGGATCGAAATCTTTCAAGCCACGATTCCTGAATGTGCTTGCGTAGGGAAGGTAAAATGCACATGTCTTACAAATATCCGGAATGCTACCGGCACTGAAAGCGTACCGAAACTGCTTCGCACGCGCACTTGCCCATATGTCTCCAAGAGAGGCCAAACTGACATCTCCAATTGTGGTAGCGTCGCGACCGTCAAAGCAGGCACAGCCTGCCACTTTGCCGTCTGGTGCTACACCCATGTAGGACATCGCAATTAGACAAGGCACTCTTTCTTGCGATCGGTCGACCTTCACGATCTTTATTCCATTCGGCACGTGGTCCTGTGTAACGATACCGCCAAAATCAGAAAATTCGCTCGCAATACCCATGACGCGATATCCCGACGCTCTGAGGGCAGCCATGCGCGGATGCTGCTCGGTCGCCGCGACCTTGTTGGTACGGACGTTTAAGATCAGCTGGCACGGCGACCCAATCGTTCCGTTGAGATTTCCAAGCCGAAGCAAGCTTGCATAAACAGCGTCAAACTTGTTGACGCCGAACATTTCGGCATACCCCTCCGCCTCAAGCCCGCCAATGCTGACATTGATGTGTCGCAACGAGCGGAGCAGCAGGACCACCTCGTCGTCCGACAAACGCGGCAAACCGATGAGGTTTGTGAACATATGCAGGATGATCGTCGGGAATCTTTCATTCACCAGCCGAATACGATCCATAACAAATGGATCAACCAGCGGGTCCGACATCATTGGCGAAAGGCCCAATAATCCACCTCCGAGAGCTTCAAAGTCGCGGCATATTTTTTCAAACATTTCCATGGTCATCACGGCTTTCGGTCGCGAGACCTTTGGATAAGCACAAAACGTACAGCGCGCATTGCAGAGGGTCGTCGTTTCGATATTAATCTGAATTGGACGCGCTTTGACGATCCCCTCCATATGGGCGGTCGCTTGAGCTTCCTCAATTCGACGAATCTCTGCCTTTTCCGAGGTCCCCGAAAAATCCGAAGCTGATGCGCCGAAAGTCAAATTTCGTTTTAGAGCGAATTTAAGTCTTCGAAAAAACGACATTTCAGGCTCCCGGATGCATTGGAAAACTCGAGTAGCCGTTCACGCGAACCGCACAAATGCTGCTGTGAGCTCAGCCGCCCGCTGAACATACGTGTGGTCACTACAAGTCCGCACCTGTCCCTTGCGCCCAATCTCGGCGCATCGAACAGGTTCGCCCAGGAGATCCTCGATTCGCGCCAAACACTCGTCCGGGTCACCGTAGTCGACGACCTCCGATCCGACGTTGAACAGTTCATTCAAATTGACCTTGCGGTCAGTCACCAGTGCAGCTCCGCAACCGGTCGCTTCGTACAGCCGCATGTTGTTGGCGAAATGGCCGGCAATGCCGATATGCTGGTTGATGACGATCTGCGAACGGCGGAAAATTCCAAACATCTTCCGTCCCCAAGCGTGGCCCCAATAGCAGTTGCGGATCGGCGAGTCCTTTGAAACCTCGTCGATTCCCATGCCCCAAATGTTCAGACTGGTGCGTGTCGCAAGGTGTTCCAGCAAGCGAATACGAGCCGCGTGGTGCGATGACAATGTCCCAACGAATGTCACCGCGAGATCCCGCTTCGTCTCGGGGACGTTCGTCAGAACGCTCGGCGCAAATCCGAGCCGATTGTAGAACGTTCTGATCCCGCGCCGTTCGAATTTTTGCACGTAGTTCGGAAGAGAAGTTACGATCAGATCGTAGCCGATATCATCCTCGGCGTCGTGCCAGGGTGCCGCGATCTGACCGACCAGCAAGCAGTGCTTGCCGACCAGAGAGCGGAGGGATTTGGCGCTGACAAAATGCATGACTTGGTTCAGGATCACGTCCGGACGAAACGCTTCGATCTGCGCGATCATGACGTTCCGTATCCAATCGGGCATCGCGGTGAGCTGCTTCGGCTCCCGATTTCCACCGAACAGACGCCGCACTTTGGCGCTCATCCCTCGCGGTTCGATTGGCTCCCCAGCGTAAACATTCACACCGTGTTCGGCCGCCCATCGCAATTGCATGGCTTTGTTGTTCAAGTGAATGTCCACCGCGTCGACACCATTGGCCTTGAGACCTTCCGAATAGAAATCGGCAACGCCGAATAGGGACGCGTTTCGCACCGCCATCTGGTTCTCGTAGCTCTGACCAGCCAATCCCGGATTTTCGGCATACAGGTCGTCGAGAAACGCCTCATAGTCCGTATTCAGGATGAGCACGCGCACTGAGGCAAGCCTTCAGATCGCTTTAGCGCGATAGAGCAGGTCGTGGTGCGACAGCTGCGCTATGACGTCGTAGTACGGCAGCAACAGCCTGTCGATCTCCCCGCGAAACCGGGCTTCCACCAGAATGAATCGCGGCCGATGGCGCGTAAGATCAAGCCCCTCAAGCGCCTGCCTCTCGAAACCTTCAACATCGAGGCTGAGCAGGTCAACGTGTTCCACCTTGTGCCGATGCAGAAGGGCCGACAGAGACCTTCCTGGCACACTAACGTGATACGTAGTGAGCGACTGGATCTGCCGGCCGGTCTCCACATGCGCCCGCTCCGCCTCCGGATCGCTCCAGCCGCCATTCACGACCGACATCAGGCCGCAATAAGTCATCTGGACGCTCTCGCCGTCAGCGTCGGACGCCACCAACGCGCAATTCTCGACAATACTCTCGAGCCGCGCGACCCGGCACCGCGCCGCAAGTTCGGGAATCGGCTCGATCAGGAGGCCGCGCCAGCCGCGATGCCGCGCGAAATAGGCCGTGTTGCTCTGTGTCTCACCGTCATTCGCGCCAGCTTCGACAAAGATGCCGTTGTCGAAATCGATATGGGGCTCGAGCTTTCTATCGAGATCGTTGAGGCCGTAATATCGCCTCTGCTCCACAACCGGCCCGCCCACAGCCGTAGCAGGACGGCGATAGATCCGGCCTAACGCACGTTTCATCAAACCCTGCATCATCTCCACTCGATAAGAAGGCGCAACATTGCTGCACGCGCCGCCATAATGGCCATGTCACAGGAGTACATAATCGGACTGCCGCCCATCTTCCTGGCGCTTGACCGAAACTTCCGGTGGTGTCGGCTTGAAAGGCTTCCAGCTACTCACTTGGGGCAAGCGCGCCTCATTCACGCCAGGGTCGTTGACGTGATTGCCGACGTGATCCTTGACCCGCCACTCTCCGGACGCGCTCTTTTCCCAGATCGAGGGATCGCGCATCGGCTCGATCGTCGCTAACAGGTCGGCTTCGGTCATCCCGCTCTTTTCGAGGAAAATGTCCGTGTCGTAAGGACGCACGTGATCGAAGCGTGTCACCATCTCGATGCCTTGTTCGCGGGTCATCCGGCCGTGTCTTATCTCGTTGGCCGCATCGTCCGTGGCGCGGCCGTATCCGAACTTCAGGTATTTCAGGTAGTCGTGCAGGCCGTTGGCGTGGATATCGTCTGTTTTTGCATAGATATTGAACGTGCGTTCCTGCTTCTGCGCGGATTCAAAACCAAGTTCGCGAATGGCAAATTCCGCGTGCTCGCGGGCATTCCACTGAACATAGTTGCTGAGATAGATGCCGCGCACGCCAACGCGCTCGATTTCATCGTCCGACGGATAGAAGAACGGCGCCAAATCGTAGCGGGTCAGCGGACAATCCGGATCGTCCAGCAGATCCTCCGGCTCGAAGCCCCGCATCATGTGCTCCTGCCGCTTCTTTTTGGTGAATTCCACGAAGTCGTCGAGATTGTGCATTCCCACGAGCTCGCTGAAGCCTTCCTCGCCCCAAATAACAAGTGGTACGTCGTATTGCACGGCCGCGCGGATAGGATAAGTCATGATCCCCGCATGGTAGTGCCAGGTCACGTCGCCGACCAGCTTCAGCATGTGCTTGGCCATCCTGATTGCTGAGCCCGGCGCGGTCGAAAACCGGACATGGTTGCAGTCCAGCTTGTCGATCAGGTTGGTGAGGTTGCGGGCGCCGAGCGGGGTATTGAACGTGTGATTGTAGGTGACCAGCAGGGGGTTGAGCCCGAATTCCTTGCGAACGAGCCAGGTTTGAAAGTGGCTATCCTTTCCACCCGAGACTGGAATGATGCAATCATACGGATTGTTTTTGGCGCGTTGCCGGGCGGCGTATTCGGTCAACAGCTCCTTCAGTTTCTGATACCTGTCGGGCCAATCGATCTGGTCCTGGAAAATCGTCTTGTGTTCGAACGTCCTGCATCCTGAGCAGATTCCCTCGTCATCGAATACGATGCCGGGCCTGGCGTTTGCGGGATAGACACAACGTTTGCAGTATTGCATGGAGTTCTCAACCTTTAGAACGGACGGTATTTCGGGCGTCGCGGCATGTTGACCTTGTAGAAACCGATGCTGCGCACCGGAAGACCTGCCACCGCCATCGCCTCTTTTGCCTTCTTGGTGGAGTGCTCGAAGTAATGGAATATGTTTCCAGCCGCGACGGCATCCGCGCGGCCGACCGAAATCCCGTCGACGAAATCCGATAATTGGCCGACGCCTCCCATGGCAATGACGGGAACGGATACAGCGGCACTGATTTTCCGGATCAGATCAAGGTCATAGCCTTGCTTGTTGCCGTCATGAGTTGTCGAGTTGATCATGAGTTCGCCCGCGCCGCGCTCGGCTGCCTCTCGGGCCCAACCCACCGCGTCGCGATCCGTGTCGCGGCGGGCGTTGTCCACGACCACACGATAGCCTGAAGGCATGGCCGGATCGGGGCGCCCATCAATTGAAACCACCAGACATTGGCACCCGAATCGGCCGGCGATCTCCGCAATTAACTCGGGCCGGTCCGATGCCGCCGTGTTCACCACAACCTTGTCGGCGCCCATGCGGAGATAGCCCGCGGCCATCTCGACACTGTTGATCTTGCCGCCGACGGAAAGCGGAACGAAACAGCGGCGCGACAGCTCCGCAACGATTTCCCGCATCCGCGGGAGCCACTGGGTGCTGGAAGAGATCTCAAGTGCGATGATTTCATCGACGGTCCATCCGTTGAAGAAATCGACCGCCGTGAACGCACTGCCGACCATGTTGGTGCGCTTGAACTGCCGCGTTTGCACGACATTGCCAGAATCGATCAAGAGGGTTGCAATCAGGCGATGTTTTGGCATGGCGTCGTCAGATCGACACGAACGTCTCCAGCAACTTCATCCCCGCAAGTTGTGACTTCTCGGGGTGAAACTGCGTCGCGAAGATGTTTCCGCGCTCAAACGCGGCGACGAATTCGCCGCCGTAGGCACACGTCGCCGAGGCCACGTTCGCGGCCTCGCCGCTGTTCGGCGCGTAAAACGAGTGAACGAAGTAGAACTCGATTGGGGGCTTTAGGTCGGCAAACAACCGCGATGGACGCGGGCATGTCACTTCGCTCCAGCCCATATGCGGTACTTTTTCGCCGTTTTCCTTGTCGATGCGCCTGATGCGCCCCGAAATCCAGCCCAGACCGGATTCTACGCCTTCGTCGCTGCCCTCGAACAACAACTGTAGCCCGAGGCAAATGCCGAGTAACGGAACGCCGGCTCCCAAGACCTGGGCCTCAAGCGCGGCGACGTGCCCGCGGCTTCGTAACCCTCTCATACCCTCGTCGAAATGGCCCACGCCAGGCAGAACGATCCTGGCCGCGCCGGCAAGATCATTCCCCGATTCGGCGATGCGGACATTGGGCGTAAAGCACTCCAGTGCATTCACCACTGATTGGATATTGGCCAAGCCATAGTCCACGACGACGACCGGTGGAGGCGACACGGCAGTCATCGCGAGTTCGATCCGAAACCACGTCTGCCGGCAAGCCACGTCGCGAATTCGAGATCATCGGCGGTGTCGATATCGACCGACCGCTCGCGTGGCATGTCATGGCCGCGGAGGTTGGGCCCATAAAACGAGCGATGTTTACGAAACTCGGCGACGTTCACCACATAGGTGCTGCCGTTCCCAGCACGCAAGGGTGGCAGGTCGCTGCCGCGCTTGGTGACGAGATCGGGCCACATGGGGGTTAGCGCGCGTCCGGCTTCAAACTTCAGAGCCTGATGCGGATAGTGGTCATAGGACGTCACCGCCATCGCAAAACCGCACCGCCCCGGTTCGAGCAACGCCATAGTTTCCCGAATATCCTGCGCGTCTCGCATTGGGGCCGTCGCATAGAGGCACGCGAGATGATGCCACGCCCGTCCGTCGCGCTCTTCGCGCTCCAGAAAATCGAGGCAAACATCGACCAATCCTATTTGATGGTCGGCAAGCTCCGGACGCCGCTGGTCGACCAACACGCCGAGCCGGCGCGCCACTTCGGCGATCTCCTCATCCTCAGTCGACACGACAATCCGAGCGAAGCATTCGCTTTCGATCGCGGCGTCGACGGTATAGGCCAGCATCGGGCGCCCGAGAAAATTGGCGATATTCTTGCGCGGCAACCGCTGGGAGCCGCCCCGGGCCGGGATGATTGCGACCGCAGTCACGTCCATCTCAACTATTCCAGGTCGGCCGCAGAGATCATGTGTCCCGCCGGCAGATCGCGACGGAATCGCGTGCCGAGCGACCGTTCATATTGGTCCGGACCCAGGCCAAAGCCCGGGCGGCGGAAAGCGACCTTGGCACTTCCAAGCTCTTCGCCGGCGCTGACGGGGCCTTCAAGGAAAACGCTGCGCCTGATGCCCAATCGCCGCTTGCGCTCGGCGTCGTGTAGAATACGCCGCGGCGTACCCATGGCACGTTCGAGATCGGCGATGGTTTGGACAAAAGCAGCCATGTCCTGCGGTTCGAGCGACATGATATGTTCGATGCTGCGCGTCGTGCGATCGAGCGTGATGGTCTTCTCGACCAGGTTAGCTCCCATCGCGACAGCCGCTATGTCCATCGTCGCGCCGGGCGTGTGGTCGGAAAATGCGATCGGGTACGGAAACATTTGCCGCATCGTTGCGATAATGCGAAGGTTGATGCTGTCCAGGTGCGCCGGATATCCCGACGGGCACTGATGAATGACGATGTTCTCGTTGCCTTCCGAGCGGATGATGTCGACCGCGTCCTCGATCTCGCCAAGATTGGCGTTACCGGTGTCGAGCTGCAGGCACATTCCGCTCCGCGCGGCCAATCTGATTAGAGGATAGTGGTTCACGTCACCGGACGCGATCTTGATCGAGTGGCATCCTAGCTCGGCGAGGAATTTGATTTCATCCTCGAAGCCGACAGTTGCGAAAAATGCCAGTCCCAGCCTGTCGCAATGGGCCTTGACGTCCCGCCACTGGTCCTTGGTCAGCGTCCTTCGCAACAGAATGTCGTAGAGGGGCTCCTCCACGGTCGCGGTCGCCCCGCTCTCGCGGTCGATCAGGACCTGGTAACTGAAAGGCTGCTTGCGGTCGGCGACCAGACGATCGGGATCTATGATCTGGAACTTAATTGCATGCGCGCCGGCCGTCGCAGCGTGCGTCGCCAGCGACTTCGCCGTTTCAAGCCCGTCATGTGTCGGGCCGGCCTCGAACACAACAAACACCGGGTGTCCGTCGCCCACCTCGCGCGCCCCGATCTTTACGCTCTTGCGTTTGGTCTGCGTCATGTTCCATCTGACCTGTGACTTCTCGAAAATGTCATAGCTGATCTTCAGCATGTGATGCATACGGCCAGCTCGTCCACAACCCGATCGACATCCGCGGAGGTCATGGCGGGAAACAGAGGAAGCGACAACGTATGCTGGTAGTAATTCCACGCACCGGGCAAATCGATGTCGCCGTAGCGATCGCGGTAGAACGGATGAAGATTGACCGGCAGGTAATGGACCTGGGTGCCGATGCCACGTTCGCGCAGCCGCTCCATCAGCGTCTTGCGATCTATAGCAATTGCCTCGAAGTCAATCCGCACGGCGCAGAGATGCCATCCGGGCTCGACATCTGCATTCAACGGCGCGAACGTAACCACCGGCGATAGCTCTGCAAGCCGCGCCCGGTATCGCTCCATCAGCGCACGCCGATGGCCGAGAAAATGCCCGAGCTTCTTCAGTTGCGATGCCGCGAGGGCACAATTGATGTCGCTTGCGCGCAGATTGTGACTGATCTCGGCGATTTCATAATACCAGGGATTGGCCGAACCGTCGGGCGCCAACGCCAACTCCGAACGCTGAAGCTCGCGAGGGCTGTGCGTCATACCATGATTGCGCAGTCGACGCGCGTCCTCCGCGAGCCGCTTCGAATTTGTCGTGACCGCGCCGCCCTCTCCCATTGCAATCGCCTTGACCGGATGGAATGAGAAACAGGCCGCCAGGCTGTGCTTGCAAGCGCCGACGGTGTGCCGGGCGTTGCCATAACGCGTCCCCAAGGCGTGGCACGCGTCCTCGATTATCATGAGCCCGCGACCTTCAGCGTACTCATGAAGCGCAGCCGGGTCGCCGATGCGTCCCGTGAGATGGACCGGAAATACGCCTCTCACCTTTTGCTGCCCTCGACGGGCCAAAGCCTCCTCGACATCCGACACGCGCATTAAGCCAGTGAGAGGATCGACGTCGGAGAAGACGACTTCGACGCCGGCAAGGAGATTGGCGCTGGCCGTCGCGGCGAAGGTCATCGCCGGCACGATGACGGTGTCGCCGGCCTTGAGCCCCGCGGCGCGTGTCGCCAGATACAGTGCTGCTGTTCCGCTGTTGCAAACCACGGCATGTTCGCTGCCTGTTTCTTCGCACAGAGCGGCTTCGAAACGCTCGACAGCCGGACCGGTCGTCAGCCAGTCGCTGCGAAGCACATCAACAACGGCGGCGATATCATCATCGTCAATCGTATGCCTGCCATAGCTCAAGAACGTCTGAGACATCAGACTTTGGCCGCTCTGAACCTTGCGATCAGCGCCTTGATGCCCTCGACATCGAGCCATTCCGCGTTTGTATTGCTGGCGTAAATAAAAGCATCGGTAACCGGAGTGGCGCCCCTGTCGACATAGTGAGTGCGGTCCCAAAAATCGAACAACGGCTCGATCACGTAGCGATCCGGCAGCTCGAGCGTCACCCGGGCGTCGTCCTCGGACACCATGACTTCATGAAGCTTCTCGCCGGGACGGATGCCGATCACGGTGTGATCACCGCCCGGCAGCATCGCCTCAACAAGATCGACCACCTTCACGCTCGGAATTTTCGGCACGAACAGTTCGCCACCTTCCATCATCGCCACCGACGACAGCACTACTCTGACTCCATCCTGAACCGTCAGGAAGAAGCGCGTCATGCGCTTGTCGGTGATCGGAAGCCCTTTCGCCCCTCCTGCGATCAATCGGTCGAAAACCTCAACCACGCTGCCCCGCGAGCCGATGACATTGCCGTAGCGCACCACTGCAAAACGCGTACGGTCTCGCCCCGCCAGAGCATTGGCGGCAATGAAGATCTTGTCGGAGGCGAGCTTGCTCGCACCGTAAAGATTGATTGGATTGGCGGCCTTGTCGGTCGAGAGTGCGATGACGCGCCTGACGCCGGATCGTAACGCGGCGCGCACGACATTTTCTGCACCGTGGATGTTGGTGCGCACGCATTCGAATGGATTGTATTCCGCGGTCTGCACCTGCTTCAGCGCAGCCGCATGAATGACGTAGTCGACACCGCGCATGGCGATCTCGAGCCGCTCCACGTCGCGCACGTCGCCGATGAAATAGCGCATGCAGGGTTGATTCCATTTTTGCTGCATTTCGAACTGCTTGAGCTCGTCGCGCGAAAAAACGATCAGCCGTTCGGGCGAGAAATGCCTCGTCAGGAAGTCGACCAGGCCACGGCCGAACGACCCCGTGCCACCCGTGACCAGAATGCTTTTTCCTGACAGGCCGTGGAGTGCCTGAATCGCCTGCTCTGGCGTCATCAAATTCAAGGTCGATCTGTCCGGATTGAGATCACAGTTGTGCTAAAGGTGAAATTCCAGTCGTTGCTTTGGCCAAGCGCGCGGTTATTGCTTCTTTCTGGCGATGAATTCCAGATTGCCACTGCCATACCAGAGCTGAAGCACAGGCTCGTCAGATGTCGCATAGTGTAAAGGCGCAAGGAACCGGCGGATGTTTTTGCGTTTCACGTAGCGGCGCAAGCGATGTGGTTGGTCAAATTTATCGCCATACATCTCGAGAATCATTGATTCCGGAACGCTGAGACGAACGGGAGCCTGCAAGATGTTCTGAATGGTTACACAAAGGTCGGTATCCAGCAGCGACTTGAAAGCGGACAGATCGATATGCTCATTTTCGTACTTGCTCAAACCCGCTGCAACGAGATCGACTACCGCATGAAAATCCGCGGGTTTGATCTCGTCGATGAAAGCCTTAAATGCCGGGGTTTTTCGGTAGTGTTCCCGCAGAGCGGGATATATGGCTTGCTCAAGCGCACCACCGGAAATTCCAAATACTGTATAGAGATATCCACCCGGCTTGGTGATCCGGACCAGTTCCGCAAATCCCCTGCGACATTCCTCGATTGAGTTAAGGTGAAGCAGTACGCCGTGGCAGCAAACAAAGTCAAAAGACGCATCCGGGTAAGGAGCTTCGAGAACGGATCCTGACTTCAGGGTGACGACCCCATCGGGCACTCCATGAGCGCCCATTGCGGCATAGGCCGTCGGAATAAAGTCGGTGTCGAGATCAAAGCCATGGAGTTGCGCGGCACCCATCCGGTGAAGTGCTATGAGCACCTTTCCAGTCGAACCGCATCCTGCGTCCACGATTGATTTGCCGGCAAACCAGCCTTTGGGCAGGCCAAAATATTCTTCCGAAAACATGCCGATGAAACGGCTCATGGCGCGCTCATCTGCGACAATCCGGGAGTGCTGCGCGTGATAAATCGCTCTTGTTTCGTGGGAATACTCGTTTGTCAGTGTACCTCTCCGATTTCTTCCGCGTCGTGAACTCGGCTCTTTGAACCTGTCGATACCATCAATCAGCGTTATGGAGGGCCACGATCATTCGGCGGCAATCATCCGCCCGCTGCCTACGACCTCGTCCTGGAGCAGGTCGAGCAGCCGCTTCACCAGCAGGCTCGGCGGCCTTGCCCGATGATCCGCAGCGATACCGTCTCGTGTGCGCAGCCTTGTGAGCGCGGCCGCATCGAACAAGCTCACAAACGTTTCGATCGCTTGCAGAATCGCGGCCCTTTCCGACCTGCGCGCGGCATCCGACCGATCGAGCCTGGCCATGTTCAACTGCGTGACGTCGGACCGGTTGACCAGCGTCTCAAGCATCATGGCGCGCTGTCGCGGCCGGCGGTAGCTAGGAACCGACGGGTAATCAGGGGTCGGAACGATATCCGAGACGTCGATCAGCGAGGCCCAATGCAGATAGTGCGTCCACCGAAAGGCACCGGAAATTTTTTCGATCGTCGCCTTCTCGTCAAGCGCGGCTTCGACCGCAGCGAAATATCGATCGGTATCGACTTCGAATCTTATGAAATCGCTCAATGGGACCGGACCGACGCGCTGAAAAGCCGCCACCACGGGAACGCCAAACCGCGCAAGCTCCAGGCCCATGCTGGACCATGATATGAGAGCGACGTTGGCAAATTCCGCTAGGCTGTAGCTCGAAACCTTGCTCTCGGGCCAGACCACGACGACATTCGGCGGGACCGACGAAAATACCTCTTTCAGCTTCCGGTAGTCCGAGGAGAGCGTTGAATGCCGATGCCCGACACCCATCCGCGGGTGCATCCTAAGAACGAGCTGCAGCGCGGGCCGCCCGGATACCCATTGTACGAGTTGCCGCATCCACGCTTCCTGGTCCGCAAATGGCTGCGGACGATCAGGATAGGTCAATCCGAGGGCCTTGAATTGTCCGGCGATACAAACATACTCA
>Ga0209168_10002669_pt1 | contig 12738 bp, 12 predicted proteins | sample Coa_R1_FD_187156 | JGI IMG/M metagenome (GOLD analysis project Ga0209168, IMG submission 187156) | Surface soil microbial communities from Centralia Pennsylvania, which are recovering from an underground coalmine fire - Coalmine... | ecosystem: Environmental > Terrestrial > Soil > Unclassified ... | reverse complement strand
ACGATTAGGCCGGAACCGCTATAGGTGAATGTGTTCTGCAGCTGTATCTGACCAGCAGCTGGGAAGGTTGGCTGCGTAAATTGTCGGCCGAGACCGTTCCCAACGTACTCGGTTGCCGTTCCGGAGCTGCTACCATTCGAAAACAACCCTGCCGACGCCCCGGATGTAATCAGCACGTCAGTATTAGGCGAGGGTATTGCCGTGTCGTCCGAGGATAAGCCCATCCAGAGTGCCATTCCCGCGTTCGGTAACACGATATATGGCGTGGTAGTCGATGGCGTCGTGCCAGCCGCGCCCGTTGTAGATGTTGGGTTGTACCATTGATCCACGTTTAAAGTCGTGGCGGAGTTCGAGACAATCACGCCCCAGGCGACGGCCGTCCCAGACGACATCGCGACGACGATCTGACCTTGTAAGCCGCCGTTCGGCCCACCCGACGTGGGAAAACCAGACGATCCAATCGCAAGGGATGTCGCCGTAGTGGTGGATGCAGTCCCGATCGCAGATGCGAAGGTTGCGTTAGCACTGATATTTCCAAACATCGCAAGCCGCTGCCACTGATCCCTTCCCATGACTGTCCGCGAATTATGGGATCTGCGTATGGCCGTTACCTTTCCGCGAGAATTTCGAAAAACGGTTTCCACGGTGTCATTCCACTTCCGATAGCCACTGGCAAACGACTGGCGATCGAGAATTCCGCGTCGCACCAATTCGAGATCCTCGCGAATATGCACTGGATTCCGCTTATCGCGAATCGAAGACTGACCGCAGGTGATAGTATCGGCCAGCATGGTCTTTTCCTCGTACTCCGGCGCCGGGAACGCCGCGACTTTGGTTTTCGGCATTTTTCGTTGCTAAAGGATTGCGCCCTCCCCGTTACTCGAGAGCAGGTTTGTGCTCGCGATCGTCCTCTGCGCTTTCGGTGTTACAATGCGAGAAGCGCGGCAGAAGCGAAATGGCGAATCGAACTGATGGTTCAATCTGCGGATTTGACACGAAGACATCGTCAATCAGCCGATCAGCGCGATAACAGCAAGCATCGCTTTAAGGCCGTTGTGAAGCGTTGTTGATCCTCCCGCAATTCACAATGCTGATGATGGTGGGTCTGTGATCACCCACGCGAGCAACGGTCCACGAAACGCGAAGTATTTGACTACCGTGACCGGCTCCGCCTTTACCTGGGATCCGTCGTGGTTCCGGGATAAAACGATTTGAAAGAGAGATTGGGCATATTCGAGAAAGCGCGGTGACGGAGAGCGTCGTTGGAACGCTGGTCGCCGGGCGGATTTTCGGCTCGGAGCTGGTTCAAAGCCTTGCCATGGCACGGGATGCAGACAGCAGGATGCGCGACCGGAGCGAAGGGTTGGTTCTCACCGGCTTTCCTGTTCTTCCATGTTCTGCAGGTTCCCGCGGATGCTTCCTAAGCCGCAGCGCGGTGCCCGCCTTTGGGAATGTACCGAGCCGTTACACACAGGAGCCGATAGTACACGACGACCGACAGTCGTCGCTTCAGCGCCCGTAGAGCCGCGCGCTGCGTCTTTCCTTCGCCGCGCTTGCGTTCATAGTAAACCCGACTTGGATGCTCATCGGCGCGAATCTGATGAATCGCGATGCTATGTAACAACGAATTGAGCTTGCGGTTTCCGCCAAGGTTCACTCGCACAGCCGAATGTTTGCCGCTCGAACAGGATACTGGAGCAGTTCCCGCGCGCATCGCGAACGCATCGGCATTCCGGCAATTCTTTAAGTTGCCAGCGTGACCGATAAGGCCGGCGGCGGTAACAGTGGAGACGCCGCGCATCGCCAGCAGCTCAGGGGCGAGGCGGCTTATCAGAGGGCGGAGTAGGTCCTCAATTTCCGCGATGCGATCATTCAGTTGCTGAATGTCCTCGATAGCGTAGCGGACTTCGTCGACGAGGCTCTGTGCGACCAGGTCGCCCTTGACAGCTTTGATGAGGCGCTGGACCTCGTATAAGCCCTTTTCGCTTCGCAGGCAAGACGGCAGGTTTAATTCGAGCCGTACTGCTGCTGCACGCACTCGGTTGATGCATTCTGTTCGTTGCGACGCCAAACGATCGCGCTGGTCGTATCGGATCCGCAGCGCCTCTCGCTCGACTGCGATTTCATACCTGGGCAATCTATGAGATTCACGGAGCACCGCCTCTGCGATCGCTTGCGCGTCCAATGCATCTGATTTGCCGGTTCTGCTTGACTGCTGCCGATGGCGCTTCGTGAATGAGCCCGGAACTTCATAGACACACGCGCCCGATTTGAGCAATTGCCGAGCGAAAGCGTTCGCGTAACATCCAGTGCTTTCCAAGCCCCAGACGACTTCGCCACCAAGTTCGCGCGCTACGTTCAGTGCCTTCATGTACCCGCGCCGATCCGCGCTTATGGTCAGTACTTTTACTTCGCGGCCCGTCCGGTTGAGAAATACAATCGTGTGTGTATCTTTATGCGCATCTACGCCAGCGACAAATTTCACCAGCACCACTCCATCTAATGAGAGAGCGAACCGGCGTCACTTTACGGGGCGTATGCGGTCGTCTTTCCAGCCAGCATCCACTCTCAGCGAATGGCGTCCGCCGGCAGGTCCCGATAAGGCCAGCGGGGGGCGGTGTGGGCGTGAGCCAAAACGGACGCCTACCGCTATAATAAGCTATAAAGTGTGGGCGACATCTTCAGCGTCGTCGTCGCCGGCGCGTACGGCTCCGCTAGTGCGCAAAAAGGTCATCGAGCGCGTTTTTCGATCCGCGGCCGGCAGCGGCCAGCATGCTTCAGATCCTTCGAGGCCCGAACTGGATCGAGCTCCTCAATTCGTTTAAACAGGGCAACGATCAGCGGGATTAACGGTGGGAACGGTGCCTGCCCCATGCGCGCGAATGGCACGCGCTGGAGGGCTCGGAGCGCATCGACGCATTCGTCGTAATTGAGCTTCGGCACGGCGTACAGCGGCTCGAAACCGTTAGGAATTGCATCGCGCCCGCCGGCCAGATGCAGCAACGCTCCTCGCGTTTTCACCGCCTCATCCGAAGGTGCGCGATCGGAGTCAAAAGTGAGAGTCGGATTGGTCAACATAAACGGCCTTCCTTTCGCACGTGCTTAGTTTTTAATCGGAAGTGCGGGGCGGGCGCCCAGCCCAAGCGATCTGCGAGCGAATTCGCCATAGTGGCAGCAGCGCGGGCCCCTAGATCGTCGGCCGCGATCACGCCGCCGCGAAGAACGACGGTCGACCCGTTCTGTTCGTTGCGGCTAATAGCGATGGACTCGGTCAAGGTTGAAGGGCTTTGACGTCAAGGGGACACGATTGAAGAAATACCGCTGCGAAGAGTGCGAGAAGCCCATTCCTGAAGCTCGCGCTTACAGTGCTGTTTCGCGCGGCAAACGGCCTAAGTACTGCAGTCCTCTGTGTAAGAATCGCGCTACGCAGCGGGCATTTCAAGAACGCAAGCGTAAGGGGTAGCATGAGCGAAAGAGCATCGCTAATATCAGCCGAAACGCCCAAATAGGAATGGAACACACATGGCCAATTCACTCGAAGACCGCATCTGCCGGTTGGAGTGTCACGTGCAGCGCCTGCTGATGCTCGCCGGCAACAGAAGAGAATTACCTTTTGAGAGCCTTCTCGAGTCCCGCTCATCCCAGTATGTTTGAAACGGCGCGCCATCGGCGCGCCTTTCTTTCTGTCATCGTGAGGCATCGTTGTCATCGTGAGGTATTGTTGTCATCGTGAGATATCGTTGTCATCGTGAGGTATCGTTGTCATCGTGAGGTATCGAACGACCCCGAGCAACGTCGAGGGGCGAGCCCGCAGGGCTCGCTGCCCAGCACGCGCCTCGAAGTCTCAACGGGCTCGTAGCGGAGCGTTACGTGTCACACTGTGGTCCCAAGGGCCTGAGAATCGTTCGTAATTTTTGGGCTATTCTTCCGTTCGGGTCACTAAAAGAGCCACGACGGAACGTGGCTCTTTTTCACATCACGCGCAATCCGATTGCGCCCTGAAGCGCGCTATTCTGTTTCTACGGCGTCGCTGCAGCACTTGATGCAGTTCCCGAGGCGAAGGCTCCAATCGAGAAACTCGTCACGCGGCCACCGCCGGGATAGTCGATAACCTCGACGTCGCCCCCAGCGCCCTGCGGGACATAGATGAGGTTCTCGGTTGCATTGAACGCGCTACGATGGGGGCCAGGGACCGAGATTTCCGAGGAGGGCGAGGTCTTGCCGGGCGTGTATGTGAAAATTTTATCAGCGCTGACGTCGGACACGACAACGTCGTTGTTCTTGTCGATGAGGATGCCGAGCGGTGACTCCAAGTCTTGTAGGCCCAGATTGGTGCCGCCACCGCTCATGCCGGCATACTCGATAACCACACCCTGTGAGCTTGCATTGGTCCCCGCTGCGTAAACGTTGTTGTTCGAATCCACGGCGACACCGCGGACGGTGATGATTCCCCGGTTAGTTAACCGCGCGCTCGGGCTCGTCTCTCCAGGCGGATAGACGTCGACGCCGCCTGCGATGTCGGCTGCGAGGACGTAACCGTTTGCCGCAACGGCGACGTCGTCGGGTTCGTGGGAATCAATCAAGGTACGAGACGGGCTTGTCTGATTGGGCTTATAGATCGTTACATTGTCTCCGTCGACGTTTGCAACGTACAGATTGCCCTGCGCGTCGGTAGCGATACCTTCGGGCTCCTCGATGCCGTTCGAGATCTGGCCAACCTTGTTGTAACCGGGCACCGAGTAGATGTCGATGACGCTGTTCACTTTGTTCGAGGCATAAAGGAGTTGGCTTTCGCTCTCAGCGGGCGAGATCCGGCCCCGGATCCGGTCAGCGCCTTGAGCCAACTGATTTGGCGGCGAAGGACTCGTTCCGGTCAAAGCATTGTTCGACGAACATGCTGCAAGAAGAATTACGGTCAAAGATGCGGTGAGGAGCGATGACGTTCGCATTAAACTTACCTCCGCGCCGATTATTGTGGCAAAGCATGAATAATCTCTGAAGGGCGCTCGTCAGAAGCCGAATGCACTTCGTTCGGCCTGGAAAACGGCACCGTGAGGCATCGTTGTCATCGTGAGGTATCGAACGACCCCGATTCAGTGCGGCGGTCCCGAGGTCAGGTAAAATCAAAACAGCAGCGGCCCGGCGCCCTGTGAGAGAGCGTTGGAGTATGAATGATAACGAAGTGACTTTCAAGTTCGTGAGCATGGAGCAGGCCCTCATGTTCCGGGCGGCGCTCCAGACATTGGCCGACTTTATCCCTCGGGTAGACGAAGCTATTCGGGAATATGCTCACATTGACACGGCACACGCCGACAAGGGAGAAATACAGACGTAAGCGGAGTTAGTCGCGCTGCATGGGCACTATTCCAAATCGTTAGTGGGGTTGCGCTTGCGGGACCGAGGTTCCGGCAATTTCGGAAAGTGTTAGCGCGGCCTCAGCTCTCGTAACAGGCTGGGCAGGGTGCAAATAGACGGTTTTGCCCCAGACGCGCTCGAAATTACCGCCGCCACCGTCATAGATGTCGGCTAACATGACGGTGACGTAGTTTTTGTTGACCTGGTTTCCGTCGACAAAACCATGGTCAGTGAGCGTTTTCGTCGTATCCTCCGGATTCGGCGTAAACTTATGGCCCGCGTCGACTTGGCTTTTTATCGCAATCATCTCTTGACGATTGATGGCGCGGTCGGGCGCAAAGTGTTTGGCATCCACACCGACGGTAAACCCGGCGTCGGTAAGCGCCTGCACGTATTTCCAATACGGGCTCGTTTGCGGAACGTCGTCAAAGGTGGCTTCGGCCGTTTCCGGCAGCCGAAGTTGGTTCGACAAATTGTCTTTATAGTAATCGTTATTGAGTATAACGAGCCACTTGACGAATTCGCCGCGCGAAATTTGTGCGTTTGGATTGAACGCTCCGGTGGTCGACTCAAAAACACCCAGAGCCGCTTCGTTCTGGATAGCCTTTTCGGCCACGATTCCGTTGATGTCCGTATACGCAACCGTGACCGCGGCGCTTCCGGAAGCGGCCGGCGATGCTGCGGCCGTCGCAACGGGTCCGCTAGCCGTGGCTACTGGTGACGCCGCCGCCATTGCCGATGTCGTTGACGTCGGCGACGCCGCCGGCGATGCAGCTGATTGGCTTGAGGTTTGGGCCGTTTTGGCGCATGCGACTACGAATAAGCCGATCAGCGCGAATAGCAAAATCTTCGAAGGCAAATGCATCGCTGCTCACCTCGTCTCGTTAGTATTGCACTTCCGCACCTCGATGAAAAGCAAGCAAGCCTGTAGCGGGAAGGGACCACAACCTACAATTCCAACGGCAGTCAAACGCGTCCGACGATTTCCGTTCGCGAGAAGATTTACATACTAAACAGCAGCGACGGTTCGGGCGGCTACGTGACGACGTACAATCCTGACGGCATTCCCGCCGGCAAATTCAACGTCACCGCGGCCAACTCGCCCGAATTCCTGGCCGTCGATTCGAACGGCAAGGTCTACGTAACGATTTACTTCATAAACAACGACGGCCCGGGGCGCGTTTATACATTCTTACCGAACGGAACGAGGACGACGCCAACCATTACCGCGCTTTGGCCGTGGGGTATCGCTGTCGATCCCAAGGAAAGATCTACCTCGCAGCCGGCCCCGGGATTGTGGCTTTTACTCCAGACGGCCAACCGACGACGCCGCACATCAGCGATCACGATCAATTCGGAAACGGACTGGCATTCGTCATCACGGCGGCTCCGTGACAACCTACAAGCCGGACGGCATGCAAACTTCCCCGACAATCACGAAGGGTGTACTAGACCCGGTCGACGTCGCCGTGCACTAGTCAGACGACAGCGATTCGGCGACGAACTTCCCGGGCCATCAACGGCAAGGGTAGCGCACCGGGTGTTAGGATCGCGTCGTGAAAGCACGGATGTCGAAGCGATCGCGCAGATCGGCCCGACGGTCTTGAGCGCATTCATCCCGGTATCCACCACCAGCCGGCACGTCAAAAACGGCTCCATCATCAGCCGTCCGAACCGCTCTTCCTACCTGCGAAGCGGATGCAGGTCGGTGGTGTTCTCGGCCACGTTCAATAGTCTAGGGGGATGTTGGAAGGCGGCAAATGCTTGAAGTACGCCGCGGAATGTCTCGCTGCGATAGGACGGAACCGCGTAAGCGATTGCGCATAATCGAAGCAATCCGAAAGGTCGTCCGCCCGCACATCCGTGTAGCCCACCGGTTGCAGACCAAATTGCTCCTCGGTAAAGTGCAATATGCTTCCGAACTCGTGCTGAACGTGTGAGACGTATGCGTGTTTGGCGTATGGGGAAACGACGATCAGTGGAACGCGAAACCCGAGTTCATACGCGTTAAACTGCTGCGGTGCCACGTGATCGTACCATCCGCCCCAATCGTCCCAAACAATGAAGATCGCCGTTGAATTCCAGTACGGACTGTTCCCTATCGCGTTGACGACCGATGCGACCCACGATGGGCCGCTCCCGTCGGTGACGCTTGCGTGGTCCGACGCAAGGGCGGTTGGTATCACCCATGAGACGGATGGAAGGCGGCCGGCGGATATGTCGCTGAATATCGTCGTGTCGGGAGTGACGACATGGTTCCAATCACTTCCGAACCGAATGCGCGAGATAGCGTCCGGTGCATTCCATAATCCGCCGGACTGGTAGGCATAGTAGGTGTACGAAACACCCCTGGCGTCCATCTCGTCAAAGAGCGTCGGGTGATCGAAACATACCGGCGACTGCGTCATCGTGGTAGAGCCGGTGTTGATGTCGATTAATCCTACGGAGCTGCTCGGATCTCCGTCGCAGTTCAAGTCGTTGTTGTTGGCGTAATTCGGGTTCGCGGCAGCATACAAAGTGCTGCCGTTCGCAATCACCGCGGTGCCGCTGAGCAAGTACTGATGCGCCGGGAAACTGGGCCCCTCATTGGTTTGGAACATCCGATCTGCAAACGAGTATTGCTCTGCCATTTGGTAGTACGGCTCGTCTTCGGATTGCGGCACATATCCGTATTGAGGATACGGCGGCGGCGTCGAAGTAGCGTCAGGATTCGGGCTGGCGCTCTCACGGTCGAAGCCGTTCATCGCGCCATTGTCGAAGTCGGTCGTCCACGCGCCGTGTCCGTGATCCAAATCGTACGGGGCCGTTAGCGGGATCGGCTGAAGCGGAACCTGCGTACCATTCGACGTGTAGCCGAAGTTTTGTATGTCCGCGCCTGGAATTCCGGCAGCGGCGAAGAGATTATCGGGCGTGCGGTTTTCCTGAATGATGATGACGACATGTTGAATCTTCTGCGGACTCGGTGTGGGTGAAGGCGTCGGCGTCGGTGTCGGCGTCGGCGTCGATGAAGACGTCGGCGTCGGCGTGGGCGAAGACGACGAATGGGGCGTCGGCGTGGGCGAAGACGACGAATGGGGCGTCGGTGTGGACGAAGACGACGCGCGCGGTGACGGAGACGGGCTGCTCGGCCGGGACGACGGTCCGCTTTGAGGCAGCGCAGGCGTTACTTGCCCGCCGCCCCCGCCCCCGCCGCACCGGACAAAAGCCAACGGAGCCGCTAACAGAAGCAGCAGCACAAAACACAGCCGCATCGGGCCGAGACCTCGCACACCTGTATTTTCGCACGAGGCGCTCTAGTACGGTGTGGTGCAAACGCCCCTTATTGCCGGTGGCGCAACGCGTGTTGCGCCGCGGATCAGTAATCCGAATCTACGGGTACGTTCGACCGCGGCTGATGTATGAAATACGACGGGGGATACTTAGCCGAAATTGGTGTAAACGGCGGCGGCGTTTGCGTGTAGTCGAAGCAGTCGCTCAGGTTCTTGGCGCGCACGTCGGTGGTGCCAATCGATTGCAAACCGAAGCGCTGTTCGGTATAGCGAAGAATACTGCCGAATTCGTAGTGGATGTGTGAAACGTATCCGCGCTTGGCCCACGGCGAAATCACAATCAATGGAACTCGAAAACCGAGTTCGTCCTGGTCTAATATCTGCGGCGCCACATGATCGTACCAACCGCCCCAGTCGTCCCACGTGACGAAGATAGCCGTCGACTTCCAATATTGGCTCTCGCCGATGGCATTGACGACGGATGCAACCCACGACGGACCGCTGCCGTTCGTGACGCTCGAGTGGTCGGACGAAAGCGCGGTCGGCATGACCCACGAAACCGCGGGAAGCGTGCCGTTCGAGATGTCGCTGTATATCGTCGTGTCGGGCGTGACCACGTTGGCCCAGTCGGGGCCGAAGCGGAGGTGCTGGATTGCGTCCGGAGCATTCCACAAACCGCCGGCCGTGTATGCGTAATATCTGTACGAAACGCCTGCGGCATCGAGTTCGTCGAAGAGCGTCGGGTGATCCATGCACACGGGTGAGAGTCTTTGACTGCGATCGCCGGTGCTGATGTTGATCAATCCGACGGAGCTGCCGGGATCGCCGTCACAATTCAAGTCGTTGCCGTTGGCGTATTCAGGGTTTTCATCGGCGTACATATCGCTGCCGGCTGAAATCTCAGCCGTGCCGGAAAGCAAATACTGGTGCGCCGGAAAACTGGGGCCTTCGTTCGACTGGAACATGCGGTCGGCAAACGTGTATTGCTCCGCCATCGCGTAGTACGGCTCGTCATCCGACTCGGGCACGTATCCATACTGCGGATCGGGCGGCGGAGTCGCCGTAGACCCGGGTTTGGGGCTGGAGTGTTCCTTGTTGAAGCCGTTCATCGCACCGTTGTTATAAGCGGTCGAGAAGGCGCCGTGGCCATGGTCGAGGTCGTAAAAATTGCTGAGCGGGATGGGTGCGAGCGGAACTTCTGCTCCGGTCGAAGTGTAACCAAAGTTTTGAATGTCCGCGCCCGGAATGCCGTTTTGGCCGAACAAGTTGTCCGGCGTGCGGTTTTCCTGAACGATGATGACGACGTGTTGAATCTTCGCTGCGCCGGCGCGCTTGAGCACGTCGGTCAGCTGGAGTTGCGATGCCGCACTCGAATCGGTCGTGGCCGGCGTGCCGGTACTGCCGCAGTGCACAAGCGCCAGCGGAGCTGCCAGTAACAGGAGCAAAACGAATGCTCCCCTCGTGCAATCGACGGGTTTGGTCTTCACGCATATATTCTTGCATCTTTGAACGCTTGGCGGTGTGGGACGAAGGCCCCAATTACCGTAACGCCGGGCGATAATGATTCCAAAGTCTCATCAATAGTCCAATGGTATATTCGATGACGGAAGATGCAAAAAGTAATTAGCATTATGCTTTGCAACGAACGGTTGAAACTTCGTGGGCGCTTGCGAATAATCGAAACAATCTGAGAGATCGTCCGCTCGCGCATCGGTGTTTCCGAGCGATTGCAGATCGAACAGTTCCTCCGTGTAGCGTAAAATGCTGCCGAATTCGTGCTGAACGTGCGAAACGTATCCGCGCTTTGCGTACGGAGAAATCACGATCAACGGCACGCGAAAACCGAGCTCGTATCCGTTGTATCGCTGCGGAGCTACGTGGTCGTACCAGCCGCCCCAATCGTCCCACAACACGAAAATCACGGTTGAATTCCAATATTGACTGTTGCCGACGGCGTTGACCACCGACGCAACCCAAGAGGGTCCGCTCCCGTCGGTGGAGCCGGCGTGATCCGATGCCGGCGTGGTGGGGATCACCCACGAAACCGACGATAACCGGCCGGCGGAGATGTCGTTGAAGATCGTGGTGTTCGGAATGACGACGTGCGACCAATCCGTGCCGAACCGGATGTGCCTGATTGCATCCGGCGCATTCCACAGTCCACCTTGCGTATAGGCGTAGTACGTGTACGAAACGCTTTTCGCATCGAGCGAATCGAAGAGGGTCGGATGATCGAAACACACCAGCGACTGCGTGCCGCCTTCCACACCGCTGGCGAGATTGATCAGCTCGACCGTACTGTTCGGGCTGCCGTCGCAGTCCAGCATGTTCGTTGCGTAATCCGGGTTCTCCGCATCGTACATATCGCTGCCGGCAGAAACCGCGTCCGTTCCGCTGAGCAGATACTGATGCGCCGGTAGACTAGGCCCTTCGTTCGTCTGAAACATGCGATCGGCAAACGTGTAATCTCGCGCCATTTGATAGTACGGTTCGTCTTCGGACTGCGGGACGTATCCGTACTGCGGATTGGGCGGAATCGACGGCGTAGCCGATGGTTTCGGACTGGTGGTTTCGAGATCGAAGCCGTTCATCGCACCGTTATCGTACGCGCGGACCCAAGCCCGATCGTGTGAGTGATCGATGTCGTAGGGTGCCGTGAGCGAAATAGGTTGAAGTTGAACTTTGGCGCCGGTCGACGTGTACCCGTACGTTTGAATGTCCGCACCCGGAATGCCGGCGGCTCCGAACAAGTTGTCCGGCGTGCGGTTTTCCTGAATGACGATGATGACGTGCCGAATCTTGGTCGCGTCAGGCGTACCGGAGGGACTGGGAGACGAAGGCGAACTCGGACCGGGCATCGAGCTTCCGCCGCATTGAACCATCGCGAGTGGTGCGGCCACGAGCAAGAGCAGAATTAATGCGACTCTCATATTGCACCCCGGCGTCGGTTCGGGTATCGCGGAACCCATGGTTGCCTAGTATACGTTATTCCAATGAGTGACCATGATGAAGAAAACTATCAAAAGTGCGGCATTCGCGATCGCGGCGGCGCTCGTGGTGGTAGCGCCCTCAGTTTCGCAAGCCGCCGTTACCCAAGCTCAAGCACCTGTGCATGCGACCTACGAAACGAGCATGGTGCCGGTTTTGCATGCCTTCGACGGGCCCTGGACGGGGACGCTGAAACTCACGTTCAATCCGAGCGGGATCATTCAAGGCTACTATAACCCCGCGGACCAGATGGCGTTTATCCCCGTCACCGGCGGACGCGACGGCGACAACGTTTGGTTTGATATCGGCACGAACGGCCGCCTGCATGTAAATGGAACGCTGCAAAACGGTTCGATCGTCGGCGGAGCCATCGACGAGCGAACGCACGAAACCTATGATTTCACGGCCCGCAATCACCGTTAACCCAAACTGAAAAGGGATTATGGCGGCGCTAATGCGCCGCCATAATTTTTGCAAGCATGTCGGGCGTTCCCGAAATGCGCACCAAGTGCGGATACCGAATGCCGCCGTGATAGTCCAGCGTGTACGATCCGACGCCGCCGTTGTTGTTGGCGATGAACACGATCCCCGCGCTTGAATGTTGCGCGGTTTTCACCGCGTATTCGAGCGCATCGGGATCCCATTCTTGACCGTCGACTGCGAGAATCGTGACGCCCGGTGAGAGCCCCGCCTGCCAAGCCGGCGATCCCTCGCGCACGTCGGTGATCTGCCCCTTGCCCGTCACGTTCATTCCAAGCGAATACCAGTATGTCAGGCCGTGGAACGCCGCATCGCGAGCCTCGATAAACTTGTTCGGTTTATCGTTGTACACGAACTTCCACCCGGCGCGCGCCAGGTCGTCGCTCGGCGGATGCGCCGAGATTTCGTAGACGTACCGTTGGAAGAACCCGTGCCAGTCGTACGGAACGACCGAGTTCAGCAATTTCTCGATGTCGTCGCGCGTGTACGTTTTCGTAATCGGCCCGGTTACCGCGGGCTCGGTGTACGCGTGCAGGAATGTGTCCAGCGACTTCGCACTGTGGCTTTGCTCGCGGATAATCGTGTCGGCATCCAGCCAGATGAGTTCGCCTTCCGTGTAGAAGTCGCCGGCGGTGCGGCGGATCGA
>Ga0209168_10002667_pt1 | contig 12746 bp, 15 predicted proteins | sample Coa_R1_FD_187156 | JGI IMG/M metagenome (GOLD analysis project Ga0209168, IMG submission 187156) | Surface soil microbial communities from Centralia Pennsylvania, which are recovering from an underground coalmine fire - Coalmine... | ecosystem: Environmental > Terrestrial > Soil > Unclassified ... | reverse complement strand
GGCGCCGATCGCCGTTTAGGCTGGCGTCAGATCTCGCTCACATCGGGCGGCGTCATCGGCTTGCCGGCCAGGCGGGCCTTGGCGGCGGCGACGTCGGTCTGCTGCGAGAGCCCGATCCCGCCCTGAACGAGACCCCAGAGCATGCGGGCTTCGATGACGGCGGTCATGCCCGGCGTGGCGGTCAGCGCAAAGCCGCCCACCTTCGACTGGCCGGCCGCAAACCCGCCGAAAGCCGCCGTGATCGTATGCGGCCCCGCCGGAACGGCGACGCAGGTGAAGTGAGGGCTCTTCAGCTGCGCCACCGGAATGCTGTCGATCTCGAAGTTCATGCCGACCAGCTTGGCCATGTAGCCGCGGCGAACGAGGAAGATCAGCGCCTTGCCCTCCGGCGGCGACCGCTCCAACGCGGCGCGCTTGTCGGCCTGGCTGACGTTGGCGATGCTGCGGTTGCCGGCGAGCGTGGCGATGATGAAGGCCGTCAGCGCGCCGGCCCCCGCGCCGGTCATCAACGGCGTCATCGCATGCGGTTCGGGATCGAAGCTCAGCAGCCAGCCCATGCCGCCGCCGACGACGAGGGCGACGACGAAACCGATGATGAGGGCTTGCGCGATCTTGGGCATGACCGGTCCATGCTAGAGGTTCGCCGATGAGCATCCAACTGACCTTGGGTCCGGTCGCCCGCTCGCTGAACGGCGTCATCGGCCGCGACGGCGACCTGCCCTGGCGACAGTCCAGCGATCTGAAGCACTTCCGCGCCCTCACCCTCGGCAAGCCGGTGATCATGGGGCGCAAGACCTGGGAAAGCCTGCCGCGCAAGCCGCTGCCGGGCCGCACCAACATCGTGCTCTCCCGCGACGGCTCGTTCGAGCCGAGCGGCGCGCTGCGCTGCGAAGATCTCTCGGAAGCGGTGCAGATCGCCCGCGAACAGGCCGCCGAGGACGGCGCCGGCGAAGTGTGCGTGATCGGCGGGGCGGCGCTGTTCGCGCTCGCCCTGCCGAAGGCGCAGCGGATGTACCTGACCGAGATCGAGGCCGAGGTGGAGGGCGACGTGCGCTTCCCGCCGTTCGACGAGCGTGACTGGACCGAGGTCTCACGCGAGGCGCATCCCGCCGGTGATGGGGACGACCACCCGTTCGTCTTCCGCGTGCTCGAGCGGCGCTAGCGCTCGCTTGCGCCGCCTGCTTTAACGGCGCGCGAACGCCGCGAAGACAGCCGCGACAAGGGAGCGCCGCCGATGGACCTGGACCTGCACCTCCTCGCCGAGGATCTCGAGTTCCCCGAGGGGCCGATCGCCATGAACGACGGCTCGGTGATCGTGACCGAGATGTTTGTCGGCGCGCTGACCCGGGTGACGCCAGACGGCAAGAAGGAGCGCATCGCCGATTGCGGCGGCATGACCAATGGCGCGGCGATCGGACCGGACGGCGCGATCTGGGTGACCAACAACGGCGGCGCCTTCGCCGCGACCATGCAGAACGGCCTCCGCTTTCCCGGGCCGACGCCGCCCGAGCATACCGGCGGCATGATCCAGCGGGTCGACATCAAGACGGGCAAGGCCGAAACGGTCTACGACGCCTGCGACGGGCGGCGGCTGATCGCGCCCAACGACCTCGTCTTCGACAAGTCCGGCGGCTTCTGGTTCACCGACCACGGGTGCGCGACGCCGGAGGGCCGCAAGTTCGGCGCCCTCTATTACGCCAAACCGGACGGCTCGAAGATCGTGCGCGCCCGCGACCACATCATCTCGCCGAACGGCGTCGGCCTCTCGCCGGACGAGACGGTCGTCTACGCCGCCGACACCAACCTCGGCCGCCTCTGGGCGTTCGACATCGCCGGCGAAGGCGAGCTCGCCCAGACCGGGTTCGCGCCCGGCCGCGTCGTGCACAACCTGCAGGGCTATCAGCTGCTGGACAGCCTGGCGGTGGAAGCCGGCGGCAAGGTCTGCGTCGCCACGATCATCAACGGCGGCATCACCGCCTTCGACCCGGACGGCTCGATCGAGCACTACGCCGTGCCGGACCTGATCACGACAAACATCTGCTTCGGCGGCGCCGACATGCGCGACGCCTGGATCACCGCCGCCTCCACCGGCAAGCTCTACAAAACCCGCTGGCCGCGACCTGGTTTAAAGTTGAACTTTAACGCATGAATCGGCTCGGACCTGCCTGCCTGGGTGGGCTCGCGTCCGGCCTGCTGCTCGCCGCCGCCACTCCAGCGACGGCGGCGGAGGACCCGCTGTTCGCTCTCATCGAACGTGCTTGCCTCTCGACCGGCGCCCATCCTTCCGCGATTGCGGAGGCGACGAAGGCCCTGGGCTTCCTCCCCGCCTCGCCGGCGCAAGCCAGCGGCCTGCTGAGCACGGTCGGCCCGGACGGGAAGGTCGTGGTCAACGCCGACAGCAGCCGAGCGGTCGCCTGGGGCCTCAGCAGCCTGCCGATCGGCGATCGAAACTACCCGGTGCGTGTCTGCGTGGTGTTCGCGGGCGACAACGACCCTGCCGCGGTCGCAGCCGCGCATGCCTGGGGCGGCGTTGACCCGCGCCCCTCCGCGCCCGGCGCGCCGCCGGCGCAGATCTTTGCCGGGCCGCCGGGGCTCCACACGCCGGCAACGGACAGCAACGTCGTCGACCTGGCGCGGTCGGGCCAGCTACAGCTGCTGATGGGGGGCGCTACGCCGGCAGGCCACACCATGGTCCTCTACGGCGTGTTTGAGTCCCCTTAGGCCCTGGCCAAACAAGGGAATACCCGGCCGGCTCCAGCGCCCTATCGGGGACCGTATTGCGGGAGGCGGTAACGGAGCGTTCGAAGGCGCTGGATGCGCTTCGTCGACCTAGTCAGCCAGCCTGAAGCGGGTGGCGCGGACGTATTGCAGCGGGCGCTCTTTGTCCTCCCACTCGTGGTAGGAGGCGACGATGGTCCCGTCGGCGGTCTGCAGCACGCTCGGGTAGCCGATGTGCTGGTAGACGCCGGGGTTCTCCCAGTCGATCGGCCGCGGGCCGGCGGCGGACCGGGTCCCGGCTTTTCCGGGAACGCCGTTTTCAGCCACGAAGAAGCTCGCCTTCTCGTCCCACGTCAGGCCGTCTTCGGAGACCACCCCCTTCACCCCGTAGGGTGGGCGGCGATAGCCGTAGATCATCAGATAGCGCCCGTCCTGGAGCGGAATGGTTTCAGCCGGATAGCCCCAGATGTTGGTCCATTTCGGCGACGTCCACGAGAAGCCGTCGTCCTCCGACACCACGAAGACCATGGTCTTGGCGTCGCCGGACGGGTTCACGTGCGTTCGCATGAATGAGACGAGGCGCCCGTCCGCAAGGCGCAGCAGCGACGGCTCCTCGTAGTCGATGATCGAGGCGGGATCGTAGGCGAGCGTCGAATAGTATTCCCAGTTGTCGCCGCCGTCGTCGGAGCGCATCAGCGCCGAGCGGGTCGTTTCGCCCTCGCCCTCCTCGCCATAGCCGTGGATGCGGCCGTAGAGCCCCATCAGCACCGGCCCGGACGGCAGCTGCCAGCAGCCGATCCGGCAGCCGCCGTGCTTCAGCGGGCGGACGTTGACGGGGATGGGCTCGCTCCAGGTCCCGCCCCGGTCTTTCGATTTCACGACGTAAGTCCCGAGCCAGCCCATCGTCTTGTAGGACCAGGTCCAGTCGCCCCATTCTTTCGTTTTTGGCCCGTTGCGCCATGAGACGCCCTCGGCCCGCACGCCGCGCTTGAAGAATCCGGCGATCGTCATGTTGACGATCCAGGTCCCGTCGGCGAGTTCGCAGAAGCCGCAATCCCAGTTGCCGCTCGTCTCGCTCCACGGCAGCACCACCTCGGGCGCCGACCAGCTGATCCCGCCGTCGGCCGAACGCGCCAGCAGGGTCTGGCCGCTGTCGTGGTGGAAGGGAAACCGCTCCTCGTTGAACACCGCCACCAGCGTCCCGTCACGCAGCACGCGGCTGGCGATCTGGTTGATGCAGTGAGCGTCGTGACGGTGGATATCGTGGTGGGAGACGTCCTTGATCCGCATGGGTTTTCCCTAGTCCACCTCACCGGCCTTGGCCTGCGCGGTCCGCAGCTTTTCGATGTCGAACCCCGGGGTTCGCGCCGCCTCGATGATGACCCTCTCGCGCGCCTGCAGGCGGCGGGCGGCGGTCTTCACCTCAGCGGCGACATCGTGCGGTATGACGACGGCGCCGTGCTGGTCGGCGTGGATCAGGTCGCCGTCGCGGACGCGCATGCCGGCGACATCCACCGGCCGCCCGAAGTCGACCACGTGAACGAACGCGTGCGATGGCCCGACCCGGCCGGCCAGCATCTGAAAGCCTTCCGCCACGTCCGGAAGGTCGCGCACCGAGCCGTCCGTGATGACGCCCTCGCAGCCGAAGCCCTTGTGGATGGCGCTGTTCACCTCGCCCCAGAGCGCGCCATAGCCGCGCCGCTCGTCGCCGTCGTGAATGACGACCACGCTCGGTTTCGGTCCGGCGTCGATGTAGGCGTAGTAGGCGTCCGACAGCTCGCGCGCGGCGTCGCCGGAGAGGTCGCTCGGGTGGGCGGCGCGGATGGTCGCGGTCTTCGCCACGGCCACGATCGGCTTCAGGGCCGGGCGCAAGCAAAACAGCGGCTCAGTGGTGAAGCCGTACCCGCGCCTCGCCGGCGCCAGCACCTCCAGCGCGTTGCACACTGTCGGCGTATCGAACCCCTGCAGGTCAAGGATCAGGTCTTCGGTCAGGACGAACACGGCCGCTCCCGAGATTGCCGCCCACCTTGGCCCGCCGCCGCCGCCCCTTCAACCGCGGGGATGCCGGCGCTGGACGGCCGTCCGTCCGAGGCGCAAGCTTGGCCGCCAGGGTCGCAAACGCTCGGGAGACGAGCTCATGGTCAAGCTCCGCTTTGCGGCGCTGGCGATGTCGGTCCTGTTCGCCGCCACGGCGACGCGGGCGGACGACGCCAACTTCGCCGCTTTCCATCGCATCTGCATCGCGGCCGGCGGCGTGCGCGCGGCCGCGCTGGCGGCGGCCGAGGCGCAGGGGTTCGTGCGACCGCCAAAGGTCGTCCTCGACCAGATCAACGAGCAGTCGGTCGTTCCGCTGAACAACGCCGACGTTCGCGCCAAGCTGATCGAGAACGGCATCGAGTGGGTGTCCGTCGGCGCCATGAACGGCGCGTTCCAGAACCGCTACACCAGCACGGAAATATGCGTCCTTGGCGTCAATCCCATGAGCCCGGCGACCGAGAAGGCCGCGATTGCGTGGGGCGGCGTCGCGCCCGCCGTCTCCGACCCGCAGTATCAGATGTTGCTCTTCACCGGCGGCGAGGGCGCACACCGCGCCGTGCCCACGCCGGACACCACGACGCTCGACACCAAGACGCTCAGTGCGGTCGCTAGCACGGCCAAACTGCAGTTGCTCGGGGCCGGCCACACCGAAGGCGTCACGCTCATGCTGTACGGCATCGTCACGGCCGCGCCCGCAGGTTCGCCGCCGCCGTAACCGGACCCTCTGCACAGTCTCGGGCGAGCGGACGGCGAGGCCAGCAGCACTAGGCCCCGAGACAGCGGCGTCGCAGAGGTCGTAAAACCGGCCTCGCGAGGGCGACAGAGGGCGGGTTCAATGGCGGAGCTTCTCGAGGAGATCAGATCGGCGCTGGGACCGGGCGGGCTGCTCGAGGGGCAGGACGCGCTCGATGCCGCCAAGAGTCCCTGGACCCGGCTCGGGACCCCGCTGGCGATCGCGCGTCCGCGCTCCACGGCCGAGGTGGCGCTTGTCCTGCGCGCGGCGCATGCGGCGGGCCAGGCCGTGGCGCCCTGGGGCGGGCGGACGGGCCTGGTCGACGGCGCCCATGCCGATGGCGCGCTGGCGCTCTCGCTCGAGCGGATGAACGCCATCGAAGCGATCGATGCGTCCAGCGGAACTATGCGCGTGCAGGCCGGGTGCGTCCTGCAGACCGCCTGCGAAGCGGCCGACGCGCAAGGTCTGCTGCTGCCTCTGGATCTCGGCTCGCGCGGGTCGGCCACGATCGGCGGCAACATCTCCACCAACGCCGGCGGCAATCGCGTGCTGCGGTGGGGGATGGTGCGCGACATGGTGCTGGGACTGGAGGCGGTGCTCGCCGACGGCTCGGTCGTCAGCGCCATGAACCCGCTGATGAAGAACAACACGGGCTACGACCTGAAGCAGCTGTTCATCGGCTCGGAGGGCACGCTTGGCGTCGTCACCCGCGCCGTCCTGCGTCTGCGGCCCAAGCCGAGCAGCGACAACGTGGGCTTCGTGGCGGTGGACCGCTTTGACAAGCTTCCGCGCCTGTTGTGGCGATTGCAGCGCGCGCTGGGCGGCTCGCTGTCCGCCTTCGAGGTCATGTGGTCGGACTTCTACGAGCTGGTCACGACCGCGCCGGCTGCGGGCCGACCGATCCTGCCCCATGGCCATCCCTTCTACGTGCTCGTCGAATCCATGGGATCGAGCGCCGACGAGGACGCCGAACGGTTCGAAACCGTGCTGATGGCCGCGCTCGAGGCCGGCGAGATCGTCGATGCGGCGATCGCCAAGTCGATCGGCGAGCGCAACGCCATGTGGGGCCTGCGGGACGACGTCGGACAGACGGCGCGAAACGCGCCGATCATCGCCTTCGATGTCAGCCTGCAGACCCCCGACATGGAGGCCTATGTCGAGGAGGTCGGCGCCGCGCTGCGGGCGCGTTGCCCGGGGGCCACCCTGATGACCTTCGGACACCTTGGCGATGGCAACCTGCATCTGGTCGCAGGCGTGGGCGACCGGTCGCGCGAGACGCGGCACGCGGTCGAGGAGATCGTCTATGGCCCGTTGCAGCGGCTGGGCGGCTCAATCTCCGCCGAGCACGGCATCGGGCTACAGAAGCGCGCGTTCCTGCGCTTGTCGCGGTCGCCCGACGAAATCGCCCTGATGCGGACGCTCAAACGCGCCCTGGACCCGAAAAACATTCTCAACCGCGGCAAGATCCTGCCCGACGAGGCGCCCGCGCCGGCAGAGGGGCCTAGCGGTCGGGTTGCATAAAGAAGTTGGCCCGGCCCTGGGTGATCGAGCGAAGGGCTAAGGCGTAGCCGGACATGTTGGCCAGCGGCACGAGCGCATGAACCACCTGCTCGTCGTCGCGCTGGCCCGTGCGCTGAACTTCGCCGAGACGGCCCTTCAGGTCGGCAATGACTTGAGCGACGTACACCTCCGGCGTCACGACCTCGAGCTTCATGATCGGCTCGCGCTTGTTGGACACGCTCATGCGCATGCTCCGGCAAAGGGACGCGGCGCGGGAGAGCGCGGCGCGAGGTCAGTCTGGGCGGCCGTCTTCCCTTGTTCAAGACCGCGGGCGGCCCTCGATGACAAGGCGCGCTGAGCGCGGTGCGGCTGCTGCGGCGGTCGCTAGTTCAGCGTCGCCATCGCCGAGCGCTCGAAGTCCATGAGTTCGCCTGTTCGGCCCTCGTGGATCTTCACCGCCCACTGCGCGTCCTGCAGCAGCGCGCGGCCGACGGCGACCAGGTCGAAATCGCCGCGCTCGAGCCGGCGCAGGAGTTCGTCCAGCGACGCCGGCTTGGAGACCTCGCCGCCGTAGCCGGCGATGAAGTCGCCGGTCAGGCCGACCGAGCCGACGGTGATGGTCACAGCGCCTGTCACCCTCTTCGCCCAGCCGGCGAAGTTCAGGTCCGAGCCCTCGAACTCCGGCTCCCAGAAGCGCCGCTGCGAACAGTGGATGGCGTCGGCGCCCGCCTCGACCAGCGGCGCAAGCCAGGCCTCAAGCGCCTTCGGCGTATCCGCCAGCTTGACGTTGAAGTCCTGCTGCTTCCACTGCGAGACGCGCAGGATAACCGGGAAGTCCGGCCCGACAGCGGCGCGGGTCGCCTTCAGGATCTCGGCCGCGAACCGCGCCCGCTGTGGCAGCTCCGGCCCGCCGAAGTAGTCGTCGCGGACGTTGGTGCCTTCCCAGAAGAACTGGTCGATCAGGTAGCCGTGCGCGCCGTGCAGCTCGACCGCGTCGAAGCCGAGGCGCTTGGAGTCGCCCGCCGCGCGGGCGAAGGCGGCGATCGCGTCGGCGATATCTTCATCGCTCATGCCCTCGCCGAACTGATGGCCGGGGCGGGAAATGCCGGATGGACTGTCATAAGGCCCCGGCGGCGCCCAGTCCTCGCGGTGGCTGCGGATCGCGCCCACATGCCACAGCTGCGGCGCCATCAGGCCGCCCGCGGCGTGCACCTGATCGATCACCGCCTTCCAGGCCGAGAGCTCGTTCTCGCCATGGAAGCGCGGCACGTGGGGGTCGTTGAGCGACGCCGGCCGCTCGGGCCCGGTGCCCTCCGAGATGATCAGCCCGACCTGGCCCTCGGCGCGGCGGCGGTAGTAGGCGGCGACCGCCTCGGTCGCCACGCCGTCCGGCGACTGGCTGCGCGTCATCGGCGCCATGACGACGCGGTTGGGAAGCTTCAGGCCCTTGAAATCGAAGGGCTGGAACAGCGCCTCGGCGGCCATGGGACTTCAGACGCCGTCCAGATATTCGATCTCGGGGCGGCCGGCCAGGCACGGACCGAGCTTCGGCCCCGCGGCGCGGAAGTAGTCGGTCTGGCCGTGGTGATCGAGCGCCGCCTGATCGGTGTAGAGCTCCAGCACCTTGTAGGTGTTGGCGTCGGCGCGGCTCTTGGTGAGCGCGTAGGCGAGGCAGCCCTTCTCGTTGGCGCGCACCTGCGCCCCGAGGTCCTTGAACACGCCCTCGAATTCCGCGTTCTTGCCGTCCTGGACCTTCAAGGTCGCGACGATGCCGATCATGCCTGTTTCCTCTCGAAAGCTGGATTCAAACGGACGTTAGACGGCCGGCCGGCGGCCCGGCAAGGCGGACGTGGCGTCAGCTGCGGCGGCGCACAAACTTCAGCGCGGTCTTCTCTTGCGAGAACGCGCACACCTTCACGCCGACCAGACCGCGCGGTCTGGCGGCGGCCATGACCTCGACATCCGTCACGCGCGCCGCCTTGCCCTTCAGCGACACGACCCAGAGCGCGCCGCCGGCGGCCAGGCCGGGCGCAAGGTCCGCGATCATCGCGAGTTCGGCGGCGCTGTCGGCGCCGTGGAACAGAATGTCGAACGGCGCGGCGCTCGCCGGCGCGCAGCCCGCGCTCTCGAGCTCGGCGATAAACGCCGGATCGTCGAGGTTGGATATTCCGAGCGTAAGACCGGCCTTTACGCCCAACTTCTCGAGCCGGCCCTTGGGGTTGAGGATGGCGCTCGCCCAGTTCGCCGCCTGGCGCTCGCCAAGCTCAAAGCGGGAGCCGTCGGCCAGCACCAGCGCGCCGGCCTCGGCGCGAACGCCGGCCAGCGTCGGCCCCTCGAACGCCCGCCGCTCGCGCCCGCGGAAGATCAGCTTCGGCGGTTCGTACTGCAGGCGCCCCTCGTCCTCGCCGTCGGCGAAGCGGGCGCGGACGTGCGCTTCCTTGCCCATCGCTCAGGCGCCTTTGAACACAGGGTCGCGCCGCTCGAGGATGGCGTCGACGCCCTCCATGTGGTCCTCGGTGAGATGCGAGATCGCCTGCGCGGCGGCGCTCATCTCCATCAGCGTGTCGTAGGACGCTGTCTGCCCCTGGCGGAGCAGCGATTTCGCCAGGCGAAGCGCGTGGGGCGGCTGGGCGGCGATCCGCTGCGCCAACGCCAGCGCCTCATCGACCAGCCGCTCGGGCGGGACGACGCGGCTGACCAGCCCCCACGCGAGGGCCGTGGCCGCATCGATCACGTCGCCGGTGAACAGCAGTTCCGCCGCGCGGCTCATCCCGATCGTGCGCGGCAGCAGCCACGCGCCGCCGTCGCCGGGGATCAGCCCGAGCTTGAGGAAGGTCACGCCGAAGCGCGAATTCTCGGCGCAGATGCGGATGTCGGTCATGCAGGCGACGTCGCAGCCGAGCCCGATCGCCGCGCCGTTCACCGCAGCGATCGCGGGAACCTCGAGCCCGTAGATGGAGCGGACGATGCGGTGGATGTTGCGCCGGTAGCCGTCGCGGATGGTGACGCCCGTGCCGGCGAACGCCCCTTCCCGCGCCTTCATCGCTTTGACGTCGCCGCCGGCGGAAAAGGCGCGTCCGGCGCCGGTCAGCACCACGCAGCGCACCTCCTGGTCGGCGTTCACCGCCTCGCAGACCGCGGCGACCGCATCGCCGTCGCCGGGGGCGCCCAGCGCGTTCAGGCTGTCGGGCCGGTTGAGCGTCAGGAGGGCGACATGGCCGCGCTTTTCGAGGGTCAGAAGGCTCATCGCGTTGGCTCCGGTTTTCCGGGCGCGAACAAGCGCAAAATCCGGCCGTCTCGACAAGTCCGGAAACGAAACGGCCCCCCGGGATCGCTCCCGAGGGGCCGTTGTCGTGCTTGGGGCGAAGAGGCTTACTTCTTCTTCGCGGCCACCGGGCTCACCACCCGCGGGGCTTCATAGCCGCGCCGATGCGGCGCGAGCACGCCCGAGAAGGCGAAGGACATGATGGCCGTGTTGAGGCTCAGTTGGTTCATAGCAGCGTCTCCTTGACCAGCGTTGAAGCCAGAAAGAGACACGTCGCGGCTCTCGTAAGGTCAGCCCTCGTAAAGTCGTCAGCGCGTCGAGGTTGAATATGACAGCTTCATGACAGAATGCAAGAAAAATCTCCGGGTTCGGACCATTTTGTCGCAGCGCATGGTTTGCAAAGCGTTGGAATCCCGGGGAAATTAACGTTTTGGCAATGTGCGTGACAGTCGTTTCGCGCAGATTCAGTCATCACGGCTCCAAGCTAAGCTATTGTAATAGTTAATGGAATTTCGGCGTTAGGCCGCGTCCGCGAACGCCAGCGCCTCGTAGCGGCGCAGGTGGTGGTCGGTCGAGCCGAACAGACTTTCCAGCACCGTCGCGCGCTTGAAGTAATGGCCGATGGCCATCTCGTCGGTCATGCCCATGCCGCCGTGCAGCTGGATGGCGCTCTGCCCAACGAATCGCAGCGCCTTGCCGACGTGCGCCTTGGCGGCGGACACGGCCTTGGCGCGCTCGATGTCACTCTCGTCCAGCTTCAGCGTCGCCATGTAAGTGATCGAGGTCGCCTGCTCGACCGCGATGAACATGTCGACCATCCGGTGCTGCAGCGCCTGGAAGGCCCCGATCGGCTGGCCGAACTGCTTGCGCTCCTTGGTGTAGGCGAGCGTGCCCTCGTGCAGTTTGGCGAGCACGCCCATGGCTTCGGCCAGCGCCGCCGCTGTCGCCTCGTCGATGACCCGCTCGACCAGCGGCAGGCCGGCGCCTTCCGCGCCGATCAGCGCGTCGGCGGGGACGGCGACGTTCTCGAGATAGACCTCGGACGCCCGCTGGCCGTCCACGGTCGGGTAGTCGCGGGTCACCAGCCCCTTGGCGTCCGCCTCGACCAGGAACACCGAGACGCCGTTCGCCTCCCGCTGGCCGCCGCCCGTGCGCGCGGTGACGATCAGGTGGCTCGCCCAGGGCGCTCCGACCACGACGGCCTTGTGGCCATTCAGCACATAGCCCGCGCCGCCTTTCTTCGCCGTCGTCTTCAGGTCCGCCCAGTTGTAGCGGGCTTGCGGCTCCGCATAGGCGAAGGCCGTGACCACATCGCCGGCCACGATCCCGCCGATCATCTCGGCCGCGCGCGGATACGCCGAGTGCTTCAGGAACCCGCCTCCGATGACCACAGTCCCTAGATACGGCTCGACCACCAGCGACCGGCCGAACGCCTCCATGACGATCATGGTCTCGGCGGCCCCGCCGCCCAGCCCGCCCAGATCTTCGGGGAACGGCGCGCCAAGGATGCCAAGCTCGCTCGCGAACGCCCTCCAGTAGTCCGCCCGCCACCCCGTTTCCGACCGCGTGATCGCCCGCCGGGTTTCGAAGGCGTACTTGTCGGCCAGGAAGCTGGCGATCGTGTCGCGCAGGATCGACTGCTCTTCGGTGAAACTGAGATCCATCGAGCGTTACTCTTTGAAAAGGTTGCTAAAGCCCCAGCACCATCTTGGCGATGATGTTGCGCTGGATCTCGTTCGAGCCGCCGTAGATCGAGGTCTTGCGGCCGTTGAAGTAGGTGGGCGCCGTCTCGTGCGCATAGTCCGGCCCGATCGGATGGCGGTTGTCGCCGTCGGCCGGGAAGCCGCGGAAGTAGGGCGCGCCGTAGTGCCCCGCCGCCTCCAGCGCCAGCTCGTTGATGCGCTGCTGAATCTCGGTGCCCTTGATCTTCAGCAGCGACGACTCCGGTCCCGGTCCCTTACCGGCGCTCTCCGCAGCCAGCGTCCGCAGCTCGGTGTATTCGAGCGCCATGAGGTCGATCTCGAGCTCGGAGACCTTGCGTTTGAACATCGGGTCCTTGAGCAGCGGCGCTCCATCGTCGCCGAACTCGGCCGAGGCGATCTCACGCACGCGTTCGATTTCGCGCCGGGAGCGCGCCACCGCGGCGATGCCGGAGCGTTCGTTGGCGAGCAGGAACTTGGCCGCCGTCCAGCCCTGATTCTCTTCGAAGATGCGCTGGCCGACCGGCACGCGCACGTTGTCGAGGAAGACGTCGTTGACTTCGTGCTCGCCGCCGAGGGTGATGATCGGACGCACGGTCACGCCCGGCGACTTCATGTCGATGAGAAGGAAGCTGATGCCCGCCTGCGGCTTGGCGTCAGGATCGGTTCGCACCAGGAAGAAGCCCCAGTCGGCGAACTGGGCGTAGGTGGTCCAGGTCTTCTGGCCGTTGACGACGTAGTGGTCGCCGTCGCGCACCGCGCGCGTGCGCAGCGAAGCGAGGTCCGAACCCGA
>Ga0209168_10002666_pt1 | contig 12748 bp, 10 predicted proteins | sample Coa_R1_FD_187156 | JGI IMG/M metagenome (GOLD analysis project Ga0209168, IMG submission 187156) | Surface soil microbial communities from Centralia Pennsylvania, which are recovering from an underground coalmine fire - Coalmine... | ecosystem: Environmental > Terrestrial > Soil > Unclassified ... | reverse complement strand
CTTCGCTTTGCCGCCAGTCATCCGCGATAAGAACCGGATGCGCTAACGAGCGCCCGTCCGGGTCCGACCGGGGGGTATCACGCGAGTGATATCCCTACCGGGATCCTAAGTTCCCCGATTTCCACAGCCCGCATTGTGACATCTGACCTTGCCTTCCACAGCCTCTCCCGCCCATGATGGCGACGCCGGAAGGCAGAAAAGGTGAGACGTCAGGTGGCTTCAGCTAAGTACAATAGTTCCAATATTTTACGAGAAAGTCCTTGCGGCTCAAGATTTTGCGGGGCTCCCTCGGGATTCGGGACCCCTAAGTACAACAAATCCAATATTTTAGCCAGATCACCCGAAAAATTTCTCCCGCCGAGCTCTCCCATAAACGACGTGTTTTCAGGATTTTGCACGCAAAATCTTGATATCAAAGGATTTTTTCACGATTTTTCGCTAACTGCATGATTTCAATAGACCGGCAGGGGGAGGGGGATACCCGTTACCAAATAGTAAATTTTTGGCCGTAGCGAAGCTGCCGCGGCTGACCGGCAGCGCAGTCTCAAGCCGAGCAAGATTTTTTTCCTCGCGATAGCGCCCAAATGGTCGGTCGTATCGCGGAGCTTTGAAAGAGTTTGAAATCCAAACGCTGAGAAGGCAAATGCTGAAAAGTGGAAGCACAGAGCGAGCGGAAGCCCGAGCACAAAGACGAGCGGCGAAGGACTAACGGCCAACGACCAACGACTGAGTACCCGGGTACTGACAACTGACTTCAGGTCCGCTGCGTTTCCTGGCTGCGGAACGGATATTCCGACAGAGGCCCGAACTTCTTCTTCTCGGCGTAAAGCCGCCAGCGGCGGAAGACAATGCGCAAGCTCGCCATCACGGGAATCGACAGATAGATCCCCAGAATTCCGGCGACTTCTCCTCCGGCCATGACGCCAAAGATCGCGGCCAGAGGATGCAGTTCCATGCTCTCGCCCATGATGCGCGGAGAAGAGACGTAATCCTGAATCAGGCGCCAGATGCCGAGAAACACGAGCAAGACGATCCAATGTTTGTAGCTCAGCAGCAACGCGACCGTCATGATGATGAGCCCGGCAACCAGCGGTCCGACAACCGGAATGAATTCCAGGGTTCCCCCAATGGTGCCGAGAACCAGCGCGTACGGCACCCCCATAACGGCCAGGAAAACGGAATAGACGACGAGTGTCAGGGCGGCCAACGTCAGCTGCGCGCGAATGAAATGCGCCAGCATGCGGTTGAGATCGTTCAGCACGTTCTCGAGAAATTCACGTTGCGGGCGCGATTGGACCGTCGAGAGCAGGAAATCGCTGAAGGCGCGCCCGTCTTTCAAAAAGAAAATCGAAAGCAGCGGGACGACAAACAGAAGCCACGCCTGCTTGGCCACATCCGCGGTGCGCAGTCCGATGCGTTGCGCCAGTTGCGTTATGTCATTCTCGTGCGAGACGAGGAAGGACTGAACGAACTTGGTGGTGTTATCGCTCCAACCATGTTCGGCTCCGAGTTGGTTGGTGATCTGGCCGGAATTGAGCTGACTCATCAGAGTGGGCAGCGATTGTCCCAGGCGCGCTCCCTGGCGTGTGACTCTTGGCCCAACCAGCACGAAAAACACGACCACCAGCGCAACCAGAAGCGTGTAGATGACTGCGATCGCCCTTACACGCCCCTTCAGCAGTCGTTCGAGATGATTGACGAGCGGGCTCATCAGGTACGCGAAGAAAATCGCAAAGAGGAACGCAATCAGCGTGGCTCGCGTGACGTAGAGAAATCCCAGCGCCAGCGCGAACAGAAGCACCGTGATCAGCACCCGCGCCGTACGTGAGTCAGCCAGCAGCAATAAATTTTCCGCGAGGCGTCAAGGGGACAGCCGCGTCTTGAGATTCCTTAGTCGCGGACTACTTCGGTATTGTCGCCAGGAATCGATATCTGCATGAGCTTGAAATGATCCTGATCGTCAACCCAAAGAGCCCAGTCGAAACTTTCGCCAGTCAGATTCAGCCGGAGAAGGTCGCGCTCTACATTATGAATTGTAACTTTTTCCTTGCCCTTAAGTTCGATGCGGATGCTGGCCGAGATCTGATCCTGCGGAATCAATGCGCCGAACGATGCTGGGCCTTGCTGGCACTTCAGGTTCCCGCCTTCCGGTTTGCAATCGGCAGCCAGATAACGCCAGACGAGAATCTCCCGATGGATGAAGAAATTGTTGTCGAGGATCGAGGTTGTGCTCGGCATCAGGAACGGCTTCTCGGACGTCTTGGAGGAGTTTGGCGCCGTAACTTTTTCAGTGAGAAAATCGTTGCTCGGAACCACAGACAGCGAACCGCCGGAGGACTGGCTCCACTCGTAGCGAAGCAGGTCGCCGGCAGCGGAGATTACCAATTCCGATTTCTGGCTGACCGGATCCGAGCCCGCGGTTTGCTTGAACTGCGATTTGATCTCGCTGGCGCCTTCTTTCTGCGCAATGCTGAACGTCTCGGTGGCGACTCGTTCCCCTTTGACGAAGACTCCGAACGAACCGGAGTCGATCGTCTCCGGGGCAGAGGATTTCGACTTGTTCTTCTTGTTGCCGTGAGAAGCGGCATAAGCGGCAACAGACGTGGCCAGAAGCAGGACCATGCTACAGCGGATGGCAGGTGCGAACTTCACTCGATCTCCCCTTGTTCGACGCGAATTTCGATTTTCTTCAAGCGCAACTTTTTCGCGATTTCGGCAGCGATGGCTTCCACGGTCCGATCTTCCGTTTGAATCCTGTGCAACGCCTTGGCATAACTCTTGCGTCGTTCTTTGTAGAGCCGGCGGAACTGTTCCCGGCTCACGAGCAGAGGACGCTCGGTTCCAGCCTCGGCCGCCTGCTGCGAACAACGCTCCCAGAGATCGTCGACTGGAGCATCCAGAAAGACCGTCGGCACGGCAGACGACTTGAGCAGCACCAGATTATTTTCCTGGACAAAAGCACCGCCGCCTAACGCTACGATTCTTTGGCCGCTTTGAGGCAGCTCCCGAAGCAGAGTGTTCAGCGCCTCGTGTTCTGCCCGCCGGAATTCCTGTTCGCCGGAACTGCGGAAAATGTCGGCGATTCTCCGGCCGGCGGCGCGCTCGATGCGATCGTCCAGATCCTCAAATTCCCAGTTCAGGAGCTTCCCGAGCGCATGCCCGACGCTGGTTTTTCCGGCGCCCATGAAACCGACCAGAATAACGGCATCTTTGCAGCGAACAGCCGAGCTGCCCGCACGCGGGACACGCGTCCGAACAGGCTTCTGAGCCTTCGACGGTTTTCCAGAACGCTTCTTCAAACGGTCCGGACTTTCCTGAATTATTTTGCGGAGCGTTTTCTGAGGTGGATTTTACCACTGAAGCTGCGCAGGACGACCGTCGACGAGACGGCAGCCCGGCCCATGGAACCCCAGAAGGCACTTCCTTCCTTTACGACGAAAGAAGTGTGCTGCCTGGGCTGAAGAGGAACATCGTCGTGGACCTCGCCGCGGACCGAGCGGGCGCTGACGTCAGCGGAAGTTGTAACCGGAACGACAGCTACGATATCGCCGCTGTGGCTGGTGAGCCGGTACTCGCCGCGGTCGCCGAAGTCGCCAACGTAGTTGATCTCGCCACTCGTGGAGATCACCTGCACGAGCGGACCTGTCACGGCATTAAGGGTCACATTGCCGCTGAGCGAATCGACTTCGATATGGCCATCCTGCACGTTCGTAAGTGTCACGGGCCCGTTCAAGGTCTTGATGTGGACGTGAGCGTCCGTCATGTCCCGCAAATCGACGGTGGCGCCAGCGCCCTCCAGGGTGAGGTCGCCGTGCAACTTTTCAGCCCGCAGAGCGCCCGCGGTCGAGTGCAGCGTTATGCTGGCATCGGCGGGGACGAGAATTTCATAATCAACTTTGCCGGATTGAGCATCCGCGCCCGGCAGCAAGTGCGACTGCAGCTCGACGCGATTTCCGATGAAGTTGTTGTCGACTTCGACTTTGTCGGACGCGAGGTTGGCGCTGACAATAACGACGTTGCCGGTCGAGGGCTTTACCGAAATCGAACCGTAGGGATTGTTGACGATGACGCCGGCCTTGGGAGCTACGTTAAAGCGAAGGTCTTTGCGTGTCGCGGCCGAAAGCGGAGTGGCAACCGTTCCAGCTACCATCGCGCCGATCACTGCGAGTTCGATTATGCGCCCGCTCATATAGTTACCCGATCTCCCTTGATTCCTCGCGCCAATAAGACGGGTGGCGCAACCAGCGATGTCCATTATGGCAGAGAACGATCCAAAGCCAATTCGAAAAGCATGGCTTTTTCCTGATAGGCCTCCATCAGCGAACGGCGGGCTTCCTCGTCGTTCGGATCGGAGGCAACCACATTCCTGGCATCCTGAATGTACTGATTTACGTGGCGAAGATTCTCCGTGTACTCTGCTTTCAAGGCGGGGGACTGCTGGGCAATCTCCTGCAGAAGGTCGTCGTCGTTGAGGCCGGCGATCATCGCGTCAGAGGGCATTTGAGCCGCGGACATATGAGACGCAGTTTCGTTCGAACCAGGACGGGAAACCGGGTGTGGGCGTAGGTAAATTCCGATCGCGACGATCAGGACAGCGGCAGCGGGCATAAGCCAGCGCGCCAATCCCCATTGGGCGCTGAAAGGAAAGAAGGAATGATCGGCGTGCTGGGGTCGAATCAGTCCTTCTTTCCGAAGCGCGATTTCAATCGAATTCCAGACGCGCGGACTCGGTTCGTCGAGGCCGCGCAGCTCGACCGCTGTCGAGGCGATGGTATTCAGGTCCGCAAGCATGGCCGAGCATTCGGCGCAGGTTCGCAAATGCGCCCGCTGCTGAGGGCTGCTGCCGTCCTCGACCTCGACCAGGCTCTCTCGTAACTCAACGCAATTCATACCACTCTCCCCAAGCCCCTGCCGCCTTCATGCACTGCAGCCACTAACAGTTTCCTGCAATTTGTCTTTCATCTTGCGCCCGAGCTACAGCCAGTCTGCGCTGGCTTGTGTTGTTCTTAGTTTGTTGCATGCAGGGCTCCTCAGGATTTCTCCGCTTTTTCAGTCCTGTTCAATCTAAGGAGATCCCGCAACTTCATTCTCGCTTTGTGCAATTGGGATTTGCTGTTACCTATGGAGCAACCCACAATCGCAGCGATCTCATTATGTTCGTAACCTTCGACGTCGTGAAGCACAAAAATCGTGCGGTAGCCGGGAGGGAGATCATCGACTGCCCTTTGCAGCTGCAGCCGATCGATGGATCCGGCCAACGCCAAGTCTTCCGCCCCGAAGTCTTTCTTCGGAGTGTCTTCCTCGCCAGTCTGAGTGGTCTCCTCGAGCGAAACCACCGGGAGGCTTTTCTTTCGGAGGTGCATCAGCACTACGTTTACCGAAAGCCGATGCAGCCAGGTCGAGAATGCCGATTCTCCGCGGAACGTTCCAATCTTGCGGTAGAGCTGGAGGAACGCCTCCTGGGTCAGATCCTCCGCCTCGGCCGTATTCGACGTCATGCGCAGGCACAGAGAGTAAACACGCCGTTTGTGCTTATCGTAAAGAGCCTGGAACGCATGGGCATCGCCATGTTTGGCTCTTTCGATGAGCTCGGCTTCGTTCGGGTCGCTGGCCTGACGGTGCTCTGGGTCGGTCAAGTTGCCTTTTCCGGCCGCACCCCGTGAGATGCGGCTAACTATCTTTACGTTGTATGGCTTGCGGGTGACGGCCGCAGGACTAAAGTAATCGCTGTATTCAAATTTTAAGAGCGATTCTACTGTTCTTTGGATTCTAAATTGTCACCGTCCGTCGCTGGAAATCCTTTGCATTCGCGGTCTTGAACGCTACCCTCACCTTGCTATCAACCCTATTCTAAATTTGGAGTCGCATTCTTCGAAAATTGGTAAATTTCTGGTCACGAAGCCGCCGCCTTGGCGGTGGTAATTGTTTCCAATCCGTGCCCGTGAGGACCGATTTCGCGCTGCCGAAGCAGGAACGAGAACAGCACGCCCAGGAAGCCCAACACGGAGAAAATCCACATGCCAAGGTGATACCCAGCGGGGTTGGAGGCATCGGCATGAGCGTACTTGTTCGCCCACCCGACCAAGATGTTCAGTCCGAAAAGGCCGATGTTCTGGATCATCGTCATGAGACCGTAGGCTGTTCCAAGTTTCGACTGGTCGACGATATAAGCGACCGACGGCCACATGACGGCCGGGATCAGGGAGAAAGCGATTCCCATCATGGCCATCGGAATGTACAGGTTGATTTTGGTGTAGGCCATCATCAGGTAGACAGGAATCAGTAGGACCGATCCGAACATCATGAGCAAGGCGCGCTTGCCGATGCGGTCGACCCAGAGACCGAACAATGGCGTGGCGATCATGGCAAAGAGCGTCAGGGTGCTCGACAAAAAGCCACCAAATTCGCGGGATGTGCCGTGAGCTTCCATGAAGAACTTCACGGCGAAAGTCTGGAACGGGAAGATCGCCGAATAGAAAACGATGCATAGCGCAACAATGAGCCAATAACTAACGCCGAACTTCCAGAGATCGGAAAAGACCACCTTGTCCGTGGAAACATCTCCGAGGCGATAGTTCTTTTCGGCGTAAACCTCCATGCCCCAATAAACAAGGGCACCGATAATGCACAGGGCAGAAAACGCCAGCGAGATAAGAAACGGCGGCCTCCAGTTGGAATAAGCCCACCGCGCCCAGGTGGGAGAGTTCAAGGCTGCAAAGGTGCCCAGCCGGGAAGCCGTCAGGTTGAGGCCGAAGGCGAAGCTCAGTTCCTTTCCGCGGAACCAGCGGGCAAGGGCAGTGGTGACGGCCACGTTCAACGACTCTGCGCCCATCCCAAAAATCAGGCGCCCAGTGGCCATAATCGAAAGGTGTCCGGATGAGACCGTGATGGCGGGCCCGATAAAACAGAGCACGCCGAAGATCATCAGCGACTTGCGCAACCCAATGCGGTCGATGATGAATCCGCCAATGAGCACCGTGAAGATATTGGGAAAGCTATAGATCGCCTGCAGAAAGCCAATATCGAGGTCGGAGAATCCAAGCTGTTGCTTGAGGATGTCGGCGATGGGGCTGAGCGCATCGTAGGCGTAGTAACTGCCGAACATCGCCAGACTGACGAAGACGAGGACGAGCCAGCGGTAGAGACGGCTGGGCTCGGGACGCGATGTGTCCACCATAGGGCCTTTTGCTGTCAGTGAAGATTCGGCTGTCACAAACGGAAAAGATTAGCAGAGAAACGGCATTCGCTCCTAACTGTTCTGTGGTTCCCGGCGCGAGAGTCAGCTTCCCACATAGCGCGCATAGAGGCTGCGCGCGACGGCGGTATCGGTTGTGCCTTTGATAATGGCGCGTCCGTCCGGGAAAAGGGTCATTTCGTAAGGCTCGTGCCAGAACTTGAGGACGAAGTCATTGTGGCGGACAGTGCCGTGAGGTTGGAGCCGCCGATCCATTTCAGCGAAGTCGATCGGACGCCGGCGCTCGTGGATTTGTACGGAATTCCTGCCGCAGAGCGTGATGTGGGGACGTCCTTCACCGGCGAGATGGATGAAATCGTGTTCGCCGCAGGCGCGGCATCCAGGGCGAGGCTTGGCGGCGGAGATCTCAGCGTGCTCATTCGTCCAAAGGTCGAATGAGAGCAAGGTGCGGCGCAGAGCAGGCGCGGATCTTCCCTGCACAAGAATCTTGAGAGCCTCCGTGGCCGCGATCGACGCGGCCAGATTGACTGCGGAATTCAGGATGCCAGAGGTCTCACACGTCTCAACCATCCCACGAGGAGAATCGGGGAAGATGCAGGACAGACAGGCAGTTTCGCCGGGCAGAACGTTGAGCATTACGGCGTAACTCCCGACTGCGGCGGAATAAATCCAGGGAAGTTTGCGGGAGACGGCGAAGTCATTGATCAGGTAACGCGTTTCGAAATTATCGGTGCCGTCGAGGATAAGGCAAGTGTCGTCCAACAGGCTCTCAATGTTGGCTGGAGTGAGGTCTTCCACCTTCGCATCAACCTTGATCCCCGAGTTGAAGGCGGCAATCCTTCGAGAGGCTGCAATAGCTTTTGGAAGAGATTCGGCCGCATCAGACTCGTCGAACAAGGACTGCCGTTGCAGATTGCTGGGCTCAACGTAATCTCTGTCGATGATCCGCAGCGTGCCCACGCCGGATCGAGCCAGCAAAGCTGCTATGGCCGAACCCGTTGCGCCACAGCCGACAATCGCCACGCGAGCTGAGACGAGCTTGCGCTGGCCCTCCTCACCGATGGGACGAAAAAGAATCTGGCGGGAATAGCGTTCTTTGAGCGCCGACTGGTTGTCTGGCACCGCGACATGAGCCGTATGCTGTGTTTCCTGTGCCAAAGAGGTCACCAGTTCCCGTCTGCAAAACCTTTATTATAAGGGGCTGGGTCGAGTGGAAATGAATTGCAGCGAGCCTGTGAGCGATGCGCGCTGCCAATTCGTGCAACGAGAGAACAGGCGCGTTCCATCGAAGCTAGAAAGCGCCTGAATCCAGGGAACCTTTTGCCGAGACGATACGCGACATTTCTGACCGCGACGATTTTGCTGTGGCTCGCGGGGCTGTCGCTGGAAGCTGCGGCCCAGGCGGGGCGCGAAATTGCGAAGGGTTTCAATGCGCGTTTGGAGCAGACCTCGGGTTTGTCTCCGCAGGAACCAAGCGCAAATCAGGCAACCGCTCCCGATTACCAGGGGAAAATCGTCGAATCGGTTGAGCTTCCGGGAGTTTCAGACGCCGATCGAAATCATCTGCTGCAACTCGTTCCGCAGAAGGCCGGAGTTCCTCTCGATCGCGACCAGATACGAGACAGTATCCGCGTTCTCTACGCTACCGGCCGTTTTGCCGACATTGAGGCAGAAGTGGCGCCTTCGGGCGATGGCGTCAAGTTGACCTTTGTGACCTCGCCCAACTTCTTCGTGGGTGCTGTTCAAGTGGAGGGAGCTGGGTCGCGGCCCAGTGCAAATCAGATCAGCAACGCTTCGAAGTTGCAGCTTGGCGAATTGTATAACCGCGAGAAGCTGAACCGCGCACTGGAAAACATCCGCCAACTCATGCAGGAAAACGGATATTACCGGGCGCGAGTTACGGCGGAAAGTACTTCTAATCTCGCCAATCAGCAAGTGGATGTTCTGTTTCATGTTTCCCTGGGAGCCCAGGCCCACGTTGCGGATGTAAAGGTCACTGGAAGCTCCAACCTTACTCCTGCGGAGGTGCGGCATCTGGCGCGGATGGAACGCGGCGATCGCGTAACCGCCTCGCGGGTGAGCAATTCGTTGCAGCGATTGCGGAAGAGGTTTCAAAAGCAGAACCGGGCGTTGTCCCAGGTTTCGATCGCAGAACAGACTTACCATCCCGAGACGAACGGAGTGGACTTCACTTTTCAGATCGATCCCGGGCCTGTTGTGCTGATCTCGGCAGAGGGCTATCGCGTGAGCCGCGGCACGTTGAAACGGGAGATCCCAGTCTATGAGGAGGATGCAGTTGATGACGATCTGCTCAACGAAGGGAAGCAGAACCTCCTGAACTATCTGCAGATGCGGGGACACTTTGACGCCTCGGTTGAAATTCGGAAGGTGGCCGATCCGAAAACCTTACGGGTTATTTATTCCATCGATCCCGGCCCGTTGCACAAACTGGCGATGATCAAGATCACCGGCAACAAGGAGTTTCTGGATACGGCAAAGCTGCGCTCGTATTTGCAGATTCAGCCGGCCAGCCGCTTCCTGAGCCACGGACGTTTCAGCAATGCACTGCTAAGGAGCGATGTCGCCACCCTGGAAGGACTGTACAGGTCGAATGGATTCCGTAACGTGAAAATCGAAACGCATGTCGATGATAACTACGAGGGAACTCCAAACAAACTTGCGGTCGAGATTCACATCGAAGAAGGCGTTCGCACACGGGTGGGAGAGGTGCATGTCGTAGGCAATGTGAAGGTGAAAACGAGCGATCTCCCCGAATTGAGCACGCAACCCGGCCAGCCATATTCGGAGCAGGACCTAGCGAACGACCGGGAGAGAATACTGAGCTATTACTTTGACAACGGATTTCCCAACGCCGTGCTCGAAATCACAACGAAGGCGTCGACCCACGAACCGAACCGGGAAGATGTGACTTTTACGATCCAGGAAGGTGAGTTGTTTACGGTGGACCGCGTGATGGTCGCGGGAACGGAGCATACCCGCCAGTACGTGGTGCAGCGGGAGTTGGAAGTCCATCCGAAGGACGCGTTGAGCCAGCAAGACCTGCTGAATACGCAGACCCGGCTCTACAATCTCGGCATTTTCAGCCAGGTGGATACGGCGGTTCAGAACCCAGAGGGGACGGACCCGCAGAAGAATGTGCTGGTTCAGGTGAACGAGGCGAAGCGCTACACCTTTACTTACGATGGCGGATTTGAGTTCCAGACGGGACAACCCGGCGGAGCTAACGCGCCCCAGGGGAAGACGGGAGTAAGCCCGAGAGTCGGTCTCGATGTGACGCGGCTCAATATGTTCGGGAAGAACCAGACGATCGACTTTCAGTCCCATGTTGGAAGCCTGCAGCAGAGGGGGTTGGTCAGCTATACGGTGCCGAAGCTTTTCGACAGTGACAAGTTCAAGCTGATTTATACGGCCTTCTACGACAACAGCCTGGATGTGGCGACGTTTACGTCACAGCGGTTGGAAGGGAAGATCGACCTGCGGCAACAGTTCGGCAATCCGGGGACGGAACCGGGCACGCGGCCGGGGCCGAATAGCATCACTTACCGCTTCGACTTTCGGACGGTAAAAGCCAGCCACTTTGCCCAGGGATTTTCTCCGGGGCAGATTGCGATCTTGTCGCTGCCGGCCCGGATCGGGGGGCCTGGATTTACGTTCATTCAGGACAAGCGCGACAATCCACTGGAGAGCACGAAAGGCGACTATTTCACCCTGGATGCATTTCTCGCATCGAGTGCGTTGGGATCGCGATCGGAGACGCAGACGGGTTCGGTTCCCACGAACTTCGCGCGGACCCTTGCGCAATACTCCACGTACTACGCTTTTGGAGGGAAAGGGACGCCCGAAAGTAAATTCGTGCTTGCCCGCTCCACGAGCATCGGTCTGGAGCAACCGTTCGGGAGCACAAGGGTGGTGCCTCCGGGAGCATGTCCGCTCGACCCTAATACGGGAGAAACGGTTTGCGGTGATATCTCGGTCATTCCGCTGCCGGAGCAATTCTTTGCGGGCGGCGGCAACTCCCACCGTGGATTCGGGTTAAATCAGGCAGGACCTCGCGACCCAAGTTCTGGCTTCCCGGTTGGCGGTACGGCGCTGTTCGTCAATAACCTGGAACTCCGCTTTCCCCAGATGTCACTGCCTTGGATAGGCCAGGGGTTCGCGTTCGCCATTTTTCACGATATGGGGAATGTATTTACGGCGCCGCACGACATGTTGAAAGGGTTGATGCGCTGGCATCAGCCTGATCCCCAACAGTGCTTGTCCGGTGGTACAGTGAACTCACAGTGTGAGACCTACTTCAACAATTACGGATATGATTACACTTCGCACGCCGTGGGCGTGGGCGTACGATACAAGACACCAATTGGGCCTCTTCGTTTCGATTTTGGGTACAACCTGAACCCGACCCGATATTTCCAGACGTTCATACCGGATGTGTTTACGGGAATCAGTGCGGTGGAGACCCAGCGCCTGCGGCATTTCAACGTGTTTTTCAGTATCGGCCAGCCGTTCTGATGGAAAGAGTTGTATGAGCATAAGAAAGACGATCACTTTCGCCCTGTTATTTCTGAGCCTTTTTTCGTTGCCCGCCGCCCGGGCCGGCGAAGTGATCGATCGTATTGTGGCGACCGTGAACGGGCACATCATTCTGCAAAGCGACTTGAACGACGCGCTGCGGTATGAGGCGCTGATGAGCGGGCGTTCGATAAACCAGTTCGACGATGAAGACCGCCGGGCCGTTCTGGATCGTCTGATCGATCAGGAATTGCTGTCGGAGCAGATGAAATCGGCGTCGTTCAAGCACGCTTCCGAGGCGGATGCCGCTGCCGAGGTGGCAGAGGCGCGGAAGTTGTATCCAGAGGCCTCGACGGATCAGGGATGGCAGCAAGTCCTCGATCGATTCGGCATCACGGAAAAAGCCTTGATCGCGGATGTGGAAACGCAGATCGATCTGATGCGGTTGGTAGATGCGCATCTCCGTCCGACGGTGCAGATTGATTCCAAGAGTATTGAAGCTTATTACCGCGACAAGTTCGTTCCGCAATTGAAGCAATCGGGCGCTACCGATGTTCCGTTGGCGGACGTTTCGGCCAAGATTCGCGAAGTGCTGACCCAGCAGAAGGTAAGCGAACTGATGGTTTCGTGGCTGCATTCGCTGCGCTCGGAAAGCAAAGTGAGTATTCCCGGGGGCGACTCCGCCGGGCAGGGAGTGCAAACGCCCTGATGGAGCCCGCCGCCAGACCCCGCCGCTGGTGGAAATACCTTCTCGTTATCGTCGGAGTCCTTGTCCTCTTTACATCCGCCGCGACTTGGTACACCACGACCAATTCGTTCCAAAGGTATGTGCGTCGGCGTGTTGTAAGGGAAATCGAGCGGATCACGGGCGGACGGGCCGAGGTTGGCAGCTTTCACATCGTTCCCTTTCACATGCAGGTAGAAATCAGGAATGTTACCGTGCATGGAAAAGAAGCGCCGTGGGACACTCCGCTGGCACATGCTGACAGCCTTCTCGCCCAGGTGAAGGTCATTTCGCTG
>Ga0209168_10002662_pt1 | contig 12751 bp, 12 predicted proteins | sample Coa_R1_FD_187156 | JGI IMG/M metagenome (GOLD analysis project Ga0209168, IMG submission 187156) | Surface soil microbial communities from Centralia Pennsylvania, which are recovering from an underground coalmine fire - Coalmine... | ecosystem: Environmental > Terrestrial > Soil > Unclassified ... | reverse complement strand
CGACACGCTTCAGCTTCATCATGTCTTCAAAGGTGAATGGATGTTTGGCCTGTGAAAAAGCGGGAATAGCAAGAAACACAGCGAGCAGAGAAAGAAGAAGACGGCGCACGATGCACCTCCACAACGCAATTCGTAGAGACGTTGCTCGATCGTCTCGCCCGCAGAGGCGATCCTGTCCATCAGGAGCAAGACACAGCAGCTGGGTCTTTACGCAAACGGCAAACGGATGAGTGTAGCAGGGCAAGCCCCGGCTCGCTACTGAGAGCAGTTCAGCCCAGGAGAATCGAGGTTTTGCCTTATTCAACAACCAGATAATGTTTGTGGCGTCCGATTATAAAGAATCGATTTGCCATAACAACATGAGCCCGACTCCACGCAACTTGCCCATCCCCTGCGGCAACCTCTTCCCAAGTCAGGCATCCAACTGAGTGGCAGAACTGCAGCACCCTTCCCTCCGGCCTCACTGAGCGGAGAGGGGTTGGAGGGTGGGGTCGCCGCGGTGCCTGCTCCTTTGGAGGCGCAACCTGCCAATGGTCCGGCCCCGCCGGGCAGTCGCGGGTTACGTCTCCGCCAATCGTGCCTCAACTTTCGATAAACTAAGACAATGAAGGTACCCCGGTTTCTGGTTTCCATCTCGCTGCTCGTTTGCAGCGTCGCCGCCCTGTCCGCGTTTGCCCAGGAAGGTCCTCTCGAAAGCGCCCAACCGAAAGGCATTACCCCCGACGAAATCATCAAGCGCTTCGCCGAAAAGGAGACGGAGTTTGCCAAGGCTCGCGACCAGTACACCTACCGCCAGGACGTAAAAGTCGAGACCCTCGACGGCGACACGGTGGATGGCCAATATCGTGAAGTCTTCGACGTTATGTTCGACGACAAAGGCCATCGCATGGAGAACGTGGTCTTTGCTCCGCAGTCGAGCCTGACCAAGATCTACATGTCGGAAGAAGACATGCAAGACATCCGGCACATGCTGCCGTTCGTTCTGACCACGGATCAACTCCCCGATTACAACATCCTTTACGCGGGCCAACAGCAGGAAGATGAGTTGCATTGCTACGTCTTCGATATTGCTCCCAAGAAAATTGAGGGCAAAAAGCGCTATTTCCAGGGACGGGTCTGGGTCGACGACCACGACCTGCAGATCGTCAAGACCTACGGCAAGACAGTTCCCGACCTGTGCAACAACAAGCCGTGCAGTGAAGTCAAAAAGAAAACCGACAATCAGAACCTGTTCCCGAAATTTACGACATGGCGGCAGCAGATCGACGGCCAATACTGGTTCCCGGTCTACACAAAGGCCGATGACGAACTGCACTTCAATCTGGAAGACGTCCACATCAAAGAGATCGTGAAGTACGAGGACTACAAGCGGTTCGGTGCGAACTCGAGAATTTTGTATGAGGGAAAGGAGATTCCGAACGCACAGAAAAAGCCGAACCAGACGCCGCCAGATCAGCCGCAGAAGCCGCAGTAGAGCAAAGTTTCAAGGTTTCGAGGAAGCGGCGGTTCGAAACCTTGAAACGTTCCCGCTTTGAAATTTAATAAAACAGATACTTTCTCCATTTGTCGTCCGACCTTCCCATCAGGCGCATGATGTGGCGGCTGGTGTGGAGATTGAACGCGCGAGGCTCGCGCATCAGTTTCATACCGGCCTCTGTCGGAGACTGGTTCCCCTTGCGACGGTTGCAGGGATGGCAGCAGGCGACGAGGTTTTCCCAGGTCGAGGCGCCTCCGCGGGAGCGCGGGATCACGTGATCGAGCGTCAGTTCGCTTGAGGCCAAAACTGTCCCGCAGTACTGGCAGGTGTTGCGGTCGCGCAGGAGGATGTTCTTCCGCGAGAGAGCGCGGCTCTGATGTGGAATGCGCCGGTATTCCAGAAGACGGATCACCGAGGGCAACCGCATCGCTACCCGCGCGGAGTGCAGGAAGTGCCCGTTCTCTTCTTCCGTCATCGCCACTCCCTTGAGCACCAGCACCAGGGCGCGGCGAGCGGCACAGACGTTGATCGGCTCGTAGGAAGCGTTTAAGACGAGCACGGGCGCAAGCAGAGCATGGCCGTCGCCAGCCCGATGAGGAGCCGCCGACGTGAACAGGCCGGCGGCGTGCCGGGATCCTGCATCGTGTTCCATGCGTAGAGACATAAAATCTAAAGTTTCAAAGTCTCAGTGTTTCAAAGCTTCCGGAGTCTCCGCTAACTCAATGTTCTCGTTGAAAGCTTGGAACGGTGAAACTTTGAACCCTTCCAGTTCAACGTATTTAGATGCCAGTTTCTGCGTTCTGGCTACAGTCGCGACCCATACCCGGGCAGCCCCCGCGCGGCGCAGGACGCGGGAACACTCGGAAACTGTCGTCCCTGTTGTATAGACATCATCAACGAGAAGGACATCCCGGCCAGTGACTTGTGCGGCACGCGCCACGGCAAAGGCTCCGCGCAAGTTTTCGCGCCGTTGATGGCTGGTTAAGCCGATCTGCGAGCGCGTCTCCCGCGTCCGCAGCAGAATGTTCGAAGCAAGTTCAAACCGGTCGCGCAACGCACTTGCTCTCAGGGCGGCGTGTGCGATCAGTTCCGCCTGATTGAATCCCCGCTGCCGTCGCTTGCCTTTGTAAAGGGGCACGGGAATCACGAGCACTTTTCCCTGCTCAAGTGCCGCGTGCAGCGGAATCAGCGCCTCCGCCAGCATTCTGCCCAGCACGCCGGCGGCTGGGCTCACTTCGTTGTATTTCAAAAGATGGATCAGCTCGCGCAGTCCGCCGTCGTAGCTTCCATATGCCACCGCTCGCTCAAATGGCCGCTCGATACGGCGGCACACGGGGCAGTCCGGAAAGCCTTCCGCGTCGGTTTCCGCGTATGCGGAAAGGACCCGCTCCCCGCATACCGAGCACACCTTGCCGGACACCGGACCAATTGTGCCCAGACAATCAGGGCAGACGGGTAGGCGGGAAATATTCAATAACGGAAGCCCGCAAATACGGCAGTCGGAAGGAAAGAGAACGGAGAAGAGACTCTCGACAATACGACGGGCCATCAGACCAGCCCGGCCGGACGATACCCGGCTGAAAACAATAGAATGCCTGGCTACTGCAGCCTTGGCCTGACCAGTCCGGATTCGGTCCTCGCTACTGCTGAAGACGGCCTCCTGTTAAATCCGCATGTGAACGCCGGTAAAACAGCAGTATAGCGGCGATTACCACGCTAGGCAACGTTCCGATTGGAGGATGCCGTGGCCTTGACCGCGATCGGGTGAACTCCCGACGAGAACCGCTCTCGCACCCGGGTGAAGATAAAACGGTAATCGCGGCGGAAACACTCACCGCAGCGTACAGGTTTAAGCAAGAAAAGCGGAAGAATGAAACGCTCCGTCAAAGAACGGCGTCGCGAACGAAAGCCGGTTTCGCTGCCGCAGTCACGGCACTGGTAGCGCTGGGAAAACGGTCCATCGGGGGAGCTACTCATAAGACTGGCACCTCAGAAATAGAAAGCTGACGAGGGGCGAACAACCGATTGCTTTTATTCTATATCAAGCGGGTCAGAACATTTGCACACATTCAGGGTTGTATTAATACAGGTGCAACACAAAGGTCTTAACCTTGGCTCCATATCGTCAGTGATACGTTATTGAATCTCACGGGAGTAGCAGTCGTGACAGACGATCCTGGAAGCAAGACTCCCCGCCCCTGGCGCGTGATTGCCGAAGAAGCATCGCGCGAATACGATCCGCGAAAAATGGCGGAATTAATGCGCGAACTGGACCGGGCGCTTGAGGAGCAGATCCCAGGCAACTCCGGAACTCGAGCGAAGAAAAATTCAGCCTAGGTGTGGATAACGTCTTGAACGAGCGCGACAGCCGACGCGGCAACTCCACTCCGGCTTATTTTCCACCAGACGAGCGTCGGCTCTGAGGCCTCGAGCAAAACAGCCAGGCAGTCACATGCCGGATTCGCGCACTTGTCTTATGCCCATGCCGCGTGCTACCTTGCGCCGTTCTGGTGTTTGAGTCTGTCCAGTAAGGCAACGCAGACGAATCTGGTCCATCCCACGCCCTAAAAGGATCCAATCATGAGCAGCCCCGTCTCAGCGCTTCCCGCGAAAAAGAAGCATGTCCCATATGTTCCCGAAACAATGGAGATGAAAGAGTTTACGTTTCGGGCCTTGCTGATCGGTCTGGTCCTCACTGCGATTCTCGGTTCGGCAAACGCGTACCTGGGTCTCAAGGCCGGAATGACGATCGCCGCGACGTACCCGGCAGCCGTCATTGGCATGGCGGTTCTTCGACTGCTGAAAGGATCGTTGCTCGAAGAGAATATCGCGCGAACTGTCGGATCGATCGGCGAATCGGTTGCGGCAGGCGCTGTATTTACGATTCCGGCGTTCGTGATGGCAGGGTTGTGGCCCGGCCTCACGCGGCAGGAATATTGGAAGTCGGTCGCTCTGATGCTGATAGGCGGCACACTCGGCATTTTGTTTGTAACGCTGCTGCGGCGCGTGATGGTCGAAGATCCGGAGTTGCCCTACCCCGAGTCGGTCGCGGCTTCGGAGATTCATAAAGCCGGGCAGCAAGGCGCAAAAGCGGCAAAGATCCTGTTCGCCAATATGGGATTCGGCGGATTCATGTATCTGCTCGGCGCAGTCAACGTTTTCAGTGCAAGCAATACTTTGCACATGAAGATCAGTGATCTTGGTAAGAAGTTGCTGCTGCGTACAGGTACAAATCCGAACGTCGCCACGACGGTCACTGGGGGAGCGACATTATTCAGCGCGCCCGATATCAGCCCGGCGTATCTCGGCGTGGGATATATCATCGGGCCGCGACTTGCGGCTTTGAACTTTGCCGGCGGCGTGCTGGCGTGGGGACTCCTGGTTCCGCTTTTGACGTTTACTGTTGGTCCTTATATTCAGGCGGCACAGCCCGGAAAACCGATCGAGTGGGAACTGTTGGCGAGCGCGATCTATTTCTCCATCGTCCGTCCGATCGCGGTCGGAGGAATGCTGGTCGGAGCAACCTACACACTCTTCAAGATGCGGAAGCAATTGGGGGTAGGAATGAGCCGCGCGGTCTCCGATCTGAAGAAATCGGCGGCGGCACACGCGGCAACCAGCCGTATCGAACGTGACCTGCCGGCAAAAGCTATCTTCGCGGGCGTGGCGGTGGTATTCGTCGCCATGATCGTGCTGTACTACTACTTCATCAGCGGAGCCGGAAATCTCACAAATTCGAAAGTCATTTCGGGATCCCTGGTCGCAGCCGGAGTGATGATTATTATCGGATTCTTCTTCGCGGCTGTTTCCGGTAACCTCGTGGGCTTGATCGGTTCGTCGAATAATCCCGTATCCGGACTCACGTTGTGCACATTGCTGATCGCCGCGTTGCTTATGGTTGCGCTAGGGGTCTCAGGGTCAGGCGGTGTTGCCGCGGTGCTGGGCGTTGCGGCAGTGATCTGCGTATCTTCGGCCGTAGCCGGCGAGATGCTGCAGGACCTGAAAGTGGGCCACATTCTGGGCGGTACGCCCGCGAAGATGCAGATTGGAGACCTCTTCGGGATTGTCGTGGCCTCATTCGTATTGTTCTTTCCACTGGCTATTTTGGATAAGGCGTATCACTTCGGCAGCAACGCATTGCCCGCGCCTCAAGCTGGCCTCATGGCGATGCTGTCGAAAGGTATCGTCGGCGGCGACATGGCGTGGCCTCTGGTCGTCGTCGGCATTCTGCTCGGGATCGCGATGATCATGATCGAAGTGAAGAGTGTGATGCTCTTTTCGGTCGGAATGTATCTGCCTCTTGGAACCACGTTCGCAATTTTTGTCGGCGGCATCATCCGCTGGGTAACGGATCAGATCCGCGATCGCCGCGGTCTGAACGATGCACAAAAAGCACGTGTCGACAATGCCGGCGTTCTGACGGCTTCGGGCCTCATCGCTGGAGAAGCCTTGTGCGGCCTGGTGATCGCCGGTCTCGTCGGTTCGGGCCGGGACGTCACGCTTGTCCATTGGACGCCTTCGATTTGGGCGGCACTGGCCGCGCTGGCGATTCTCGTGGTCGTCATGATTCGCGTCCCACTGGCGAACGCGGGTAGTCCGGATGAACCGGCGCCGCCGACCGCCATTATGTGAACAGATTTAACCACGAAGGACATGAAGGAACACGAAAGAATATTATTTTGCGGGACTTTGTGTCCTTCGCGGTTTCATTGGTTTGAATGTCGATACCGAGCAACATTGCCATCATCCGCGAACGCATTCACACCGCCGCACGACGCGCCGGACGTTCACCGGGCGAAGTGTCGTTGATGGCGGTGACGAAGACACATCCGCCGGAGAGAATTCGCGAAGCTTACGACGCCGGATTGCGCCTGTTCGGCGAAAATCGCGTGCAGGAGTTCGTGGGAAAAGCTGCGGCCGTTGCTGAGCTGATCGAAGCCGAGTGGCACATGATCGGACATCTGCAGAGTAATAAAGCTGCGAAAGCCGTGGAATTATTCGGGGTGGTCGATTCTCTGGATTCACTCAAATTAGCGGAGAGGCTGAACGGGGCGGCGCTGGCGACAGGGAAAAAGCTGGCGGTGTTGATTGAAATCAATGTAGGCGGCGAAGGCGCGAAAAGCGGAGTCGCCATTGACTCTCCGGAACTGGACCAATTGCTTCAGGCAGCGCCGCGCTTGGAAGCTCTTGATTTTGGCGGAGTGATGACTGTCCCTCCATACACAGAGGATCCGGAACGCGCTCGTCCCTTCTTTCGCAAGCTGCGCGATTTACGCGATGCGATTTCCATGAGAACGCTTCCAGCAATCCGCATGGATGTGCTTTCAATGGGCATGTCGCACGATTTCGAAGTGGCGATCGAAGAAGGGTCGACGTGCCTGCGAGTGGGAACGGCGATTTTCGGGGAGAGAGCGAAACTTTAGCAATGGCTCTGAGAAAGAGATGTTATCCATCAACGAAACTGCATCTGGCGTGACCTTCGCGATACGGGTACATCCGCGAGCTAAGAAGAATGCGATCACGGGCGAAATAGCTGACGCATTGAAGATAGCGCTGACGACGCCTCCGGTCGAGGGGCGGGCCAACGATGCCTGTGTCGAGTTTTTCTCGAAGATTTTGAAGGTGCCCAGATCTTCCGTTACCATTGCGTCCGGACAAACCAGCCGCAATAAAGTAGTTCGAGTGACGGGAGTAACTGCTCAATACGTGCGGGATCGATTGTCCGGCGGAACGCGGCATGTGTCCGCGCACACAGCACAGGAGCCATTTTGACCTTCTCTGAACGTGTCCACGAGGTTTTCACCGGATTCGAGCGGCCTTTCTGGATCGCCAACATCACCGAAATTTTTGAACGCCTCGCTTACTACGGAGCATTCGCTTCGCTGGCGCTTTATCTGCAAGAGAAGCTCAATTTTTCTACTGAGCAAACTGGAACGCTGACAGGAATCTTCGGCGGCATGGTGTGGTTTCTGGCAATTTTCGGCGGAGCCGCGGCGGACCGGCTTGGCTTTCGTCGTGCTCTTTCGATCGCATACCTGATCCTCGGTGTTGCCTATTTTCTGATCGGCTCCATCGGAACCCCGTGGCTCGGACCAATTCGCAACGCCGTACCGCTTGGATTATTTGTCGGATTCATCCTGATCCTTCCTGCGCTGGGAATTGCGCTGGTAAAACCAAGCGTAGTCGGTACGACGGCCCGTGCCTCGAATGAAAAAGTCCGCTCCATCGGTTACTCGATTTATTACACCATGGTCAACATTGGGGGGGCATTGGGGCCGCTATATGCGTCATGGGCGCACCGCAATCTGGGCGTGGAAAATGTGTACCGGCTTGGCGCGGTTGGCGTATTCGCGATGTTTTTTGTCGTGCTGATTTTTTTTCGCGAACCGCGGAAAGCAGGGGATACGCCTCCTCCCTCGATCGCTCAGGTGACGCGTAACTTCTGCACGGTTCTCGGAAACTACAAACTCGTATTGCCCGTTCTAGGGGTGGCACTGGCTTTGCGGGTTGCTTTGTGGATCCGGCCGGAATGGAACGTTCCGTGGTGGATCTGGGTAGCGTTGCTGGTGCTTGCGCTGATCGGCATCAGCAAGTTCATGTGGTTCCTGATGATCTTTACCGGATACTGGATTGTCTTCTGGCAGCAATACATCAGCTTGCCTGGTTATATTCACGAATTTGTCAGCCCGACGGCAGACGTGGAAAAAATTCTCGTGACCGACGGCGTGACCGTGATCTTCTTGACCGTTGCAATCAACCTGCTGACGCGTAAGATTCCCGCGTTTCCGGCGGTGATTCTTGGTACGATCGTGACTTCTCTGTCGTGGATCATCCTCGCGCTGCAGCCGACGGTTTGGGGAGCGATTTTCTCTTTGTTCGTTTTAGCGCTGGGAGAGATTACACAATCACCGCGCTACTACGAATACATCTCCCGGCTCGCGCCCCCGGGTCAGCAGGGTACATATATGGGATTCGCGTTCCTGCCGATCGGAATCGGATCGCTGATCGGAGGATGGTTTGGAGGAACGCTGCTCCATGTATTCGGCGAAGTCCGGCACGAGCCGGCCTTGATCTGGTGGACTGTAACGGTTGTCGGACTCGCTACCGCCGTCTTACTCTGGATCTATGACCGATTTGTACGTACACGGGACGGGCAAACGACCTAGCGCTTGGCGCCAGCCGCCGACACCCAGAAATAGTCAAGACCTTGCGGAGCGTAGTGCCCTAGCCATGTCACGCGTCGACCCGTCGTGATCTTATCGACATTGTCCATCCACGTGGTCGGGGCTACGAGCAGGTGCTCACCGGCGGGAATCTCTCCGGACTCGTACCGACAGATTCTCTGATCCCGGTAAAACGCCAGCCCATACTCCACCTCGCGCGCTGCGCCGAATACGGCTACTGGCAACTTGTGCGTTTCTACGCTCGCTAGCTCTACCGCCAGCGGACGAGTGGAGAGCTTCTGGTCGATAGCCGAGGAGCCCATCTTCAACACGGCCGCCACCGCGAGAACAACCGGGATCAGCGTTACGAATCGAAGCAGTCGCAGGCGCAGTCGGCCCGCGAGCGTCCACACAATGGCCACGCAGAGAGCGAGCGCAATCACGGCCGCATATATAGTGGGCTTCCCCGGCGGAAGTCGATGCCGCAAGACGATGTATCCGATCAGAATAGCCGGCACAACCGGCGCACACGCAAACAATGCGTGTGCGAGGACCATCCAGCGAGAAACGGGAGATTCCTGCTCGAACTTGTTGAACAAATAAGCGGCTAGAAGGACGGTACCCGCCGGAACCGCTGGAAGAACATAGCCCGGAAGCTTCGACTGCGAGAACGAGAAAAAGACAACTGGTACCAAGAGCCAGCAACAGGCAAACATCCTGAACTGCAGTTCGCGGTCTTCCCTTACCGATGCTCGCTCCGCCCGCCATACGCGCAAAGACTGCACCATCGCAGCAATCACGAAGACGATCCACGGCACCAGAGCCAACGCGATCACAGGAGCGTAGTACCAGAACGGCTCCGGATGGTGATAGAGATTCGTTGAAAAGCGTTCGAAATTATGCTGAAGGATGAACTCGCGCAAAAATTGCGGATTTCTCAGTTGAACCAGAATGTACCATGGCAATGCGACAACTAAGAACACCGCAATCCCCGGCAGCCATAGCGTCTTCGAAATCAAGCGCCAGTCGCGCGTTACGGCGGCCAGAACGACAATGATAACCCCTGCCAGGAATGGGGCAACGGGACCCTTTGCCAACATGCCGAGAGCAATGAACGCATAGAACCATGCCAGGTAGATCCGGTTGCCGCTCTCGCGCCACGCCCACCAGGCAAGCATGCCGATGCTGAACGCGGCGGCGAGCGGCATGTCGGTGGAAGCTGCGCGCGCATAACCGATGACGCCAGCACAGGAAGCCGCAATCAGCGCCGCATCGATTTCGATGCCGCGCCGAAATTTCCGGAAGAATAGATAGACCGCGATGACGAGCAGCGTCGCATCGAACGCGGACGGGATTCGCGCCACCGCATCGCTGACCCCAAAGGTGCTGTAGGCGACCATCGCCTGCCAGTAGTAGAGCGGTGGTTTTTCGAGCCAAGGTTGGCCACCGAGAATGGGCGTTACCCAATCGTGGTGGTCGAGCATCTCGCGCGCAACCTGCGCGTACCGCGGTTCATCGGCTCCGATGAGACCGAACGCTCCTAAGCCGTAAAAGAAAAGAAACGCGCAGAAACCGGCGAGGAGTAGCAGGTCGGTACGGGTGCGGGCGGTCATTTTGAGAAGTTTTGAAGGTTGATTGTTGAATGAAAAATCATGGCGCCCCAATCCCGGATCAACAATCAAAAGTCAAGAATTCTATTGTATGGAAGGTCCCCGTCCCAATTGCAGTATGACATGGCGGACTGCTTCTGCGAGCGGCCCATCCAGCGAGCAGCCACTGGCGCACTCATGGCCTCCTCCTCCAAAACTCTCCGCGACGCGGGCGACATCGAGCTTGCCTTTGCTGCGCAGACTGACCCGGTAGCGCCCGTCGGCCAACTCGCGAAAGAACGCGGCGACCTCGACTCCGCCAATCGAGAGAACATAATTCACCAGGCCTTCGCAGTCTTCTTCGGCTGCGCCGCATCGCTCCATTTGTTTCTGCGTCACCCATACATAGCCGATATGGCCCTCAAGATTGAGATTGCGTAGCGCCTCCCCAAGCAGGCGAATCTTGGCAGCTGAGTGCGCAAAGTAGATTCCGCGCGCGCAGTGGGCTGGATCCGCGCCCGCGAGAACCAACTCCCGAGCCAGGGCGAAAGTATTTTCGTTCGTCCCCTGAAACATGAACGAACCGGTATCGGTCATGAGCGCGGTGTACAGGCACGTCGCGATTTCAGGAGAGAATTTCACGCCCGCTTCACGGGCAAGCCGGAACACCATTTCCGCCGTCGCGACAGCATGCGGATCAATCCAGTTCACATGCGCAAAAGGCCGGCCACTGGCATGATGATCAATGCTGATCAGAAACCGATTCTCCAGGCCCTCGAGACGCGTGCGGTGAATGCTGTCGCACTCGAGAATGATCGCCGCCTCGTAGTTTCCAAGCACCTTGCTCGACTGAACAACCTCATCTGCATAAGGAAGGGAGCGGTAAATTCTCGGCACGCCATCGTGCATGATTACGTCAGCGTGTTTCCCCATAGCGCGAAGAACCTGGCAGCACGCAAGCGCCGAGCCAACCGCGTCGCCGTCCGGGCGGGCGTGCGATGTCAACACGAATCGTTCGTGTTGTCCGATCTGCCGGAGTACATCTTCGAGCATGTCGCTACGGCTTCTTTCCACTTGCGTCCTTTGGTGGCTTCGAACGTTTCTTGGACCGCTCCAGCAATTCCTCGACGCGCGCTTTGGCCAGCTCGGCGCGGTCAAGGCGAAAATACAATTCAGGAGCGCGTCTGATGCGGAGGCGTTCGACGAGTTCGTGGCGGATATACTCGCGCGCGGCTTCGAGGCCTTCGAGACTGCGGTCTGCCTCGACGTCATCGCCTTCGACATTAACCCAGACTTCGGCAGAACGACCATCATCCGCCACGTGGACTGAGGTCACACTCACCAGACCGATGCGCGGATCGGCCAGTTCGCCTTCGACGAGGGTCTCGATTTCTTCGCGCAGAGCTTCGCCGACCCGTCCGCGATGATGCTTCAGCCCGCGCTTCTCCACACGACACCTCAGGTAAAACGCTTGAGAATATCAGAAATGGAGGTGTAAATGTCTATCTCTTCGAGAAGGGGCGATTCTAATTCCGTCGTCGATTGCGACGCAGATATTATAAGTCTGGAGTTAACAAGACATTAGCAGCACTGAACGAATGGCGGCACGATCAATACCAACAACGAAACGCATCAAAAATATTCGATAAACGAATCGGCAACCTCAGCGCCATTATTGTTAGCGATACGAGTGGCGGCGCTCTCCACTTTCTTCATAAGACCATCGAGATAGTCCCGCGAATGCGAAATGCTGACGACACCGATGGTGGCGCGGTTCCACAGTTCTGCCCCATCAAGTTCGGCCACTGATATGTTGAAGTTCGTGCGCAATCGATCTTTCAAGCTGCGCACGGCCTGGCGTCGATCTTTGAGCGATTGCGCAGCTTCGATATGGAGTTCGAGCGTGAGAAAAGCGATCGGCATGCAGTCGAGAGTGGATAGCAATTAGTACCTAGAAAAACCTCCCGGTGCGAGCCACTAATCTATCCACTGCTTTACGCAATCACTTCTGCGGCGACCCGCGTCGTCGCGAAAGCCTCGATCACGTCGCCAACCTTGACGTCGCCATAATTGGCGACGGAGATGCCGCACTCCATTCCGCTGGTAACTTCCTTGGCGTCATCTTTGAAACGGCGCAATGAACCGACTTTGCCTTTGAACACAACAACGTTGTCGCGCAAGAGACGCACTTCGGAATCGCGTTTGATGGTTCCGTCCAGCACACGGCATCCGGCAACAGTCCCCACTTTCGGAATGCGGAAAGTTTCCAGAACTTCGGCGCGGCCTTGATAGGTTTCCTTAATCGTCGGTTCGAGCAAGCCGGTCATGGCGCGCTTGATCTCATCCTGCAGTTCGTAAATGATCGAGTGCAGTCGAATATCGACTTCTTCCTGCTCAGCGAGTTCCTGCGCCTTGCGCTCGGGACGAACATTAAAGCCAATAATGATCGCGTTCGAAGCCGAAGCAAGAAGCACATCGCTTTCTGTGATCGCCCCAACACCGGACCGCAGCAGCTTCAAACG
>Ga0209168_10002661_pt1 | contig 12752 bp, 13 predicted proteins | sample Coa_R1_FD_187156 | JGI IMG/M metagenome (GOLD analysis project Ga0209168, IMG submission 187156) | Surface soil microbial communities from Centralia Pennsylvania, which are recovering from an underground coalmine fire - Coalmine... | ecosystem: Environmental > Terrestrial > Soil > Unclassified ... | reverse complement strand
GTCGAGCCAGAAACGCAGCACGTCGTACATTGCTTTACGCACTTCGGGATTGCGCCAATTCAGGTCCGGCTGCTGCACATAAAAATAGTGGTAATACCACTGCCCGGTTTTCTGATCGAAAGTCCATGCGGAGTGGCCAAACCAAGACTGCCAATTATTCGGAGGCTTGCCCGGACCCTTGCCGTCGCGCCAAATGTACCAGTCGCGCTTGGGATTGGTACGCGAAGAGCGCGATTCGAGGAACCACTGGTTCTGGTCGGAGGTGTGGTTCGGCACCCAATCCATGATGACGCGAATGTTTCGTTTCTTGGCTTCGGCCATCAGGTGGTCGAAATCAGCCATGGTACCGTATTGCGGATCGATGGCTTCGTAGTTTGCAATGTCGTATCCGAAATCAACCTGCGGTGACGGATACATCGGCGTAATCCAGATGGCGTCGATCCCGAGCTCTTTTAAATAATCCAGGCGCGATGTGATTCCATTGATATCGCCGATGCCATCGCCATTCGAGTCCTGGAAACTGCGCGGGTAGACCTCGTAGATCACGGCATGCTTCCACCAGGGATCGGGCGAAACCGGCGCGGCAGCTTCTTGGGCACGAAACGCGGTTGCGCAGACTGCGAATAGCAGTAACAGAAGCGCCGATCGGAGCGGAGTCAACATGGATTCCCCACGAAATAAAGTATTTCGATTCAAACCGAGAATATTACGTTCACTGTTCGATAACGCAAAGAGAATTCGAGGCGCGCAAGTGCGAAAACCTTACCACAGAGGACACACAGGGCACGGAAGAAGACGCAGAGTTACCGCCGGGAAGCTTTCATTTTTAATTTGTTGTTGCGGTTGTTGGGATTAGATCACCGTTAAATCCATTGCATCAGTTATCATCCCGAACTCGTTTGCAGCAGGCGGACGCGAGAGGGATCGTACGCTGCAATCGCATCATCACGGACGTTGAGAATGGATCAACTTACCGCCCTCCTTACTTCTGGAGTGTTACTCACGCCCCGTAAGGTCCCTCTCCTGCCCTCCTTGCAGAGAGCGGGTTCGGGACGCGTTGTTTTAAAGCTGTCCAGAAGGGGCCAGGAGACGGCAATTCTCATCGAAGAGGCGGTGCGGGAACGCGCGATGTTCCTGTACCTTCTTTTAGTTCGTGAATTGAATCTACCGCGAGGCTAGTGAATCGTTCCTGCAATCCGCTGGGCCAGCGTACTTCAACAAAGTCGATTTTGTCGGTTTGTCCCAGCCCGAAATGAACTCGCATGTCGTTGCTGGACGAATAGCTCGACCCGCTGCGGACCTCGTCTACGCGCGATCTTCCACCCGCGCTTAGAGTGACGCGAGCGCCTATGCCGTCGCGATTGGATTTGGTGCCTATGGTTCGAAACGCAATCCAGTGATTCTTTGATTTAACCTGGTTTACCAGCAGGTTGGGGTGGGCATTCATGTTGCTGATGACGGCGGAGAGTTGCCCATTATTCCAGAGATCGCCGATGGCCAGTCCGCGGGCTGAAGTTGCAGTGGTTATGCCAGGGCCAGCTTGCGCGGAAACATCGGTGAAAGTTCCATTGCCGTTGTTGCGATACAGAATTTTCGGCTCCTGAAAGTTACTGCCCAGGTGCTGTTTATCAACCTCTGGATAAACATGGCCGTTAACGACCAGGAGATCAGGCCATCCATCGTTATCGAAATCGAAAAACATGGTGCCCCATCCGAGATATTGGGTGTGCAGGCCAAGGCCGGCGGCAAAGGTCACATCATCAAATGTGCCGTTTCCGTTATTGCGATACAGGGTTGAAGTGTCGTCAGAAAAATTGGTGCGAAAAATGTCGAGATTGCCGTCGCCGTTGAAATCGGCAATGGTGCTGCCCATGCCGGCCTGCGCGCGACCGTCTTCATTGAAGGCTGCACCGGCGACAATCGCAACGTCGGCAAAAGTGCCGTCATGGTTGTTGTGATACAGAATGCTGGGAGTGCTGTCGCAGGCAACGTAAATATCCGGCCAGCCGTCATTGTCGTAGTCAAGGGTAGAAACGCTCAGCGAGTAGTGGCCTGCGGCCTTATCGATGTGGGCTCTGGTAGTGACGTCCTCGAATTTTCCGCCGCCTAGATTGTGATAAAGGATGTTCTTTGCAGCCGGCAAGCCGCGCGGTCCGCACATCACGGGAACGCCTTTCCAGACACATTCGGCGCGTTCCCCCGGACGGGGCGCTGTTGAGAGGTCGAAGTCGACATAGTTGGCGACCATCAAATCCAAACGGCCGTCACGGTCGTAATCGACAAAAGCACAACCACTACCCCAGGCTTTCCCGGAGCCGGCGACTCCTGATTGCTCAGCTACTTCTCTGAATACCCCGTGGTCGTTATGGTAGAGACGGTTCTTGCCGTAATAAGTGACGTACAAATCGTCCCAACCATCGTTATCGTAGTCGCCGACGCAAACCCCTTGTCCCCAGCCGGTTGCTGTCAGGCCGGCCTTTACAGTGACATCGGTAAAGGTGCCATCATGGTTATTGCGGTAGAGGTGATTTGTGGCAGCTTTGGCATCGGACGCGCCTTCGAGCGTGGTGCCGTTCACGATGAAAATGTCGGGCCAGCCATCGTTGTCGTAGTCGAAAATCGCGACCCCAGTGCCGGTGGTCTCAATGATGTACTTTTTCGTGTCAACGCCGCCGAAGACGTTCATCATGGTTAGGCCGGACTTTTCGGCAAGGTCTTCGAAATCTGCAACGCGGGGAATTTGCGCCTGTGCGAAGAATGGCGTCCACACTATGGTGAACAACCCCGCCATCAGAATTGACTGGAAGAAGCCGGAAATGCTACAAGCCCGAAAACGCATCACACAATACTATAAGCCGCTACGTGCGCGGCTCGGATTCGGCGGGGAGTTATCTGTTGACGGCGAGAATGTTATTTCGCCAGGAGTTCGAGCCGGTGGCGCTGGAGTATGCGCAAAAGGCGATTGCACTTGATCCGAAGTTGCCGCTGGCGCACCAATTGCTGGGTGAAATTCATTTGTTTCAGTCGCAGATTGCGGATGCCGTCGCTGATTTTCGGGCCGAGCTTGTGATCAATCCTGGCCATGCCGAAACCTATTACAAGCTGGCCGATGCCGATTCACGAATTCAAAAATTCGATGACGCGGAAAAGCTTTTGCAGCGGGCGATCTGGCTGGATCCGACGGCGACCGGCCCGTACGTTCTGATGGGCAAGGTGCTTGAGAAGAAAGGCGAGCCCGAATTGGCAGTGCGCGCCCTGAGGCACGCGGCCGCGATGGATCCCAACAATTCCATCACACACCATCTGCTTGGGCAGGCGTATCGCGATCTTGGCAACACTGAAGAAGCTGAGCGCGAGTTGAAGCTCGCCGGACAACTCGAAGGCGCCGCTGATTCGAAATAGTAAATAAGAATCCGAGAAATCGCCGGGTTTCCTTCGTGAACCTTCGTAGTGATCGCATTTTTAAACCATCAACCACGAAGGGCACGAAGGTTCGCGAAGGAAAACCAGGCTCGCAGCCGGATTCCTTACATCCGCCGAGTTTTCTATAGGCATTTCATGCCAATCGCAGATCAAGTTTAATTACGCTTGCTGCTGGAACGCGGAATGTCAAAGTGTCTCCTTTGGCTTCCACATGCTGAGTTTTCGGGGCCACCGCCTCTCGCTGATCAAACGTATTGTGCGCATGAATGTCGGAAGCAGTGAGTACCGTCGCTTCTGCGGAGCTTACACGAGCGCCGCGCACCAGGATTTGCGTTTCTAAAGCATCTTTTACATTGGTATTGACCGTTGTGACGACCAATTGCTTGTCATGCAGTGATGCCGATCCGCGCAGCGCCCAGAACGAAGCCGGTTTGCCATCGCGGTCATAATGGACTGAGGGCGCGGAAAATTCGGTGCGCAGGCTTTGGCCGTTCTGATGGGCGGCATACATCGCGAACACATGACCGACCGGAGTTACGCAGAATTTATCTTCGTGCGCCAGATAAAGGCTGTTGAGGCAATTGATTAATTGCGCACAACATGCCACCTCGACTTTTTCCGGATGACGATTGAAAGTGTCGAGGGTCATGCCGCTAAACACCGCATCCCGCAAGGTTGGCAACTGTTCGAGCTGATCGCCGGGAGTCAGTTCGCTGCCCGGGCGGTACCATGGTCCCCATTCGTCGACGACGAGTTTTACGTGATGATCGGGATCGAACTCGCCCATGATCTGCCAGTGGCCATCGATCAGAGATTCCATGCGATCGCCTTCGTGGAGCAATTCGTACCAATCGACTGCATCGAAATTCACCGCATCGCCTTTTCCTTTTTCCCAGTCCTGCGTCTTTCCGCGGCTCAGGTTCCATGCGTAATGATGCAGCGCCCATCCGTACAAAGCGCGTAACTGGCCTCTGCCCTTGCGTGACATTTCTTCGAAGAAGCCGCGCGTCCACTCCCAATTTGCGCCGTCCGGGCCGGCGCCGATAAAGGCCAGGTCACGGCCTGGCACCCACGTTGTGTACCGGCGAAATTCTGTGGCATAAGCCTGCGGAGTAAAGTTCCCACCGCATCCCCACGCCTCGTTGCCAACGCCCCAGTAGCGAACGTTGAAAGGATCTTTGAAGCCGGCCGCGGAACGTTCGTCGGCTAATGTGGTGCTTCCCGCTGGAGAGTTGCAATATTCTACCCAGCGATAAAACTGCTCAGCCGGAAGGCTGCGCACATTGGCGGCCAGATAAGGTTGTGCGCCCAGTAGCCGACAGAATCGAACAAATTCATTGGTACCGAACTGGTTTGGATCGTAGCGGTGAGAGGCTGGAGCGGCGGCAGATTCGCCTCCCGCCCAGAAGTTTGTACGCCGTGGACGCTTGTCGGGCGGCCCAATGCCATCACGCCAATCATAGCTGTCAGCAAAACATCCACCCGGGAATCGTACAATCGGCGGATTTATTTTTCGCATTTCGTCGACGAGCTCTTTGCGAATGCCATGGATGTTAGGAACTTTGGAGTCCTCACCTACCCAGACCCCGTCGTAAATTACGCCACTCAGATTTTCCGTGAAGTGGCCGTAGATGTTGGGAGAAATTGTTCCCAGAGGTTCATCGAGCAGGACCTCAATGCGAGCATCCGCCGATTGCGCAAAGACGTGGGCAGAATATTTTGCGGTGAAAGCGTATCCGGCAGCTGCGATAGATGCGTTGCGCATGAAGTCTCTGCGTTTCATGGTCATCGGAGTTGGCTCCAGGATTTGAAATTTGTGCAAGCCATGGTAAACGTTTGCTCGCCACGAAGCCAAATGTCAACAACGCTATTTCCGCCACAAAATCGAAATCATCTCCTGCTTTCGTGATAGAACTGTTAGGAATTTTCAACTTAACTGCGAGGTTTGTCCGACCTATGGCTACTATGAGCACCAAGAGCAGCACGGCGGTTCAGTCAAGCGGGGCACCCTCGGCCAGTTACGGACCCGCATTAGCCGTACTCACAACATTATTTTTCATCTGGGGATCGCTTACCTCGCTGAACGATGTGCTGATCCCGTTTGCTCAGAATGTCTTTCATCTGGCCATAGACGCCAGCATGCTTATCCAAACAGCATTTTTTTCGGCGTACTTCGTGATTTCGCTTCCCGCAGCTAAAATCATCGACTGGATCGGCTACAAGCGAGCAATTATCGTCGGGCTAAGCACGATGATCGCGGCGTGCTTGTTGTTCTATCCGGCCGCACGGATTCCATCATTCGCGTTTTTTTTGACCGCGCTCGTGGTCCTTGCCGCCGGTATCACCGTGCTGCAAGTCGCCGCTAACCCCTATGTAGCGGTGCTGGGAAGGCCTGAAACCGCGTCCAGCCGGTTAAATCTGACGCAGGCATTTAATTCGCTTGGAACCGCAGTTTTCCCTTTCGTGGGAGCCCGACTGATTTTAGGCGAAACCGTCAGTGCGGCGGCGCAATCGGCTTCGCAAGATGCAGTTGTTAAGCTGTACGTTTACTTTTTTGCCATCGTTTTGGTGTTGCTGGCGATACTGTTCGCGATTTTCAGGCTCCCAAAGATCGAATCTGCTGAGCGTCACAGCGGGGAGAAGATTAACGACTCCATTTGGAAGCATCCGAATCTTCCGCTCGGTGCCATCGGCATTTTTGTCTACGTGGGCGCGGAAGTTGCCATTGGCAGTTCGATCGCGAACTATCTCGCTCTCGATAACATCGGCCATTTCGCATCCAATGTGGCTGATCCGGCAACCCGCTATCACGCAGCGCTTGCCATAGCGGCACAATTCATTTCGCTGTATTGGCTTGGGGCGATGTTTGGCCGCTTCATTGGGTCGGCTGTTTTGGGCGGTGTGAAAACGATTCCCTTGCTGGTTTCTCTAGCAGTTGCTATAGCCTTCCTGATTATTTCTTATGTAACAGGACACGCGAATTATTTTGCGCCGCATAGCTTTCCTGGGTTAGCCGTCGCGCTTCTACATCAGCTGAGTCCTCTCATCATCGTGTGCGCGATTGTATTTGCTGTGCTGCTATTGACTGCTCTGCTGAAAGGAGGTCGCGTCGCCATGAAGACTGGGCACATGCTCGGCCTGTGTGCTACCTGTGCCGCTTTACTTGTAATCATCTCCGTTTTCACGACTGGGCATTTGGCGATGTGGAGTATTCTACTCATCGGTTTCTTCAACTCCATCATGTTCCCGTCTATTTTCACGAGCGGAATAGATGAGCTAGGGCCGTTAACCGGTGACGGATCGGGACTTCTCAATATGGCAATCGTGGGCGGTGCAATTATCCCAATAGTCGTCGGCAAAATCGCAGTGATTGTTAACCACGCTTACTATCCATCGATGATTCAGGGTGAAACCAGCTGGGGGCAGGGAATTCATTACGCGCTCATTCTGACCGCGTTCTGCTATCTCTACATTCTTTTCTATGCGGTGAGCGGTTCCAAACCGAACAGCGAACGCTACGGTCAGCGCGCATCATAGGATTGCGCGGAGATCGCGCGAACAACGTCCCGATTGAGAAGCTCCCGGCCAGGCTCACAGCTTTCATTTCAGCTGGCGTCGTTCACGTTGCGCCAACCTCCTGCTCTAACGCAAGAACCACACGAACACACCACCGAGCAAAGCCGTGCCGAACGTGAGCCACGCCACATAATCTCCCGGATGCCCGCTGTGCACTTGTCTCAGAAGAGAGTTCCCGAGCTCGAGCCTTCGAGTGAAACTCAGGGCCATTCCGAGGCGATCGCGGAAAACTGTTGCGAATGCCATCAGGAATGCTAAAAGTCCCGCCGTCAGACATCGAATGATCGATGCAGTCAGCGGCCCGGACTCGATTGGTTCCGGAGCAGCAAGCTGAAGATTATTAAGTACTGAACTTGCGTAGCTGGTTTGATTGATGAAAAGCTCGGCATTGGCGTGCGCGATACTGCGAAGCTGCGGCATGCCGCTAATGCAAATCCCCAGTAGAATCAGAGCGGCCGCGGGCAGGAACATCAGTGCGGGCGTACCGCCGCCTTGCTTGGTTTCGGGAGCTTCATCGACTTGCGAAGACTTATCAGTTGGCGCCGGCTTTCCCCACCCGAAAAAGATCCTGAACGTGGCGCGAAGGACAGCGGCGCCGGTGACAATCTCAACGAACATGAAAATATATGCGAACCAGCCCTGGCCAACTTCTTTCGCGGCTTCGGAGATCATGTTCTCGCCCAACAAAGTGCCGAATGGCCCGCTGGCAGCCAATCCCATCGCGCCTAGAATGAATAAAGAAGCCGTGAACCACATTCCCCTTCCGCGTCCATGCAAATGACTTTCGCCAATCTTCTGCAGGCGATGAAGAATGATTCCGGCGCAGAGGAAAAGGCCGCCTTTGATGAGGCCGTGCGAGAGAACGTAAATCACAAATCCCGCCAGCGCTTTTGAGGTCAGCAGGCCAACGCCGGCGAGCATGAGTCCGGCATGAGAGATGGTCGAAAACGCCAGCAGTCGCTTGAGATGGTGCTCGACGTAACACATGAACCCGCCGAGTAGCGAGGTGACCGCCGCGATAACGAGCAGAATATTTCGCAGTTCTGGCGCGTGACTGGCAAGCGGAGCTCGAAAGATTGTCCAGTAAATGCGGGCTACCGCATAAATACCAAGTTCGACCATGATGCCGGAAAAGAGCACGCAAACTGGTGTGGGAGCGACAGAATGGGCATCCGCCAGCCAGAAGTGAAAGGGCACAATGGCAGCCTTCGCGAAATAGCCGACTGATATCAAAAGGAAAGCGACCAGCACCAGCGCGTCGGATCGCGTGCCCAGCGAACGCCCGACTTCAGCGAAGTTCAAGGCGCCAGTTCGCGCGTAGAGCAGGCCGATTCCAATCAAAATCATGAACGCGCCGATCGTATTTACGACTGCAAAGTTAAACGCCCCCTGGAGCGGAGCCGGCTCCAGCGTTTTAAGACCGCACAGAGCGAATGCCGACACGCTCATCAGTTCGAAAAAAACAAACAGGTTGAAAAGATCGCCCGTGTAGCTGAAGCCGCACATGGCCGCCATAAAGATCAACATGAGCGGCTGGAGGTGGTTCTCGGTGTCGTTGAAGATTTTCCAGGAAAAGATCAGCGCAGCCGTAGTGAGTAACGACACGAGAACCGCTAATGCAGCCCCAATTGCGTCGATGCTGAAGCAGATGCCAAGCACGACGTTGTTGCTACGCGGCCACCAATTTCCAAACCAATAGACGTACGGGTGATACCAGGTGCCACGCAGGATGAGCAGCGCAAAAATCAGATTCGCGCCTGCGCTTGCGATGGCTATCGAATCTGAAGCGCGACGGCCAATCCAGTTGCCGGTGAGCGCGATGAAGGCAGCAGCAATCAGAGGATTGGCAATTGGCAGCGGGATCAGTGTGGTGATGGTCAATTTTATTCACCAGCTTATTCGCGCATACAGGGTCGCGTGTCCTCAACTATCCCTGCATGATTTTCAGCTCTTCAGGATCGATTGTTCCCACCAGTTCGTTTGCCTTCACGACCATGGAAAGCAAAAGGGCCATTACCGTCGCTTCCACAACCACGTCAGTGAGCATGAGCGCTTGCACCAGCGGATCGACTACAACCGTGCCCACTGGAATATCCGCGAACACCGGTGCCGTGCCGCCGGTTTTGAAACCCACGGCCAACAACAAAACGTAGGTGGACGTCTGCACTATCGCCAGGCAAATGACCTGATGCACCAAGTTCTTGCTGGTGACAATGCCATATAGCCCCCACAGAAAGATCCAGGCAGCTACGAAATAGGGAACGTGGGCGAGGATCATGATTTTTTCCCTAACCTCTCATCAATCACTTCTCGCAGATAGACTTCCATCAACACGACAAACGCGCCGCTGACTTCCAATCCAACACAAATGCTGATGATGGCAATCGTTCCAGAGGAGAACGGATCGCCTGTGGCGCCGAGGGGAACGATGTTGGTAAGGAAATGAGTGCCAAAAAACAGCGCTGATATGCCGATGATTGCGTACGCTGCCGCGCCGCAACACTCCGCGAACTTAATCGAAGAAGCAGAGACAATTCTGTCGAAGGCTTTTACATTGCCTGAGAGATAGACCACCAAAGGAACCGAGGAGAGGATGACTCCGCCCTGAAAACCACCGCCCGGTGTAAGTTGTCCATGGACCACGATATATACGCCGAAGACGATCATGAGCCCAGCCATGGCCATCATGCCCACTCGCAGCGAGTCAGATACAGGTAACTGATCTTCGACCCACGGTTGCCGCTTCTCACTCTTGTTTTTCTGGTTATTTCTGGCTTCATTGCTGGAGGTGGATGGACGAAAAATCAGAAGCACTCCTAATACGGAGGCAAAAAGGATGAATTCTTCGCCCAGGGTGTCGCAGGCGCGATAATCATAGTTAATGGAGTTGACCACGTCAGTGGTATGGCGCTCGTACACAGCAACCTGTGAGATCAAATTTCCGTAAGGCCCACGGTAATCGCCAATTGGGGGCAAGTTGCGAAATCCCCAGGTAAAGATGGTTGCCAGGCCAAGAGCTGAAATCAGAAACAATTGCGTACGCGTGCGCGGGCTCATTTCCTGGTCTCGCGCTCACGACGGATATTCTGGCGACGCATTTTGGTGAGTGCCAGCATGATCATCAAAGGCAACATCACTGCCCCGACGGCAATTTGGGAGAGAGCTACATCCGGAGCCTGAAAAATGAAAAACAGCAATGCAAAGAGCAATCCATAGAAACTCAGGGTGACCACTTGTTCTTTCGGCTCACGACTCAAGACGATGCCGGGGGCGACTGCGGCGACCAGGAGCAGAATTGTCCATTGCAACACGGTCATTGCTGAACCCCGGCGCGAACTGGTTCATCGCTGGATTTAATAGGGACCTCCTCACCTTTTGCTGGGCGCCAATTCTCTATTTCGGCTATGCGAAAGGCACGCGCCGCGGCGTGAGTGACGATAGTATTCATGGCGATCAGAACCAGAGTCGTGAGGGCCGCCTTAAACAATTCCGGCTTGAATCCTTGCTGCAGAAAAATCGCAACCGTAATGAACATCGCGCTGAGCGAGGCGGGTGGCGCTATGTAATGCATGCGCTGGTAAGGATCGCGCATTCGCAACATTCCCAGTACTGATACCACGACAATCAGCACGGCGGCTGCCACCAGCACTTCAATGACGATGGTCTTCATTGCAAATGGCGTGCGAAGAATCGCGTAAACACTATTCCGCCACCAAAGGACATTAGCGCCAGCGCAATGGCCAAATCCATCATGGGCATGCGATTAAAGTCCATGGTCAATAACATCAGCAACAGCGTGCAGACGACGCCCCCCATATAAAATGTGACCAGCCGGTTGCGCGCATCTCCCCGAGTTGCCATCCATGCCAAAGGGACCAATGTGAACAACGTGACCTGGCTTGCCAATTCCCAGATATTCAAGCCTGAGCCCCCAAATACTGTGTCATCTTCGGAACCGAACTATATTCGATCTGATGAAAAAGCAATTTTTTGTCGCTGGTATTCACGCCTAGAACAATGAAGTTGGGCGCGACGGTCGTATATATAACGGCAAGAACACGCCGCGCAGTGGCGTGGACGTCGTCCTGTTCTCCGACATCGAAAGGTACCACTCGGAAAATCGATTTCGCGGCCGCGACACGCAATAAGTCTTTAGCTGCGACCACAGTGATTTCCCAAGCGCCGGATACCAGGTACCAGGGGAGACGCCAGAGCGATAGCAATTCCATTAATCTGGGTGAAAACCTTGCCGGATAGTACAAGTCGATAACCGACAATCCGAGTGCCGCCAGGACTGCACCGATTGCGCCAAGCAGCAGTTCGTGGACGGCGAACGTTCCGACAAAAACCAGCCAAAATAAGTAAAAAAGGGGGAGGCTGAATCCGAAGATTGTGCTGATTTGCCGCAACCGGTTCACGTTATAAACATCCTCCATCACTGCTTGTGAATATAGGACATGCTTTAGAGCTTGGAACTCACGGTCGGGTTGTCACTGGAGGGCTGCGGTTAAGCCGCTTTCTTGTTCTGAACGGTCAGATCCATGGTTTCAGAGGCGATTTGGATGTCATCACGCTTGCGGATTCGTTTAAAAGTTTCCCGATAGATGAAATTGCTGGCGTCGCGTCGTTTTTTCGGATCGACCACATAGCGCATGCTCAAATCCAGCCAGTTGGATGTGACTTTCAGAAGTGGCCGGGTACGAGGTCGGTTGATCGATGTCAGTGCCGGATGCCGCGGTGTCGCAAAAGTCTGAGGAGGCGATTTATCGCGAAATGGGTGAGATTAGGTGGGAGACGGGGATCGAATCTCGCTCGCAATGTAATTACAACAACTTAGAACGCAGCAGATTGTCGCGACTTGCGATTGAGCCGAGGCAGGTAACGAACAAGGCAAGTGCTCTTCTGGAGAGTGTCCTGCCAAGTCCAACCGAGCCCCGACTCACTCAATGTGAAGTCTCTCAAGACCTGGAGCGTTGTACCGCAGATTCCGTATTGCGCTCTCAGACAGGGGATCCAAGACTCGGTCTTACCAAGCAGAGCAGCGCTTCAAACTGCGCGGTTAACCAGGAGTCGGACGAATCGCGGAATTTAATTCTGCCATCTGAAGGAGAGACAAACGCTATGAAACTCCACGTCACTCTCGTCGTCTTGCTGATGCTGTCGCTGCCGGGGATCTCTGAGGAGACAAAACCTGCACGTCTCGGCGTCACACGCGGCTACGGATTAGGAAGCTTCTGGGCCGAAATACAGATCGACCGTACCGTTTACGTGAGTCACGACTACTGCGAAGCGGCTGGGCTAATTGGGTCATATCCGGCGGAAGTCAGAAAAAACATGGTCCGGCTGCTTGTTGGAAACAAGGTATGCAAATACCACATCCTCTATGACCGCCCGGCACTCAAGCGCGGAGTTCGGAACAAAGAAGCTTCAAACCCTTAAGGCGTGCGACCGTCCTCGACGAAAGCCACCCGTATGTCAGTTTAGAGTTCTGGAATTAAGGGAGCAGCTGTCGTGCATGGCTTGATGAGTTGTGCACGCCGATCACTGTGCAGCAACGCGCCATGCGACACGGAGACATCCGCGTAACCATGAGTTACGGGGACGCGGTTGGTGAAGATTTGCGCGATGCTACATCGAAGGTGGCAGTAAGGCCATTTCTCAGTGAATGGCAGGTGAAACGGCAGGTAACACGTGCAATTGATTGAAATATTGGGGTGGGAGACGGGAATCGAATCTCACTTGCAATGTAAATA
>Ga0209168_10002660_pt1 | contig 12763 bp, 5 predicted proteins | sample Coa_R1_FD_187156 | JGI IMG/M metagenome (GOLD analysis project Ga0209168, IMG submission 187156) | Surface soil microbial communities from Centralia Pennsylvania, which are recovering from an underground coalmine fire - Coalmine... | ecosystem: Environmental > Terrestrial > Soil > Unclassified ... | reverse complement strand
AGATCGTACCCGTGAGCGCGATCGCTGCCGATGCAAACGCCTACGGCACCCGGCGCGCAGCCCTGTCCCTGCGCCTGCCACACGGCGTGCAGAATGCATTTGCGCACGCCTTCCAAATCGCGGTCGGCGCGGCCCAGATGGTCCAGTGTGCAGGGCACGGAGTATTGAATATTTTTGTTCTCGCAGCCGCCGCCCTTCAGAATCAATTTCACTTCGATTTCGTTTTCTTCCCATTGCTCAAAATGGATAACCGGCGTCTCTTCGCCGAGATTGTCGCCGCTATTTTTTCCCGTAAGAGAATCCACCGAATTCGGGCGCAGCTTGCCGAGGCGCGTCGCTTCGGCGACGGCATTGAGGATCGCCTTCTTGAGTTTGATCTGGTTCACGCCGACGGGAGTGTGGATCACAAATGTCGGCATACCCGTATCCTGGCAAATCGGCCCCGCATCGTCGGCGGCCATATCGACGTTCGATAAAATAATGTCCAGCGCCTGGGAAGATTGCGTCCCCGGAGTTTCGCTGCCGGCGGCAATTGACATCGCGGCGCGCACGTCGGGCGGAAGATTTGTGGAGGTCTGAGTTATGAGTTCCAGCAGGTTGCCGGCAAGAAATTCCATCGCGTTGTCTCCCGATTTCGACTCTTTAGTTCTCAAATAGGATCAGAATCTCACCAACCAGACGATTGCATTTGTTCTGCCGGAATCTTGCGTGGCTTTTGGTGGTGGCCTGAATTATCTCAAATTCATGATTTGAATTCCACAGCGTGACGCGCAGGGCACGCGCCGCTTGCGAGCTTTCGCCGAACGCGCTAACTTGGTATTGCGATGCACTCAGATGCAGACAACATCATTCGGGCCGAAAATAGGGCGCAGGGACTGCGAATCAAGAGAAATAACCTGGTCGCAGCGTCGCTTTCTGGCCTGATTCTCGTGCTCCTCTCCATCAAGTTTGTGCCTCCTTCACGCGCGGGTTTCTTATTGGGCCTTCTTGTTGGGTTCGTCTATGCGAATGGCTTTGAATATTGCCTGCACAGGTTTCTGCTGCACAGCGGGCGTGGTATTTTCGCGAATCAACACATGGTGCATCACACGACGTTGAAGTCGCCTGAGGCCGCGCGCTACGTCAATTTTTCAAGCAATCCTTGGGGTGTCGTGGCACTGTTTGCCGCCAATGCGTTGCCGTTCTTTATTCTCGAGTGGATGTTCAAAAACGGCTGGGTCGCTGGCGCATTCGTGAGCTTTGCGCTTTACTACATGGCGTTTGAGGAGATTCACTGGCGGAGCCATATGGGCGGATGGCTGCCGGCTTGGCTTGCGCCCGCGGCACGGCACCATTTGCGGCATCATGCAGACGATAGCGGACGTTACAACGTATTTCTGCCCTTGTTTGATTGGATAGTATTGCAATTATCGGGTAGCAGCGCCGGGACTCGCGTGCGGCGGGAACTGCGCTAGCTTTTCGTAGCACAGGCTTCAGCCTGTGTGCTTTTGACTTTTCTTTTGACTTTCGTTCTGTATCGGCAAGAGTGCGCACATCACAATTCAAACCCACACAGGCTGAAGCCTGTGCTACTGCTAGTGATCAATCATTAGCTACGGCTAGAGACTTCTCTTTTTCCTTTAACAGAGGGCAATCCAGAGGCAGCAAGGCCAATTTTTTCTGGATGATTCTGTCGGAGTATTTCGCCAGGTAATGGACGATGGTTTCGACGCGTATCTTGATGCCGCCGGCTGGCTTTGTGGAATCGAGATCGCCAAACTTAAAAAAAAGTGTTCCCGTGGCTTCGACAATTTTTTGCGTCGGCGTATAAGTTGGCTGGTCCATCCCGCATTCATAACTCGACAGGCGCAGAACGCAGGTAATCCATGGGAGGCGGGTGGCGAACTTTGCTCCCCAAAGAATTTCATTCGTATTGCTGCTATTGGAGGAGGTCCAGACGTCAGAAATATCGAGTGGAGACCGTATTTTCTTCGCGCGCACTTCTTCGCCGAATAGCCAATCCAGCAAATCCTGATCGATGGGAAGATATTGCAGCCACAGAATGGGATAGCCATGCGCTTGCAGATCGCCTTCGATCTCATGTCCGATTCCCGGGTCCATGTGGTATGGACGCCCAAGCACTAGCACGCACGGCTTATTCTCGCGGGCACACCACTCCAGGATTTTGCGGGATTCGTCGCGCATTTTCTGATTGAACGCGCGCAATTCCTTGTAGCCAGCCTCCACAGCGTGTTGCGTTTCGGCAAGATCCAGATCGAGAACGTCTTTCAGGCAATCGTAAAGCTGGTTGGGAACCACGTCTGGCTCGGCCATACTCACAAACGGAGAGGTATATTTAATTCCGTTCTCCGCAAAAATGTCGCGCTCTTTCATGAACCCGGCCTTGATATTTTCAGGACCGGCCATAACGCGCGTGCAACTGAGCGTTTCCGAAACGTGCCCGCGTAAAAACGAAGGCAGCGAATAAATCATCGGACTAAGAATAATGTTCAGCTTCTTTTTCTGACCGAAAACCAATTCGCCATAATGGCCGCTGATTGCTTTTACCGGATAGCAGCAGTCCACGGTGCCGCGGCCTTTCCCGAATTCCCTGCCCTGCTCCTCGGAGCTATCCGAGCTGAACACAATATTTTCGGAGCTGATTCCAAGGTCGCGCAGGAAGCCCACCCAAAATTGGTGCGTGCTCCACACGTTCAGCACTTTCGGAATCCCGATGCGGATCCCTGAGCGGTCCTTAGGCGGACGCGGAGACGCGGCGGAAGCCTTCTTTCCGAACCATGTCTGCAATATTGGGATAGGCATTCTTTGTCTTCTCGATTCCAGCCTTGATCACTTTCATTTCGTTCAAATCTTCGACCAGCCCTTTGGGGCAGGAGTTATTCACGATGACGCGTTCCCAGCCTACAGACAGCGGAACCTTGCTCCATTCGCGGCCATTTCCTCCGGGCAATTCCACATCGATAAAACTGCGCTGGCAATTCACGGGACACCAGTTGCACACGGTTTCCTTGGCTGTGGTGGTTTTGTAGGTCAATTGCTCGATCACGTCAAAGCCGCGGAACGTGCTGCGATTGCCCTTCTCCCACCACTCCAGGGAGACCAAGGCCGCGCCGATTGCGCCAGCTTCACCGGAATAAGGGTGCACCACAACGTCCGCGTCGGGAACTTTGGAGCGAATGAAATCGACTTGCGTCTTCACTACGGCAAGATTTTTGTGCGTGCCGCCCTGCAGGATATATTTTTTCCCGACTTGCGCGAGATTATTGAGTCCACCCGCGTAAATCCAGACATTCAGGGGAAGGATCGAGCACAATGCAGCGAGGATTTCCTCCGCCTGCCAGCCCTTGCGCTGTTGATTCACGATATCGCTTTGCAGAAATACGCCGCAGCCCATGGAAAGTTGCGGCATCGCCTGTGCGCGAAACGCTCCATCGGCGATTTCGCTAAGCGGGATGCCGAATCTTTCCGCGACTCCTTGCAGGAACGCGCCGTTGCCGGACGAGCATTGGGAATTCAGCCGGAAATCACTCACGGCGCCATTCTTCAAAATCATGATCTTGACGTCCACGCCGCCGACGTCGCAAATGCAATCAGCGTCCGGAAAATAATGCAGGCCGGCGGAGGCATGAGCGATTGTTTCAACGACTCCGCAATCGGCGCCGAGAATTCCTTTCAGCAAATCCTTTCCGTAGCCCGTAATTCCGAGAGAAAGAATTTCTCCGTCGCCAATGGCTTCACGAAGCTGGCTGAACAAACTACGGGCATCCTCGATGGGATTGCCCTTGCTCAGCGCGTAGCAGGAGAACAGCAACTCTTTTTCCGGCGAGAGGCACACGGCCTTGGCAGTGGTCGATCCGAAATCGCAACCTACGACCACGCGATCGAGCTTTTTCCTTGGAACCGAGACATCCGCCGTTTTTGCATGGCCATTTCCATTGGCGGTCGCGTCCATCTTGGAATATAAGTCTACGAAGGCCCTGAGGTTGTCTTCGCTTTCGCACAAGCCGCCGCGGCCCTGCTTCTTTTTTTCTTCGTACTGGCCTTCTTCGATCCACCAGTGCAGTTTCTTTACGCCCTGGTAGATGCCCACCGTGGGCGCTTCGCCAAGGCCAACTTCGATGCAGCCCAGCGCCGCGTAATAGAGCGCGTCCTGCGGCACGTTGATGAGCGATTCCGGATCTCTGCCGGCCGGCATCTCCACTTTTCTTTCTTTCCAGATGTGCGTCAGGTGCAGCCGCCAGGCCTCCTGCAATCCCTTGAAAAACAAATTGGGCCCGCCCAGAAGCAGAACTTCAGGCGAAGGGGTATTTCCGCGAGTCAAGGTGGCAAGATTCTGATAAACGACGGCCTCAAAGAGCGAAGCGATGATTTCATCGACGGTCACGCCAGCTTTCAGCAAAGTGTTGGCGTCGGCTTCCGCGAAAATGCCACACTTGCTGCTGATTTTGTGCAGCGTGTAGCCGGTGTAACGCATTTCGGAAAGCTGTTCCGGCGGAATTTGCAGCTTGCGGGCCGTCTTTTCAATAAATGTTCCAGTGCCGCCCGAGCACGCGCTCTGCATCAGCACTTGCTTGCTTTTTGTTTTTTCGTTTCCGTTGAAGAAGATCGTCTTCATGTCTTCGCCACCGATTTCGCTGACGAAGTGCACGGACGGGTGAAGTTTTTCAACGCTGGCAGCGACCGCCACAACTTCCTGAATAACTTTTCCACCGGCAAGCGGCGCAATCAGACCCGCGCCTGAGCCAGTGAAGAAAACCCGGTCGTGTTGCGGAGTCAGGCCATGTTGGGACTCCAGGCGCAAAAGAAATTGCAGAACTTTTTCCGCCTGCTTGGTGTTGTGGCGTTCGTACGCCTGGGAAATAATTTCGCCATCGGCCGAGGCGAGGGTGTATTTGCAGGTGGTGCTCCCAACATCGATCCCGCAAATCTTCGCGCCGTTACTCTTGGGACGATCAGTCTTGGGAGTCGTAATCTCAACGCAGCCCGGCGGCTGCAAAAGAGGCGCGATTTGTACAAATCTCTCGTCGGCCATGAAGGCTCCTCGCTAGTTAAATCCTTGCGCCAACTTCCAAAGATCTAAGCGATTGCCGCAGCTTTGTGTCCGGCGAGGTGCAGAACGTAATTGGCCGCCGTGGACGCGTAACCGAGATGCGGAATGCGATAGGTCGCGCGCTTCACTTCCGGACGCTTTTCTTCTATCTGCCGGATTTTCTCCAGCGTCATTCCGGTTTTGGCCATCGCTTCCACGAACTCCGACTGCGCGCGCTTTTTTGCTTCCGTCAAAATCATCTGGCAGCGGGACAGCGCGTGCACTTCAGCGTCTCCCTTGATCTCGATCGGCGCATAGAGCAGGTTGGGATGCTTTCCCAGGACGTTCGCCATGGCGCCCTGCGACATCGTGTTCGGCATGCAGGAATAAGGCGAGAGCTCGCAGGTCATGTTAGCGTGCTTGTGAAGATGGGCATGCAGCGCCTTCCCTACGAGCATGTGTCCTTCGCCACCGCGCAATTCGTAGTGGAAGAACGGAGATGCTAATTCCTTCAACTCTTCCTGGTCGGGCAATTCGTGCGGCACGTTGCCGAGCGCCTTGCGGAAACGGTTATACGTTCCGATATACAGGCGCTCCATTCCGCGCACCATGGCAATTTTCATGCGCACCTTGCGGTCCACGTTGGCCTTCTTTTGCAGGCGCCAGATCGGCGTGTGCAGCAAATATCCCAGCCACACAGCCACCGGCGGAGGCATGACTTCCGAGCCTTCCTGCTCGAGCCAATGCTTGATGTTGTAGTTGCCGTCGCCTTCGTGCGTTTGGAGCCAGAATTCGCCGGTAATTTTAATTTTTGGCTTCACTTGCAGGCGATCGACTTCAATCGCGTCGAATTTCTTCCTCACTACTTTCAGAGCGTCGGCAAAATAGCTGGAAAGGAAGTGCCACGCCAGCAGACCCCATTTTTTCCCGTGAATGGGCCGCTTCTGGAACACTTCAAAAAGGTAATCCGCGCTCTCTTTCATTACCTTGTCGGTCTGGCCGGGGACAACTTCATACGGCCGCGTAAGATATTCCATGTCCGTGAGCATATCGCCGCACAGAATGGCCCAAACAATTCCCAAGCTCAGCGGCATATTGATTTCCAGGCCGCCACCCTTTTCGGGCGCTTGGTCCAGCTGATCTTGTGCCAGGAGGAAAAGGCGAAAATCCTTGAGGCCCATCCCATCGAGCGCCATCTCATAGGACTCGTGGTATTGGCCAAAGCGGCAGGGACCACAGGCGCCAGCCGTCAGGAAGACGTAGTCGTCGAGAGTCTTCTGCTTTCCGTGCTCGGAGACCTCAGTCTTCAAGAAGTTGACCAGGCTGCCAGTGGTAAAGATCGTCGGGCAGCAGGCGCCGACGTCAATCAGTTCCTTTCCGGCGTCCAGATCCGCTCGGGTGATATTGGGCAGAGGCTTGGCTTTGTAATTTAAGTTATTGAACACTCCCTGGACCAGCCGTTCGTGCTTCCATGTGAGGCCACCGAACAAGATGGTCGTGGAGTCGCGCTGTTCCCGCGTGAAAGGCCGCGCTTTGTAGGAAGTGTAATGATTGACTGCGGTCGCCATTGTAGCCTCCCTCTCTTCAAGAGCTGTTTAGACATCGGCAAATTGATTTCGAACGCGACTATCAGGGAATTCCGAGGTACAGGCAGTGAAACGCGAGGGTACGGCAAACCAACTTGCTAGGAACGATCCCCTCAGATCGACTCGCACATCCTCACCCGGTCTGCAGGCCAAGACGTTGGTTCGCAATTACAATTGCATAAGCCGGGAACGCTCCCTGCAGCTCAAAGCGTTCTGCGGATTGCGCTAAAACGACAACCATGCCCGCCACCGGCTTATCGGCGACGGGCTAGACCAGTCTGTTATAACAAAACTCTGTGACGAATGTCACAAAAGATTGTGATGTGTTGCATTCATTAAAACGGACCAATCCGCAATCCTGAAACCTGAATAGCGCCGCGCCTGGAAGATTTAGTAGCACAGGATTCAGCCTGTGTGGTTTTGACTTCCGCAGCCTCGAGCTAAAAGGACACAGGCTGAATCCTGTGCTACGGAACCGCAGGCGTCAGTGCGCCTCATCCGGCAGCCGGTAAGCGATGTACTCCCCCGGAAACGACCCGCCGCTGACGGCCACTACGATGTACTGCTTACCGTTGTGCATGTAGGTCATCGGCGAGCCACTCTGCGGCGCAGGCATATAGACGGCGCCGACTTCCTGGCCGGTGGACTTATCGTAGGCGCGCAACATCGCTCCTCGCATTCCTGATGGCAGTGAATAGAAGCCTGGCTCGCCGGCAATGACTAACGTTTTCGTTGTCAGCGTGCCTATGAGACCAGCGCGTCCGGTACGCGGAATGTTGAGACCCTTCAATGCAGGACTATTTCGAACGTTATCCGGCGTTTCGCCGTGGGCAATCTGCCAAACAAAATCGCCCTTGTCCATATTAATCGCCGTGATGCGCCCATACGGCGGTTTCAAGAGCGGCAAGCCTTGAACGGTCAGGATGTCCCCGCCTTGGCCTTCGATCGGTCCGACTCCGGGACGCGGCGCAGGAGCCGCGCCCATGGGTCTCGCTGGCCGAGGAGCGGACCCCGCGGTCCCCTCGACATATTCCATGTCAGAGACGTTTGCATCAGGTGACGGGACGAGTCCCAGGGCAGCAATTCCGCTTTGGGAAAAGACGTACAGCGTGTGGGTGTCGGGATCGTACGATCCGCCAGGCCAGTTTGCTCCTCCTAATGCCCCCGGCGAGACGATCGTAGCCAGCGGTCCACCCAGTTTGCTCACGGACGGCGGCGTAAATAACGGCCCGATCCGATATTGCGATACTAATTTTTCAGCTTCCGCGTGGAGTTCCGGAGTAAAGTTGATCAGGCTTTCGCTTGAAACGCCCTGGTTATCGAATGCGGGCGGCTTGGTCGGAAATGGCTGCTTTGGCGCATACCACTCGCCGGGCACGTCACCTTGCGGCACGGGACGCTCTTCAATGGGCCAGATGGGCTCGCCGTTCTCTCGATTGAAAACGTATAAGAACGCCTGTTTCGTGGGTTGCGCCACAGCTTTGATGATCTTGCCGTTCACCGTCATGTCGACCAGCATCGGCGCGCAAGGTATGTCCATATCCCAGAGGCCGTGGTGAACAAGCTGGTAGTGCCACTTCCGCTTGCCTGTCTGCAAATCCACGGCGACAATGCTTTCACCGAACAAACCATTTCCCGGGCGGTCACCTCCGAAATAGTCCCCGGTTGGCAATTCCACCGGTAAATAAACCAGCCCCAGATTCTCATCCACGGAAATTTGTCCCCAGACGCCCGTATTTCCAGTGTACGACCACGAATCCTTCTCCCACGTTTCGATGCCGTACTCATTGGGAAGCGGTATGGTGTGAAAAATCCACAAGCGCTTGCCGGTACGCACGTCGAATCCGCGAACGTACCCTTTCACGTTTTTCCGGCTCCTGGGGACACCTCCCGTGAGGTGCGCGGCGCCGACAACAACCACGTTTTTGGCAACGATAGGCGTCGAGTGCAGACCAATGTCTCCGGTGATCAAATCAATTTCCTGATCATCATCCTGCTTCAGGTCCACCGCTCCATTTTTTCCGAAACTGGGCACAGGAATACCAGTCTTGGCGTCCAGAGCGATGAGCCTGTAACCGGGCGTGACGTACAGGATTCGTTCCTCCTTGCCGTCCGACCAGTAGGCCACTCCATGCCCCGAAAGCTGCCTCGGCGCGTTGCTGCCGCGCGCTCCTTCTTGTTCGCTGTGCATCCATAGCAACTCGCCCGTCCCAGCATCGAGAGCCACAACTGCGCGCCGCGATCCGGCGGTCGTGTACACGACGCCCTTCACCATCAGCGGCGTGCCTTCGAGTTTGTATTCCGGCCGGGGGCCCAGGTTCTCGGTCTTGAAGCGCCAGGCAATCTCCAGCTTGTTGAAGTTGGACGCGTTGATCTGGTCCAGCGGCCGATACCTCGTGTTCGCCAGATCCCCACCATAGGTCGGCCACTCGCCGCCGCTTGCCGCGGATTGCGCAGACGCTCGAATCGTCGTGAACGTCAGCACGAAGCCCAGCGTCAATGCCCAACCGGTCATCGTGCGCATTTTACTTTTTTTCACCCAAAGCATTTCCCCCCCTCAATCATATTCAGACCCAGACAGGATGCCCGGCCCGCCGCTTGCGCCAGTTTTTAATTTCACTTTGTGCTTTGCGCCAAACCATATGCCGCCCACACGCGCGTGTCAAGATTTTCGGTTCCTAAGCATGACAAAAAAACTGCACCCGGAATTTCGGAACAACAAGCATCGTCTGAGGCGGCATTCGCATTGGGAAAAGAAAATTGAGTGCCCCATCCTTGCATCTTTTGCAAGGGTGGAGGTTTTGATTTTGGTTTTGATTTTAATTTCGTCCAATCGCATCACTGAAGTCATGCGTACAGACAGCGCGACGCGCCGAATCTGCTTGACATGTTTCGCGGCCAAGTGTTAGATGGCCGTCAGATCGGCAGTTTCCAACCAAGTTTCTAACACGACCTCCGGCCCCGTTCCTGGCTCGCGCGAGACTCCGCGCGTAGGCCCGCGATGAATGAGGAGGATCCCGATGTTACTTCAACCTTATGCAAGAAAGTTCGACGCCGTTGTTTTAACATTCGTGATATTGATCTTCGGTATATTGGGAAGCGCGCAAGCGTATGCGCAGGTTGCCGGCGCATCCATCACAGGAACAGTGAAGGATTCTTCCGGCGCGATCATCCCCAATGCGCAGGTCTCCATCACAGACGTCGCTACTGGCGTCGTCCGCAACGTCTCCACCGACGCCGCCGGCCTCTATTCAGCTCCCAACCTTTTGCCTGGAACCTATGAAGTCCGCGTTACGGCAACTGGTTTTAGCACGGCTATACAAAAGGGCATAACGCTGACGGTGGGAACGCAGCAGTCGCTTCCGATCACGCTGCAGGTTGGCCAGGTCAGTCAAACCGTGGAGGTCACCACGGAAGCGCCCACGGTGGAATTGACTTCGTCAACGCTGAGCGCCCAGGTAACCGGCGCGACAGTACGCGAACTGCCCCTGAACGGCCGGTCTTGGACTGACCTCGCCAATCTGCAGCCGGGAGTTATTACGGCAGAAAGTCACACGATCAGCGGGGATCAGAACCGCGGATTCGGAGCGCAGATCAGCATCTCCGGCGGGCGCCCCCAATTGAATAACTACCGCCTGGACGGCATTAGCATCAACGACTATGCGAACGGCGGTCCGGGAAGCGTGCTCGGCGGAAATCTGGGAGTGGACGCGATTCAGGAATTTTCCGTCCTGACGAGCAACTATTCAGCGGAGTACGGAAAGACCGCCGGAGGAGTGGTGAATGCCATCACTCGTTCGGGCACCAACCAGCTTCACGGTTCCGCTTATGAGTTCATCCGCAATAGCGCTGTGGATGCCCGCAACTTTTTCGATGGGCCTACACCCCCGCCCTTTAAACGCAACCAATTCGGAGCGTCTGCCGGCGCGCCCATTCGCAAGGACAAGACATTCATCTTCGGCGACTATGAATCCGTGCGTCAGTCCCTAGGGACAACTCAGCGCACCAAAGTGCTTTCGTTGCCGGCACGGAAGGGCATTCTCGCTGCAGGCGGGACGCCGCCGAGTTCCTGCCCCGCCAACTCATCATTACTCGATCCCGCCGCGAACGTTTGCGTTGATAATTCGGTGGCTAAGTTTCTTGCCTTGGAACCTCTGCCGAACGGACCTGTGATCAGAAATGGGGATACAGCGCAGTACAACTTTGCACCCGTGCAGGTCGTCAACGAGAATTTTTTTACCCTTCGAGGAGACCAAAACATTTCGGAAAATGACAAGCTCTTCGCGACCTATAGCTTTGACAACGCTCCTTCGACTTCCCCCGATGTTTTTGCCGGCAACGTTCTGACCTCCCAATCCGACCAGCGGCATATTGCTGCACTGGAAGAGACCCATACGTTCAGCGCAAATTTTGTCAACTCTGTTCGGCTCGGCTACAACCGGTCTCATACGCAGGCCGTCGGCGGGGTCATGGCCATCAACCCAGCCGCGATAGATCCGAGTCTGTCATGGGCGCCCGGCTTTACATTTGCGCCCCGCGTCCTGCCATTTGCCGGACTCTCCCAAATGGGGCCGGGCCTTTCCGCTCCACAATTTCAATATTTTTGGAATGCGTATCAGATCTATGACGACTCTTTTGTGAGCAAAGGGGCTCACACCTTGAAATTTGGCGGAACCTTCGAAAACGACCAAATGAATGCAACGACGAGAACCGGCGACTTTGTCGGAACGTACTCCTTTTCGTCGATCTCTAACTTCCTTACGAACCAACCCTCGCGTGTGCGTGGCGCCCTTCCAGGCATACTCACCCCGCGCTACATGCGCACCTCCATTTTCGGCGTCTACCTTCAGGATGATTGGCACGTCCGTTCGAACCTGACGCTAAACCTTGGCATACGCTATGAAATGACGACCGGGATTTCAGAGACTAAGGGAAAACTTTCGAACTTAACCCCAATAACCGCCGCGGCCAATGGATCTCCGACACCCCGGCTCGGCGCTCCTTATTTCTCGAACCCCACCCTCCGCAATTTCGAACCGCGAATAGGTTTTTCCTGGGATCCGTTCAAGACAGGCAAGACGGCGGTGCGCGGGGGCTTCGGAATGTTCGACGTTCTCCCCTTGCTATATACCACGATTACATTGAACGGCCGCGCTGCGCCATTCTTCCAAATTGTTAGCACGAGCAATAAGGCAGTGTTGAAGGGCCAATTCCCTTCCGGGGGACAGGCAGCAATTCTTAACTCACCTAACAAGCCGACCGTGGAATATGGGGCCATTGAATCCCAGCCACAACGCAATTACGTGACCCAATGGAACTTCAACATCCAACGGGAGGTGTCACGAGACTTGACGGTGGTGTTGGGCTATGTCGGGTCGCGTGGAGTGCACCAACTTTTCCGCGCCGACGACGGCAATATTGTTCTGCCAACGTTGACCTCCGCGGGTTACCTGTGGCCATGTGGACCCAACGGGACCACTAATCCATGCGCCACCGGCTTTCTCCCTACCGGAACACAAGCCAATCCCATCAGCAGCACTCCTGTCAATCCGAGTGCTGGAGCGATCCGGCTCGTGGACTGGGGAGGAAGTTCGTCCTATGAAGCACTCCAGGTTGGAGTCGTAAAAAAAATGAGCCATGGCGTGCAACTCCAGGGTTCTTTCACTTGGGGAAAGAGCATTGACAATAATTCGGGATCGATTGCGGGCGATACGCTGTCCAATTCCATTACCAGTCTCTATTGGTTCGATTTGAGCCAATCGCGCGCCGTGTCCGATTACAATATCGGCCGAGTGCTGGTAATCAACGGAAGTTGGCAGATTCCCGGAAGCAAGTCGCAAAGTGCATTGCTCGGTCATATCACGAACGGCTGGCAGATCGGCGGCATCCTGAAGGTGAACGACGGCTTGCCGCTAACCCCCACTTTCGGAAGCGGTGGTGATCCCTTGGGCGAGAAGAGCAGCGATCCGTGGGACTTCCCGAACCGACTGTCGGGGGCCGGATGCAATTCCCTCGTTAATCCTGGAAATCCCAACAATTACATCAAGACGCAATGCTTCGCCGTTCCGACCGCGCCGAGCGATGCATTTTGGGCAGCCAACTGCGATCCGGTTCCTCCGGGAACTGAGCCCACTGGCGTGCCCTCCCC
>Ga0209168_10002659_pt1 | contig 12766 bp, 12 predicted proteins | sample Coa_R1_FD_187156 | JGI IMG/M metagenome (GOLD analysis project Ga0209168, IMG submission 187156) | Surface soil microbial communities from Centralia Pennsylvania, which are recovering from an underground coalmine fire - Coalmine... | ecosystem: Environmental > Terrestrial > Soil > Unclassified ... | reverse complement strand
TGAGCACGACATCGCCCACGGTCCGAATGATCTGCGTGCGCAGCGCGTAGAAGCGCGCGTTCTCATCTTGGGTCGTGTAGATTTGTATGTCGCCCAAGGTGTCCACCAAGAAATCCTTGGAAAAGCTCAACACGTAGCGTAAACCGAAAGCGCTGACGAGCAGCCATACTCGCGGTTCGTGCAAGCCCGATAGCCACGCCACCATGTGCGCGTCGCGTGAGGGCAATCCCAGCAGCGTGAGACCCGCGGCGACGAGCAATACGAGGAACAGCGCGCTCCACCACGACACCCGGACGCGCAGCGTGATGATGGGCCACAAACGAGCGCACGCTTGCGCGAGCAGATAGGCGCCTAGTGCGGCAAGCGCGAGACCGCGCAGATCGAACGGCGCGTAGATCAAGAAGGTGTGGTACGCGCGCAGCGCCGACGTGGCGACGACGATGAGCGCACCGATCCCCACGATCAAAGCGAGCGTCGTATAGGTCACGTCGTAGGCGGATTTCCAAAAGCCCGCGGGAACGCGAATGTTGTTCAGCGGCACGAAGGTGCTCTTGAGCAGCCACGAAAGCACGCGAAACGGATTGGTCTGTTCCTTGTCGATCGGGCTCCAATAGCCCTCAAACACGTCGACCTGCGGTTCGTCCGCGACCCCTGCGCCGCTCGCGTCGCGACATTGCACGCGCAATGCGAAGGACGGCGGCTCCGCCAGCGCTTGCGCGTCGCAGCTGAGCGGCCATTCGATCCCGGTGCTCCACGTGCCGCGCTGCGGCGGCGCATTGGGGCCAAGCCTGAACAGCCGGTCTTGCGACGTTTCGGTCTCGAGGGCGGCTTGCAGTGCGGAAGCGAACGCATCTTGCATTTCGTAGCGCTGCTGGCGGCTGATGCCATGCACGACCACGACCGCATTTCTCACGGTAGTTCGTCCCTTAGGAAAAACGCCGGCTCGAGCGCACCGCGCGGCCGGCGAGGCGAGCATCCCGCTACTTCGTCAACGCTTTCGCTTGATCGAGACTGACAGGCGATGCTTTGTTGCCCCATGCGCTGCGGATATAGCTCACCACCGCGGCAACCTGTGCCGGCGTGAGCTTGCCTTTCCAGGATGGCATGACGCCGTTGTAGGCCGCACCGTTCACCGCGATCGCGCCGTGCATGCCGTTGGCAACGGTGTTGACGACTAGCTTCGGGTTTCCCGTCACGTACGGGTTACCCGCAAGCGGCGGAAATGCCCCCGGCGTGCCTTGGCCGTTGACACCGTGGCAACTGGCGCAGTTCTGCGCGAAGACTGCTTGCCCCGAAACGGCTCCAGCGGCCGGCGGCGACGTCGCTTGACCGGCCACGATGGGCGCGGTTGGCGTTTGCGCGCCTCCTGGCGGCGCACCATAGCCTTCCACCGGCGTCTGCCCGACCGGACTCTTCGCTTGCTCTGCGGCGATGACGCGCGCGGAGTAGATCGTGATCCCGACGACTGCCACCACGGTCAACAGCGTGAGACTCAAGAGGTAGGGACGGCGTGCGAGCACGCGGCTTGGATTGCGATCCAGCCAGGGCACGAGCAACAACACCAGCGTGAACAGACCCGGCAAGATGACCGTCGGCACGAGCGACAGATTTTGGGGGAACATCCGCAACAAGCCGTAGAGCGCGTAGAAATACCACGCCGGCGAGGGGATGAACTGCGCGTTATTGGGGTCTGCCTTGCCCAACAACGGAGCCGGCATGAAGATCGCGAGCAGCGTGATGACGACGAACGCCACCAGCGCAGTGATCGTATCGTAGAAAACCTGATTCGGATAAAAACGGCCAAAGGTGGTGGGCGGTTCGTCCTTGGGTGGCCCAGCCGGCGAGTTGTGCCGGAAGATGAACAGATGCGCGCCAACCAGCAGCACAATGAGCGCCGGCGTCGCCCAGACGTGCAAGCCATAGAAGCGGTTGATGGTGAGCGTGCCCAGGGTGGCGCCGTCGCTGAGAATGTGATAAACAAAATGGCCGATGACGGGCAGGCTGGCGGCGATGTTGATGGCTACCGCGGTTGCGAAATAGGCGTTGAGATCCCAAGGCAAGAGATAGCCCGTGAGGCCCATCGACAAAACGACGAAGAACAGCAGCACGCCCACGACCCACTGCAGCTCGCGAGGCCGTTTATAGGCGCCGAACACCAGCACTTGCAGCAAGTGCATCGACATCAAGATTATCATCGCCGATGCGCCCCAGTAATGCAAGCTGATCAAGAATGGGCCGGCGTAGACGTGATCGTAGATGAATTTGGTGGATTCCCATGCGGTCGGTGCCGAGGGCGCGTAGTAAAACGTGAGGATAATTCCGGTTATGATCTGCACCACGAGCACCAACAGCGTGGCGCTGCCAAAAACGTACCAATAACTGGCGCCGCCGGGAACGTCCTCGGTGAGAAAATCCTTGAGCGCAGTGATGAAGCCGGTGCGACTGTCAAGCCACTGAATCATTGCGCCCCCTTACCAGTACGCCACGCGAACGATGCTGGGCGTGTTCGCGGCGAACTTGATCCACTCGACTTCCGCAACACCGCTCTGCTCTTTGAACGGCAAGGGGTCTAGACCGCGCGGTGCCGGGCCGATGTAGCGGCCGCTGTTGTCCTGCAAGTGCTTTCCGTATTTATTGAACACCGAACCGTGACACGGGCAAATAAAATTCTTAACCCCGTCATCCCAGTCGAACTTACAATTGAGATGCGGGCACAAGGAACTGAACATGACGAAGCCCATCGTGCCGATGGGGTAATCGATGTCGCCGCGTTTTTGGGGGTTGAAAAGTTCCGGCCGCTCTTGTCGCAGACGGTCCATCTCGGCGGGGCTGAGCTTGATGCCCCAGACATAATATTCGGCGTCGGTCTCATAGTAGCCGTCGATCACCCGCTTATTGAAAAAGATCTTTACCGGCTTGTCGAGCGTGCGCTCCAGCTCGCCAAACTCAGACTTGTTCAAAGGAGAGAAGCCCTTGTTCGCATCGATCAGCTCGGATTTGGGAAGCAGCGTCGCAACCAGCGGAATGCTCAAACCCAAACCGATGATGCCGCCGGTGAAGATCGTCGCGCGCGCCAAAAACGCGCGCCGGCTGACTTCTTCCGGGGTACCTGGGTCTTGATAGGCCTTGGCCTCGTTCGACAAGCGCACGTACCTCCAGTCCCTGCGTAAGGTTATCGCGCAGGGTTGATGGGGCCGTGTTTGGTCTTGAGGCGGCGCTTGCCTCTCCGCGAGGGTTGGAGGGAGCGAGAATTGTCGGAAAATTCGCGCTGTTTTACGCTTGCGCGCCGGGAGCTTGCGTCGGTACAGGTCGGCGACTAAAGACTACGCGCGGTCCGATTTCGAACCGACTGGATTCTCGACTTTAGGAGCGTGCGCGGACCGCAAATTTCTCAGAAGCGGCACCGGCTGGAATCTCGCGATTCCACCATGATGAGACCGCGCCCGTTTGCTCGGCATCCGCGTTCATTTCTCGCTTGAGCGCACGCGCGAAGGCGGGCAGTTCGTCGAGCCTGCCTTGTGTCAGGCATGTTTCGCAGACCATGTATTCGTCGACGCGGTAGATCTCGTGACTGCGGCTTGCGCAGATGTGGCATTGATGCATACGGCAACCTCAATGCTGCGACGGAAGCGACTCCTTGCCTGGTTCGCTCGCGTTTCCTTTAGAGCACATGTTCGCTATCCCGGTAAGTCCGAGTGCGGGGTTGCGCGCGAAAAAGTTGTAGGGTCGCAGCTCGAAGGCGGCATAGCGCGTAGCGGGCGCGAGACAAACGTGAACCCGTACCTCGCCGGAAAGCGCTGCGTACTAGTTCGAGTTCTTCTTAGAGAGCGTTCAATCCGTGAAGGGTTCGGAACGTTACCGACCCGACGACCTCGCTAAGATGCAAAGCGCAGGCACAATCAGAATTTGGTAGCGACCCGGATTCGTCGGCATGCTGGAGGGGTGGCAGAGCGGTTGAATGCGGCGGTCTTGAAAACCGTTAGAGCGATAAGCTCTCGTGGGTTCGAATCCCTCCCCCTCCGCCACATACCACAATCGCACATGAAGCGCTTCCATCTCATTATTCGCGGACGCGTGCAAGGCGTGTTCTATCGAGCCACCGCCATCGAACAGGCGCACGCGCTCGGGGTGAGCGGCTGGGTTCGCAACGCGGCGGACGGCAGCGTTGTGATGATCGTAGAAGGCAGCGAGCGCTGCTTGGAGACGCTCTTGCGCTGGTGCAAAGTCGGGCCGCCGGGTGCGTACGTCGAACAGGTCGAGTGCGTGGAAGAAAAACCGACGGGTGAATTCCACGGTTTTCACGCCCGCTCTTGAATCCCGGAAGCGTCAGCTGTTCAGAGTCTGTGCGTCCGCGCGCGAGTCTACGTCGGCGAACGCGTCCTCGTTTGCGGCGGTCACGAACCGCAAGCGCTTTTTTTGCGGCGCGGCGTAGCGCTTTGCGCCACAGTCACCCCGCAGCCGGCTCAATGCCGCAAAATCGCGGCGCGGAAACAACACCGGGGTACCCCACACTTGCGCCGCCCGCAAGGCAACGATGGCGTTGCGGTCGTGCATGAACGCGGCGATGAGCCGGTCGATGTCGGTGCTCTGTACAAACGGCTGATCGCCTACCAAGAAGATACATGCGTCGTCGTCGCGGTGGCACGCCAAGCCGGTTCGAATCGACGCGGCAATGCCTTCCTGCCAGAATGCGTTCTCGACCGCGCAGCAGCGACGCAGCTCTACGCAGGCGAGCATGTCTGCGCGGTTCGCGCCCGTGACGACTGTGCAACCCATCGCATGCGATGCGGCGGCGGCATCGATTGCATGCTGCACGAGGGGCTTACCGCGGACGGCGGTCAGCAGCTTGTTGCGCGCCTGGCCAAAGCGGCGGCCGGCGCCGGCCGCCAGAATCACGCAGCCTATGCGGACGTTTAGCGCGCGCGCCAACGCCGGATTCTTTCCCTTTGAGTCGCGGCGACAACAGCAGCCAGCCGGACGGATTGCAGCGCGGTCAGAAGGTCCTGAAAGCTGTCGTCTGGTCCTGCATCGACCTTGTTCACCAGTAACGCGAAGCGCGCCGTAGGCGCTTGTCGAGCGAGCCGCTGGATGTAGAAGCGCACCACCGCCGCCACGTGGTCTGCAGTAAGAGCCGCTCCCAGCCGCCCGCCCGCTATTTGAGCAACGAGCTCCGACCGGTGCAAGTGCTCGGCGTCGATCGCCGCACCCAGCGCGTCGGCGCCGATGACGACGATCGCGAGAGACGTGCTCCCGGCGGCGGCCGGTTCGTGCGCTGCCGGCGCCTTGAATGGCTTCATGCGTGCTCCGTCCGCTTCGTTGATCACGTTCGCACCACAACCTATGAAAACAAAATCGAGCACACCGGAATCAACCGCCTGGATGCGATCCGGGTTCGTCCGGTTCGCGAGCGCGACGGGGCGGGCCGAAGCGGAACTTCGCGCGCTGCTATTCGCTTTCTCAAGGGCTTCCCGCAGCTCTGCGTCAGGCATGCCGGCTTGCCACCATACCATCGCAGCGTCGTCGCGCGGCGCGCCCAGCTTGGTCGTCGAGGTCGCAACGGTCAACCGGTCTGCGCACAATTCGCGCGCCAGCGACCACAAGGTCGTCGTCTTCCCGCCCGCGCCGACCAGCGCGATGTGCTCTTGATCGTTCAAATCAAACGCATCGCGCCAACTCGTGCATTCGCGCACTTCCTTCACGACGAGCATTTCATGCGTAGCGGCGAAGGACATCGACCATTGCCGCATGGATCAGACCGTTCGATGCCAGCAATTGCCCCTGTTCGAGCGTGGCAAGCCGCCCTTGGTAGTCGCTGATGCGGCCGCCAGCCTCGGCCACGAGGAGCGTGCCCGCTGCGATATCCCAAGCGTGCAATCCGGGCTCCCAAAAGCCGTCCACGCGGCCCGCTGCAACGTAGCACAGGTCCAATGCCGCCGAGCCGTCTCGCCGGATCGCTTGGGCGGCGCTCAGGAAGTCGGCGAAGGGTTGCAAGTTGCCGCGCGGATCGTCGACTTTGTGCGCCGGAAACCCGGTGACCAGCAGCGCGTCGCGCAGATCGCCTTGCTGCGAAACACCGATCGGCTCGCCGTTGCAGGTCGCGCCGCGGCCGCGCCGCGCGCAAAACTCTTCCTGGGAGACCGGATCGTAGACCACTCCCAGCTCTACCACCCCAGCACGCTCCAGCGCGATCGACACGCAAAAGCAGCGATAGCCGTGAAAGTAGTTGGTCGTGCCGTCCAACGGATCGACGATCCAGCGATCGTCGCCGCTCGTGCCGCTGGCTCCCGTTTCTTCACCTAGGAAGGCGTCGTGGGGGAATTCGTCGGCGACCATGCGCTTGATGAGCGCTTCGCTCGCCGTGTCCGCTTCGGTGACGAGATTGCTGCGTACGTCTTTCGCGTGCACGGCGAGGTGGGTCCCGAGTTTCGAACGCAAGAAAGCGCCCGCAGCACGCGCTGCCTCGCGTGCCACCACGAGCTTGCGGTCGAGCGAGTGCTCGCCGTTCACGTTGCGAGGGGGTGGGGAGCGCACCGGGGTACAACGCCTTGCAACGCAACTTCCTCACGATCGGATGACGCATGACGGTGCATCGCAGCGACGCAATTCGAACGGTTCCCTTGAAACTCCCGGAAACGGCTGCTGCCCCAGCCGCCCCGAAAGGAGCGCAACTCACGTATCGCGGCGGCCCTTTGCTCACCGCAGTCGAGGTCTTCGCGATTTTCTGGGGCTCTGCTTGGAAGCAAACGGCCGCCGATCTCACGGTCACCGTCAACAAATTTTTCGACTTCATCGTGACGAGCGCACTGCTCGATCAGTTGGCGGAATATAGCACCGCAACGCTGCCCATCGGGCACGGCAGCCACATTGGATCGATCGTCGTCGCAACGCCGGCACCCGCACAATCGGTGACGGACGCCGCGCTGCGCTCGCTGCTCCAAGATCAGATCAAGAACAATGCCGCGGTCCCGAAACCAGGCCCAAACTCGCTGTATTTCCTTTTCCTGCCGCCGGGTGTCGCAGTCGATCAAGGCGGCAGCCTGTCGTGCCGGGATTTTTGCGGTTACCACGACGCAATCGACAACAAGATCTTTTACGGCGTCGTCCCGTATCCGGGGTGCTCGGGTTGCAGCTCGAATTTTTCGGTGAACGACGCCATCACGGTGACAACGTCACACGAGTTTTGCGAAGCGATCACCGACCCGATCCCCGGCCAGGGCTGGTACGACGACGCCAACGGCGAAATCGGCGACATCTGCGCGTGGCAAACCAAACAGCTCGGCTCGTACACCGTTTCGCTCGAATGGTCGAACAAGGCCAACGCCTGCGCGTGAGGCCGCTCGGGCGCGGAGCCCGAGCCTCATGAGAGATGATCCAAGACCTCCGCGATACGGTGCACGATCGCGGTCGGAAGCGGCAAGTCCTCGGGATAGGTGCGCGCTTCCCAATCAAACCAAATAGCCTGCATTCCGGCCGCGAGCGCTCCGGCAACGTCCACTTGCGGATCGTCGCCTACGTACGTCACATCGCGGGCATCGGTCGCGAGCACCGCTGCCAGCGCGAGAAATGCTTCCGGCTGCGGCTTGCGCACGCCCAGCTCTTCGCTCACGAGCACGGGCCGATCGAAGCCGATGCGCTCAGCCTTGCGTTGCTGCAGCGGATTCCAGCCATTGGTGAGGATCGAGTAGGGAATCAGACGAGCATCGAGTTGCGAGAGCAGTTCGGAAACGCCTGGTAGAGCGACGACGTAACGCGGCACGAGTCTCACCGCGCGCTCGCGAAATAACTGCTCCGCATCGGACGGCACCGCAGCGCCGAGCACTGCCCGAAAAGCGACCGTCAATGCTTCGTGCAAGCTGCACCGCCCCGCCCGGAAAAGCGCGATCTCGCGGTCGATGTGCGCGTATGCCGCGTCCTCGTCGACCGCACGGCCGGACTGGAGGCGAAGCTCGCGGACGACATCGACGAATGCGATCCGCTCGAGCTTGTTGTCCACGCCGAGCGTGTGATCGAAGTCGAAGCCGATGGCTTTCGTCACGCTGCCCATCTTTTGCAAGCATGTAAGCCTTGCATTTCTCGCGAAAGCGCTGAAATGTTGGAAACCTCCCCCTCGGTCCCGACCTACAACCTTCCCGGACCGGAAGGCAAACGTGTCGTCGAGACGGAGACGTCGCTTCTGACGACCGGAACGAAGACCGCTCCGGTCGTGGTGAAGCGCGCCAGCGGATTGCTCGTGGAAGACGTGGACGGCAATGTCTTTCTGGACTTCACGAGCGGCATGGTCGCGGCGACCGGTCATTCCCACCCCAAGGTCGCCGCCGCCATCGCCGACCAAGCGCAGCGCTGGCTCTTCATTAATAGTCCGGATTTCTATTCGCCGTTGCAGGCCGAGGTCGCCCAACGGCTCGCAGGGCTCGTCCCCGGCATCAAAGACAAGAAGGTCTTCCTCTGTAACAGCGGCGCGGAAGCCAACGAAGCCGCCATCAAGGCGACGCGCTGGGCGAACCCCACCCGTAAGCGCTTGCTCGCCTTCTTAGGCGCGTTTCACGGACGAACCATGGGGGCCAATGCGATGACCGCCAGCAAGATCGTGCAGCGCGCGCGCTTCACCCCGAACATGCCCGACGTGCACCACCTGCCGTATGCGACCTGTTACCGCTGCCCGTACAAGATGTCGTACCCGAGCTGCGACATCTGGTGTGCCCGGATCTTGGAGGAACTGTACTTCAAGCAGCTCGTGCCGCCCGATGAAGTCTCCGCGATCTTCGTCGAACCGATTCAGGGGGAGGGCGGCTACATCGTGCCGCCACCCGAATTCATTCAAATCATCCGCGACATCGCCGAGCGCTACGGCATCCCCTACGTCGACGACGAAGTCCAGGCCGGTATGGGAAAGACCGGCAAGATGCTGGCCATCGAGCATCATGGGGTCACCGCGAACTGCACGTCGATAGGAAAGGCGCTGGGCAGCGGCGTGGCGGTCGCGGCGCAAGTGCTGGATGCCGATCTCGATTTCGGCGCGCAGGGTGCGCACTCCAACACGTTTGGCGGTAATGGCGTTGCGCTGGCAGCCGCCAAAGCAACGCTCGACGTGATCGAGGAGGAACACCTCGTGGCGCGCGCCGCTGAGCTGGGGGAATACTTCATCGCGCGGTTGCGCGAACTGCAGGAGCGCTTCCCGCAGATCGGCGACGTCCGCGGCAAAGGATTGATGCTTGCCATCGACTTCGTCGCCGACCGCGCCTCGCGACGGCCCGACGTCGAACTTCGCGACCGCGTGCTGCGGCAATGCTTTACGCACGGGTTGATGCTCTTGCCGTGCGGATTTTCTGCGCTGCGCTTCACGCCGGCGCTCGTCGTCGATCGCACTCAAATCGACCAAGCCGTCGCTGCACTCGAACGCGCGCTACGTGAAGCGTGAGCGTGAGCGATGGAGCTGCACGAGGCGTTCGCTAGCGAGTTAATCGGCCAGCCGGTGCTTTTGCACGCAGGCTCCCAGCGCATCCGCATCGGTCGCGTCGAAGACGTCGCCGTGGCCGGGTCCGAAACGTTTCCTGCCGTCACCGGCTTGTTCATCAAGGGCCTCGACGGGGTCAAGCGCTATGCACCGTTTTCCAGCATCGAAGCTCTTGGGCCTCAGGATATCTCACTCCAGTCTGCGCCCATGGATGCGGTGCAAGCATCGACCGCAAGCGACCAAGTGTTGTTGAGCAAAGAACTGCTCGACAAGCAGATCGTCGACGTCGACGGCCGCAAAGTGGTGCGCGTCAACGATCTAAAACTCGCACCGGCGGGACCTCATCTGCGGATCATCGCGGCAGACGTCGGGTTGCCGGGATTGCTGCGGCGTCTCGGCTTGCACGCGCTTGGGCACCGTTTGGGAAGCCGTCCACTGCGAGCCGGCATCCTGCCATCGCTCATCTCCTGGGATGCGGTGCAGCCGCTGCTCCACGAAAAACCGGGAGACGCACTGCGCTTGCGCGTGCCCCAAAACCGCATCAACCGCATTCATCCCGCGGATCTCGCAGGCATCTTGGAAGAGCTGACAGCGTCCGATCAGGCGTCGCTGTTGACGTCCTTGGATGAAGAGACCGCCGCCGATGCTTTCGAACAGCTCGACGTCGATACGCAGCTCTCCATTTTGGAGGACTTGCAGCCCGATCGCGCCGCCGACCTCATCGAGAACATGACGCCCGACGATGCCGCCGATCTCCTGGGCGAGATCGAGACGGACAAGCAGCAAGAGCTCCTCGAGCTCATGGAGCCCGAGGAAGCCAAAGAAGTGCGCGAGTTGCTGGCGCACTCGGAGGAAACTGCGGGCGGTCTCATGACGACCGAGTATCTTTGGGTCCCGCCCGGTCTGACCGTCGCGCAAACCTTCGATCACATCCGCGCAGCAGCCGAAAATGCAGAACTCATCTATTACGTCTACATCTTGACCGCCGACGAACATATCGTGGGCGTCGTGTCAATGCGCGAACTCGCGACCTCGCAGCCGGACCGTCCGATCGCGGAGATCATGGTCGATGACGTGGTGACGGTCCGTGTGGACACCGCGCGCGAGGAAGTCGCCACCACGATCGCACGCTACGATTTTCTCGCCGTGCCGGTCGTCGACGAAGCCGGGCGGATGCAGGGCATCGTGACCGTGGACGACGTCATCGACGTGCTGCTGCCCGAGAAAATGCGCAAGATGATGCCGCGCGTGGGGAAGTCGCGTTCGAGGTCGAAGCTGCAGCGCACCTAAAAACGCACGGGGCAGCATGGAAGCCGTCGAGACGATCGAAAAAAGAGGGCGGGTGAAGCGCGCCAACTTCTGGCGTTCGCTGCTCATCTTTTTGGCGGTCGTCGGCCCCGGCCTGATCACCGCGAACATCGACAACGACGCCGGCGGCATCGCCACGTATTCCTTGGCAGGTGCCCAGTTCGGCTATCGCTTTCTCTGGCTGCTCATCCCTGTGACCTTTGCGCTCATCGTCATCCAAGAGATGTGCGTCCGGCTCGGCGTGATCACCGGCAAGGGCCTAGCGGATCTGACGCGCGAGCGTTTCGGCGTACGCATCACGCTCTTCGTGATGATCAGCCTGCTGCTCACCAACCTGTTCACGACCGTGGCGGAATTCGCCGGCGTTGCGGCAAGCGCCGATGTTTTCCATTTCAATCGGGCCATCGCGGTCGTCGCCGCAGCGCTCTTCGTCTCGGTGCTGGTACTGCGCGGCAACTACCGGATCGTCGAGAAAGTGTTTTTGGCCGCCTGCCTAGTGTACTTCACCTACCTCGTCTCCGGCTTGCTCGCCAAGCCGGACTGGTCCGACGTGCTGCACCAGACGCTCGTTCCCAGTTTCTCCTGGAACGCTGCTTATCTGGCGATGTTCATCGGCCTGATCGGGACCACCATCGCGCCTTGGATGCAATTCTACATCCAAGCTTCGGTGGTGGAAAAGGGCATCAAGCCGCGCGAGCTGCGCTATTCGCAGCTCGACGTCATCATCGGCTCGTTTCTCACCGACATCGTCGCGTATTTCATCATTGTCGCCTGCGGGGCGACGTTGTACCTCCATCACATCAACGTGACCGACGCGGGCCAGGCTGCGGCGGCGCTCGAACCGCTTGCGGGCCGGTTCGCGAGCATGCTGTTCGCCATCGGCTTGTTGAATGCGTCGCTGTTCGCCGCTTCTGTTTTGCCGCTGTCCACTTCTTACACCGTGTGCGAAGCGTTCGGCTTTGAATCCGGCATCGATAAGCGCTTTCGGGAGGCGCCGATCTTCTTTACGCTGTACCTGGCGATCATCGTGTTCGGAGCGCTGCCGGTGCTGACGCCCGGCGCCCCCTTGCTGACGATCATCTTCTGGTCTCAAGTGATTTCGGGAATGCTGCTGCCCGTCGTGGTCATCGTCATGCTGCGGCTGATCAACGATCGGCAGCTCATGGGCGCGCACGTCAACGGGCCGGTATTCAACGTCGTCGCGTGGCTGACCGCAGGCGCGCTGATCGTCGCGACCATTTTGTACCTCGTCATCACCGTCTTTCACATCGGATCATGACAGGCGACGAGCTGGCAACGCTGAGTGAGAAAGCCGCACGCGTGCTGGCGGGCGGGGGCGGTCTGCGCGCGCTCGCGCAGCTGCTGGCCGACACGACGCACGGCGCGGTGCTCATCGAAGACGAGCAGTGGCGCCATCTCGCGCTCGCCGAGCCGCGCGGCGGCATCGGCCCGCTGCCGCCATCTTTTTCTCCCTTCTACGGCGAGATCGCAGCGAAGCGCGGCGCTGCGAACGGCATTGTGAAAGCGCAGATCTCCGACGCGCTCGCGGCCGTGTGCGCGCAGATGCCAGGGCAGAGCGAGAGCGAGGGAGCTCCCGGCTACATCACGCTGTTCTTGCGCGGCAAGCCCGCGCGCGATGTGGGTCCTGCATTGCGCGTCGCCGCGAGCGCCGCCGCGATCGAGTGCCTGCGCCGCGGCTCGAGCCGCGGTCAAGCCCGGCGCGCGTTTTGGGAGCGCTTCTTGGGCGGCGACATCGCGGATGCGGCGGACCTCAAAAAGGAAGCGCTGGCAGCGGGCGTCATCCTACCCGCGTCGCTCTTGCCGGCGGTGTTCGACGTGGAAGGGCATGCCGAGGCCAGCGCGCGTGATGCAGTGGCGCAAGCACTGACATCGAGCGAAGCGATCTGCCCGCTCAGCGGCGGCCCCGGTCATGTCGTCGCACTCTTCCCGGTGCGCCACCAGATCGATGTGACGCGCGCGCGTCAAGCGGCCGCCCACGTGGTG
>Ga0209168_10002657_pt1 | contig 12776 bp, 8 predicted proteins | sample Coa_R1_FD_187156 | JGI IMG/M metagenome (GOLD analysis project Ga0209168, IMG submission 187156) | Surface soil microbial communities from Centralia Pennsylvania, which are recovering from an underground coalmine fire - Coalmine... | ecosystem: Environmental > Terrestrial > Soil > Unclassified ... | reverse complement strand
GTACGTCACGACGGGAACAGGAGAGTGGAGAATGGCGCCAATAATCTCTCGCATGGACGAATCGAGGCCGCCAGGCGTGTCGATAGTGATCAGGATCAGACTGGCGTGCTGTGCGTTGGCCGCGTTGATTCCGGCGAGGATATATTCGGCGAGGATCGGTTCGATTTCGCCATTGATTTGCAATTCGTAAATCTGCGAGCCGGCGGCCGCTGCGTTGGCGGCAGGCAGCGGGACGGCGAAAACAAAAAAAACCGCAACCAGAACTGCTGCACACACGACGACCGGTTGCGCGCACAAAATCATGCGCCGCAGCAGGTGAGGTTCCTCGATTTCCTCATGGCAACGAGCACGAGGAACGGAGGATGACTTTTTCAGTTTCATCTGGGCGGATATTATAACAGGGACGCCAGGCGCGCACGGGAAAGATGCTGCTCTGCATGTGTGCGCTGCGGGCGAAAAAGTCCCGCGGTCAGTTACTGGCGCTTGTCAGCCAACTCCGGCACAGGGGCAAAAACCGCAACCACTAGCGGATCCTTGATGACTTTGGCAAACGCCGGATCCGTTTTCGCGGACACGAATTTCTGATAACCATCATCCCGCGCCATTGTCAAATAGTGGGCGGTCCGCTCGGCATTTCCCAATTGCGCGTACGTGCGCGCCACGAAGAAATAAAACAGGCCCGGGTCCGCGATGCCGCGCTGCTGCACGATGGAGCCGTTGTCGCCCTTCTCCTGGAAAATCAACGGGTCGATTTGAATCGCTTTCTGGAAACAGGACATGGCCTCTGGATATTTCTTCTCGTCGAAGTAGGCGTAACCGAGGTTGCTATACACGGCGGGCATGTCCGCACGAAGTTTCAAAGTCTTTTCGTACCAATTGATTGCGTTTCCGAAATGATGCTTGGCGTACTCGACCGTGCCAACGTTATTGTAGGCGCTCGCGTAGGTTTTGTCGGCCTTGATGGCCTTCTTGAAATAACGCTCCGCCAATCCGTTGTTTCCCCATACTTCGTAAGCGACACCGAGTTTATTGAGGACCACGACATTTTTCGGTTCCTCGCGCACGAGATGCTGGTAGCCCGAAATTGCCTCGGGATACATTTTCCGCGCCATCAAGATGTCAGCGCGCAGTTCCCCTAATTGCAACGGAGTCATGTCTGGCTGGACGCCGGCGGGCTGTGGCGTGGAGACCTGACGCACGTGTCCCGGAGCACTTTGCTGCGCGAGCGAGGCCATCGGGAAAAACAGAATCAGGAAAAGAGCGGGCAGGATCGTTCGCTTCATGGTCACCCCTCCTCCCCCACTGCCTGGGTCGCTACCCTTGCGGCGGCTTAGGCTTGGGTGGTGGCTTCTTGCTGTTGTCCCCAAAGATACCAAAAATCTTGTCGAACAGCCCCTTTTTCTTTTCGGGTTCGGGGGAAGCAGCGGGTGGGTTCTGTGGAGGCTGGGTTCCAGGAGGCACTGCGTTTGGATTTGGGTTTCCGCCAACTGTAGCGGGCTGGCCAGCGACGGGCGCCTGGGGAGTTGACGGCTTGCCGAACAGATGCGACAACCAGGCGACTGGGGGAATGTCCGAGAGCTTCGTCCCGCTGTGGATCGGGCAAAATTCCGTGGGCTCGGTGCCCGCAATAAAGACCTCTGTCTTCGTTGTGGGGCAGTTTGGCGTCGCCAGGTAACCCGATTCGGGATCAACGGACGCGCTGACGAGCCCGGCGGGCTCTGGGAAATCCAGCATGTTGCGATAGGCGGGCAATGCCTCCGCGCGCTTCATGAACTCCGCCCAAATGGGCGCGGCGGAATTTGAGCCGGAAAGGCCGAGGTCGCGGTCGTCGTCATATCCAACCCAGACGACGCAGAGAAGATTCGACGTATAGCCCGCGAACCAGCCGTCATGCGACGTTCCCGTTTTCCCCGCAGCAGGCGCCGTGAAGCCTCGCGCGCGAACGGTGTAACCTGTTCCGTGATTGATGACATCTTCCAGTATGCTGGTGACCAGGTAAGCGACGCGCGGATCCAGCACGGCTCGCGCCTGCGGGACCGACCTTTCAATTACCTGTCCGTTCGCGTCCACCACCTTATTCAAGTAACGCGTTTCCACCCTCACGCCGTCGTTCGCGAAAATTGTGTACCCTGCGGCGACTTCCATCGGCGTCATCACATAAGAGCCGAGCGCCATGGCAGGCGTCGCCTGAATGTCCGGATCCAAGCCCAATTGCCGCGCAACCTGTCTGACACGGTCGTAGCCGATCAGTTCCGCGAATTTCACGGTTGCAACGTTTAGCGAATGCGTCAGAGCATCGCGCGCGGTAACGGTGCCGTAAAACTGTCCTTCGTCGTTATTCGGAGTGTAGTCCTTGCCATCGAAGCTGAACGTGGTGGGCTCGTCCACTACTGTCGTTTCCGGAGTAACAACCGGCTGCAATCCCGCGACAGAATTATCGAACGCCGCCGCGTAAACAAACGGTTTGAAGGACGAGCCGGGCTGGCGTCGCGCAAGAGCGTGGTTCAGCTGGCTTTCGCCGTAGTTCCTTCCGCCGACGAGCGCCAGAATCGCGCCGGTTTTCGGGTCCATGGCCACAAGCGCAACCTGCGGCTGGACGACCGCCAAGCCCTTGCGGCGAGCCAACGCATAACGGCGCGCCAGTTCGCCATCGATTATCTTCGCGCCTATTTCGACCGATTCATCAGCGGCAGTTTGCAGCGCCGGATCAAGCGTGGTGAAAATGCGATAGCTCTGCGTGGTCAGATCGTTTTGCGAAAACTGATCGAGGAGCGAATCCCGAACCATGTCGACAAAATACGGCGCCGCCCGGCTTGTGGCGCCCCCGCCGACGAATTTCAGGGTTTCTTCCCTTGCATTGCGCGCCTGCGCTTCGGTGACATAACCATCTTCGACCATCTGCTTGAGGACTCGATTTCGCGCTTCGTTGGCGCGGTCAAGATGGTGTTCCGCCGCGGAATAGCGGTTGGGCGAACGAATGATTCCGGCCAAAAACGCGCACTGCGCCAGGTCGAGTTCCCTCACATCCTTGCCGAAATACGCCTGCGCGGCTTCGCCGAAACCACGGATCGCGAAGCTGCCGCGATTGCCGAGATAAATCTCATTCGCGTAGAGCTCAAAGATCTGTTCCTTGGTGAAGCGGTGGTCGAGCTCGAGCGCGACCATGGTTTCGGCGAACTTGCGACGCCAAACGCGCTGTGTCGTAAAGAAAAAGCTGCGGGCAACTTGCATGTCGATGGTGCTGGCCCCCTCGAGCATCCCTGGTACCTGTGATTTATTGCGCCGTAAATCGGCCAGTGCCGCCCCGCCGATGCGGACCACGTCGAAGCCGCCATGCTCGAAAAAGCGCTTATCCTCCGCCGCCATCACCGCATGTACCAAAATATCGGGCAGATCCTCGAAGCGGATGACGCGACGTTTCTCGCGCGAGTCATCGAACAAGTTGGTCAACAGCTCGGGCTCAATTTGAGCGGAACTCACCGACGCATTGTCGGTGAGCAGGTGAATCGTTTTCACTTTTCCGTCGGAAAAATCAACACGCAGGGAGTTCTGGCCCTCAAAATAGGAATTGTCGGAAGGATCAATCTCGATCGAAGACCTGCCCAGCTTGAAGCGGCCTGACGCTCCCTCAACGTCCGCTTCGGAGTAGCCATTGTTGACGAGGTAGCCCGCCAGATTGGCCGGAGTCATTGTTTCTCCGGTGAAGATCTTGTCGGGCGCCGAGAAAATGTGGGAAGTATGACCGAAGACCTGGCCTGTCAGCCGCGTATCAATCAGATGGCTGAAACGAACCCAATAGAAAGTAAAAACCGCGGCCGCGATGAGAATCGCGCACAGCGCCGCTCCCAAGAGTGCCAGTCCCGGGCGCGACGTCCAAAGCCCGCGGGCGAGTCGAATACGCAATCGTTCCTCCAACTTCTTCTCTGGGATCACCGTCGGATGCTGCCGCGCTTCGGTCGTCCAGTGGTATGCGAACGCTGGCGGCGGTCCGAAAGCTCACCTGGAGCACTACTTACTCTGTTGCCATTCTAAAGCGAAGCGTTGTTTGCCTGGGGATGAAAATGCAATTGAAGTTGATAAACCGCAAGGTCCACGGGAACAGTATAGTCAACTGATATTTTAACGTTTCCGGCGTCGTCGCTGACTTGAATGTCTTTGTCATCGGCAGGGATGCCGAGTTGCTTTACCTTCTTTTCAATGTCGGCGCGGATGTCGTCATCCTGCTTGCGAGTGGCGGATGCGAAGGCAGCCTCTTCCCGCATCGAGTCCTGCAATTGATAGTTGTCAAAGTACGGTGGGACGATTTTTACCGCGCAAAAAACCGCGGAACCCAAAATAATCAAGACGAGGAGAGTTTTGATCCTGGCTCCCCCGCGTTCGCCGTTCGACCGTGCGCGCGACATTGCTCCTCCGCCTGCCTGAAATTCGTGACCGGACAAGCCCATCGGAGAGGCTAGCACCGCGCCAATCCGGCGTCGAGAACGCGCTAACAGGCGGGTTTCAGAATGGTTAACTGTACAAAGGTCCTAGCTAGTAGGCTTTGGCCTAGTATGCCTTGGCGAAGATGGCCCGCTCGGGCGCGGACTGGCCGCAGTAGATGCACTTACCGGGCCCGGCCGTCTGTTCCAGGGGAATGCAGCGCATGGTGGCCTTGGTCTCTTCCTTGATCTTCGCCTCGCAATCGGCGGAGCCGCACCAATGCGAAAGCGCGAAGCTTTTCTCGACGGCGACTTTGAACTCTTCGTAGTCCTTCGGCTCGGCCGTATTCGACTTGCGGAAGTCCAGCGCGCGCTGGAAAAGCGCGTCTTGAATCTCGACAAGCAACTTCTCGACTACGCCTGCAATTCCCTGCTGCGGAACCGAAACCTTCCCTTCGCGGCCGGGACGGTCACGTCGGGAGAGCACCGCGTTGCCGGATGCCACATCTTTGGGGCCAAGTTCGACGCGCAAAGGCACGCCGCGCATCTCCCAATCGTTGAATTTGAAGCCGGGGCTCATGCCTTCGCGCTCGTCCATTTTGACGCGAATATTGGCGGCGATCATCTCGGCGCGGATTTTCTGCGCGGCCTCAAATACCGCGCGCTTCTCTTCATCGCTTTTGAAAATCGGCACAATCACCACCTGATACGGCGCCAGGCGGGGCGGCAAAATCAGTCCTTGATCGTCTCCGTGGACCATGACGATCGCGCCGACGAATCGCGTCGAAAGGCCCCACGAAGTGGTCCAGCAGAATTGATGCACGCCGCCCTTGTCGAGATATTTGATCTCGAACGCTTTCGCGAAATTCTGGCCGAGATTGTGCGACGTGCCCGCCTGCAGCGCCTTGCCATCGCCCATCATCGCCTCGATGGAATAGGTGCGGTCGGCGCCAGCGAAACGCTCGGCGTCGGACTTTCTGCCCGGAATCACGGGGACCGCGGCTTCGCGCACGGCGAAATCGGTGTAAATGTCGAGCATCTGGCGCGTTTCGGCTTCGGCTTCCTCGAGCGTGGCGTGCGCAGTGTGCCCTTCCTGCCAGAAAAACTCGAGCGTGCGCAAGAAAAGCTTCGTCCGTAGCTCCCAGCGCACCACGCTGTTCCATTGATTGATCAGCACGGGCAAATCGCGATATGACTGGATCCATTTCGCGTAGGCGTGGCCGATGATGGTCTCCGAAGTGGGCCGGATAACGAGCGGCTCTTCCAATTCTTCGCCTCCGCCAATCGTGACGACCGCGAGTTCAGGAGAGAATCCCGCGACGTGATGCTTTTCCTTGTCGATGAAGCTGCGCGGAATCAGCAGCGGGAAAGCTGCGTTCAAGTGGCCTGTAGCCTTGAAGCGACGGTCGAGTTGGTAGGTGATGTTCTCCCATAGCGCCCAGCCGTACGGGCGCACGATCATGCAGCCGCGTACAGGAGCATAATCGGCCATCTCCGCGCGCAGGACGACCTGGTTGTACCACTCCGAGAAGTCTTCAGCGCGTGTTGGCAGTTTCCGGTCAGCCATTTAATTCCCTGTTCGTCGTTTTCTCTGATACTGTTGCCATCGACGGTCGCGTACGGCGTGTAAAAACTCTCGCGGTAAAGCTCTTGAGCGTATCGGACGCGTTCGGCGTTGTCAACGGATGCGGATTCGCAGTATTGGGTCAGTTTGAATTTTGACTCCTTGTGTCATGATCAAGAAAATTCAAACTGACCCACCACCGGACTCGCCGCGTTGAATTGACTCTCTTTCGCGGCGTAACGATCCCGACGCGACAACACCCAAACTGTATGAACTGTTGGCGGCGTTTCGTAGCAAGAATCGGCGTCGTCATGAATCCCGCTTGCCCCGGCGCGGCCCGACCATAGTCGGGCCCTAAAAAAGCAAAGAAAGGCCGCGAAATGTCGGACATTCAAAACACGAGAATCACGCGCCTAATCCGCTGGATTGCATTGCTGGCAATTACGGCCTCGGTGTCATCCGCGCGCCAGCAACCCCAAGATTCAACGGCGGCGCCGTTATTTGCGGCTCCCATCAGATTTGTGCCGTCTTCCCGCTTGCCACCGCCATTGATTGCATTTTCGGACACAGTCACAACACCGCTCCCGTTGAAACAGGCGCATGACGATGAATCCGGGCTGCATTACGTTCGCCCAACTTTCGGCCACCGCCTGCACCATTATTTTTTGCACACATATAGTCCCGTCAAATTGACGGAGCTCGCATTTGGCTCCGCCATCAGCCAGATGGACAACGTGCCGCCGGAATGGCATCAGGGATGGGGCGCGTACGGAAAACGATTCGCGTCAGACTTGGGCAGCACAACGGCCAACGGCGTCACAGAGTTTGCGCTCGCCGAGACGCTTCGTGTGGACACGATATATTACCCGTGCAAGTGCAAGAGGATCTGGCCCCGCGTGGGTCACGCGCTGAAATCCACGATCACGGCGCGGTCCGGTGAGGACGGTCGCGTCGTATTTTCGGTTCCGGGCGTCGTCGCGCCGTACGGCGGTGCGTTTTCAACCTTACTGTGGTATCCGTCGCGGTATGGTCCTAAAGACGCTTTTCGTACGGGAAATTACGACTTGCTGGATCGTTTCGGGGAAAACATCGCTCTCGAGTTTCTCTCACCGCTACTGCGCAAGGTTCATCTTCACTAAGCGCTAGCGCTATTTCCCGACGATTTGATCCGCAAGCTCCGCGGCAATCGGAACGCGGAAGCGCTCGTGCTGATAGGCCTTAATCATGCAGACAATCCAGAGAATCAAGCTGAGAAGCCTGATGATCGCCAGGATGCCCGACCAAAATCCAAACACGGACCATGAGCCGCCAAACATACCTCCGCCGATGAAGGCCATGACCAGAATGATGCTGATGATATGCAGCGCGCCGAACGTCACCAGGGATTGCGCGGCGTGGAAGCGCACGAATGGGCGCTTATCGATCAGCAGGAAAATCAGACCCGTGAGCCAGCCGAGGACGTAACAAAGCAGCCCGGCGACATTCTCCGAAAGTCCGGTCTCAGTCGGTGACATAGGAACTCCTATTGGCCCGGTCGCGGTCGCCACGGATTGCGGTGCGCCACAATTCGGGCAGAACGCCGCTTGAGATGCAACTGCGGTCCCGCACTTCGAGCAATGTGGCATGTTTGTTTCGCTCCCGCGACAAGCAATTGGCGGAAGGCTATCAGACACCCCCGCGGCCAGCAAGATAAATTGGAATGCGCTCCGCGATTGAGTAGAATCGCCCGCGCCGAACGCGACTTTCACGCGTCGGCAATTGTTCGTCAGGAGAGCGCCGCCTGTCAGCCGAGCTTGTAGCCACCGCGCGTCCCACCCGAAGAATTCTGGGGCTGGAATGGCCGCGCGAAATGACGTCCGCTGAGCGTAACTCCCTCGTCGCGGGAAGCTTCGGCTGGATGCTCGATTCTTTCGACGTGATGCTTTATTCGATGGTCCTCGCATATTTGATGAAGGACCTCGGCATCAGCAAGGCCACGGGAGGATTGCTCGGGTCGCTTACGCTGCTGGCTTCCGCGTTTGGCGGCGTGGTTTTCGGTTTCATCGCGGATCGCATTGGCCGCGCACGTTCACTCTCGACCTCCATCCTTATTTATTCTGTCGCCACAGCTGCGTGCGGCTTTTCGCAAACCGTCGTCGAGCTTGCTATCTTTCGCATCATCCTCGGCCTGGGCATGGGCGGAGAATGGACTGCAGGTGCGGCCCTGGTCGCAGAAACATGGCCCGCCGAGCATCGCGGCAAAGCGCTCGGCATGATGCAATCCACCTGGGCGATTGGCGAAATGTTGGCCGCGGGCGTCGCTGGGGCGATCCTTCCGCGTTTCGGTTGGCGCGGCGTGTTTTTCGTTGGAGTTCTGCCGGCGCTGTTTGCGTTTTGGATTCAGTGTCGCGTGCCGGAGCCGGAAATTTGGCGGAGCCGCGAAAAAATTGCCGGCCGCGCGCCCAGCGTTCCTTTGCGCGTGCTGTGGCGCAAGGATCTTCGCTGGAATGGTTTCATCGCGACGACGATGAATACTTTTGGGATGTTTGGCTACTGGGGATTGTTCTTCTGGATTCCCGCGTACCTGTCGCTGCCCGTTTCGCAAGGCGGCCGCGGGCTGAATATCGCGAAGACCACAGCGTGGCTGTTGCTGATGGGCGTGGGCAAATGGTTCGGATATGCTCTGTTTGGATTTGCCGCGGATGGCTTCGGGAGACGTCGGACGTACTTCGCTTATTTATTCATCGCGGCGATTCTCGCGCCGGTTTATGGATTCGTGCATGGCACGCTTTGGCTTCTGGTCCTGGGACCGTTGCTTGGATTTTTCGGGATTGGATTCTTTTCCGGCTTTGGTGCCATTGCTTCCGAAATTTTCCCCACCGAGATTCGCGCCACGGCGATGGGGCTCACCTACAATATCGGACGAGGCATCTCCGCCGTCGCACCGGTCGCTGTGGGCGCGCTGGCCGTTCATTTCGGCCTGGGGCACTCATTCTTCATTCTTGGCATCGCGTTTTTCATCGCCGCACTGCTGACGCTGGCGCTGCCAGAAACGAAGGGCAAACAACTGGACTGATGGCTAGCGTTCAATTTCGATGCCGTCGAGCGTGGTTTTCGGATCGGTGGTACGAGCAGGTTTCTTGGAAGCAGCCTTAGCGGATTCCTCGGACAGATCCGCGAGGAGCAAGCGGAGATTCCCTGCGTTCGTGGAATAGGTGATGGCGGATTCGAGGTCGAGGGTCCCGGCGCGGACGAGCTTTTCGAGCTCTCCATCGAAAGTCTGCATTCCTTCCGTCTCGCCGTCGCGCATCGCGTCAATCAGCGTCTTCCCTTCACCCTCGCCGCGTTCCACATATTCGCGCGTGCGCATGGTCGACTTCAATATTTCGATGACGGCAACGCGCCCTTCGCCATCGAGTCGTGGCGCCAGGCGTTGCGAAACGACGTAGCGGAAGGTTTTCGAAAAGCGCGAGCGGATCACGTGCTGGTCGCTCAGCGGAAAGACGCCGACGATGCGCTCGATCGTCTTGGACGCGTCAACTGTGTGCAGCGTGGAAAAAACCAAGTGCCCGGTTTCGGCGGCTTCGAGAGCGATTTCAATCGTCTCGCGGTCGCGCATTTCGCCGACCAGAATCATTTTTGGCGCCTGGCGCAACGCAGCGCGCAGAGCGAGAGCAAAAGATGGCGTGTCGCTGTGCAACTCGCGCTGGTGGATGGTCGCCTTCTTGTGCGAGTGCAGAAATTCGATCGGGTCTTCAATCGTCAGGATGTGAATCGCCTGTTGCTCGTTGACTTCGTCCAGAATCGCCGCGAGCGTGGAAGATTTACCGGAACCCGTGGGACCCGTCACCAGCACGATCCCATTCCGCAGCTTCGTGAGATCGTGAAGTTGCGGCGGCAGATGCAGGTCTTCGAAAGTGGGCACGGTGCTGGGAATCACGCGCATCACAATGGCGCAGCTTCCGCGCTGGGTGAAAATATTTACGCGGAAACGCGAAAGTTTCGGCAGACTGTACGAAATGTCGCAGGAACCTTGTTCGCGCAATTTCTCGACGGCTTGCTTGTTGCCGCCAATCAGGTCGGCGGCAATGCGCGCCGTATCTTCAGACGTCAAAATCTCCACCGACGGGATCTTCACGCCAACCAGCTGGCCGTTGGCTTCCACTTGCGGTAATCGCCCTGGAGAAAAAATCAGGTCGCTGGCACGCCGCGAGGTTCGCAGCATTGCGGAGATGATGCTCGGCGTCGCCATCGGCGCTGCGGCAGAAGCTGCGGGTGATGGCGCCGCAGGCGGCGCCATAGGCAATAGAGTGTCGTTGGGCATTCGCGGTATCGTGGAATCTTCAGTGCGTCGAAGAACCCTGAGGACGCCTGTGGAATATTCCGTCTGCAAGTGTAATACGGGAGGGCACGCGAGCTACGGAATCCTATGCTTCTCGTCGCCTATGAATTACCGCGTCGGTTGCTACTCGTAACGCAACACCACCATGGGATCCGCGCGCGCCGCACGCCACGCGGGTACCCAGCATGCGATCGCCGACACGGCAAGCAGCAACGCAATCACGCCGAAATACGTGAGCGGGTCGAGTGGCGAAATGCCAAACAATAGGGTGGCAATGGCTTGGCTTGCGGCAAACGCTGCAGCCAAGCCGATCACCACGCCAAGCCCGGTGAGCATCATGCCCTGCCGAATCACCAAGACAAGAATGTTGCTCCGCGATGCGCCAAGCGCCGCTCGTATCCCAATCTCGTGCGTACGTTCGGTGACGCTGCCGGAAAGCACGCCGTAGATACCAACGGCGGCGAGCGCGAGCGCCACCATTCCAAACGCCTCGAACAAAATCAAAGTGAAGCGACGCTCGGCCCCCGTCGCGGCCACAAGCGTGTTCATGGTCGCGATGCGCACAATGGGCTGGTTTTTGTCGACAGACCATATCGCATTTTTTGTCTCCGGAGTGAGCGCCGCAGCATCGCCGTGCGCGCGAACCACCAATGACATTGCCTGGTCCGCGTACCACGATTGTTCGGGCGTGATGTACACCGCATCCGGGTCACTCACGGCAAGGGATTCCTGCCTTACGTCGCCCGCCACCCCGACAATCGTGTACCACGGCCAGTTGGGAAAGCCGCCGATGTGCATGCGTTGACCAAGTGGACCTTGATTGCCGAAGTTTTTCTTCGCCAGCGATTCACTGATGACCACCACGTGCGGCGCGCCGGCCACGTCTCCCTTTTCGAGAAAGCGGCCACGCCGCAGCGGGATGCGCATGGTTTCGAAATATCCGGGCGTCACGACGTAACGAAATACGCCTTTGCCGCCGTTCAGCGGCGCCCCTTTGTCTTTCTCGAATTGCGCGCCGTAGAGGCCCAACAGAGGATCGTCAGCCAAAGGCAACAGGCTGGTGAAGGCCGCCGAATCGACGCCGGGAACGTGGCGCACTTCTTCGAGCGCTTGAGAAAAGAAGCGGTGAGTGTTGTTCTGGTCATCGAACCGGTGACCGGAAGTTTGCACTTGCATGGTGAGAACGTTTGAAGCTTCGAATCCTGGATCGACCGAGAACAGACGTGAGAAGCTGCGCAAGAGCGACCCAGCGCTCGCGAGCAGAACAAGGGCAAGCGCCACTTCGGCGACGACGAGTGCCCGGCGCGTCAACTGGTGCGCTCCCGCGCTCTGTCGGACTCCTTCCTTCAGCCCGGCATTGAGGTCACTGCGGGAGGAGTGAATTGCCGGAATCAGCCCGACAAGCAAACCAATCAGCGTGGTAATGCCAAGCGCGAACAGGAATGCGTTCCGGTCGAGGCTGATGGCGGCGAGCCGCGGCAAGTCCGGCGGACTGAGCGCGACAAGCGCTTGCACGGCAAATTGAGCCACCAGCAATCCAAGAGCGCCGCCAATCAAGGCGAGCAGCAAACTCTCCGTGAGCAGTTGCTGAATCAGCCGCGAGCGTCCCGCCCCCAGCGCTGCACGCATCGCGAATTCACCGCGACGCAGCGCGCCGCGAGCCAGCAACAAATTCGTCACGTTTACGCAGGCAATTAAGAGAACCAGCATCACTGCGCCGAGAACGGCGAGCAGCGCGGGCTTGACGCCGCGTGTGACGTCTTCCTGCAGCGAATCGACGACGAAGCCCAGACGCAGCGAGCCCCATCGCGGCCGCGGGAACTCCGGCACAGGCGTATGCGCGATCCTTTCGATGTCAGACTTCGCTTGGGCAAAGCTCACGCCCGGCCGCAGCCGGGCGACCGTACTCAGGTGATTGCCCCATTCTGCTGTATTGGTGTCCGTAATATGCGACGGATCGTATTGATCCGGCGACCATATCTCGGCTGTGGAAGAGAGCACATTGTCAAGACCGCGCGGCATGATGCCAATCACGGTGTAGCTGTCGCCGTCGAGCGTGATCTGCCGGCCGACCATTGAACGATCACCGCCGAACCGCCGTTGCCAAAGGCCGTAGCTGAGAATCGCAACGTGCGGCCCGTGGTAGGCATCGTCCGACGGTTGAAAATCGCGGCCCATCGCGGGCGCGACACCCAGCGCGCGAAAATATCCGTAACTTACATTTTGCCCATCGAGCCGCTCGGGCTCAGCCGCTCCCGTCATCGTTGGCTGCCAGGCCTCGAATATGGCAAGGGCATCGAAGGAACGGTTGCGTTCAAGGAGTTCGCGATAATTGTGGAAACTTATGTGCGAGCGCGCGCCCTGGAAGATGCCCCAAATCATCATGATTCGCTCCGGATGCGAATACGGCAGCGGCTCGAACAGAATGGGATTCACGGCGCTGAAAATTGCCGTGTTGGCGCCAATTCCCAGC
>Ga0209168_10002656_pt1 | contig 12776 bp, 10 predicted proteins | sample Coa_R1_FD_187156 | JGI IMG/M metagenome (GOLD analysis project Ga0209168, IMG submission 187156) | Surface soil microbial communities from Centralia Pennsylvania, which are recovering from an underground coalmine fire - Coalmine... | ecosystem: Environmental > Terrestrial > Soil > Unclassified ... | reverse complement strand
CGCGCATCGAATCGTTGAACTGGCGGATGCTGCCGAAGCCGGCGGCGAATGCGATCTCGGACAGCGGCAGTCCGGTCTCGTCGATCAGCAGACGGGCGGTCTGCGTCCGGCGGGTCCGGGCGAGCGTCAGCGGACCGGCGCCGACCTCGGCCAGCAGCTCGCGGTGCAGATGGCGCGGGCTGACCGCGAGCCGCCGGGCCAGGCCGGATACGCGGTCGGTATCGATCGCCCCTTCCGCGATCAGCCGCAGCGCGCGGCCGGCCAGGTCCGCCCGAACATTCCAGTCCGGCGAGTGGGGCGCCGCGTCCGGGCGGCAGCGCCGGCAGGCGCGGAACCCGGCTGCCTCGGCCGCCGCCGCCGAGGGATAGAAGCGCACGTTCTCCCGGCGGGGCGTCTGAGCCGGGCAGATCGGCCGGCAGTAAATGCCCGTCGAGGTCACGCCCGTGAAGAACCGTCCGTCGAAACGGGCATCACGGCTTTGAATCGCACGGTAGTAGGTGTCGAAGTCGATGTCCATGCCACAGTATCGGCGCTCTCATCACCACCGTGCTGGCGGTTTTCGGACATGGTCGTCGCTCCCGACGAGTCGGCAACCAGCCGGAGGTGGTTACTCGGCCAGCGCCTTGAGGACGCAGAACTCGTTGCCATCGGGGTCGGCGAGGACGACCCATGAGACCTCAGGCGGCTCACCCACCGAAACCCGGCGGGCGCCCAATGCGATCAGCCGCTGCACTTCTGCTTCCTGGTCGCGGGGACGCAGATCGAGATGGAGCCGGTTTTTGACGGTCTTGTCCTCAGGTACCCGCAGGAACAGAAGATCCGGTGCGATTCCATCCTCCGGGCTCCCCACCGGTGGCTCGAGGACGACCTCGTCGTCTTGCTCGTACGTGCGTCTCCAGCCGAGCGCTGCCTCCCAGAAGTCCGCGATGCGCGACGGGTTCTGACTGTCGATGCAGAGGCACTGGATGCGCAAGCTCATGGCATCGCATGATAGGGCGAGGTCTCGCTCGCCGTCCACTCGTGGGACGACTGTGGCTGGAAGGAGGGTTTCTTTGAGCCCCACTGCTGACCTGCCCACGCTCGTTTTCCCCTCCCGCGACGCCTGGGAAGGATGGCTGGCGGATCAGCACGCGTTATCCCGCGGGCTGTGGCTGAAGATCGCCAAGAAAGGCTCGGGCATTCCGAGCGTGTCGTACGCCGACGCGCTCGACGTCGCCCTATGCTACGGCTGGATCGACGGCCAGAAGGCTCCATTCGACGGCACGTACTGGTTGCAGCGCTTCACGCCACGCCGGCCGCGCAGTAAGTGGTCTCGCGTTAACTGCGACAAGGCCACCGAGCTCATGCAGCAGGGGAAGATGCGGCCTGCCGGACTGCGAGAGGTCGAGCGGGCGAAAGCGGACGGCCGCTGGGATGCCGCCTACGAGTCACAGAGCGCGGCGACGATTCCCGAGGATCTGCAACGGGCGCTGGATTGCAATCCCGTGGCACGCGCGTTCTTCGCGACGCTCAGGGGCGCGAACCGTTACGCGATTCTCTACCGCATCCAGGATGCGAAGCGACCGGAAACCCGGCAGCGACGCATCGAGCAGTATGTCGCGATGCTGAGCGAGGGGAAGACACTTCACTGACCATGACTGATCTCGTCGACCGGGCTCGGACCCTGCGGGACCTGCACCACAGCTCCGGGCCGTTGCTGCTACCGAACGTCTGGGATGCCGCCTCGGCCCGGGCGGTGGCCGACGCGGGATTCCCGGTAGTTGCGACCTCCAGCTTTGCCGTCGCCGCCAGCCTCGGCTTTCCAGACGCGGATTCGATGCCGGTCGACGCGGCATTCGACGCCGTAGCTCGTATCGCGGCCGCCGTGGATCTGCCCGTGACCGCCGACCTCGAGGCAGGATACGGCCTGTCCCCAACCGAGCTCGTCGCGCGCCTGCTGGCGGCCGGCGCGGTTGGCTGCAATCTGGAAGACACGGAGCACCACGGGGCGGGCATCCTCGTGCCGATCGAGCAGCAGGTGAAGCGATTGCAGGCGGTGCGGGTGGCGCGCGAGGCTGCCGGCGTGCCGATCGTCATCAACGCCCGGATCGACGTGTTTCTGAGGCGTGCGGATCCTCCAGAGACGCAGCTGGGGGAAGCGTTGCGGCGAGCGAAGGCCTATCTCGCCGCCGGCGCCGACTGCCTGTACCCAATCGGTCTGACCGACGCCGCGGCCATCGGACAGTTCGTGCGGGAGATCGGAGCGCCGGTCAATATCTGGCTGCGTCCGGATGGTCCATCCCGGGAGACGCTTGCAGGCCTGGGTGTCGCCCGTATCAGTCTGGCGGGCGGCCTGTTCCGGCAGGCAATGGCAGAGGTGCAGCGGGTGCTGGCTGCCCTGCAGGCGGGGCCGTAGAGCGGAGGAAGGTCGGCCAGACTAACCCGCATCCACCCTGTCGGCGCTCGAGCAGGCGCCCCCTACAGGGTCAGGCGCATGACGTGCTCGCCGCCGTGTACCTCGCCGGTGTCCTGGAACCCGAGGCCGGCGTAGAAGTCGCGCGGGCTGCCCGCACCCGGGACATAGCTCAGCGTGAGCTCCTTCGCACCGGGCCGGCCGCGCACATAATCGATGACGAGCTGGAGCGCGTGGCGGCCGAAGCCGAGTCCCTGAAACTCGCCGTCGATCATGTAACGCCAGAGGTAGTACACGGCCTTTTCCGGGTCGTCGGAGAGCATGACGAACCCGACCGGCGTCTCCCCGGCATAGATCGCGCGGTACCAGGCGGTCGGCGCGTAGTGCGCCTCGGCGATCGAGATCGCGTTCGGCGCGACGAAGCCGCGCTGGCTCTCCTTCACCTCGAGCCCGCAGACCGCGCGAACCGTCTCTGCCGTGATCTCGCGCAGTGTCACCGGGGCGTCGCGAGCCGGTGGCGGCGGCGGAAGGACGATATGGACGCGCGTCGGTGAGTCCTCGAGGATCTCGAGCTGCATGTTCTCCGGGACCTCGTATCCGAACTCGTTCTTGACCGCCTGCCGTGGATCGGCCAGCAGCGCCTGCCGGAATGCAGGCTTCTCGGCGGCACGTTTGATGAGGTGCTCCCGGACCCGGGTTCGCGTACGTGAATCCACGGTCCATGGTATCGCGTGAGGGTGCGAGCACCCTTGCCTACCAAACGCTCATCTCGTTCCTCGACGGCGCCCTGCTCAACTGGCCGCGGGAGACCTGGGGGGTGCCTCGACGCTGGGCGGAGATCGCAACCATGGCCGATGCCGCGACCTATCCACGCGTGGCGGCCAGCGGCCCACACGGGGCTCAGCTGGAGTGGGACGATGTCTTCTACGGTGGGCTCGATCTCTTGCTGCGTGGCCTGGAGGACAGGTTGGCACGCGGCGAGATCGTGCCGCCTGCCGGCACTTCGCGCACCGAGTGAGGCGGGGACCGGTCCGACGCGTCGGGTCTAGGCGAACGCTGCCGTGAAGAACTCCACCAGACGGCGGTAGAGGATTCGCCGGTTCTTGCGCAGCGCGATACCGTGGCCCTCGTCGGGAAAGGTCAGGATCTCATACGGGATGCCCGCCTCCTCCAGCGCCTCGCGCACCACCTGCCCGTTACTCGGCGTGACGTTCGGGTCGCGCAGCCCCTGGACGATGAGCAGCCGCCCCCTGATGTTCCGCACGAAGTTGATTGGGGATCTCTCGCGGTAGCGCTCGGGCGCCTGGTCGGGCCGGCCCCCCATCATCTCCTCGCTGTACGGCCGGAGGTCGGGCCGGGTGGTCTCGTAATCCACCACCAGGTCGGTCATGCCGCAGATCGGCGCCGCGGCGGCCAGGATTCGCGTCGGGAAGCGAGTGATGGCACACCAGGAAGAGTAGCCGCCGTAGGAGGTGCCGGTGATACCAACCTTGCCCGGTTGGGCGAAGCTGGCGTCGATCAGCGCCTCGATTCCGGTGCGGATGTCGTCCTGCTCGCGGCCGCCCCAGCCATCCTGCTTGATCGACTCTTCAAAGGCGACGCTGAAGCCGGTACTACCGCGATAGTTGGGAAGGAGGACGGTGAAGCCCTGCGACACGAAGTACTGGGTCTGAGGATCGAAGCTGTTCTCACTGTGCGCGGTCGGTCCGCCGTGCACGCGGACGATGGTGCCGGCGGGCGATGGATTGCCCGCTGCGCTCCGCGGTCGGTAGAGCCAGCCCTGGATCGCCAGACCGTCGTCCGAGTGCCAGTTGAATTCCTCGGCGGGTGCGAGGTCGTCGGGCAGCAATGCCGTGTGATCCCAGAGGCCGGTGATGCCGTCACTCGGCGGCTCGCCGGTCTCCGGCTGGAAGCAGACCAGGTCATCCGGCCGGGTCGAGCTGTAGTATCGGCCGATCCAGCCGCCGGCCGGAAGCGGTCGCAGTGGTACGAGATTGCCGGGAAGGTCGGCCGGCGCGGTTTCTTCTCCGGTTGCAGGGTTGAGGAGCGAGCAACGGACCCGAGTCGCCACGATCTCTTCCACCACCACTGTGGGCCGGTCGGTCCCCCGGGGTGCCCAGGCCATCTCGATGTTGCGGCCGGGATCGTCGATCAGCCAGCGGGTCTCGCCGCTCGCCAGGTCCCAGACGCCGACACGACGATACGAGCCGGCCTGGGCCACGAAGACCACCTGCCGGCCGTCCGGGAACCACGAGGCAAAGACCTTTGCCGACGGTCCAAAGTTGAGGATCTCGCGATCCTCCCGACCCTCGATATCAACCAGCCAGACCTGGTAGCCGCCGGGATCGAGATCCTGCCGGCTGTAGAGGATGTGCGTCCCCTGGTCGTTGAGCGCCGGCTCGGCGTAAGTCGCTTTCGCCGGGCGTGCCAGCGCTCGCCGCTCTCCGGTCGCGAGGTCGTGCCGGTACACCCACGTCGCCTCGATCTCCCGATCTGCCGCCACGTCGAAGTTCATGGCGTAGATCAGCCAGCGCCCATTTGGATGCAATTCTCCGCCGCGCAGGTAGTACGGCGGCGCTGGCTCGGTGAGCGCCTCCATCTCTCCCGGACGATCGAGGTAAACCCGGAAGAGCCGGACCCTCTCGTCGCCGCCATGGTCCTGCGCCACCACGAGCGACCGGCTGTCCGGCGACCAGGAGACGAAGCGTGTGTTTTCGTCGGAAGCCGTCAGCCGCGTGGCTGCTTTCGAGCCATTCGTCGGGGCAACGTAGACGTCCGCGCTCGGTCCGGCGCCCGACCAGGTCCAGGCCGCCCATCGACCGTCCGGCGAGACGTCGGCGCTTCCCAGCATTGGAACGCTGAGCAGCGACTCGAGAAGATCGTTGGCAATCGTCATCGACCGGTCACTCGTAGGCGATCGCCTGTAGCACGTCGAGCCGGGCGGCGCGGCGAGCCGGGAAGGCGGCGGCGACGATGCCGAAGACGATCGCGAAGACCACCCACACCAGGAGCTGGCCAATCGGGAGCGTGTGCTCGATCCCCTGGCTCGACAGGCCCGTGGTTATAAGGTAGGCGAGAACGATTCCCAGCACGAGGCCGAGTACCGCGCCGATGACCGAGGTGATCACGCTCTCCCAACGGATCAGCCAGCGGACCTGGCGGCGTGTCGTCCCGATCGCCCGTAGCATCCCGATCTCGCGGGTGCGCTCGTACACGGAGAGTACCAGCGTGTTGATGATGCCGAACAGCGAGACGAGAACGCTCATCGCCAGCAGGATATAGATCAGAGCCAGGAGCTGATTGACGCCCGCGCTCTGCTGGTCCTTGACCTGCTGCTGCGAGTAGGCCTTGGCGACGGGATAGCGCTGCTGGAGGAGCGCGTTGATCCGGTTCTCCAGGGTGGTGAGGTTCTGTCCCGGCGCCGCGCCGATGATGTCGGCATTGTCCCTGAACTGCCCCCAGTCGCGGTGCATCGTGTCGTAGCGGACGGAGAAGCCGCCAAGGAACTGCGCGGCCTTGTAGATCCCGGTTACGGTAAAGGTGCGGTGCACGCCGGTCGGCGTGGTGACGCCCAGGTGGTTGCCGACGAGCACGTGATGGTCGCTGGCAAAGTGGTCAGAGACGATCGCATCGTACGGTCCCATGGTGGCCAGCGTCGAAGCCGATCCCTGTTTCCACTGGATCTGATAGACCGCGCCCAGCGTGGCCGGCTGGATGCCGTCGGTGTCCTGGACGCCGATGCCGGCGATCCGAGCGGCATCTACCTTGTAGGCGCTCACCGTTTGCACGCCCTGCACGGTTCGCAGCGCAGGAGCCACGGCCTCCGGGATGAATTGCTGCTGCGAGTACACGACGAAATTCCCCGCCAGCTCGCGACTGACCGCGTCGTTGACGGTCGTCCGCAGCTCGTCGGCAAAGATCGTGACGAAGCCCACCAGCGCCAGGCCAATCATCAGGGCGGCCGCCGTCACGGCGGTGCGCGTTGGGTTGCGGACCGCGTTCTCGCGAGCAAGGCGGCCGGTGATGTTTGTCAGGCGTTCGATCGGCCAGCCGACGATCGAGGCGAGCGGAGCGACCAGCTTCGGGCTGAGCATTGCCACGCCGATGAAGAGGACGATCGCGCCCAGACCGATGACGAGCAGGCGCTGCCCGCCCGAGGAGATCGAGGCGAAGATGCCGTAGAGCAGGACGAGAAGGCCGAGCAGCGTGACCGCGCCGGCGATGAATGGCGTCCAGCGCGCGAAGCGCCCGCGTGGCAGCGTGGCCCCTTCCCGCAGCGCGGCAACGGGCGGAATGCGGGTGGCACGAACCGCCGGCCAGAGGGAGGCGGTCACCGTCACCAGGATGCCGACCACGAGCGCCACCACGATGGTACGCGTCTGCACCACCAGAGCGGTATTCGGAAGATCGGCACCAAAGCTCTGGAAGAGGGCGTTCAGCCCCCGGGCGATGCCAAGGCCGGCCAGCAGCCCGATGATCGAGGAGAGCAGACCGACCACCAGCGCTTCCAGGATCACGGAACGAAGAATCTGGGACCGCATCGCCCCGAGCGTCCGCAGCAGCGCGAACTCGCGCAGGCGCTGCGCGACAGTGATCGAGAACGTGTTGAAGATGATGAAGGCACCGACGAAGACGGCGATACCGCCGAATGCGAGCAAGGCATAGGTGAGAACGTCGAGAAAGCTGCTGTTGATAGCCGCGACCGCATCGCTCGTCTCCTGGGCGGATGTCTTGACATCTACCCGATCTTTCATGGCGGGTGGAATCCGGGCCTTCAGTCGCTGCACCAGGGTGGTCGAGGTAACGCCGGGCTGTGCCGCCACCGAGATCTGATCGTACTTGCCGACCTTGCCGGTAATGCGCTGGGCGGTCGCCAGATCCATGGAGGCAATGCTGGCGCCGCCAATCGAGCTGACGTTGCCGAAGCGGGTGATGCCGACGATGGTGAAATGCTCGAGCGGACCGGCGCCGACCACGCCGACTACCTGCCCCAGATGCAAGGCATACTTGCTTGCCGAATGCTCGTCGATCAGCAGCTCGTTCCCCTGTGGCTCGTGTCCCTTGACAATGGTGAGGGTTCGGAAGCGCGGGATAGACGGCCGGCTGAAGAGGAGCGTTGGACCGGAGCTACCGCCCAGCTGCTTGTCGTGGGCGTCGAATAGGGTTACTGTGTCGCCGATCTCGCCCTCCGCCGCGGCCACGCCCGGCGTTCCCTGCACGATGGGAAGCAGACTGGCGGGCAGCGGCGGAACCCGGCTGACGTTGCTGTTCCCAATGGGCGACTTGCTGGTGAGGACGGCATCCGTGGTGCGGTATGCGGTGCTGAAAATCTGGTTGAATGCCGCGTTGATCGTGTCGGTGAGGACGTACGTGCCGGCGATCATCGAGACTCCGAGCACGATCGCGATCATGGTCAGGATAGTACGCAGCTTGCGGCTCAGCAGGCTGCGCAGGGCAATCGCCGTCACTCGGCAGCTCCCTGGATGCGCTTGACCTGGTCGAGGATCTGGTCGATCGTCAGATGGCCCTCGTCGCGCACGATCCGGCCGTCGTCGAGAAAGATGACGCGATCGGCGATGGCGGCGGCGCGGGGGTCGTGCGTCACCATGACGATGGTCTGACCGAGCTGGTCGACCGCATCACGCATGATGCGCAGCACCTCATGCCCGGTCGCCGAATCGAGGTTGCCGGTCGGCTCATCAGCAAATACCACTGCCGGCCGGCTGAAGAGCGCGCGGGCAATGGCGACTCGCTGTTGCTGACCGCCGGAGAGCTCGGCGGGGCGGTGCGTGCTCCGGTCAGTCAGGCCCATGGTCTGCAATAGCTGCTGGAGGAAGGCCTGGTCGATCTTCTTCCCACCAATCTTGAGGGGCAGCGTGATGTTCTCCTCCGCCGTCAGCATGGGCAGAAGGTTGAAGAACTGGAAGATGAACCCCACCTTCTCCCGCCGCAACAGGGTGAGCTGCTTGTCTTTGAGTCTCGTGATATCGGTGCCGTCGATGCGCACCGTGCCGGCAGTCGGCGTGTCCAGGCCGGCCAGGATGTGCATGAGCGTCGACTTGCCGGAGCCCGAAGGGCCCATGACCGCGGTGAAGGTGCCGGATCGGAACTCGACCGAGACGTCGCGCAGCGCATCGACTGCGGTGTCCCCTGCGCCGTAGCGGCGCGAGATCCGGTCGGCGGCGACGACAGGTGTTGCGACAGCCGGCTGCGGCCGGGAGGTGTCGATAGGTGCTGTCATGAGACGTTCATGTCCTTGTGGGCGAGGTGCTATTCATGTCCGCAAGAAAGAAACGCGGCCCGGTCGTGGCCGCCCGACTCTACCTTACATGGGCCCGAGAGCCAAACCAAGCAGCAAATGGATCCGGCCGGCGGGCGCGATGAATCGGGATGGTCCGCCAGTGCGCCGACGTGTCCCGGGACGCGACGGACCGGCGACACCGAAGGAATTCTTCCGGAGATGAGGGGTAGTATTGACCGGTATGCGGAATGTGATGGGAGGAGGCTCATGCGCTGGCTGAAGACACCGTGGACGCTGGTCGCGCTGATTGTGATCGGCGGTCTCGCGGCGCTGACGATTCCGCGCGCCTCCTCGGCGCCCGCGCCGGCCCCGAAGCTGGTGGGCACGATTCTGAACGGCGCCCCGGCGCCGGGTTTCCGGTTGCACGACCAGTTCGGTCGGACCGTGTCGCTTGCCCAATTCCGCGGCCGCCCGGTTGTCCTCACATTCATGGAAGCCCACTGCACCGAGCTCTGTCCGCTGGTAGCCCAGTCCATCCACGACGCGCTGTTGCAGCTGGGACCGGCGGCGAAGCGTATCGCGGTGCTGGCGATCAGCGTCGACCCGGAAGGTGACACACCGGCGGCGGTGCGTACCTTCTCGCAGCAGCACGGCCTGTTCCACACCTGGCACTATCTGACGGCCAGCCGGACGGCGCTGGCGCCGATCTGGCGTGCGTACTTCCTCTACGTGGCGCCGGCCAGCGCGCCGGCAGCGGTTCGTGACGCCCACACCAGCGCCACCTACCTCATCGATAGCCGCGGCCGAGAGCGGGTGCTGCGGGCTGGCGCGCTCGATCAGGAAGAGCTGAAGCGCGATCTGCTCATTCTCAGCGGGCTTCCGGTGTCGCTCCGGGGGCCACGGCAGGTTGCCGCCCCCGAGGTTGGGCACCCGGCACCCGATCTCACCCTGGCCGCTCTCAAAGGACCGTCCCTGACGCTCAGCGCCTTCCGTGGCAAAGTGGTTCTCCTGAACTTCTGGGCCACGTGGTGCCCGCCCTGCCGTCGCGAGTCACCGCTGCTGGCCCAGTGGTACCGACAGCTGAAGAAAAGAGGATTCGTGGTGCTGGGGGTGAGCGAGCAGGACGGCGCTGCAGCGGCCGCGGCGTTTGCCCGCTCCTACCATCTCTCCTACCCGATCGCCCTCGACGGAAGCGGCGATCTGCTTGCCACCTACAACGTCTCGGCCATGCCGACCTCGTTCCTCATCGGGCGCGATGGAACGATCAAGGCGATCAAGCTGGGCGCGGTGGACGATGGGTTCTTGAAGACCGAGGTGTCTCCGTTGCTGGGAGGATAGCGGCGTGGCCGCACGCCTTCCCTCAATGGATTCCTGCAGCAGCATCGCGAACGTGACGTAACTCGACGATCAAGCGCTCCGCCGACGGCGGCGTGAAGCGCGCGAGTAGTCGTTGGTGGCTGCGGCGAGCCTTGCTCTGACGCGTGCCGCACGTATCTCCAGCGCCCTGGCGTACGACGAAGAGTGCGCCGCGGGCTTCCAGGAGCTGCGTCCCTACGAGGCCGCTGCCTCGACCGTCCCGTCCTCACACTGCGCTTCGATGCGGCCATCGGCGAACTGCTCGTGGTAGAGGCGAGCGTAGATGCCGTTCTCGCGCAGGAGCGTGGCGTGCGTGCCGCGTTCCACGATCCGGCCGTGGTCCACCACCAGAATCTGGTCGGCGGCCAGGATGGTCGAGAGGCGGTGGGCGATGGCGAGCGTGGTGCGGCCGCGCGTCAGGGGCTGGAGCGCCGCCTGGATCAGGCGCTCGGAGGTGGTATCGAGCGAGCTGGTCGCCTCGTCGAGGATCAGGATGTGCGGGTTCTTGAGCACCACCCGGGCGATGGCGAGACGCTGCTTCTCGCCCCCGGACATGCGGTAGCCGCGCTCGCCGACGACCGTGTCCAGTCCTTCCGGCAGGTCCATGATCCGGTCGTAGATGTTGGCGGCGCGGCAGGCGGCGAGGATCTCCTCATCCGTGGCGTCGGGCCGGGCAAATAACAGGTTCTCGCGGATCGAGGCGTGGAAGAGGTAGGTTTCCTGCGTGACGATACCGATTGACTCAGCCAGCGACTTGAGCGTGATGTCGCGCACGTCGATGCCGTCGATCCGTACCGAGCCGCCGGTCACGTCGTAGAGACGAGCGACGAGATAGGAGATCGTCGTCTTGCCCGCGCCGCTGGGACCGACCAGCGCTACGAGCTGCCCCGGCTCCGCTTCGAATGAGACACCGTCCAGCGTGTAGCTCTCGGCGTCCGCATCGTACTTGAAGTAGACGTCGTCGAAGGTGATGCGGCCCCGTACCCTATCCGGATCGAGCATCACCGCGGTCGGCTTGTCGGTGATCTCGATCGGCAGGTCGAGATACTCGAAGATCCGGTCGAACAGCGCCAGTGCGCCCTGGATCTCGATCTGCATGTTGAGCAGCGAGGCGATGGGGAAGAACAGCTGGCGCTGCAGGGTGGTGAATGCGATGATGCCGCCGAGTGAGATCGCCGCCGAGTGGTGCGGCGGTGTGCCGATGATGATGCGGCCGGCGACGTAGTAGATGATGGCCGGCGAGATCGAGAAGAAGGTCTGAATCAGCATCGAGAACCAGCGGCCGACCATCTGCTGCCGCAGTTCGAGGTCGGCCAGGCGCTGGTTCTCGCCACGGAAGCGAGCGCTCGACTCTGCCTGCCGCCCGAATGCCTTGGTCAGAAGGATCCCGGAGACAGATAGCGTCTCCTCGGCCAGAGCGCTCATGTCGGCCATGCTGCGCTGCGTGTTGCGGCTGATCTCGCGCCTGATGTTGCCGACCCGGTACGTGATGTAAAGAAACACCGGATAGAGAGCGAGCGCGATCAGCGTGAGCTGCCAGGAGAGAATCACCATCGCGACGATCGTCGAGAGCACGACCGTGATGTTGGATACCAGGCTGGTCGCGGTGTTGGTGATGACGCTCTGCACGCCGCCGACATCGTTGGAGAGCCGGGACTGGATTTCGCCGGTGCGAGTGCCGCTGAAGAAACGCAGCGACATGGCCTGGAGATGCTCGTAAAGGTGGTTGCGCAGGTCGCGCATCACCCGGAGCCCGACCAGGTTATTAAGGTAGGTCTGGCCCACCCCGATGAACCCGGTGACGAACGGAATCAGAATCATCAGCCCGGCGAACAGGGTGAGTTTCTGCAGGTTGCGTGGCACAATCGCCTGGTCGATGATCAGCTTGAGCAGCAGCGGATTGGCGAGCCCGACCACCGCGGTGACCAGGATCGAAGCCAGGACCAGTCCGACCTGCAGACGGTATGGCTTGAAGTAGCCGGCGATGCGTCGCAGCGTTCCCTTGCGGGCGGGCTGTGCCGGCTTCTCCAGGAGGAAGCCGCGGCCCACGTGGCCACCGCGGCCCATTACCCGACCCTCCGTGTCCGATGCGACGGGGAGGCGCCGGCAAGCGCGGCCACGCCCTCCAACACAATTACTATCATTCGTATAGTATAGCAGTTCGAGCGCCGGGAGGGTCGGCTTCCGGAGCCCGGGCACACCGGACGGCACTCCGCGGCGCTTGACGTCTTTGAGGCATGAGACTAAGCTGAATGCAGATGCGGCCCGTCCCGCACGACTGCTCTGTGCCGCCTGGAGGAGGAGTGGCCATCGGGTGGGAGCGCCGCGGAACGCGGGCCACCGCGAGGAAGATCAATCCCGAAGGAGTGGAAGCATGAGACGCCGACTGATGTGGATTGTGCCGGTGCTGGCGCTTACCCTGGGGGCGCCGGGATCGGCGGCGGCGCAGACCGCCCCGAACGGCTGGAACATGGCGGGAGCGCCCGCTCACAGCAACTTCTCGCAGGCCGAAGCGATGTTCGCCTGGGACCGGACCGCCCAGGCCTATGTCGACGTTACCGAGCAGCGTGGCGATATCGGCAGCGATGCTCCCGACTGCCCCGGCTACTGGGCGTACTTTCCGGCCGTCACCGCGGTCACTCTGCCCGCTCCCAGTCACTCGGGCGACACCCACACCTGCACGCTGAGCGCCGGCTGGAATCTGGTCGGCAACCCGTTCAGCCTGGTTGCCAGGCTGCCGGAGGGGTTGACCGCGTATTACTGGAGCCCGCCCGCTCAGGCGTATGA
>Ga0209168_10002655_pt1 | contig 12786 bp, 14 predicted proteins | sample Coa_R1_FD_187156 | JGI IMG/M metagenome (GOLD analysis project Ga0209168, IMG submission 187156) | Surface soil microbial communities from Centralia Pennsylvania, which are recovering from an underground coalmine fire - Coalmine... | ecosystem: Environmental > Terrestrial > Soil > Unclassified ... | reverse complement strand
AGCGATCGTGGCCTCTTTACCGGCTTTGGATACGACACTGAGTCTTACTTTTCCTTTTTGGACATAGAAGACAGCGTCTGCCGCGTCTCCTTGCGCAAAGATTGTCTGCTTCTTGGGAAAGGACATGACCTTCCGACCCTCTCCGATAGTGGCAAGGAAAGTATCCGGGTCGAACTTACGGTGTTTCCTGACCGCAGGCCCCCCCTTCATGGGTATGCGAATTATAGCGCCAGTCTAGATTGGTCGTGAGCGATATTGCACAGCATTCGTGGAAGGACTGAGCTAGGTTGGACTTTGTGAGAGAGCGGTTGACCTGTCAAACCAGGCGGTCAACTGCCTCTCGAAGGTATGACATGCATCCCGAAGATGTAATGAAGCCAGACCTGTTCAGTGAAATCCTGCTCCTGGGCGGCGCCGGGCTCATAATTGCCTCAATGCTGCTGATCGTGGTGACTGCGATAACACGTGCTTGAGAGCGAACTGGCGGTGCGAGTTAGCTTGTCTAAAGCCGCGAGGCGTCGATCCCCGGTGCGGCTCTGTCCGGGGCTGGGAGTATCAAGCTCACACTTTTCTCCCGGCCTGGCCCCGCAAGTGGGGCAACGCACCGTCAGGGCCATCTCGCGTTTCACTTTCATGACTGAGTCATGCACCGCTGTCAGGCAACAAGATGGTCAATTGTGACCAATGTTTTAAGTCAAATGCAGCCTTTCCGCCTGTTTCCGAAAGTCCCTGCCAGGCGAGAGCAGCCACAATGGGGACGCAGCGATCGAATATTGAAGACCGGTTAATTCGTTTCTCTACTATCCTGGCTAGACGTGAGTGGAAGTTGTTTCCGTGAGCGAGGGCAGGATCGATGAACACTCTACTTTTAAGTTATCGAGTTTATTCTTGGGTGTTATCACATTCATTTCAGCCGCGTGTTCACGCAGCATAGGGCTAGATGCGAAAGAAAAGGGAGGAGGCTCCGCCTTCTGATGAATCACGTGTCCAGAAACCGCACCGGGACGGCAGTAATTTCTCTCGAAATCTCCGAACATCGAATACAGGCCGTCCACAATGAGCCAGACATGCTCGTCGCCACGAGACAGCTTTTGAATCAATTGCCCGATCTGCGGAATCTAGGCCTAGGCTGCCGCCGGCGGCATGAGTTTCATGTAGCTGTGCATCGATTGCGTCAACTGCGAATCAATTTCGTCCGCAACGGCCATGACATCCGGCAATAGCAAACTGAAATCCAGACAGTTCAGGTTGCTCTGCAAAGTCCCGAATATAGTGACCTGCAGGATTCGCGATTCATGCACCAGCATTGATGGTGTGTAGCCTTGCGAGTACCGCAGTTCGCCATGGGCCACGGCAGCAGGGGAAGAACTAGCATCGCTATCCTTGTCAGAGGCGCTCGACTGGCTCAGACGGAGAGATATGTCCTCCACCAGCCTGGGAAGATGCCCAGTGCGCTCGGCGTCACTTAACGCCAAACGGCTCAGCTCGTCATTCTGTTTCACACGCAGCAACCAGCCTTCGACGATGTTGGTAACGCTCCTCCGTAGTACCTCGCCCACCCTTTCTTTGGAGACCCGAGCCGTAGGAATGCGGCGGAGTGCCTTTTCGCGGATCAATTCCGCGAGTCGCGCCATCTCCAATGGTTTCACCAGTATTTCGTCTGCCTCCAGCTGGATCGCTGACATTGCGCTTTGCACATCGGGATATCCACTGGCCAGAACTGTGAGTGCCCCCGGCTGGGAATGACGCATCGCGGTCACCACGGTAAAACCATCACCAGGGTCTGGCATGTGCAGGTCCGTTAGAAGCACGTCAAACCTTTCTGTAGCGATGCATCTCAGAGCTTCCGATACGCTCGTGGCAGCGACCACGTCAAATCCCTTATGTTCAAGGGTCGCCTTCATCATGGCCCGAACAGCATCATCGTCGTCCACCAGCAGAACTCTGTACGCGATCTGGCTTTCGCTCGGGGCCATACAGCACCGCCTTCGTCATAACCAGTAACAGGGTACTGCGCAGACATTTTGAAAAGTGTGCAGTTTTGAACAGTCGACTCATGACTGCCAGCCCTACCATGACGTCACTGTGGTGCAGGGTCTCGAATAGCTCACATTCCTAGAGGTCGTTGCCAAGCAACTCGCAGAGGCCCCGCATGTTTTCTGGGGCAGATGAGGAACGGTCATGAACTCGCCCTACGTTCTGCCCTGCGTTGAAAATTGCCTGACCTGTCACCTGCGCTCCGACAATTTTTTCTGCGCCCTTTCCAAGGAATCTCTGGCAGCTTTCAACCAAATAAAACACGCCACGGTTTTTCCCGAAGCCGCTGTCATTTTCATGGAAGGACAAACCCCGCGTGGAATCTTCATGCTTTGCCAGGGGCAGGCAAAGGTTTCGACCACGGCTCGGGATGGAAGAACCTTCATCCTGCGGATTGCGAAGCCGGGGGAAGTCCTCGGCTTGCATGCAGTTGTCAGAGGCAAGCCGTATGAGTTGACAGTGCAGACCATGCAGCCAAGTCAACTGGACTTTGTGAGCCGGGTGGACTTCGTTCGGTTCCTCAAAGAGCATGGCGACGCTTGTCTGCAATCAGCTCAACATATCAGCCGTGATTACCGCGACGCATGTGATGTCATCCGCTCGGTCGGACTGGCACACTCAATTTCGGAGAGACTTGCCAAGTTCCTGTTGGAGTCGTCAGCGGAGGGAAAGGTCGCTAATGGAGTCGTCCGCACAAAACTCACCCTGACCCATGAAGACATAGCCCAGCTCATCGGTACCAGCCGGGAGACGATAACTCGTACGCTCTCAGAATTTCGGAAGAAAAGGTTTGTTGAATTCAAGGGCTCCACTTTGATTATCCACGACAAAGATGCTCTGGGGCGATTGGTGGCAGCCTAAGTATTCGGAGTGTTGCGATGCTTAGTAAGTGTACCAACCCTTCGTGCTCTGCTTCTTTTAATTATCTCGATGACGGCAGGCTCTTTCTAGTTGAAACTGAACCGACTTTAGATTCATGCAGGGTCAATGCGAGAGAATACTTTTGGTTATGTAAGGAGTGCTCCACCGAAATGACGCTACGTTTGGCTCCAGACGGAAGAGTTACGGCAACCCGACTACGGGAGACGCTGCGTAATGGCCCGCAAGTGGCATTTGCCTCGGTGAGTCGGGAGAATGGACGCTTACTCCGTAGTATCAACCTATTTGAACGTAGCATATGCAGGGAGGACCCTGAGAATCCCGCACAAGAGCATGCCACGCCATATGATCACGATGGGGAACAGTGCGATGACATAGTTGCGGCTGTTTCCAGTTGTCCGATACCCGATTGCAATTGCCTCGTCGTCTCCTACCGCGCAGCGGGTAGCGTTCCGTCTGGCCAGTCCGAGGACTGGGAGTTCATATGCTCTCGGTGTGGAATGGAGTTTACGGCTGCTCCAAGTGAACTGCTCTTTCAATCTGTGCCGAAGCAATGGCTCTCGGCGAACACCCACTTCGCGTAAGCCGCGAAGGTACGGCTAAAGGAAGTTTTGCTGACAGCAAGTTGCTGGCTTAGACCACTGTATTTTGGCCGGTGTAGAAGAAGCTCGTACCATCCAATTCGAATGCGGTTATCTTTTGCTCTATTTTGTCACTGATCCGAAAGTATGGAGGTTGCGTTGGAGAACCCTACGTCCTCATTCATGAAAACAAAGTCAGTTTCAAGGAAAGGATCTAATCCCACTACTTGACCACATCGCAGGGTATGGCAAGCCGCTGTCTAGTCGAGTCGAACTTTTGCGGTGGGGATAATACTCACTCAGATGGTCTCCATGCCGAAAACCGTCTTGACGGGTTTGTCCCAAAGCCGCCTACAAGGAACGCTCTCACAAACATGCATCAACATTCTGGAGGCTCGAAGGTGGTGGCCATGCTGTCAGAGCGGAAGTTCGATCTGACGTCGCTGGAACTGCGCGATAACATCGAGACCAAGAGGACGGCATTCGCTGGCAAGAGGTGCCGACCGAGTTGGGTGAGGTGAAAGCCCTAGCTCCGGCGCCGACTGCCGCGAACAGCTCGGGACAGTGATCTCCCATGCGGTTAATCCAATTCAAGAACGCTGCGGTCAACGTGGTTCGCGATATGGAGAAGAATCACACTATGGCATTTGCTGCGGCGCTAGCGTACTACTTCGTTCTGGCTCTTTTCCCGTTTTTAATTTTTCTTTCCGTGGTCGTTGCCCGTCTGCCGCTTCCGGACTTTTTTAGCCAGGTCATGGGTCTGATTTCGCAGGTCGTTCCCGCCTCCAGTATGGCCCCACTAAAGAATTTGATAAGGAACACGATTTTATCGACTCACGGCCGGGTGCTGACTGTCGGCATTCTGTTAACCCTATGGTCGGCATCGAGTGGGTTTACGGCGCTCATCGACGCCCTCAATGCTGCCTACCAGGTATCTGAGAGCAGGCGTTATTGGAAGACGCGCAGTCTGGCTGTCGGCCTGACATTTTCGGTTGGGTGTCTCCTCCTCGTCGCCCTTGCTCTACTACTTGTGGGCCCTATCCTCAGCGCAAGGCTGACGGAAGCATTCGGAATGGGAACTCTCTGGGCCTCTGTTCGATGGGTGATAGCCATCGCGTGCACGGTTGCCGCGGTTGAACTTCTCTACTTCGTTGCACCGAATGTGAAGTGCAGATTTGTGAGCACGTTGCCTGGAGCGTTAATCGCTGTAGGCGGATGGATCGGATTGTCCTACCTGCTCGGAATCTATTTCCAAGATTTTTCCGCGTACAGCAAAGGTTACGGCAGTCTGGGAGTAGCCCTTGCCTTCAGCATTTGGCTCTACTGGACCGGATTCCTGGTCTTGATCGGTGCTCAGTTCAACGCAGAACTTCTGCAGGAAGCCAGGGGAAGATCAGCCCTGAAGCCAGACGACCGGCGGACCCTGAATTGGCCGCGTAAAGGGGAGGAAATATGGCAGCGCAAGAATCGACGGCGAAATAGGTAATAGAGGCGCTCAACCGAAGGTTTTCTACGAGATGGGGGCCAAACGGAGCAGGAATAATTGGAAAGGCGCAGTATGTGAAGGCCCGCGGCGAAGACGTTGAGTTCGGAGTACTGCTGGACCGATAAAGTTTCCCGATGGAATTGGCACTCGCTGTTTTAATCGTTGGCCGCGTTTCTTTTCTTGGCCCCAGCTGCGGAAAAGGTTCCGCTCTCCGGCTAGGTTTTGCCTTGCGAGGGGGCCGACCGTCCGCGACTTATCGCATGGTTGAGGGCGATGCCGCGTCAGCATTGTTCGGAGAAATCGAGACTGGAAAAGGCTCGTGCAGCCGCTTTTCAGCCAGTCTTCTTGTGCCAGCTACTTCTTTGCCGTCTTGCTCGAAAACTCGGAGCACCGGTGAGCCGCGTATTGTTCCTTCGCTTTCTCCTCTTCGTCGCGAGGGACAGGATCTGAACAAGGATTTTGGATGGTGTAAGTCCAATCGCAGTCGGTGCATCGAAATGTCACTAATAGGCCAGACCGGTAGTACGGGATCATATATGGCATAGCGTGTTCCACGGAATAGCGTCACACCGAGTATATGCGTAAGGAGTGACTAAAGTTCCACAGCGTTGTGCAGCCCGTCGTACTCAAGGACGATGAAATCGTCCCTCCCCTTTCACTGTAGCTTCTGCAATCAACGAACCAGAGCGATCAGAGTCGGCGCGTTCTGGATTCATTCGGTGCATGCTCAGTGGTCGCCTCACAGGAGCTTGGAAACGACCCAGTGCATGGACTGCTATGATGACTATTGGGGCGGTTACGTTCTCCTCCTCTTTCAGGTCTTCTGACCTAAGCCAGTCCATCTGAAGTTCCCGCACCTTAGGTTTTTCTGCGAGTGATCGCCTGTCCAACACCTTGTTGGTGCCGCGCTCGCAAAGAAGTGTTGCTCTTATGAGCGCAACAAATATTCTTCTCGCTCTGCTTATCACTCTGTTCACGATCCTGCTGCTCCGCTGGAGTCGCACGTTGAAACCGCAGTTGGCCGGGTTTCAATCACAAATGATGTGCCGTCTTGCGGCTTGATCACGCCCCGATCAAAGGCGCGTTGCTTGGAGTGTGGCAAGCCGCTTTCCCTGGTCTATTAGACTTCTAAGACATGAACCGCCGCTTTGTTCACGTTTCGCCCGAAAGGACATAAGAAATGAAGACCATCAAACCCAGGGAATGGTTTCCACAGGCCTCTTGGGATTGTTCTTGGAATCTTCCGCGCTAGCGCGTGGATCTTGTATCAGTTTTGCAGGATGACACCGGCAGGCGAATGAAGCCTACAGTGCTGACCGGCTCATATTTGACAATCTCCACGCAGCAAGTCTATTTTGGGCGCGTGTTCAGTTTGCCGAGGACCCGCTTCAACTGTTCAAGCTTTTGCCCGGCCTCGCCGAGCTTGCCCTCCGCCGTCAGGCGTTGGTAATCGGCAAGGTCTCTGGCGGCTTCCGCGATGAGCGCGTTCAGATCAGCTGCAGGTAAGGCAGTGGATGCCGGTACGCCTCGCGCAGGCTCCGCAGGACCAGCCGCGGCGCTCGTTGATGGGGCAGTCAGTGACGAGACCGCTCCGCCAAAAAGCGACGCCAGTGCCGAGTCGAAGGTTGGTCCGTACGCCAGCCGATCTTGCAGCGCGAGTACGACCAGGCGCAACTCAGGCATCGGACTGCGCGCAGCCTGCAAGTAGATCGGTTCCGCGTACAGTAGCGCCCGGCCGATCGGGATCACAAGTAGAGCCCCGCGCCGTACATGCGAGCCTTGCTGATTCCACAACGTCAACTGTCCAGAAAGCTGCGCATTTTGATCGATTCTCGCCTCGATTTGCAGCGGCCCATCGACCAGCTTGGTCTTGGGAAAGTTGTAAACCACGGACATACCGTATTGTGCTCCGTCGCTGCGCCCGGCGATCCAGCCGATCAGGTTATTCCGGTTCGCCGGAGTGAAGGGCAGAATCTCCACGAACTCTTCGCCGGTTTCGCCCGGCAGTTTCATCAGCACGAAATTCGGCTGCATCGCCTGTGTCGTTTGCTGGCCTCCCTCGCCCAGGCCAACCTCGGTGGCCACAGTCCAAAGGTCCTCCCGGTTGTAAAACGCTTCCGGGTCCGTCATGTGATACAAACCGTAAACTTCTGCTTGGAGTTTGAGCAGCATCTCGGGATAACGCACGTGCTTCCGCAGTCCCGCCGGCATCGTCGAAGCATCTTTGAATAGCGTCGGAAAAATGCGGCGGTAGGCAGCTATGATCGGGTCATCTGTATCAAAGACATAAAACGTGGTCGTGCCATCGTAGGCGTCGATCACCACCTTCACGCTGTTCCGCATGTAGTTAATGGAATTATTGTCGAGAGGATAGTGAGTCGAGTAAGGATAGCTGTCGGAGATCGTGAATGCATCCATGATCCACGACAGGTGGCCGTCCTCTCCGAGCACAATGTATGCATCCGGATCGTAGGTCAGAAACGGGGCCAGCGCCGATACGCGGTCGCGTATGTTGCGCCGCATTAGGAGGCGGCTATTCTTGTTCACATCATCGCTGAATGGGAGCTTCGCGAGGTCGTTTTGGTCGAGCGCGACGATCATTCGGCGACGGAAGCCGCCGAGAAGGATACCGCCATTGCCTTCGTAGGACGTTAAGTTGTTGGTCTGGCCTTGCGGGTAGTTAAACTCCTTTTGTTGCGTCTTCACGTAGACATTGGTATTGGTCATCTCGCCGAAATAGATCTCTGGACGGGTCACGGTTAGACTGCGTACCGTGCTCTGAACCGGCATGTTGCTCAACATCAGAGTTGGGAGCCCCTCCGGCGTGAAGCCACTGACCGGATTCATCGTAAGTCCGTAGCCATGCGTGTAGAATCGGCGCTCGGCTCCGCGCCCACATGACCCGGAGCCGCGCACTCTGGCTTCCCTGCACTAGTGGCGCGACTCGATGATCGAAATTGAAGGGAACCCTGCGCGGGAAGACTGTTCTTGCGGCCGAGCGTATAGAATTCGCCTCTCCCTTTTTTCCCGCGCTGTCGGCAAAATACTTGATCAGGTACTCGTCGGCGGCACCGAGCAAATCCGAGAACTCGAAATTCTCATTGATAGCACGAGCTGGGATTGATTGCAGTGCTCGAGAAGGTGGTTCCATTTCTGATGGGGGGTGGATTGTTGAGGGCTAACTTTACCAAGTACCAGTTTTTGATCACAAGGCTCAGCTGGCACGCGGTCTCGGCGGATTGCGGGCGCCGAGCTGTGCCGTAGACTGCCAACTCTTCGAGCCAGTCCGCGAGTACGAGTGCTTGAACCATCAACACAGAGGTTATCACGGTTACCCGAAAGATTCGTTACAGTTTCGAGCAAGGCTGTCGGTGAATGTGTCAGCGATTCTTAATTCCACAAACGTTCCAACAATATCGAGGGTTCAGGCCATCGCTCACACGCATACCTTGAACGCGACCTCAGGATCCGTAACCGTTCCGCCATCCGAGAAAGCGCTAATTCCCATCTGCGGAGATTTTCACGGCACGGCAGCCCAGAAGCCAGCGTTCCGTGATCCTATTCGACTTCGGCGGTGCTTGATTCCAGCAGATGGGTTCTACGAGTGGGCACGAAACCGCACAGCCAAGCAGCCCTATTGCTTTTAAGTGAAAGATGGCGAGTTGTTCGCTTTCGCGGGGTTGTGGGATGGCTCGAAAGACGCGAGCGGGAATTGGATCAGGACGTGCTCAATTCTCACCACGACGCCAAATGCGGTGACCCGATTCTTCATGACCGCATGCCCGTGATCCTTGATCCTGCCAGCCATGATCTGTGGCTCGATCCCGGAATGCAGAACATTGCAGCGATTTCCGAACTGGCCGAAGCCGATGCGTACATCTCTGCTCTGTCCGCTGCGGTTACGCTCGCGTATGCGACGGGGCAACTGGGGTCAGCACCCCGATAAGCGATGAAAATGGTTCGCGGTCCGTTTCTGGATTGTCTTGGGCCAGTTGTAGTTAGATCAATACTCGGCATCGCGTGGCGTGCCAAGAATGGGGACTGACATGGGCCTCTGAACTGCTAGCGAAGGCGCTTCAGGCGCACGGCGGCCTGGGTCAATGGAAGACATCCCGCTTGCGAACGTTATCCGCGCGCTCCCTCCGCGTCAGGGCCGGCTGATCGAACACGACGTGGCAGATGAGGTCGAAGGGATCGAGGTCCTTTCCGCGTATTCTGGCTTCCCAACAAGAGCAGCTCCGGCGAAGGCAATATCCCCTTGGGTTGACGCGGCATTCTCGTTGACAATGGCTGCGGCCACCGGCACTCCCTCAGACGAAAAATCGTCGACTACGGGGGTAACAAACTGAAAAACTCTTCGCAGTCGACTGCGCGGTATTGCTTTAAGTCCTATTACGGGAAGGGATTTGGACACGCCGCTGACCAGGTTTCTGGGCAGGGACATCGCAATGTGTGCCGATGATGTTGGGAAGGTTCAGCGCTACACCGTGGGAGTTGCAACGACAATTGCCGTCCCTTGTCGTCGTTCGAGCCCGCAAGCTTCTCTCTGGGAATCCGTCCCAAAAAGAAAAGTGCCGCAGTGAGCCTAGCCAAACCAGTTCTTAAATTGTCACAAAAGCAGGTCTCTTTGGCCGTTTTGGTCGCTTTGGTCGCACCATTCCGCGCAGTAGACATAGGGCTACCAGAACAAAATGTTGCGTTTTGAGCGCAACCGGACGAGACATTCTGGGAATGTAGTCGGAAAACCTTCCCATTACAAGATTAGGGAACAGTTGCTCGTCAACCGAAGACAATCTTTAAGAGCCACCACAAACCATGCGGAGTGCGCCTGCGATCCGCTCTCGCCCTAATCCCTCGATACCGGATGTTACAATTCGGCCACTCGTCTATGGGAGTGTGCGGTGGGCCTTTCCACGGGAACTCGGCTTGGACCGTACGAGATCCTATCGCCACTTGGCGCCGGCGGCATGGGCGAGGTGTATCGCGCGCGCGATTCGAAGCTCGGCCGCTCGGTCGCGATCAAGGTCCTGCCCTCCGAGGTCACGAAAGATCCCGAAACGCTGAACCGCTTCCACCGCGAAGCCAAAGTCCTTGCGTCGCTCAATCATCCGAACATCGCGTCCATCTACGGGTTCGAAGATTCCGGGAAGCCTGGGCTGGTGATGGAACTGGTCGAGGGGCCCACGCTGGCAGATCGCATACTTGCCGGCTCTGTGCCCGTTGAAGAAGCGCTGGCCATCGCGAAACAGATTTGTGACGCGCTGGAATACGCGCACGAGCACGGCATCGTGCATCGCGACGTCAAGCCCGCGAACATCAAGGTCGCCGACGACGGCGCAGTCAAGCTGCTCGATTTCGGATTGGCGAAGGCGCTTGAGAGCACGGCTGTAGACACGGACGTCTTGAGTGCACCGACGCTTACGTACATGGCGACGAAGGGCGGGCTAATCCTTGGTACAGCGGCGTACATGTCCCCCGAGCAGGCGAAAGGGCGGACGGTCGACCGTCGTTCCGACATCTGGGCTTTTGGATGCGTTCTGTTCGAGATGCTGACCGGCAGGCGGGTGTTCGGAGGCGAGAATGTAACTGATACGCTTGCCGAAATCATCAAGTCGGAACCTGATTGGAGCCTGCTTCCCGCAAACACGCCGAGGCCGATCCGCATTCTTCTCCAGCGTTGCCTGAAGAAAGACGTGAAGCAGCGGCTGCAGGCAATCGGCGAAGCACGGATCGTGATCGAAGAAGTGTTGGCGGGACCAGCCGGCACGCATGGCGAGGAAACCGAAAACGCAAAAGCGGGAACCGCAGAGAGGCGGAGCCACTCGCTCGCAGGCTGGATTGGAGGATTCTTCATCGGCGCACTGCTTGCCGCTGCTGCCGCTTGGTGGGCAACACGATCCGGTTCCGTGCCCGCGGCCATGCAGTTCAGCGCAGTAACCAGGTTCGCCGGCGTCCAGGCGCAGCCGGCGCTTTCGCCCGACGGGCGCTCCATCGCCTTCATCTCCAATCGCGACGGGCACTACAACGTCTACGTCGGGTTGGTACACGGCGGCGAACTCGTGCAGATCACGCACGACGCCGGTCTGAAATCGCGACCCAGTTGGTCGACCGACGGCAGCACCCTTGCCTACGCGCAGCTGAACGATTCCGGGACCATGGACATCTGGGAGGTTGCAGCTCTTGGCGGCCCGCCGCACAAGGTAATCCTGAACGCGACTGATCCGACGTGGACGCCCGACGGAGGCTCGCTCGTATACCAGAACATAGCGGACGGGGCAATTTGGACATCCGGGGTGTCGGGTGAAAACCCAAGCCTACTTGTGCGCATTGAACCCAGCTCTATGGGCACCGAGCCGCGCATTTCCCCCGACGGCAAAATGATTGCCATCGCGGTTCGTGGAACTGCTAACGGGCCGTATGGCGCACTCGGAGTCGCGGATCTCACCACCGGGAAAGTTCGACTGCTGGACGTGGGGCTGGCGCTCTCGCCCGCGTGGTCGCCCGACAGCCGGGCGATCTATTTCTCCTCGAGTCGCGGCGGCACGCTGAATATCTGGAAGATTGGCGCCGACGGAAGAGGGTTGCGGCAAGTCACTGCCGGCCAGGGCGACGATACCGAGCTCGACGTTTCCAGCGACGGCAAACGCCTCGTATTTGCGACCTTGCGCCTGAACATCGGCCTCGCACAATTCGACTCCCAGGCCAAACCGGGCGAGTCCAGCGCAAAAGTTCTCGCGGCCGATCCGGCGCGCAACCAGTTCGGACCGGCGTATTCGCCGGACGGTACTCACCTTGCTTTCTTTACGAATCTAAAGGGCGTCGAGAATGAAAGTATCGGCGTGGCAGATGCGAATGGCGCGAATGCGGTCCAACTCGTGCGGGACTCACGTTTTAACCTATTCCCCCGTTGGTCGCCGGACGGAACCCACCTCATTTTCCTCTCGGTAGATGATGGCGGGCGCAGCGAGTATCGGAGCGTTGCGATTTCCGGAGGGGCGCCTCAAACGATCATGCAGCTAGGATCCGGCCTCGTTCCTGGATTCGGCCTCGTTGATGTTGGCCGCGACGGTCGCCTACTCTATCAGAACGATGTAGGAGAGGTGCAAGCCTTCGACCCGCGCGACGGAAAGGCTAGCACGCTGGGTCGACTCCCCGTCGCTGGGGCAGTGCGCTGGTCGGCAGATGGGGGCGCCGTCGTTTATGTCATCTGGTCGCGCCAGGAAAATGATCCGGCTGCCGGCATTTGGACTACGGATTTTAAGGCAGCGCCGCGGCAGGTGTTTCGCGGCTGGGCCTCGAATTTCGCGGTGGACGCACAAAACCAGATATTCATCCTGAAGGGGAAAGCCGACTTGAGCGGAGAACTCTGGAAGGTTAAGTTGGACGGCTCTGGACTCTCCCGCAGCGCAAAGATTATCCCGCTGCTCTACGATGTGAATTACATCCACGGACTCGCTTGGAACCAAATGGATGTTTCCCCCACCGGCCGCTTCGTCGTCTTCCAGTCGCAACAGGTTCTTCAGGAAAACATCGGCGTCATTGACAATCTCCCTTAGGCTGGTAACCAGGCATTTTGCTTGAGATCATGGTGACCGCTGCTAAATAGCGCGGACTTGCTGATGATTGGACTTGTTTTCCCTCGTTCTTGGCGGAAAATCGCGATAGCACTCACTGACCCGCGACCGGGGTTTTGAGCGCTAGTCTTTATCGACCAGCTACGTCTCTGCGCGACAATGTTTTGATTTCGATGGCAGGTCATTGGAAAGTATGAACACCTCCGCAAAGTTGATTTTCTTGTGCGGC
>Ga0209168_10002651_pt1 | contig 12797 bp, 12 predicted proteins | sample Coa_R1_FD_187156 | JGI IMG/M metagenome (GOLD analysis project Ga0209168, IMG submission 187156) | Surface soil microbial communities from Centralia Pennsylvania, which are recovering from an underground coalmine fire - Coalmine... | ecosystem: Environmental > Terrestrial > Soil > Unclassified ... | reverse complement strand
TTACTGGACACTTTCCCGCAAAACAGACTAGGATTCGTTCGGCGCTCTTCCCCCGGCTCGTAGCGTCGGCTCCGTTTTCGTAAGTCATATCTCCCGGCCATTCCATCGGCCTGTTTCGAGGGCTCGGCGATGCAAATTCAGAGTCGCTCAACCAGCAAGGCCAGAGGTTGCATTCCGCAATTCCGGCTTCTGCCCGCGCTCTGCTTCCTGCTTTTTTTCATTTCACCACTCCTGTTTCCGCAAACACCCGCCCCGGCCGCGCAAACCCAGGCCGACAATAACTCCGCCGAAATCGTCTCCCACGAAGAGACGACCACCTTCAAAGTCAATGTCAATCTGGTGCTGGTCCGCGTGGTGGTTCGCGATTCCAAAGGCAAGCCAATCGGCAATCTCCACAAAGAAGACTTCCAACTCTTCGACAACCGCAAGCCCCAGGTCATCACCCAGTTTTCCGCCGAGCAGCCCGGAACTCAGGTTGCGGCGATGCAGGAAGCGCACAAGCCCGATAACCCCGCGACACCGTCCCAACCCGCCCCGCCGCCCGCCATCCCCGAGCGCTACATCGCCTACGTTTTCGACGACGTTCACATCGACTTCGGCGATCTCGCGCAGGTACGGCAGGCCGCCGAGCGCCACATGAAGACCCTGCGCGCCACCGATCGCGCCGCCATCTTCTCCACCTCCGGGCAAACCATGCTCGATTTCACCGACGATCACGCCAGGCTGCGCGATGCTCTTCTCCATCTCCAGCCCGTCCCGATCTCGCGCGGTGGCCCTGCCAGCATGAACGATTGCTTCCGCGTCAGCTATTACATGGCTGACCTGATCGAAAACAAACAGGATCCGCAGGCCCTCCAAATCGCGGCACAGGACGCCTTGCAGTGCGAGTTCAACAGCGATACGAGGTTTTTGTCGGCGGCTGCGCAGATGGCCGAGTCGACCGCGAGGCAGGTTCTCGATCAAGGCGACCACGAATCCCACGTCACACTCACCGTCTTAAACGACATCGTACGCCGCATGTCCACGCTGCCCGGCCAGCGCAGCATGGTTCTGGTTTCCCCTGGATTTCTTACCCCTCAACTGGAATTCGAATATGGGCAGGCAATCGATCGTGCCGTCCGCGCCCAGGTCACCATCGGCGCTCTCGACGCTCGCGGCCTTTACGTCCCCGGTTTCGACATCAGCAGGCCGGCAGCGCCTAGCCAGGCGTCACAGGTGCTCCATCAGCAGTACGACATGCAAGAAGCCGCCGCCAACTCCGACATTCTCGCCATCCTCGCCGATGGAACCGGCGGCGTTTTCTTTCAAAACAACAACGACTACGACGAAGGCTTTCGCCGCACTGCCTCCACTCCCGAATACTCTTACGTCCTCGGCTTTTCGCCTCAAAACCTGAAACTCGATGGAAGGTTTCACAGCCTGAAAGTTTCTTTGAAAGAACCGCAAAAATACGAGATCCAGGCTCGCCGCGGCTACTTCGCTCCCAGACACGCCGCCGATCCCGCCCAGCAGGCCAAGCAGGAAATCGAAGACGCAGTTTTCTCTCAGGAAGAAGTTCACGGCCTCCCGGTCGAACTCCATACGCAATTTTTCAAGTCCACCGACGTCGACGCCAAACTCACCGTCCTGGCTCACATCGATGTCCGCCGCCTGCATTTACGCAAGGCTGACGGACGCAATAACGACCAACTCACCGTGGTCTCGGCCCTGTTTAGCGGAAACGGCAATCTGGTTCAGGGAATGGAAAAAACCATCACGATGCACATCAAAGACGAGACGCTGGAGAAGAAGCTCAACTCGGGAATCACGCTGAAAACAAGTTTCGATGTAAAGCCAGGAAGCTATTTCGTGCGTCTCGTGGTCCGCGACTCCGAGGCGCAATTACTTTCCGCAGAAAACGACGCCGTCCGTATTCCCTAGCCGATGAGTTCTGGGCAATGCTCGTAAATGTAAAGCGGATGTGGGAACCGACGCGGAAGCGCCTAGCCCTCCATCAGAAATTTGAACTGAGCATCGTTGAGAGGAACCACACTCAATCTCCCTTGCCGCACCAGCGGCGAGTCGGCGAACAGCTTGTTCGCTTTAATTTCCGCCAAAGTGTGCGGTTTCGCCGCCGGTTTGCCAACTTTGATTTTCACCTGCGGCGTCTTCGGGTCGGCCGTATCCACCGAAACCACCGTTGCGCCCCCGACGGCGGTTTTCTCATCTCCCGTGTGATAAATCACCAACTGGTCTCCCGGCTTCATGCCGCGAAGATTTTTCACGGCGACGGGATTTGTGACGCCGTCCCAAATCGTGGTCTGCTCGCGCTTCAGGTCGGCAAATGAATAGACGGAAGGTTCGGTTTTCAGCAGGTAGTTCATAGTTGAAACCTGGGACTGCACGAAAATCATAAGGCGGCAACTTCAGCCTCTATATCGCTCTTATTGCGGCTTCGCAGGATGGTTGTTGTCATAAATCGAGAACTGACCCTGCGGGCGTTTCAGCTTGATGGTCACATTCATTTTGGGGCGATTGACTTCGTAATCCTCGCCGTAAGTCTGAAATCCGGAAGCAAGGACCTGCACTCGAACCATGCCATAAGGAACCTCGTCGTAATTAGCTTTGCCGTCGAGATCGGTCTTGAGCTCAAGGTCGCCCCGTTCCTGCTTACCCTTGGCACTTACCTCGTGCATGATGACCGAAGCATTGCGCACCGGCTTGCCATTATCGTCTTTGATCACCAGAAAATTAAGCGAAGCCGTCGGTTCTTCCTCCGTCGCGTCCCGTTGTGCCAAAGCGATTCCGGAATAGCAGAAGATGAACAGCACGCAGCCCAGAACGATCCAGCCATTCTGAAAGCATTCCCCAAGTTTCTTCATACTCAGCATTTTAGTCATCGGCGACTCGGTGGGGAAGAAGGAAGTTGCCTCGGACCCGCTCTAAGACGGCGAGGTTCTTACGATTGTCGAACCGAGTTTGGGGTATACTTCCGGGGCGCGTTTTACCCCCACCCGCGCCGCCCCTGAACTTTTTACGCCGAAGGGAGTGTATGAGCCGAAGGAGTATCAACCCTACTTACGTTGCCATAGCTGTTTTTATCCTGCTTTCAAGCGGGTTGTCCGCGTCCGCCCCAACGCAAGAGACTCTGCATAGCTTCTCGGCATTTCCTCACGGTAACTCTCCTGCGGGTTTGGTAGTCGATTCGAAAGGAATCCTCTATGGCACGGCGGCGGGCGGAAGCTACAACGAAGGCATCGTCTACCGCCTCGTCGCCGATTCGAGCGGCAATCTCACGCAAACTGTCCTCCACAACTTCACGGGCGGTCTCGATGGCGGGCGTCCGCTCGGCGTTGTCGTGGACGGCGCCGATAATCTTTACGGGTTCGCCTCTGCGGGCGGTTCGCTGAATTGCGGTGTCTTTTTTAAGCTCACGCCTGCAGCTCACACCGCGTGGACCGAGAGCGTCCTTTATAACTTTCCAACTACCAATCTGCCCCTTTCCGGCGGGCCAGCCGCTGTACGCAAGGGGACGTACTTTGGGCAAACCTATGGCTGGGGCGAAGGCGGCTACGGCTCCATCTTCGAACTCACGCAAACCGCCGGGGGCGCCTGGACGGAAAACATCCTTTATACCTTCACGGGCGGTGCGGATGGAGGCGCTTCTTTCGGACCGTTAGCAATCGACAAATCCGGAAACCTCTATGGGACTGCCGAAATTGGCGGTACCAACAAAATGGGAGTCGTTTTTGAGCTCTCGCCCCGCGGCACCTCCTGGACCGAGAGTGTGATTTACAACTTCACCGGGCCCGACGGAGCTGGACCGCAGGGAGGCCTAATTTCCGACAACGCGGGAAACTTCTACGGAACGACGGGGGAGGGCGGAAGCTCCACAGATTGCCCGTCGCAAGGCGGCTGCGGAACCGTATTCGAGCTTACACCGGAGTCTGGCGGAGGCTGGTCCGAGAGCGTGCTCTACAGCTTTGACAATGTCTTTGACCTCCCGGTTTCACCCTCGTCCCTTTTCCTGGATAGTGACGGCAATTTGTTTGGCACCACCTATGACGGCGGCGCCGACGGCGCTTGCGTCTATGGCTGTGGAATGCTCTTCGAGCTCTCGCCGAACGCAAGCGGCACATGGACTGAGTCGGTACTCAGCAATTTTGATCCACCACTCTCGGGCTACAATCCGACTGGCGGCGTCGTGCCCGGCGCCAGCGGCCGTCTCTACGGAACAACTTCGCTGGGTGGATTGGCAGAGGAGCTGAATGGAACTGTTTTCGAAGCAACTCCGGAGCCGAAGGGCGGTTGGAAGGTCACTACTCCCTTTGCTTTTCCCACCACAGACGGCGACGTTTCCGAGGCGGCATTGATTGAGGATGGGCTAGGCAATCTGTACGGTACTACCAGCGAAGGTGGACTTTATAACATCGGGACAGTGTTCGAATTGTCGCTTGTTTCCGGTAAGTGGAAGGAACAAATTCTTTACGAGTTCTCAGGATCCACTTACGCCGCTTCCAACGGCTCTTTCCCATTGGCAGCGCTCGTAATGGACGCCGCCGGAAATCTCTACGGGACGGCGTATGGTGGGGGCGCGAAGAATTTGGGTGCAGTCTTTGAGCTTAAACCCGCGGGGAATGGTTCCTGGAACGAAACCATACTTTATTCTTTCACAGGCGGCAGCGACGGAGAAAATCCAGCCTCCACTCTGATCTTCGACGGCGTCGGGAATCTCTATGGGACAACCGAGTACGGAGGGCCCTCTAACTACGGAACCGTATTCAAACTCTCTCCAGGCGCTGGCGGCGCATGGGGTGAAAGCATCCTGCACAGCTTTGCAGGATATCCGGCGGACGGTGGCTACCCTGCCGCTGGTCTGGTGTTTGATGCCAAAGGCAATCTGTATGGCACCACCTCCATCGGCGGAACCAGCGTGAGTTGCCTTCGCGGAAAGAAACCCGAAGGCTGCGGAATAGTGTTCGAACTCTCGCCAGCCGTTAGCGGTTCCTGGAGTGAGACACTCCTTTATTCCTTCACCAATGCAAACGGAGATGGAGCTTTTCCTTATGCAAGCCTCATTTTTGACGGCGCCGGTAATCTCTACGGTACGACTACGCAAGGCGGCGTGACTGGGAAATGTGGGGAAGGAAAAAACGCTACATGCGGAACGATTTTTGAGCTCTCACCGAGCAGGACTGGGATTTGGACAGAAAAAACTCTCTACGCCTTTAAAGGCTTCAAGAACGATGGAGGTTATCCACTCGCGGGGTTGACGATGGACACCAGCGGCAATCTTTACGGGACTACAGATGTCGGAGGAGATGCCAGCAACTCGCAGTATGATTTGGGCTTTGGCACCGTTTTCGAACTCTCACCGTCGTCCGGCGGCGAGTGGAGCGAGTCAGTCCTGCACAACTTTCAGCTCGGTTCCGACGGAGGAGTTCCGCAGTCAGGCTTGCTGCTGGATGGCTCTGGCAATCTCTTCGGTGCGACCGCCGGAGATGCCTACACAGGCAGCGTTGTGTACGAAATAATCCCGTAGGTAGCAACGCAGCAGGTGCTGCGCCTCAACGGCTTTGTATCGTCTGAGGGTTTCGCTTGCCGCTCGTCTTTGCTGCCAGTCGCATCAAGTCCGTGGCCACGCGAGACGTATTATGTCGCGCCACGCCCGCTTCCTCCAGATAATCGCCGACCACCGGAATCACCCCGAGAGCCTGAATCGGCTCCAGATCGGCCACGATCTGGCAGGCGCCTTCGAGAGCATATTTAGCCTTCAACGCATCGGAAACGGGCGTGCGGTTAATGAGCGCATAGTCGAACAACTGACGATGCGCGTGAGAATTGAGCGCCCGGATGTGATCGGCCGCGCTCAGCCCCAGGCTCTCGTTCGCCTGCGTCATCAAATTGCAAATGTATACCTTGATCGCATCTGAGCTGACGATTGCCTCGGCAATGCCGCGCACCAGTAAATTTGGAATCAGGCTCGTGAACAGCGAACCGGGGCCGATGCTGATGATATCGGCGCGCGCGATGGCCTCCAGCGTTTGCGGCAAAGGCTCTACATTCGGCGGAACCAGAAAAAGTTCCTTAATGCGCCCCTTGCTGGCAGTGATCTTCGTCTCGCCCAGCACTCGCGTGCCATCTTCCATCAATGCTTCCAGCTCGACGTTCGAAGTGGTCGCGGGATGAATATGCCCGCGCGTGAGCAGGATTTCCGACGAAAGCCGCACCGCCTCTGAAAAATCCTGAGTGATCGAAGTCAGCGCGGCCAGAAACAGATTGCCAAAGCTGTGGCCCTCGAGTCCCGAGCCTTTCTCGAAACGATGACGGAACAGTCGCGAGAGCAGAGCTTCGTCTTCGCTGAGCGCGACAATGCAATTGCGAATATCGCCCGGCGGCAGCATGTTCAGCTCCTTGCGCAGCCGCCCGCTTGAGCCTCCGTCATCGCTCACGGTAACCACCGCGCAGAGATCCTGAATCACCGGAGAGTCCGGTTTTGCCGCCGCCATTTCAGAGGGAGTCAGGGCGAATCGCTTCAGACCCTTCAGAAGAGTGGAAAGTCCCGTTCCGCCGCCGATGGCAACTACGCGCAGGCCACGTTCGCGCGCGGCCTTCTCGAGGGATACGAGATCCTCAATCTTGGTTTGCATGGAATGAATCTTGGCCCCCCAACTGCTTCAAGGCCCGATCAATAAGATTCATCGTCGCGGAAAGATGTTTCCGGGGAACCCATCTCCGCCGCCGGATCCGGATACAGCAACTCGGTAAACCGAGGATCCTCGGCCAGATTATGAAAGTCCGAGTCGTTACGCGCTTGAAAGCGTAGAGCTCCGTTCAGGCGCAACGCTTCATCCAGATGCTTGAGCGAATCTTCAACGTGGCCGGTGAGGCAATCGAGCGCGGCCAGCCCGTAAATGATGAAGTCCGTCTTTGGAGACTGCTTCACCAGCTTTTCAATATGCTCGCGCGCCGTGATGTAGTCGCCAATGTTCATCAGCGATACCGTGTAGTCAAAGTGCTCTTCCACGGTCTTAAATTGCGTGGCGGGAGCGTGCTCGATGTGCTGGTTGCACGTATTCATGTGCACTGCAGCCCGGTCGCAAAGTTCCTTGTGGCCGCCGGTAATCACCTTCTGGAACAACGGCTTTGCCTTTTCAAATTTGTGTTCCTGCAACGCGCGCAGTCCCGCTTCGTAACTCTGCAAGGCTTGCGCAAAGCCCGGATCCTCTGAAATCGCTGCTTTTTTAGGGGTAGCCTTCTGAGCCATGTGGAGAATTTTTCCTGTGCTCGGTGTAATGTTGAAACTCCTCAATTGATCTCGCTGCTTAAGTATCGCCTAAAATGCGGCGATTGGGCAATGTGCGCGGGCACAGACGTACCTCGTTGTGCAGCGTACGAAAGTCCGCAGGATGAAGGGGTTTATCCGGATCTAGCGAAGGGAATCTGGGCGCCGACCTTAATTCATCGTCGCCGCTTCTTCCAGATCGATCGCCTTCCACTCGCCGTTGATGATGCCGGCGCGAATCTGCGTGGCCGTCTTTCCAGCCTTGTGCTGCTCGTGAGAGTAATAAAGTTCTTTCAAACAGGTCGCGCAGCGCGCACCGTGGGTGCCTTCGAAGCAGCTATGCAGGCTGTTGTGTCCGATCCGGTCGCAATAGCAGTAGCAAGGCTGCTGATGCAGCACAACCGGAATCTTCGCGGCCAGCTCATAGGCATGGGTCTGGAAGCGGTGTTGAGCATCCGCTCCCCATAGTTGATCGGGAGTGAGAATCGCCGGCAGCTTTTCCCCTTTCTTGGGTGGGCCGGCATTGTAGGCCGGAATGCCCGACCCTTCCTCATCCTGCGGCGAGGCCCAAAGAGAGGTCATGGTCAAAGTAATCGTCAACAGCATGGCAAGCGTTATAACGCGATGGAAGAAGCGGGTATGAAGGAACCGGGTTGCCGGCATGGCAGCCTCCTTGATCTTGCTATTTTAACCTGCTTTTCCAAGCCAGGAGCTGTAATTAGCGTCAGTAGCCCGGATTTGAAAGCCAAAAAGGGCACGAAACATGCCGAGGCAGTCAGATTTCCTTCGTGGCCCTTCGTGTCGTTCGTGGTAAAAGCTATCGCAGACGGGGCCAACGCTCTCCGGCAGCGCGATCTGTATACAAGATCTGTATACAATAAGAAACGCGCATGTCAGAAACGCTGGGTTCAGAACCGAAATCCATTGCGGGGGAGAACCCGGCCCAAAACACGGCCGGAACCGGCTTAGACGCGGTCTCGCGCTTGCGGCCGATTCTTGGTATCTGGCTCCGGGACCTGATCGTTTCCCTCGCCATCTCAGCCTTCATCATCGTATTCATTTATCAGCCGGTAAAGGTCGAAGGCACCAGCATGATGCCTTCCCTTCAGGACCAGGAGCGGATTTTCGTCAACAAGTTCGTTTACCGGCTGGAGCCGATTTCACGCGGCGATATCGTCGTCTTCCGCTATCCCCGCGACCCGTCGAAAAGCTACATCAAGCGTGTCATTGGAGTTGCCGGGGACCGCATCCGTATCGACAGCGGGCAGGTATACGTCAATGGCGAACCCCTGGACGAAGACTACGTCCCGCCGGCTTACACGGACACTCGCTCCTACCCCGAGATTGTCGTGCCTCCGCACTGCTACATGGTCTTGGGCGACCACCGCTCCATGTCCAATGACAGCCGCGATTTCGGCCCGGTCAATCAATCCTATATTTACGGCAAAGCCGTTTTCGGATATTGGCCCATGGATAAGCTTGGCCGAGTGCGGTAATCTTCAGGGCGGCAACTTTTCACCTTTCCCTGAGCTGGGCATTGAAGATAGACGCAATAGCGACCCGTACATCGAAACATTCCTCATCTGGAGGAACCCATGATCAATCGCCGTAGTTTTTTAACCACCGCCGCCGCAGGTTTCACAGCATCGCTTGCCCTCCACAAGCCTCTTCTGGCTCAATTGGAAAACGTTCCTTCTCTTCCTGGCCGCGCCCTCTTCGACAAAAATGAAGACGCTTATTGGGCGGCGCTGCGCAAGCAGTTCCTGATTCCTGAAGACGAGATTTATCTGAACAACGGTACCGTCGGCTCCAGCCCTGCTCCCGTGTTGCGCGCGATTTTCGAGGGTTACACCACCACCGAGAAAATGGATCAGCAGGATCCGGAAGACTATCCCATCTGGGGATACGCCGCCTGGAACGAGTTTCGCGATCCGCTGGCTGAATTCGTCGGCTGTCATCGCGACGAAATTGCGCTGCTGCGCAACGCCACGGAAGGGAACAGCTATATCGCCAACGGCCTCGACCTGAAACCCGGCGACGAAGTGCTCACCACCGATCAGGAGCATCCCGGCGGCATCCATCCCTGGAACGTCAAAGCCAAACGTTACGGCATCGTCGTCAAGCAGATCACGCTGCCGCGGCCGGTCAACAACGCGGCCCAGGTCCTCAACCTCTTCAATGACGCGATCACTCCCCGCACCCGCATAATCTTCTTCAGCCACATCACAACATTTTCTGGCGTAGTCCTGCCGGCAAAGGAAATCTGCGCTCTGGCGCGCTCGAAGGGCCTTCTATCCGCCGTGGATGGCGCGCACGTTCCCGGCATGATGCGGCTCAACGTCGGCGAGATTGGCTGCGACATGTATTCCGCCAGTCCGCACAAATGGCTGATGGCGCCGAAAGGCTCGGGCTTCCTCTACGTGCGCGATGAGGTAATCGACCGCGTGTGGAACACCATCGTGACCGAAGGCTGGGACGAACCTCAGCTCCGCGCCGAACGTTTCCAGCGCATCGGCAGTTCGAATGTTCCAGCTCTCTGGGGATTGCGTGCCTCGATCAAGCTTGCGAACGACATCGGGATGGATCGCATCGAAAAGCGCCATCGCGCCTCGGCGGATTACATTCTCGATGAGATGAACAAGCGCGGCGCGGAATCCTGGACCTCGCCCGACCCTGCACTACGCTGCGCGATTGTCACCGTCAATGTCCCACCCGTCAGGCGCATGGATCTGGAAAACTGGATGTGGAAGACATACAAGATTCGTATCCGCGGAGGCGAGCCCAGCAAGTTGCGGCTCTCAACGCCCTATTACCTGCCGAAAAAAGACCTTGACCGGTTCCTCGAAAAATTCGACGAATATAGGCGAGCCAATAAGATCACGTGAATACCTGGCTGTCGTCCTTCTTCCATACATCGCCCCTCCCAACCGGTTATGGTCCATTCAAGTTGACCATATCTGTTAGAATGTGACCATGAAGAAAATCGCGGCCGCGGAATTCAAAGCTCGATGTTTGACCCTCATGGAACAGGTCAGCAGTACTCGAGAACCGGTGCTGGTAACGAAGCGCGGAAAGCCCATTGCCAAGGTTGTGCCAGTCGATAGCAACAAGAAAGACGGCTTTATCGGCCGCCTTAAAGGCAAGATTCGCATCCTCGGAGACATCGAGTCCCCGGTGGTTCCTCCGGAAACGTGGGAAACAAATCGGTGATACTGCTGGATACTCATGTCCTGGTCTGGGCGGTTGAAGGGTCCAGGCAACTATCGCCCGCTGCGGCTTCCGAAATTCGACGCGCGAGACGGGACGGAGGCGTGGCAATCTCCGCAATTAGCCTCTGGGAGTTGGCGTTCCTGTTTGAGCGAGCCAGGATTCAGGCGTACGGAACGGTAGAGGCTTCGGTGCGGCTAATCATTGAGGACGTTGCAGTGAAACCAATTACTCCAGAAATTGCCGCCCTCGCAGCCCAATTCCCGGATGATTATCCGAGCGATCCTTCCGATCGTTTAATCGGCGCGACCGCTCGCGCCGAAGGGTTGACCCTGATCACGCGGGACGAGAGAATTCGGAAAAGCCCGTTAATAAGAACGGTCTGGTAGGGAAGAAAAGCGGCGCACATCAGCGAAAGCTCCGGGACAAAAACCACTGATCGCTTCCTGGCCTTGATGCGTGCGGCGAATATCCCTGATCTAAAACCCTATCTTCTCAACTTTCTTTCTCACCTCCCGGACATAGACTTGGTCCTTCAGCGATGCAAGATTAATCTCCACGTTCGCCAAAGCACCCGTAATCGAGGCACTAGCCAGAGCTGTGGCCGTCGTCAGATCGGATTTCATATTCGGGTTCGTAATTGGTTCGAGAGTCTTAACAATCTGCGCAATTTCATGAGCTTTTTCGGCCACACTTAATGGAACTCCGGTTGCCTGCTTGAGAGCCGACTCGACCAGGGTTGCGCCTTCGCTTTCGCTCACGGATTTCGCATCTTTGTAGGCCTTCATCACGGAATTGAAGGATTCCGCATCGGCATCGATCGCCCCTTTGAACTCCTCCCGCAGGCTTGCCAACCGCGCGAGCGCGGCGCTCAGCTGCGCCTCGAACTGGAGATACGCCTTTTTTCCTTGCGACATTGAAGCCACCATGGCAGCAAGCCCCGCCGCCATGGCGCCCGCCGCCGCTGCGGCGCTTCCACCTCCAGGCGTAGCGGTGGGCGCTGCCAGTTGCTCAACAAACGGCTCGATCCCCGCGCGTAACCCTCCCACCGCCATCTTGCCGCTCATTACCGCAGCCAGACGATTCTCCAGAATCAGCGACGAATCGAAGTTCTCGATCTGCAGAAACCATTCCGCCGCCTGCTCCAACGCTTTCTTTGGAATCAAACCGACAATCTCGCTCGACACCGGCATCACTCCATAGCGCGCGGCCTCGCGCTTCACTACTTCAAAGACGCGATGCATCGGCGTCTGATCGAAGTCGGTCAGGTTCATCGAAACCTGCGCCAGCCCGCGAACCAGAAATCCCGCACCCTTCACAAATCGCATTCCACCGCTTGAAAAACGCACCGCCTTCGCGATTTTCTTCGCTATTTCGACATCCGGCGTGTTCAGAAATACGTTATAGGCGATCAAAAATTTGCGCGCCCCCACGACCGTCGCGCCCGCCGTAGGATGCACTTTCGGATCGCCAAAGTCGGGCTTACGCGCTGGATTGGTCCCAATGTCGGCGCGAATCCCTTCGAACTGCCCGCGCCGGATGTTTTCCAGATTTTGCCGCTCCGGTATCGTCGCTGCAGCTTCGTACAAATAAACCGGAATCTGATAACGCTTCCAGATTTGCTCGCCCACATGGCGGGCCATGGCTGCACAATCTTCAATAGTCACGCCATCGATCGGAATGAAGGGCACAACGTCAGCCGCGCCCATGCGCGGATGCGCCCCCTGATGAACGTTCAGGTCGATCAGTTCGGCAGCCTTACCCACCCCGCGAATGGCCGCCTCCTGAATTGCTTCCCGCTCTCCAGCCAGAGTGATTACGCAGCGGTTATGATCGGCATCCATCTCACGGTCGAGCAGGTAGACTCCATCCACCTTCATGGCAGCCACAATGGCATCGACTTTGCCCTTATCCCGGCCTTCGGAAAAATTCGGTACACATTCCACGAGCGTTGACATGACTGAGAAGAATAGCTGGCTGCCAGCGCTATGAGCAAGGCGGGACCGTGCCCTCGGTAACTTTCCGGGGATCAAGAAGCCGGTACAATCGAATCAGCAAGAGACACTTTTTCGGAGTAAACTGAATTTGGCACAGAGAGAGCGAAGGAAACGAAGAATGTCTGCCCTTCCCAGCCCAAGACCGCGAGCAAGCCGGAAGAGTTCCCGCAAGCAGGTGCTGCTTAAGCAGATGGCTCACCTGATTGAGGAGCATATGGATGAGATGGGATTTTCGGAAGCGGAGAAAAACGTTCGCGTCGACGCGTTTGTTCGGGATGTGAGGAAACTCAAGGCTTCTCGCGGCGCAATTCCCTCTAAGTAGCGATCAC
>Ga0209168_10002649_pt1 | contig 12798 bp, 14 predicted proteins | sample Coa_R1_FD_187156 | JGI IMG/M metagenome (GOLD analysis project Ga0209168, IMG submission 187156) | Surface soil microbial communities from Centralia Pennsylvania, which are recovering from an underground coalmine fire - Coalmine... | ecosystem: Environmental > Terrestrial > Soil > Unclassified ... | reverse complement strand
AACATTTCCTTTCTGATGGCAGCCCCACAAAGCAAATCCAAATGACACGTGGCGACCCACGTATAGCCGCTTCTGGCGAGAAGTTGGAAATTGATTTGAAAAGGGCGCGGCTTCAACGCGCCGATTCAGCGCAAATCCTCTATCTTCAGATCACCTTATACCGATTTTCCCGATAAAACCGGCCGAAAATGAGAGCGACTGCCACCAACGCGATCGGTGTCAAGACGCTCGCCTCGGGACCAACCGGCCCGCCCGTCAGCCAACTCGGCCCGCTGAAAACTGACTGAAAAACGTTGTGATAAGGAGCGATGCCGCTGTCCGGAACTCCATAAAAGGTCTGTCCGAAGTCGTACGCCGCATGAAATCCAACCGCGCACCACAGGGCCCCCGTCCGCCTCAGGAACAAGCTCAGCAAAAGTCCAAATCCCACCACCGACGCTACCCCCACCGCCGTTTCATTCGCATTGAATACATGCCCGAACGCAAACACGCTCGACATAACGAACGCCGCCGGCCAGAACCGAATGCCCGCCGCCAGCGTGTACTGCATGTATCCACGGCAAAGAAACTCCTCACAAAGCCCAACCACGACAAACACAATCAACCAGGACACCACCGAATTCAGAATTGCCGTCCCATGCAGGGCCATTCCAGTAATCCGGAATCCGTGCAGCAGGAACATGACCAGCAGCGTCCCGCTGATCGCCGAAAATCCACACAACCAGCCGATCCACAATTCCTTCCCCAATGCTCGCCGCAGCGCCAGTCCATACTCACCGAACTTGCGGCGCTCGATCTTTGCCATGATCCATGTCGCAAAGCACAGAATTACGAAAACGACGCCCTCGGAACCGCCCATTAAGAACGGCGTAACCACCATTTCAGCTTGATGGCGCTTCGCCTCCTGGAATCCCTGGATTCCGCCATTTCTTATAAGGACCCACGTTGCCACTAATCCACCGGCCAGAACGACGAACATCAGCAATCGCCACCCTGCTCGCAGTCCATTCGGCCCCGCGAAGACCGCCTTCAAGTTCGATTCTAAGTGCGAAGATATTTCAGGATTTTGGATTGACGCGATTGGCAGGCTCATCGTGCATTACCTCCGCCTGCGATACGGGACAGCATGAAAAAAAGATTCGTTCTTTACCGAGATCCTGTACTGCTATCCGGGATCGGCTCTCGCCATCGTCGTCCCGACCGGAGATACCGGCGCACCTAGCCCCGGTACCGACAACCCACCTCCGCCTCCGCGAAACCGATAACGACCGCATGTTTCCGCCGCACTCGTGTGGCGCGGGCATTCCTGCCCGCGAAGGGTTAGGTGGCCCGCGTTTCATGGTTTTCGAGACGTGGGGTTCCACTCGCTTCATCTTTATCGCGGGGTTGTGGATGGGCACGGCTTCAGCCGTGCCCATTCGATCTCGAGTTTCGATTCACGCGCCGATGAGGCGCATCTGGGATGCTTTCATGCCCAGGTTAGGTCACAAAAGCGTTCGCCGAACCTGAACACCAGCATGGGGCCTCTCGGCAACTAGGACTTTGCCAAGTGGGTGTCTCCGTCGGCAACCTTCTGAAAACGAGATACATCCCTCCCTTGACATACAATTACAAATCGCGATATAGTTATCGCGATTTGCAATATGACTTTAGGCGAGAAAATCCGCTACCTCCGCGAGGTCGAAGGCTCCCTCCGCGACCTGGGGCGTCCCATGACTCAACAAGAACTCATCAAGGCGATCAAAAAGGAACTTGGCGAAACCATCAGCCAGTCCTACGTCTCGCAGATCGAGAACGGTATTCGCCCGCACATGACCCAGTCGACGCGCACCCTCCTCGCCAGGTTTTTCAAAGTCCATCCCGGATTCCTGGTGGACGATCCGGAGGGCTATCACACCGACCTCGTCTCCGACCTCCGTACCACTGAAGGCAAGCTCGATGTCTGGTTGTTGCAAGGCTCCGAGCGTTTTGCTAGCGACCCCGAAATCAGCGATGTTCTGATCAAAGTCGCGCGTGAACGAGACACTCGTCAGGCCCTAATCCTGCTCGGCGCAATCCTCGACACCCCCGGCCTCGCCGACCGCCTTCTCGAGGCCCTCAAGCCCGAGTCGATGAAGCCTGCAGCCGCGCCCGCCCGTAGTAAAGGATTAGCGGGAGAAAGGTGTGCGCAATGACCTGGGCAACTTTCTATCTCGTGTGTTTTGCGCTGGGATTCGTCTTCAGCGTGCTCTCGTTCCTGCTCGGCGGATTCCACTGGCACCTGCCCCACTTTCTCGGCGGCGGACATCTCCACGGGCCCGACGTTCACATCCATCACGGCCCGGGCGCAGGGCGTGCCCATGCCGAAGCGCCGTTGCTGAATCCGGTTTCGCTGGCCGCGTTTCTCGCCTGGTTCGGCGGTGTCGGATTCCTCCTCAGCCGCTTCTCGACCATCTGGTTTGGCATCGGCCTCGGCATCGCTTTGCTGAGCGGCGTCACTGGCGCAGGAATCATTTATCTATTCCTGAGCCGAGTTCTCATTTCTGAAGAAGAAAATCTCGATCCTGCCGACGACAGCATGATTGGCGTGCTCGCCCACACCTCGCAGCCCATTCGCGAAGGTGGCACCGGCGAGATCATTTATTCGCAATCCGGCACGCGACGCACATGCGGTGCTCGCACAGAAGATGGTAGCCCGATCGGGAAAGGCACGGAAGTCGTTGTCACCCGCTACGAGAAAGGCATCGCGTTTGTGAAGATGTGGACTGAACTGTCAGGCGAAGATGCAGTCTCGGATACGGCCCAGAAAGATTGACCTATGAACCGCTCACTCTTTCGCGCATTGACCTGGATTCTCTGGCTCGCACTGCCGGCCATCGCTCTTCGCTTCTGGGGGGCATGGGATCAGCTTCCCGCCCGCATGGCGACGCACTTCAATGCTGCCGGTCACCCCAACGGCTGGATGTCGCGAGAAACCGCATTCCTGTTCGTGATCGGAATCGCCGCATTCGTGCTGGTCGTTTTCACTGCGATTCTCTGGCTGATGCAGAAGCAGGAGAAAGCGCAGACGGTCTCGTGGGCAATGCTGGTGTTTTCGTATTTCGTTGTCGGCTTCGTCTATTACGGCAACGAAAGTGTCGTCGCCTACAACCTGACCGGCCAACCGATCAACCTTTTCTGGGCCGTCGTGCTTATTCCTATCGCAGTCGTCGTCTCCATGATCTTTTACCTGGGTAGCACTCGGGGCCGTACGCTTCCCTCCGGCACTTCGCTCGTCGAAGAAGTTCACAGCTCTACGTTTTGGGGAACGCTCTTGATGATTGCCGGTACCGGAACTCTCATCGGCGGCTCTCAGGTGCCAGTTCCCGCAGTCCGCATCGGTGCCGGCTTGATCTTTCTTATGTTGCTCGTATGTGGCCTCGCTGCCTGGAGCGGCTTCCGTTATTCATTTAGTCAAAGCGGCCTCGACATCACGGCTCTGAATTACCGCCTGCGCTCGATCCCGAAGGATCAGATTAAGTCCTACACCATCGAGCCGTGGAACGCCCTCCGTGGCTATGGCATTCGCGGTGTCGGCGATCTTCGCGCCTATGTGTGGGGGAACCGTGGCGTCATGATCGACACTACGCAAGGCAAAGTTTTTCTCGGGCACAACCGTCCCGAGCAGATTGTGCGCGATCTCGAAATGATCGCGCCTCGCGGAGCGCCAGTGGGTCCTCTGTGATCCTCTGCGTTCTCTGTGTTTCAAAGATTTTGGCTTTACAGGAGGCAATATGTTCGGCGGAACAGTGGTTGAAATCTGGATCATCGTGGGCCTGATCGTCCTGGCCACGATGCTCCTCATGAGTATGTTGGCCAGGTTGTATCGCAAAGCGGGCCCCCACGAGGCCCTCGTGGTCTACGGCTTTCGCGGCACGCGCGTCGTCAAAGGACACGGCACTGTTATCTTCCCCATGGTCGAAAATTGCCGCGGCCTTTCGCTCGAGTTGATGTCGTTCGACGTCGCGCCCCAACAAGACCTCTACACCAAGCAAGGCGTCGCGGTCACAGTCGAGGCCGTCGCGCAAATCAAAGTCAAATCCGATACTGAGTCGATCCTCACCGCCTCGGAGCAGTTCCTCACCAAAGCACCGCAGGAGCGCGAAGGCCTGATCCGCCTTGTCATGGAAGGTCACCTGCGTGGCATCATCGGCCAGCTCACGGTCGAAGAGATCGTCAAACAGCCCGAGATGGTCTCCGACCGCATGCGCTCCACCTGCGCCGACGACATGAACAAGATGGGCCTTGAGGTAATTTCGTTCACCATCAAGGAAGTCCGCGACAAGAACGAGTACATCACCAACATGGGGCGGCCGGACGTGGCGCGCATCAAGCGTGACGCAGACGTTGCCGCCGCTGAAGCCGACCGTGATACGGCGATCAAGCGCGCAGTTGCCGCGCGAGAAGCTGCGGTCGCCCGAGCGCAGGCGGATCAGGAAACCATCCTCGCTCAGACCCTTTCGCAGGCCAAGCAAGCCGAGGCGACGCGTGATCTCCAGGTGAAACAAGCACAGTTCCTCGAAGTCACGAAACGTCAGCAGGCCCAGGCCGACAAGGCCTACGACATCCAGACCAACATCATGCAGCAGCAGGTTATCGCTGAGCAGGTGAAGGTGCAGCAGGTCGAGAAGCAAGAGCAGGTCAAGGTGCAGGAGGCCGAGATCAATCGCCGCGAGAAAGAGCTGATCGCGACCGTGCTCAAGCAGGCCGAGATCGAGCGTCAGCGCATCGAGACCCTCGCTGCCGCAGAGAAGCAGCGCCTCATCGCCGAAGCCGAAGGTCGCGCCTCGTCGATCCGTGCGCAAGGTGAGGCCGAAGCCGAGATCATCTTCAAGAAAGGCGACTCGGAAGCCCGGGCCATGAACGTGAAGGCCGAGGCTTATCAGGAGTACAACCAGGCTGCGGTCATCGACAAGCTGTTTACCAGCTTGCCGGAGATCGTGAGAGCGCTGGCCGCGCCGCTCGCCAACGTCGACAAAATCACCGTGGTCTCGACCGGCAACGGCGACGCCTCGGGCATGAACAAAATCACCGGCGACCTGACCAAGATGGCGGCGCAAGTCCCTGCTCTGTTCGAGACGCTCTCGGGCATGAGCATGACCGATCTGCTGTCGAAGGTCCGCACCATCGGCGACAAGTCGCCCCGGCCGGACGCCCTGCCGCCGAAGTCGAACAAGGCTGGCGCGGGAGAGTGATGCGAGGTGTTCCCAGGTCAGCGTCCAAAGAACGGGCGCGGGACCTGGGGCACGCGTCGAGATGACAGATGTAAGAGAGGCACGCCATGAAACAGTACGCAGCCATCATCGGAGCATTCGTCGGAGGCCTGATCGGCGCTGCCATCGGGCAATCGTTGCATCAGTCGGCCGTCTGGCTGCCGCTCGGCCTCGGCATCGGCCTCGCCATCGGCATCGAGATCACTGAGAAATACAAACGAAATTTGACTTGTCAGAAATAAGGAGCAACTACCATGGCATTACTGGAGCGCGTTTCCACGCTGGTTCGGGCGAACCTGAACGACCTGATCGACAAGGCCGAGCACCCGGAAAAAATGATCAAGCAAGTCATCCTCGACATGCAGAACCAGTTTCTGCAGGTCAAGACACAGGTGGCCATCGCCATCGCCGATCAGCACCTGCTCGAGAAAAAACAGAAAGAAAACGACGAAAAAGTCACCGAATGGATGCGCAAGGCCGAACTCGCGGTCGACAAGAAGCAGGACGACCTGGCGCGCGCGGCGTTGCAGCGCGTCGAAAGCTATCGCGAGCTGTGCGAAGGATACGGGCAGCAGATCATCGATCAGAAGGCGCAGGTCGACAATCTGAAGTCCGCTCTGCGGCAGCTTGAGCAGAAGCTCGCCGAAGCGCAGGCCAAGGCCGATCTGCTGGTCACGCAGCATCGCCGCGCCCGTGCCGTGGGCAAAGCCAGCGACGCCAAAATGGCCGGTGGCAACGGCAGTGGTGCGGCCGCCTTCGATCGCATGAAACATAAGGTCGCTCACGAAGAAGCCCTCAGCCATGCTAAGTCAGAGCTTGCCGCCGACGACATGGAAGGCCGCCTCGCCGCGCTGGAGAAAGAAGACAAGATCGAGCAGTTGCTGGCCGAGTTGAAGGCGAAGAGAGGGGCGTAGATGCCTACGTGGGGACAGCCGCCCTCGGCTGTCCACTCGAGTGCCCCACATCTCTGAATAGACGTCATCTCGAAGCCGCGCGCTTGCACCAGCGCGGCGAGAGATCTAGCGCGGGGCGGCACAGGGCTAACCAAGACTGAGCCACCCAAGCTTGCACGATCCACGCAAGATCCCTCCGCTCGCTGGTAAAAGCGCGAGCGTTCGGGATGACGTCAGGAACTCTGATTGGGAACTTTCGCACGGTCAAGGTTTGCGGGCAGGAATGCCCACGCTACAAAACCTTCGCTCACTCCCGTTCGGGTTGCAACTGCTGGGTCGCCAGCCAGGCCTCGGCTTCGGCGAGCGTGCGGAAGACGGCCGTCGCGCGAAAGCTTTTTTGCGCGAAGACTTCGAACATGCGCATCATGCCGAACATGGCATCACGCGGCGCGACGATGGCACACGCCCCAAATTTCACTCGTCCGCGAACGTCGGCGATGCTGAAGGCCACAGCCTTGAGTTCGTGCTGCTGGGGAGCGGAAGTGGTTTCCGTCAGATCCAGCAAGACATCCAGTTCGCGAGGACAGGCCGGATCCTGCTGCAGTGCGTAGAAATGCTGGACAACTTCTTCGAGCAAGAGCGGGCTGACGCACCTGGTGCGTACAGTTTTCTGAGCGGCGTCGATTTGATAACTCACCGGCACGACTCACCGCAGAGCGCAAAGCATATCACCGCTTGCAATCAGGGGGAAAGAAGAGTCTCTAAATTAGACGCCGGCAGGTGTCCATCAATCGTAACCAGTCGTCGAGCGATTTTGCCTGGAACGTCACATCGAAGATCACTTCATGGGCGCCGATTCGCGCGCATTCGGCGACATCGCTCTTGATCTGATCGAGCGTGCCCTGGAAAATTCCGCGGCCATCTTTCATGGGCGATTGAGTGATGTGCAGATTAGCGCGCACCACCATCGCGAGAGCTGACGGATTGCGGCCGGCTTTTTTGGCCATACCTTTGATCGTGCCAAACATCTGCTCCATGCCGGCGAGGGGAACGCCCACGGGATTCCAGCCGTCGGCCATGGTCGCAACGCGCTGCAGCGCGGGCGGCGCGAAGGCCGCCATATAAATTGGAGGATGCGGCTTCTGCACTGGCTTCAGCGAAATGTAAGACTTTGGCAGCTCGAAAAATTTCCCGTGAAACTCGGCGGGGTCCGTCGTCCAGATGGCCTTCAAGACTTGAAGGAACTCGTCGGCCCGCGCGCCGCGTTGCTTCATGTCGGCGCCGCTGGCGTCCATCTCGTCCTTCGACCATCCGAGTCCAAGGCCCACGCGCAACCGCCCGTTCGAAAGTTGATCGATGGTGGTTAATCGGCGCGCGAGCATGACTGGGTTGTAATAAGGAATGTCGAGGACACTGGTGCCGAGCGCAACCTTGGTGGTCAGCGCCGCCGCGAAAGTCAGCGTGTCCAGAGGATCAAAGCAGTATTTGTAGCCCTCAGGCAGCGATCCATCCGGCGTAACCGGATAAGGAGTCTGCGGCTTCACGGGCCAGAGCACCCGCTCGATCGTCCACAAGCTGTCGTAGCCAAGTTGCTCGGCGTGCTGGGCAACTTTCGAGATCGCCTCGCGCGATCCCACGCGTCCGATGTTCGGCAATCCAAAACCAATTCTCATCGAGCCTCGTCCTTGTCAGCGAGATTGCCAGCGATTGTAAACCCGTGCGCGACGGCACTTCTAAGGTCCAGCAAGAATTCGCTTTGTTCGTGTCGCTTACATCCGCGGCTTAGAAATCCGCATCTTTGTTGAGCAACTTTCCGTATGCAGCAGGGTTTTTCCCAGCCAAAGGAGTCCCTTTCATGAAGCGGTCATTTGTCAATCTGATACTTTTCTCCACCATGCTGTTAACAGCGTGCGGTGGCGGCAACAACGGCAATGTCAATGGAACCTGGACTGCCAGCCTCACCAACCCGGATGGATCGCCGGCTTTCAATTTCACGACCTCATTGACCCAGAACAATGGAACCAACGTATCGGGGACCAACATTAACTTCACGACTTCGAGCCCCTGCTTCAGTACGGTTTCATCAGAGACCGGCGGGTTCACGCTGAGCGGCAACACCAATGGCGTCACCACCGGGAGTTTCGAGCTGACGATTCAATCGGGCACTCCGAGCGGCAATGTGATGACGTTAAATGGAACTCTGAACAACAACACCATCACTGGGACGTGGACGCTGACCGGCGTCACTTCGGGCTGCACTGGAAACGGGAACTTTACGATGAACCGATAGTCAGTGGCACGCTTCGCTCAACGACGGATCGCAGTGAGCGTGAAAAATGTGGCTGGCGATAAGGTAGCCGAGCACATTGCCGACGAAGATGTCCGAGGCCCAATGGTCATGGCCGATGAATCGCCCGGCAGTGACGGTAGCGGCGGCGCCGTAAGCCAGCACCTGTACCCAGGGCTTCGGGTATTCGTGAGCCAGCGTGGTCGCCATGGCGGTGGCGAACATTGAGTGGCCGCCGGGGAACGACGTATTCACGCTATGGTGGACCCAGAAATCGCCGTTGCCATTGCCTGATCCCGGACGCTGGCGGGCGGCGAGCAACTGCATGGGCACGTAAATCAAGAAAGTATTAGCGAGCGTCTCGAGCTCAAGGCTGCCGGCCTCTTTGGCGTGCTCGTTGTCGGTTTTGATTCCGTAAATCCACAGCGCGGCCAATCCGCCGCCAAGTGACCCGATAGTCACGTTTGCCATAGTGTTGTAGTGGTTGTAATTGACGACCGGCATATTTCTTTCGATGCGCCGGTCGGTTGCGATCAATGCGCCGGTAGCAGCCAGAACTAAGACGTCCCACTTGAGATTGCGAGCTTTGAACGGAGCGGCATAGAGTTCTTTCTGATCTTCAAGGCCTCTGCGGATGCTGCGGCTGATTAGACCGCCATTCTCGTTCTGGGCCCCCCCTCCATTGGCAGAACTGTCGTCAGCGCCCGCGAGCGAGAAAGCAGTGTCGTTCGAAAAGATGGCCGGGCGAATCAGCATGAGAGTTCCGGGAGAGACTTGGGCAGGGGACAAGATTGCGGTGTTCAGCGCCAAAAGCACGCCAGCACATGAGAGGCAGAATTGTCGGTATCCGAGTTTCGTCAAATTGCACTCGCTAACCAGGTGCGGCTAGCTGAGATGCAATTCCCTGCGAAAGGTTAGCTATCGCACGGAGGGCTGAGGGTCAATTCGTATTGCCGGTCGAAGAGTGATCTTCATGAGACCGCGAGAACACCAGTGAAGCGCCTACAGTTTTTCCCCCGACGATAGGAGTAAGTGCAAAGTGGTTCTTAGACGCGGCATGGTGGTTATAGACATATCCGCCGATCAAGTAACCGGCAGCGCCCCCAACCAAAACATCGCTGGGAAAGTGCTCGCGGCCTCCCAGGCGTTCAAGACCGGTGGCGGCAGCGAGACCGTAGGCTACCAACTTCACCTTCCAACTCGGATACTCGTCGGCAATGACGTGCGCAAAAGCAAACGCGACGGTCGTGTGTCCGGAGGGAAAGGAATCGCCGGCAGGATACGGAGTGTGCTCCGGCCAGAACTCGCCGGACTCGGAAGCAAGCCCGCTGTTTGTGGGACGCATGCGATTGGTCGCATACTTCGCCATCTCGACGAAAATCGTAGCGTCGACCATGGCCTCGCCCGCGAGCACGCCCGTCTCCAGCAGGTGGTTGTCATGCTTGATCATTCCAGCAAGCGAGAAGGCGCCGACCGCCGCCACTGGAACGTAAATGCCGGTAAAATCAGAAGCCGTCCTGAAGTGATTGACGGTCGCGGGATCCGTGCCTACCAGATGCAACGCTTTTCGGTCGAAACTGAAGGCAGCACCGGTCGCAGCGGCTAGCGGCAAGAGCCAGGTCAGGTCTTTCTTGCGGATTCGCGTGGGGCTGGTCAGAATCCCGACCTGGTCCCTGGCAACGGCGGCCACGCAATGGCCCGGCGTACTCAACCGACACTGGTCCGATGGAATCGATGGACTGGGAAGTTGCTGAGCCAAGCTGGAAGCCGTGACTGAGCAGACAATTAAAATGAGCGATACGGATGTACGCCTGAAGCCAAGATCAAGAAGCACGTTGGGCAACCTTACGAGAGGATTGTTATTACAATAACGAGGATTTCAAGGAGAGGCAAAGGAATTCGGTTCGGATCGTCTCGCTGAAGTCCTACGCCCTGAGATGCAGAAAGTCTTTCATTTCGACTCCCCGCCTGAAAGTTACGTGGCCGATGCGGCCGTGCTCTGCTGCTTCGACCAGCGCATTCGTACGGCAACGAACAAATTCCTTCAACGGCAAGGCATTCTGAAACCCGACATGATTGTGGTAGCCGGTGGGGCAAAAACTCTAGCTTCTCCCCGCAATGACTTCGAACGCGACTTCATTCTCGAGCAGATACGGATGTCCATCCGCCTGCACGGCACCACCCGGCTGGTTTTGATGAGCCACTCCGACTGCGCCACTTATGGCGGGCTGGCTTGGTTTGATCATGACCGCGAGAGAGAAGCCAGTCATCATCAACAGGAGTTAAAGCGGGCCGCCGAACTGGCGAAAACCAGCTTTCCCGAACTCACCATCGACTGCTTCTTTGTCACATTCGATGGCGTGCAAGCGGCGCACGTCGAATAAAGGACTGGAAGCCTACTTTTTCTTTTCCGCCTCTTCCTTCTTCTGTTTTTCTGTCCAGGGTGGGACGATGCCGTTCACACGCGCGTAAGCGATGACTTGTCCCAGGTGCTCGTGCGCGTCGGCAACAAGAATGTAAACCACGTCGCCAGCATTCGCTTGCGGTCCAAGTTTGGGGACAGGCTTAGCAAAATCCGCATTCGTCATGCCTTTGATGGTCTTCTGGGCGAAATCCCACGATTTATTCAGTTCGTTGATGATCTTTGCCTTGTCGGTCGATGACTTGTCAAAGTCCTTGCCTACAAAATCAGCCGGAGGCTCCGCCCCCATCAGCTTGAGAATCTGGTAGCGCTCGCCCGCGACATGAAGAAAGACTTCGGCGAAAGATCGGGAGTCCGGCGAAGGTCGCCACGTGAACTTGCCGGCCGGTACAGCATTGGCCAGCTCAGCGAATTTCTTTTGCACTCCATCTAAATCGACCAGTGACTGGGCCTTCATGTCGTAGCTGGGCGAAGTGCTGTCAGTCGCGTCTGAATTCTGCGCAAGAGTGCCGATCGCACCCACCCCCATGCCAGCCAAAACCAACCAGACTGCCAGGAACCGTTTCATTTCGTTCCTCCGAATAGATTTGCCAAAGCTCTTTAGACGGAAAGCGTCAGGAATTGGCTCTCTACGCAACACCATTCGCTCGCGATTTTATGGTATCTGGTTCGAATGATAAGAAAACCGGGAGGAAATACGGGATTCAAGCGTCGATTAAATGACTGAAAATGAACAAAACATCAACATGCTCGTCTTGTGCACTGGCATCTAAGCCGAGGCTCTCGTAGGATTTCAAGGTGGGAAGTTCCGGGAGATAGTTGGTGCCACTTTCGCAGGATCCGCTTTGGTACAAAGACGCAATCATCTATCAGGTTCACGTCCGCGCCTTTCGCGATAGCAATGGCGACGGCATCGGCGACTTCCGCGGTCTGGCCGAAAAGCTCGACTACCTGCAGGAACTGGGAGTCAACGCGATCTGGTTGATGCCGTTTTTCCCCTCGCCCCTGCGCGATGACGGCTACGACATCGCCGATTACCGCTCCGTCCATCCTCACTACGGCAATCTGGACGACTTCAAAGCTTTTCTCGACATTGCCCACCAGCGCGGTATCCGCGTCATCATCGAGATGGTGCTCAACCACACCTCAGACCAGCACCCCTGGTTTCAGGAGTCGCGCAGCTCGAGAGACAATCCACGGCGTGACTGGTATGTCTGGAGCGACACCGATACCAAGTACAAAGGTGCGCGCATCATCTTCGTCGATACCGAGCTATCCAATTGGGCCTGGGATCCGGTTTCGAAGCAGTATTACTGGCACCGGTTCTTCAGCCATCAGCCCGACCTGAACTACGACAATCCGGCGGTTCGTGAAGAGATGTGGGATGTCATGCGATTCTGGCTGGCCATGGGGATCGATGGCTTCCGGCTCGACGCAGTTCCCTACCTCGTGGAGCGCGAGAGCACGAATAGCGAGAACCTGCCTGAAACGCACGCAATTATTAAAGACCTCCGCATCCGGCTGGACCGCGAGTTTCCCGGCAAAATGTTTCTTGCCGAAGCCAACCAGTGGCCGGCAGACCTGCGCCCGTATCTTGCGCCCGACGAATTCCACATGGCCTTCCATTTCCCGCTCATGCCACGCATGTTTATGGGATTGAGACTGGAAGACCGGAAGCCAATCACGGAAATTCTGCAGCAGACTCCGCAAATCCCGGACCAGTGCCAGTGGTGCCTTTTCCTGCGCAATCACGATGAACTGACGCTCGAAATGGTGACCGATATTGAGCGCGATTACATGTACGACGAGTACGCTCGTGATCGAGCCATGCGCTTGAATCTCGGCATCCGCCGCCGACTCGCGCCGCTCTTGGATAACGACCGTCGCCGCATCGAGCTCATGAATGGCATGCTGATGTCGATGCCCGGCACTCCGATCGTTTATTACGGCGATGAAATCGGGATG
>Ga0209168_10002648_pt1 | contig 12802 bp, 9 predicted proteins | sample Coa_R1_FD_187156 | JGI IMG/M metagenome (GOLD analysis project Ga0209168, IMG submission 187156) | Surface soil microbial communities from Centralia Pennsylvania, which are recovering from an underground coalmine fire - Coalmine... | ecosystem: Environmental > Terrestrial > Soil > Unclassified ... | reverse complement strand
GAAGTCATGCTGCGCACCCATGCCCCTTACGAACACGAACCGTGGCGCAGCCGTTTTTTGAATCTGAAATCTTTTCTCGCCCAGCCGGATGCTTACGACTTGCTCCAAAAGCGTCCAGATATTCTCGCGCGGCTCACCAACACGATTTCCATCACCAGCCTGCAAGGCTCCAACAAGACGAATATCATTCCATCCCAGGCCACCGCCGAACTCGATTGCCGCCTGCTGCCGGGCTGGACCATTGATCGTTGGCTCGCGCAGATTCGCCGCATCGTCAATGACCCATCGATCAAGATCGAGGTCATTTTGAATTTCCCGCCCGCTACTTCCTCAACGGACACGCCGCTTTTCGCTTCCATCGAGAAGGCGGTTCACGCGCTCGACCCCGGCGCGGGCGTAGTCCAGACCGTCGACGCCGGCTTTACCGATTCCCATTTTTTTCGTGAGAAAGGCATCGTCAGTTACGGCTTCGAGCCTTTTGCTGTCACGCGTGAAGATGACGACCGCGTTCACGGCGATAACGAACGCATCCCGCTCAAAAATTATCAGGATGGGATGCATCTCCTCTGGAGCGTTGTTTACGATTTCGTTTGTGCACAATAGGGGTTTCCAATGATCGGAACCGAGATAAAAATTACCGCTGAAGTTGCCGCCGAGCACGGCCTCACCGCCGAGGAATTTGCGCGCGTCCAGAAGATTCTCGGGCGCGACCCGTCCATCACCGAACTCGGCGTCTTCAGCGTCATGTGGAGCGAGCACTGCTCCTATAAATCCAGCAAAGTTCACCTGAAACGCCTGCCCACCTCGGGTTCGCGCGTCGTGCAGGGCCCCGGCGAAAACGCGGGTGTCGTGGACATCGGCGACGGCCTCGTCGCTGTCTTCAAAATCGAATCGCACAATCATCCAAGCTTTGTCGAGCCATACCAGGGGGCGGCCACAGGCGTTGGCGGCATCTTGCGCGACATTTTCACCATGGGCGCACGTCCCATCGCTGTTCTCGATTCGCTCCGCTTCGGCCCGCTCGAAAAAGGTGCGGGCGTTTCAGAGGAAGAAGCCGCCCGCAATCGCCGCATCCTCGATGGCGTCATCGGCGGCATCGCGTTTTACGGCAACTGCTTCGGTGTCCCCACGGTCGGCGGGGAAGTCCAATTCGAGCCGTGCTATTCGAATAATCCGCTCGTCAACGCGCTCGCGCTCGGCATCGCCCGCCGGGAAGACCTCTTTTTCGCGCGCGCTCGCGGCGCTGGCAATCCTGTGATTTACGTCGGCGCAAAGACCGGCCGCGACGGCATTCATGGTGCATCGCTGCTTGCTTCTGCGGAATTTAGCGAGGAATCTCAACAAAAACGTCCCAACGTGCAAGTCGGCGACCCCTTCATGGAAAAATTGCTCCTAGAAGCCTGTCTCGAAGTGATGCGCACTGGCGCCGTGGTCGCCATTCAGGACATGGGCGCCGCCGGCCTCACCAGTTCTTCGTCTGAAATGGCTTCCCGCGGCGGAATGGGAATCGAAATCGAACTCGCGCGCGTGCCGCAGCGAGAAACGGACATGACGCCCTACGAAATCATGCTCAGCGAATCGCAGGAGCGAATGCTGCTGGTCGCCGAACGCGGCCGCGAGCAAGAAGTCTTCGAAGTCTTCAGCAAATGGGGACTCGACGCTGTCGAAATCGGGCGCGTCACCGAGAATGGCCACTTGCGCGTCCTCGAAAATGGAAATGTAGTCGCAGATATTCCCGCGCACGCGATTGCCGAAGAAGGCCCTGTTTACAAACGGCTGGTTGCGCCGGCGAAATCACCGGAATCTTCCGCGCCAATCGTCGAATTCATTCGTGCTGGTACTGATCTGAATGAAAATTTCCGCAAACTTCTCGCTTCGCCCGCGATTGCCTCCAAGCGCTGGATCTTTGAGCAGTACGACCACATGGTGCGGACCAACACGCGCGTCGGCCCCGGCGCGGGCGATGCGGCTATTGTGCGTATCAAGGAAACGAAACGCGCTCTGGCTCTCGCAACCGACGGCAACGGCCGCTGGTGCCAGCTCTCGCCTCGCATTGGCGCGATGCACGCAGTCGCCGAAGCCGCGCGCAACGTCGCGTGCACAGGCGCGCGCCCCGTCGCCGCCACGAATTGCCTCAACTTCGGCAATCCCGAAAAGTCGGAAGTGATGGGCCAGTTCAGCGAAGCGATTGACGGCATCGCCGAAGCCTGCCGCGTTCTCGACACGCCCATCACCGGCGGCAACGTCAGTTTCTACAACGAAACTCTTGGCCGGCCGATTTATCCCACCCCTGTTCTTGGCGTTCTCGGAATTCTCGAAGATGCGGATTGCGCGCTCGGCATGGCGTTTCAACACGAAGGCGACGCGATCATCCTCCTCGATGGAGATCGCCCGCGTGCGAGTCTCGATGAAGAGTCTCAGCGCCGCGAATTTTCCTCTTCCGAATATGCTAAGACGATTCACGGCGTCGTCGCCGGCGTGCCGCCGGCGATTGACCTCCGCGCGGAGAAAAATCTCATCGATTGCCTGGTCGCTCTCGCCGCTGAACGTTCTATCGCCTCCGCGCACGACATCAGCGATGGAGGCCTCGCCGTGACTCTCGCCGAATCCTGTTTCGCGAGCTCCAATGGTCTCTCTGCTGAAATTTCACTGAAGGCCACCCAGGCCGCTGAATTTGCGCTGTTCGCGGAAACGGGTGCCCGCGCCATCGTATCGACTTCTCCGCCTTCGCTTGCCCGCGTGCTCGCGATTGCGGCACAATATAAGGTCGAAGCGCACCCAATCGGTAAAGTCACTAGCGGCGAATTCTGCATCCAACTGAACGGCCAGCCAGGGATTCGCGTCGCCGTGGAGTCGCTTCGCAAAATTTGGGCCACCGCGCTCGAACACGCGCTCGGAAACGAATGAATCGCACATTCCATCTCGACGACGACCACTTCCACGACGAGTGCGGCGTCTTCGGGGTTTTCGGCAACGAAGAGGCCGCCAAGCTCACCTATCTTGGCCTTTACGCTTTGCAGCATCGCGGGCAGGAGTCCGCCGGCATCGCCGCTACCGAAGGGGTGCAACTGCGCGTCGAAAAGGGCATGGGCCTGGTGCAGGAATTATTTACTCCGGACGTGATTGCGCGTCTCCCCGGCGCGGCAGCGATTGGCCACACGCGCTATTCCACCGCGGGCGATACCACGTTGATGAACGCCCAGCCTCTCGCCTCCGATTGCAATAAAGGCAAGCTCGCGCTCGCGCACAACGGCAATCTGACCAACGCCCTCGAGCTTCGCCGCAACCTCGAACACAAGGGCTCCATCTTTCAAACCACAAGCGACACGGAAGTGATCGTTCATCTCGTCGCGCGCAGCAAAGTAGGCAACCTCGCCGGAGCAATCGCCGACGCGCTTGGGCAAGTCGAAGGCGCTTACTCGCTTTTGATTCTCACGCGCGACGAAATTTTCGCGGTTCGCGACCCGCGCGGTTTTCGCCCACTCGCTCTCGGACGCCTGGGCGACGCCTGGGTTGTCGGCTCGGAAACTTGCGCGTTCGATTTGATAGGCGCGGAATATATTCGCGACGTTGAGCCCGGCGAAATGCTGCGTATCTCCAAAAGCGGCGTCGAATCCATTCATTTCGCGCCCGAAAAGCAGCACCAATACTGCATCTTCGAGCATGTTTATTTTGCGCGGCCTGATAGCGTCGTCTTCGGCCGCCCCGTGAATCCCACGCGCGAACGTCTGGGCCGTTTGCTGGCGCGCGAGCATCCCGCCATCGCGGACATGGTCGTGCCTGTTCCTGATTCCGGCGTGCCCGCGGCAATTGGCTACGCCGGCGAATCCGGCATCCCATTCCGCATGGGCTTGATTCGGAATCATTATATTGGCCGCACCTTCATCGAACCCTCGCAGGCCATTCGCGATTTCGGCGTGCGCCTGAAGTTGAATCCCGTTCGCCGTTTGCTCGAAGGCCGCCGCGTGGTTCTCGTCGACGATTCCATCGTGCGCGGCACCACCAGCCGGAAAATCGTGCGCATGATGCGCGAGTCGGGCGTGGCAGAAGTTCACATGCGCATCAGCTGCCCCCCGACGGTTTCGCCGTGTCACTACGGCATAGACACGCCCACGAAGCTCGAACTCATCGGCGCGCAAAAGTCCATCGAGCAAATTCGCCAGTTCATTGGCGCCGACTCGCTCGGCTATCTTTCGCTTGACAGCCTCCGCGCCGCCGTCGAGGACAACGACGGCAAGTTCTGCACCGCCTGCTACACCGGCGTTTATCCGACCGATCTCGTCCAACTCGAAGTGGAGGCCCACCGTGGCTGCTGAACTGGACGAAGCAAGAATCGAGCGCGGAAAAATAGTGCGTCAACGCCTCCTGCGTGAAATTGTTTCTTGGGTCTGGCTCTTTCTCGCGCTGTTCGTCGTCGAGAGCGCTGTGGCGCAGAGCCGCCTGATTCCCAGCGGCTCCATGGAAAATACCGTCCTTATCGGTGACCACATGATCGTCAGCCCGCTCGGCTACGCTCTGTGCGTTCCGTACACCGAAATGCACATTCCGCTGTGGCGCAATCCGAAACGCCAGCAGATTATCGTTCTCGAATCGCCGCTGACTCACTCGGAAGATCTGATCAAGCGCGTCATCGGTATTCCGGGAGATGCCATCGACATTCGCGAAGGTGTCGTCTACGTCAACGGCAAGCGTTTGAACGAGCCGTACGTCCTGCGCGATCCCGACGCCATGGGCAGCTCCGTCGAGAATTTTCCTCCCTCCGGCAATGGGTTTTTCCAGGGCCTGACACCCGAATGGGCTGCGGATCTGCACAAGTACGTGGTCAATGGCAAACTCATCGTGCCGCCGAACGATTATTTCGTCATGGGCGACAACCGCGGCGATTCTTACGACAGCCGCTACTGGGGTTTCGTGCCTCGCAAGAACATCATCGCCACGCCATGGTTCATCTTTATGTCCATCAATGCGCCTGACGGCGTCTGGCAGCCCGGCCATATCGGTGAGCGCCTGGCAACCTATCTGACGATTTTTGCCCATCCCAGCGAGGTCCGCTGGCACCGCCTGTTCCGTCCGCTGTAAAACGTGGAGACCCAATAGTGCCTGCTGCCAAGCGGAAAAATGCGAAGGAAAAATCGAAGCCCTCAACACCGCCTATACATACCACCGGCGACAAAATCCGCCGGGAGTTGATTTCATGGTTTTGGGTCATCCTCGCGTTTCTGGTTATTGAATCCGTTTTCATTCAGGCGCGCGTGATTCCCAGCGCCTCGATGGAAAACACCATCCTGATCGGCGACCATATCATCGTCACCCTTCTCGGCTACGACGTGGGCATCCCCTTCACCGAGCACCACTATCCCCTGTGGCGCAACCCAAAGCGTCAGCAGATCATCGTTTTCGAAGCGCCTCCGGAGGCTGCCCAAAACGAGGATTTCATCAAGCGCGTCATTGGCGTCCCGGGTGACGCCATCAAGATCCGGCAGGGAATCGTTTACGTAAACGGGCAGCGGCTGAATGAACCTTACGCCAGGCGCGATCCCGCCGACGCCGCAAGCCCCGTCGAGAATTTCCCGCCCAGCGAAGATAATTTTTTCGGAGGAATGGGCCCGCAATGGGCGGCTAATATGCACAAATATGTTAAGGACGGCCAGCTCATCGTTCCACCTGATAGCTTTTTCGCGATGGGCGATAATCGCGACGATTCCGATGACAGTCGTTATTGGGGCTTCGTCCCTCGCCGCAATATTATTGGGACGCCCCTGTTCATTTATATGTCCATCGACGCTCCCGACGAGGTCTGGGAGCCCGGGCACATCGGCGAGCGCCTGGGGACGTATGTCAGCGTTTTGGCTCATCCCGGCGAGATGCGCTGGCGCCGGTTGTTTCACATATTTTGAAATCGAAGCGGATTTCTACAGGAAGCAGGGCAGTCCCCATGCGTTACGCTGATGCCGGAGTTGACATTTCCCGAGCGGAAGAAGCCAAGCAGCGCATCCGCCATCTTGCTGGTCGCACGTTCAATAGCTCCGTTCTCGCGCCCATCGGCGGTTTTGGCTCCCTCTTCCACCTTGACCCCAAGCGCTGGCGCGATCCCGTGCTGGTCTCAAGCGCTGACGGCGTTGGCACGAAACTGAAAATCGCTTCCGCTGCGGGCGTTCATTCCACGGTCGGCGCGGACATCATCAATCATTGCGTCAACGACATCCTCACGCAGGGAGCCGCGCCGCTTTTTTTCCTCGACTACCTCGCAATGAGTCGCATCGATCCGGGCGTGGTCGAACAGATTCTCGACGGTATGAGCCGCGCAGCGCGCCAGGCTGGCTGCGCGCTCATCGGCGGCGAAACGGCGGAGATGCCTGACATGTACGCGCCCGGCGAATACGATCTCGCCGGCTTCATCGTTGGCGTTGTTGAGCGCGGTCATCAGTCTGACCCGCGCCGCGTTCGATCTGGCGATCTGCTCATCGCCCTCCCTTCGAACGGCCTGCACACCAACGGTTATTCGCTCGCTCGTAAGCTTGTTTTCGATGTGGCGGGGCTGAAGCCCGATTCTTACGTTGCCGAGATCAGCAATAAAATCGCCGCCGAACTCTTAAAGCCGCATCGCTGTTACTGGCCCGCGCTCAAGCGCGTCGTCGCGCGCGGCTGGCTCACGGGAATGGCCCATATCACCGGCGGCGGCATTCCCGGCAATCTCCCGCGCGTGCTCCCGCGCAATGTTCAAGCCGTCGTCGAACTCGGCTCGTGGCCCGTCCTGCCGATCTTTCGCTACCTCGCCCGAATTGGAAAAATCGAAACCGAAGAACTTCTCCGCACTTTCAACATGGGCGTGGGAATGATCCTCATCGTCCCGCCCAAAAATGCGAAAAAACTCGAATCGGAATTGAAGCGCCGTCGCGAGCACTTCTTCCGCATCGGACGCATCGAGTCCGCCCCCGCTGGCAAGCCGCGCGTCACCTTCTCCGGTTCCCTCAACATCCTCTAAGATTTATCGGCGTGAACGGCCTGAGGAGAAACTTCACGAATCTTTTCCTGCTTGCCCGAATCCGATAAAATGCCTCCCATGCCGACCCCCAAATTGCCCAACACCGGAGAAATCGCACCCGACTTCGAGCTGCCCGATTCGACGCGCGCCCTGCGGCGTTTGTCGCAACTCGTCTTGCAAGGGCCCATCGTCCTTGTTTTCTTTCGCGGCCACTGGTGACCCTTCTGCCTTCGCCAGTTGGCGGATTACCGTGAGCACTACGATGAAATTCGCGCGGCGGGAGCGAGCGTCGCGGCAATTTCGGTTGACCCACCCGAAAAATCAGAAGCGGTGCGCCAGGAATTGCGGCTGCCATTCCCAATCCTGTGTGATACGGAGCGGCGCGTCGTGCAGCAATGGGATATCTACAACACGCCCGAGAAAGGCGGAATTGCGAAGCCAGCAGTCTTTATCATCGATCGTGACCGCAGCGTGCGCTACCACTCGATCGATACCACGTCTGTGCGCGTTCCCGCGTCAGAGATTGTGAGCATTCTTCAAACAAAGGAAGAAGCACCGCCCGCTCGCCGCAAACTATACTTCCCGCATCTCGCTGACTTCATCCGTGCGATTCGCAATGCTAGGCGTTTCGGCGTCCGCTCGCCTCGCGCTTAACGCATCAACCCCCGAGGACGGTTTTGCCCCTCCCGCGAATTGTGCTAACTTCGCTCCTTTATGAAGAAGCGCATTGGCGTCCTATTGTCGGGCCGCGGCTCGAATTTCGAAGCGCTTGCGGACAGCGTCGCCGCCGGACGCATCCCCAACACTGAGATCGCCATTGTCATCAGCCATCGCGAAGACGCTCCGGGCATCGAACGCGCTCGCGAGCGCGGCATCGACGCGCGCGTCATTCCATCGAAGGGCTTCGAGCGCGAAGCCTATGACCGCCAGGTAGTCGCCGCGCTGCAAGAGAAGAAAATTGATCTCGTCTGCCTCGCCGGCTACATGCGATTGATCTCGCCCTATTTTGTGCAAGCTTTTCGCGGACGCATCCTGAATATTCATCCGTCGCTTCTACCCGCGTTTCCCGGACTCGAATCGCAGCGCCAGGCCCTCGAACACGGCGCGAAATTCGCCGGCTGCACCGTGCATTTTGTTGACGAAACTCTCGACGCCGGTCCCATCATTTTGCAGTCTGCCGTTCCGATTCGCGACGATGACACGGTCGAATCCCTTTCCGAGCGCATCCTCGCCGAGGAGCATCGCATCTATTCGGAGGCCGTGCGCATCGTCCTCGAAGGCCGCTTTCGCATCGAGGGCCGCCGCGTCATAATTCTCTCCGACGCCCCCATGCAAGATCTCGCAAAAGCAAATGTCGCAAAAAATGCCGCGAAAAATCATGTCTGAACCGCGCCACAAGTCGATTGACGAACAGCTCGCCTACATTCGCAAAGGCGCTGCCGAAATCATCCCCGAGGCTGAACTTCGCGCCAAGCTCGAACAATCCGCAAAATCCGGCAAACCTCTGCGCGTCTATCTCGGCGTCGATCCTACCGCTCCAGACATTCACCTCGGTCACACCGTCGTTTTGCGCAAGCTGAAACACTTTCAGGACATGGGCCACACCGCCATTTTTCTAATCGGCGATTTTTCCGCCATGATCGGCGACCCCACAGGACAATCCGAAACGCGTCCTCCGCTGTCGCGCGAGCAAGTCGATGCAAACGCAAAAACGTATCTCGCGCAGGTCTATAAAATCCTCAACCCTGAAAAAACCGAAGTCCGCTACAACAGCGAGTGGCTCGGCAAAATGTCGAGTTACGACGTGGTGCGCCTCTGCGGTCACTATCGTCTCGCGCGCATGCTCGAACGTGAGGATTTTCGTTCGCGCCTCGAGAAAAATCTGCCCATCTCCGTTCACGAGCTGCTGTATCCGCTGCTCACCGCGTGCGATGCTGTCGAACTCAAGTCTGACGTCGAGCTGGGCGCCACCGAGCAGAAGTTCAACATTTTGGTGCACCGCGAAATCCAGCGGGAGTACGGTCTATCCCCACAGGTTGTATTCACCATGCCGATTCTCGTCGGCCTCGACGGCGCAAAGAAAATGTCCAAGTCCCTCGGCAATTACGTTGGCATTACTGAAGCGCCGAAAGACATGTTCGGCAAGCTCATGTCCATCTCTGACGATTTGATGTGGTCTTACTATGAACTACTCACGGATTTCGAAGAGCGCGTCATCGTGCGCCTGAAAGAAGAAGTTCGCACCGGCGTCCTGCATCCCATGGACGCCAAAATGCAGCTCGCCCACACCATCATCGCCACTTTTCACGGCGAAGCCGCCGCCCGCTCCGCCAAGGATGAATTTCAGCGCGTCTTCCGCGACCGCCAAGTCCCCGAAGACGCGCCAGCTCGTAAATTGCCACGTGGCGAATCAAAGCGTTTAAGCGCGCTTCTCGTCGAACTGAATCTTGCTCCCTCGCGCAGCGAAGCCGAACGCCTCATCAAACAAGGCGGCGTCGAAATCGACGGCCAGCGCATCGACGACGTAAAACACCAAGTCGACTTATCGAAACCAGCCAGCTTTCTCCTCCGCGCCGGCAAAAAAAAATTCCTCCGCCTCATCGTCGAGTAGCCAGTTCTGCCCGCCGCGGCGGGAGGCAGGGAATCTGCATTTCTTTTCTTTTTCGAGTGCCCCATCCTGCCTGTACTGAGCGAATTTTGCGAAGTGAGTGCTTTGCGCTTCGCTTCATGAAGCGCAGTGAAGGGTGGGGTAGTTGGCTTTGTCAGCGGACGCGTTCGCGCTCAGTAACAGATTCTCCTTCTCATTTATGCATCCCCGAATCGAAAGTATCGGTTCCCGCCAAGCGGCCGTCGAGTGTCCCCGGAATCAGCGGCATGCTGGCGTTCAACTCAATCGAACCGTTTCGATGATCGGCGATGGTGATGTTGTTGGCCGTCAACGTGCGCCCTAAAGCTTGATTGAAATTCGCAAGCGCAATTTCATAGCCCGCTTTTGCCTGCAGTTCACTCAGCTTCGAGCTGTTCAGGATCGATCCATATTGAACAATCAGGAATGTGTTCGAATTCCCGAAATTGAACTTCTTCACTTCGTAGTCGTACGATTGTTGCGCCAGTTGCGTTGCCTTTGTTGCTTGTTCCACCTGCGCTGCATCTAGCTTAACTGCTGTCAGCGCCTCGCTCACGTTGGAGAAGATTGTGCTCCTTTGCCGCTGATCTGAAAGTTTGTCTCTGCGTTCAATCAACTGATCCTGGGCATTCGCGGCCTGAGCAGAACGATTGCGCAACGGAAGATTCAGATTCAAGCTCGCAGCATACTCGGGCGACCGGTTTTGGAAGATCTGGGAGTAAGCGTTGCCAATGCCTCCCGGGATTGTGGCGCCGATAGTGCCGTTTGCTACGCCTATGAAGATGGGGATGCCATTGGAAGTCACTGGATTCCCATTCTGATCGACGACGGGTTCTGTAAGAGCCGGCGAAAATGTCCCGTTGGGAATGAAGGCCCCCGCCGTATTCCCGCTCAAACCCACGCTGACGTATTCTCCCGACAAGGTGAGCGTCGGCAAGAGCGAGTTCTTTGTTGCTCGGACGTCATACCGATCATTGCGTAGCGTAAGCTGGTCGACTTGCAGTTCGGGCCGGTTCGCGAAGGCTTCCTTGACCGCGTCGTCCAGCGCGACATCGGAGACCTGTGGCGTTACTTCGAGCGGAGTTGTGGGCACTATTTCCACCCCCCTGAGCCTCGGATCCGAGGGGTCCTTCGTGATCAGGTTGCGCATGACGTCTTCTTGTACACTCTCGTTGGCCTGCGCGCCGATCAAGGTTTGATTGCCTTGAGCAATGAATGTTTCCGCGAAGACCACGTCGCTGGGACTCGCCGTGCCAATTTTAAGCCGGCGCTGGTCATCGTCGTAGAGCCGCTGGTAACCCGCCAGCGTTTGCTTGGCGGCTTCCACGGCCTGCCGATCAAAGACCAGAAGCCAATATTGCGTCTGGACCTGAGTGATCTCGGTGATCACTGTTTCTTCGAATTGAAGCTGCCCGATCTTGGTGTTGTTTTTGGCCTCGAGAATAAAGCGTGTGTGAGGCAAGAAACCCCAGCCGTTCAGCAAAGGCTGCTGGATTTGGGCAACTAGGACCGATGTCAGGGCAGGATTAAAAAAGTTCGCCGACGGGGAGGATGAACTTCTGTCGTTATTGAGCTGCACATTGAACACAGTTCCGCTGTGGAATTCTTGCGTGTAGCTCAGGTTGACCTGCGAATCGTGGCTGGTCTGCGTGATCGCACCCGAACTGGTGCCAACGCCGCTCGACAAAGGATTGTTCACGCTCTGTGAGATGTCGCTGATGCGCGAGTTTACGGCGATCACTGGATCAAAGCTGCCTCCTCCGCCTCCGCCAATCACGAATTGGCCCAGAGGAGCCCCGCCGCCTTCGGCGTTGAGAATATTGGTTTCATCGATCCACGGAGTGTATTCGGCAACCCCAATATTGAGATCGTTCTCCAGTGCTAGGGCAATCGCGTCCTGAAGGGTCAGATTCAGCTTGCCATCCTGGATCAAGCTGTAAACGTTCGGACTGTTCATCAAATTAGGTTGAGGTATATTCTGACCCGTATAGGCGGCGAAGATATTCGGCAACGTCCGTTTTCCCTTGCTGTAGTCGCGCCTCAAGAGAAAACTTGTGTAAGGAATGGCCGCATTCTGTGTTGCCGCCGCCGGAGTTTGCGGTGAACTCTGCTGCGGAGCCGGTCCTTGGGCGAATGTTGGGGCGCCGATAGCCAGCGAACCAACAAGATAAAGAACAACCACGACGCGAATCAGCCTTCCTGTCATAAGTCTTATCCCCTTCCACCAGATTTTGAATATGGCTGCTACAGCCCAAATTAGATAAAGAGGTATTGCAGTCGGACACCAATTCAATCACTTCAAAGCACGATGGCAGCCAACTGTATGTGAGTGCAACTAAATGGCTAATCTGACATCTTCTTCTGAGGCCTGTCCGCAATCGGACGCTCTAAACCAGGAATGGACACACGCCCTCGAGGTCGACTACACAGGTAGCATCATCTTCGAATCAGACGTCACCGGGCGCTGTCATTTCGAAGAGCCATGCGACGCGCATTTTGCGTCTCGGGCGTTTCTGCGGGACGAGGACTCTTTCTTTTTCGGGTGCCCCATCGTTCGCCCCTTCTGCGAAGGGTGGGGTAGTTTACCTTGTCGTTGCGGCGCGCTCGCGCGCAGCGACGTGCGGCTCCGAAGTTGTCCGCACTCGAGTCTCGTCAGGTCATGGCTTTAGCCACGCCGAATCGGCGGTTCTGTAGCTCAGGTCCCGTCCCGACGTTTTTAGTCGGGACTGACCTGAGGTCTTTCACGCCGCGAGCAATAAAATCAGTTCGGCGCGTTCGCGCTCCATAGCCCATCAACTCCCCACGTTTCCCCCGCGCGCGTCGCGAAGAAAATCGCAAACAAAAATAGCAGCGGAATGTGGTCCAGATTCGCGCCGAAATATCTCCACGTCGCAACGCCATGCCCTGGCGCGTACCACGTCGCCAGCGCCAAACTGGTCATGTGAATCGCGCCGCCCACCGACGCCACGCGCACGAAAAGCCCCAGCACCAGCGCGATCCCGATCGCCAGCTCGCCCCAACCGACAATCCTCGCGCACAGCACCGGATGCACCAGCACAAACTTCTCAAGAAATACCCCGTAAAATCCCACCGGCTCGTTCTGGCTCAGCCAGCCGCGAACCCACACACTAAAACTCGTGTGCGCAAATTCCGGCCCGGCAATTTTGTATTCGCCAAAAAATAGAAAAATG
>Ga0209168_10002647_pt1 | contig 12803 bp, 15 predicted proteins | sample Coa_R1_FD_187156 | JGI IMG/M metagenome (GOLD analysis project Ga0209168, IMG submission 187156) | Surface soil microbial communities from Centralia Pennsylvania, which are recovering from an underground coalmine fire - Coalmine... | ecosystem: Environmental > Terrestrial > Soil > Unclassified ... | reverse complement strand
CACCCCTGACGATCCAACGCAGAGCGGATTCCAGCTTCCGCGACAACCGCTACTTTTCGGAAGCTCCCCTCCCCACAGCCCTGCATTTTGAACTGCTGACGACCTTCGAGAAGGATGTACTTGGTAAGTCTCTTCCCAATAGCAGCATGAGCCTCCACTAGGCAGCAATCCCGAAGCGATCCCCTTGCCTTTCGGCCTAAGCTCCTGCATAATAATAGTTTGTCTTGACCTCGCCGGACTCTTCCGGAACAAGGAATACTTCTCGTGTTAATGATTCGACTGGCGCGCATGGGTGCGCGCAAACAACCGCACTATCGCATTGTGGTAATTGAGAAGGCGCGCGCGCGCAATGGCCGTCCGGTGGAAGTCGTGGGGACCTATAATCCCCGCACCAACCCGGCCAGCGTCGACTTCAAGCGCGAACGCGTGGATTACTGGGTATCGAAGGGCGCACAGATGTCGGAGCGGGTGAACAAGCTGTACTCCAAGGCTCCGGCCGCCGTGCCAGCTCCCGCCGCATAAGATTTTCGCGGCCCTCTAAATTCAGATCTCGTTTCCACAGTGAGAATTTATGCCTGAGTCTTCCGGAGATATTTGTGCGCTTCTCGAGTTGATCGCGAAGTCGCTGGTCGACGCTCCCGATGAAGTCTTCGTCGAGAAGTTCGACGACGGCGTGATCGAACTGGAGGTCGCTGAAAGCGATGTAGGCAAAGTGATCGGGCGTCAGGGGCGGACCGCCCGGGCGCTGCGCGCGCTGCTCGGCGCGGCCGGACATCGGGCGCACAAGCGGTATCAACTCGAGATCATCGAGTAACGGCTTCAGCCGTGAGTCCTGATCGTATCGGCGATTTCGTGACATTGGCCCGTGTCGTGAAGACGCAGGGGCGGATCGGCGAAGTGGCCGCGGAGATTCACAGCGACGTCCCTGACCGGTTTGCTGTCGGGATGACATTGTCGGCGCTGGATAAGGCTGGGCAAGCGCGGCGCGAAGTTGAAGTTGAAGATTTCTGGCCTCACAAGGGCCTGCTGGTTTTCAAGTTTGTTGGCATCGATTCGATCTCGGACGCTGAGGCGCTGGTCGGATCGGAGTTGCAACTGCCGCAGACAGAGCGTGCGCAACTCGAGCAGGGTTGGAATTACGTCAGCGATCTGGTTGGTTGTACGGTGTTGGATCAAGGCACCGAGATCGGACGGATCGAAGATGTGCAGTTTGGAGCAGGCGAAGCGCCGCTGCTGATTATAGCGGGGTTGGGTGGAAAGAAGTTCGACGTACCCTTCGCCGAAGCGTACCTAGAAGGCGTGGACATGGCGCGGAAGCAGGTTCGCATGAAGCTCCCGGAAGGAATGTTGGAGATCAATGCGCCTCTGACGCCTGAAGAGAAACAGCAGCAGAAGCGCAGGGGTTAGGGACCAGGGATTAGTATTCAGGGTTCGCAAATGAAGGCCGATATTGTCACGATTTTTCCGGACTTCTTTCGCGGGCCTCTGGATCACGGGATTACACGCCGGGCCGCGGAGATGGGCCTGGTAAGGATTGAAGTCCACGATCTGCGGAAGTTCACGCACGACCGGCACCGCACCGTGGATGACCGCCCATTTGGCGGCGGCGAGGGGATGGTCCTCAAGCCGGAACCGATCTTTGAATGTTTGGAAGGTTTACAGCTTGCTCCGCGCGGGGAAAGGCTGAGTGGAACTGCTAAAGAAAGCGTGATCGTGCTTTCGGCGCAGGGCCAGCGCTTCACGCAGAGCGTCGCGTCGGAGTTAGCCGCGTTGGATCGCATGGTGTTGATCTGCGGACGCTACGAAGGCGTGGACGAGCGCGTTTCGGAGTTTCTGGCCGACCGCGAGCTTTCGATCGGCGACTACGTGCTGAGCGGCGGCGAGTTGGGTGCGGCGGTGATCGTGGAAGCCGTGACTCGATTGTTGCCGGGCGCGGTGGGAAATGAAGCTTCGACACGGCAGGAATCGTTCACCACCCATGTGGATGCCGAGCCGGCGGAAAGTGCGGATTCGACGTGCGGGTCGGGAGGGCTTCTGGATTATCCGCACTACACGCGTCCGTCGGAATTTCGCGGAATGGCGGTGCCTGAGGTGCTGATTAACGGCAACCATCAGGAGATACGGCGCTGGCGGCGTGAGCAGGCATTAAAGAAGACGCTGAGAAATCGTCCGGACCTGATGGAGGATGTGGCACTCAGCGACCAAGACAAAAAGATTTTGGCCCGCATGGGAACGCGCCACGATTAGAGGCGCAAGCAGGCTGGAAAGAAATTAGATCCGAAGGAACGAAGGGTAACGACATGTCAAACCTGATTATTGAAAAGCTACTCGCGAAGACACAACGCACAGATCTTCCGGCGTTTCGCCCCGGAGACACGGTGCGCGTCCACGTGAAAATCAAAGAAGGCGACAAGGAGCGCGTGCAGGCGTTTGAAGGCGTCGTGATCAAGCGCGATAACGGCCCCCAGGCCAGCTTCACCGTGCGCAAGATGAGCTTCGGACAGGGCGTCGAGCGCATCTTCCCGCTGCACTCGAAGGTGATCGATAAAGTCGATCTGGTGCGCTCGTCGAAGGTGCGGCGCGCCCGCCTGTTCTATCTCCGTGGATTGCGCGGCAAAGCCGCTCGTCTGCGCGAGAGCGAGTAGCTCCAACTAGTCAGATCGGCGCCGCTACGGAATTCCCATTCTTTAGCGGCGTAATCGTTTCGCGGCGTAATCGTCTAGCGGTCATCCTCTTGGCGATGGTGGGCGAGAATGGCAGAGATGCATTCCGCCTCGGAGGGCGATGGCCCTCTTCAGGTTGATTTCGATAGACTGTGAATCGCCAAACTATGACATCTGTAGAGATGACACCGCCAAACAGATGACATTGACGATTGCCTTTTGGGCCCTCTCGCCGCCGCTCAGACCGGCAAAATTTCAGAACTTGTACCCTACCCCAATCGAAAAGATCGGATAGTACTTCATCACGTTCAAGTCGCTCTTATATTTATCCTGCTGCGCCTGAATATTGCTCTGAACCATGGGATCGGAAACAATCGAACGGCAGTTCGCCCCCGTTGTGTCGCACACGCTCCCATTGAAATTCAATCCGATCTGCGGAGCTCCCTCAAACACGACTCCAAACTCGACGGGAACGCTGAAGTGTTTCGTCCTCGGCACCAGGTTGCCGAACCCAAAAAGAATCATTGGGGCAGCCTTCATAAAATCCAATTTCGGAGTTCCCCTGACCGGGTCGGCAGGATCGCTCTCATAATCCACATGATCTATGGTGAAGGTGTTGTTTGCCGGGATAGAAGCTGTCGCCATCACCTGGTTGCCGTTATAGATCAGGGCTCCACCGCTGATGTGAAAGCCGCCTCTCCGAAAGGGAAAATAATCGACGTGCATTTCTGCAGAACTCAGTCGCAATTCGCCGGAGTAATTGACTCCGTTGCTGCTGAAGCTGCGGTCATAACGGAACATGTTGAAGCCACCGCTCAGGTTCAAATGTGAGGTTAATGGAGTCGCTGCCTCAATTCCCGGGCCTAATGTAGAGATCTTGACTCCGACGGCCACGGTGGAGAAAGGACGGGTTGTGGCTTCGTCGGCTGCGCTGGCAAATGGAACTGCCAGGAGAAACAAGATTGCTGCGTACTTCAGAGGGCGTCGCGTCATTGACTTCTATCCTCGCTTCGATGGCTCGGTTTGATGCGCTTTTTGCGCACGCCCGTGGGTTTCGGCGCACGACAGGCAGTCGGTGAGTGGGTATTTCAGTCCTCTCTCGGTAAGGGGCGACCCTCGACTGTAGAGAGTGACATATCTCCGAACGCGGATCGATAGCGGTCGTAAAAAGCGACGTCATGTGAAATCTCGCACAAACGCGAGAGGACTGCCAGTTACTTTAGGCTGCCGAGAATGCGGGCTCGGTCTTGAGAGATCCTCCCGATTTGTTCTTCTTGTTCTGCTCTGCTTCGAAATCTTTCTTGCTTCCCACAAAGAATTCGATATTGCCACCCGTGGGAATTCCGTCGCCTGTCGTGAACATTCTCTCTGAATATCCCCAGACTTGCCCGCCCCCGGAATTCTTGAAAGTGACTTGCGGTTTTTCGACGATCGTCGAGGTTTCCACTTTGCCGCTGCGGGGTACTGCGACGATATAAGCGCTACCGTCTTTCTGCAGCGGAGGGGCATCGTGGACGCCCATAAGGAGCACGAAATTGCCGGTGAACTCAGCCGGAATCTCTACCTGCAGTTGCGTTCTTGACTCTCGTTTGGAGCAAGCAAGCGGAGCCGCGAGCAAAACGACAACGACGCAAAAAAGCAAAGATTTCACGATCATCCCCTCACTTGTTGGGCCGCAGACGGCAACGTGCCGGATGGAGCGGTTTCCTGCTGCCGCACCGGCACTCGCGCCACGATTTCAGTTCCCTGGCTGTTTGACCTGATCTCCAATCGTCCCCCGATCTCGCGGATTCGCTCCATCATTCCCGCTAACCCGACGCCACCGGCCGTACCGTCCTCTTTCAGGTCTCGCAATGCCGACGCAGGCATACCGTGGCCATTGTCCTTCACGGTAAGAGTGATGCGGTTTCCGGAAATAACCACGCCGACATCAGCCTGCGTGGCCCCAGAATGACGATGGACATTGGTGAGGCTCTCCTGCAATGCTCGAAATAATACCAGTTCCACAGAATCCTCAAAACGCCGGCTCGGATCGGGAATCTGGAGATTCACATGGATGCCGCTGCGCTTGGCGAATCCCTCCACGAACCAGCGAATGGCAGAGTTGAGACCGGCTTCATCCAGAAGAGGAGGGTGAAGAAGGTGTGAGATTGTCCGGGTCTCAGAGATCGCGTCGTCCGACAACTTGATGCAATCGACCACGATCGGGTCACCCGGCAGTTTGCGATGGAGCATCTCGACCGCCATTTTGATCGCGGCCAGATGCTGTCCGACGGAATCATGCAACTCACGTGCGAATTTTCGCCGCTCTTCGTCCTGCAAGGTTAAAAGTCGCGCGCTAAGATTGCGCTGCGCAGTTTCCGCCCGCAGCCGTTCTCGAACCTGATCCGTAAGCAGTTGATGATGGATGAGAAATAGGACCAGCGCCAGAAACAGGCTGGTGAGCAGAACCCCAACGATCATCGTGAAAGATGCAGTCTGGCGGTCGCGGCGTTCGGTTAGAAGCCGCTGCTCCTCGATCTCCATCGCACGAATGACGGTGTCGCTGTCGTCGGCGGCCGCCATCATATCGCGCGTGAGGGGAGCCTGCGATTCCGCAGTTGATTTTCCCGATCGTTTTAACTCCAGCGCTTGATCCATCAGGGTCAGGCGATGCTCGGTGAGCTGAGCAAGCTTTTGACAAAGAACTTGCTGGCTGACGTTATCAGCGGTCATTCGCTGAATTGAGGAAAGCGCATTGCGCACTTCGACCGCCGCGTCAGCCTGCCGCGACAGCAAAATTGGATCGCCGGATTGTATGTACTCCGACCGAAGACGGCCGGCGCGCCCCGCAGTGGCTGTGAATTGATCCAATGCATGTTGTACGTCGAGAGTGTGCAGCACCCATTGCTCGCTGGTCTCTAAACGATTGAATGCGAAATAGGCAGCGCAGCTACTGAGCAGAAGAAACAGAACCGCCGCGGCGAGTACTGCATTGACTTTCCCGGTTGAGAACATGAGGGCGCTTACTGCGTCGCATCATTTTAATGGAATTGGAAAGTAACTTGGGCAGAAAGAGGGTCCACTGTCGAATCTGTGAGTGGACCCGAAGCTGATCCGGCAGGGTTATGCCGCCTTCTTTCTGGGTACTTTTGCGCCCTTCTTTCGGGCCTCCGAGAGACCGATGGCGATTGCCTGCTTCCGGCTTTTGACCTTGCCGCCCTTGCCACCCGGTCCGGACTTCAGCGTCCCATGCTTCTTGCGGCGCATCGCGCTCGCGACGGTCTTGCCTGCTCCCTTGCTGTATTTGCGGCCCGAAGATTTCTTTTTTCTCGGCATGCAGTTCCTCCTCCGAAGTTTAGAGGAATCCCTCCAGTCGAGGGTTGTCAGAATTTGGGCCGCGAACCTGCTCTCGCACACTTCAACCAAGAGTAAAAAACCCACCCTGTCGCGAAAATCAGTGACAAGGTGGGGAGATCGAATTGACTGAATTATGCTGCCGCCTTTTGACCGAAACGAATCAGGACTTTCGTGTAGCCTTCGATGCGCTTATCGAATTTTGAGTAGGCATCAGGAGCGTCTTCGATCTTTATGTGATGGCTGACAATCTTGCTGGGCTTGGCTCTGCCGTTGACGATTAAGTCCCGCAAGTACTCGTTGTATTTTTTCACCGGAGCCTGGCCGCTGCCCATGATGATCCCCTTATCGAAAAAGTCAGCGATCGGAAAACTGTAGATTCCGTTTTTCGCTTCCTCACCTTTCGCCCCGGGATCGGGCGCAATATAAACGCCAATCAGCCCAATACTGCCAGTGGCATTGACCACCTTCAGGCAGTTTTCGAGGACTTGCGTAGCCTTCTCTTTGTTCGGATTGTCATCGGATCGCGCTTGATAACCTACCGCATCAATCGCGCAATCGACGCCCTTCATCTTTTCCTCCCCTGGTCGCAGACTTTGCTGAATCCCTTTGTTCTTCTTTCGTAATTCGAAAATCTGTTCCACGGGATCGCCTTTGCTGAAGTCTACCGGGATCGCGCCCAGTTCCTTCGCTTTCTGCAAGCGCTCCGCGATGCTATCGACGACATAAACCTCGGACGCTCCCTTCAGTACCGAGCAGTACGCGGATAGCAATCCGACTGGTCCTGCACCAAATACGGCCACCGTCTTTCCCGGAGTCACATTCGCGAGCTCAGTCGCATGAAACGCGGTGGGAAATACGTCGGAGAGAAGCAGAAAATCATCTTCCCATTCGTCACCCGGCTTGCCCGGCAACTTCAGGCAATTGAAATCTGCATGGGGGACGAGCACAAATTCTGCCTGACCACCTTCGTACGGACCCATCCCCGCATATCCGTACGCCGCATGAGGAGCTTCAGGGTTCATAGTCAGACAGGCCTCGGTGTGTCCGCGTACACAGTTAAAACAGGATCCGCAGGCGATATTGAACGGCAGTACAACGCGATCGCCCTTCTTAATGCTCTGCACTGCTTCGCCCACCTCCTCGATTACTCCCATGATCTCGTGGCCGACCACCGTGCCTTCTTCCAGTGGGGTTCGGCCGTCATACATATGCAAATCACTGCCGCAAATGCCACTGGTCGTAACCCGCAGCAGCGCATCGGTAGGGTTCTTGATTTTCGGTTTCGGATGATCATTTACAGACATCTTGTGAGTGCCTTCAAACATTACTGCTTTCACGACTGCCTCCAGAAAAGTGTTTTGTCTACGATGCCGCGGGAAACGCCTGGGATGGCAGGAGAAACGGAGGAGGAAATTTAATCAATTCGACATTTAGTCGTTGAATCATTAGTCATTCAATCAAGGGAGCTAAGAAAATAAACTTGCACCGAATGGAAGCCGTAAGCCCTGAGGATGTTATTGACTAAATGCTTAAATCAGGCGGCCTCACGCGGCCGATACCTTTCGCTCACTGCGAATCAACGCCGCAACTTTCTCGAGATCCCGCACAAACTCTTTTCGTTGCTGTTCGCGCGCCTCAGGGTCGGGTGCGCGCAAAATCGACGCCGGGTGAATTGTAGCCATTACATGGGGCGCGAGATCACTTTTCGTGAGAGTGCCACGATCTCGCGTGACACGAAAATCTTTGCCCAGCAGCGCCTGCGCCGCGCTTGCGCCCAAGCAAACCAGAACCTCCGGTCTTACAACCTGCAGTTCCGCGTCAAGCCAGGGGCGGCATGCTTCAATTTCCGAATGGCGCGGCTTCTTGTGAATGCGGCGCTTGCCGCGTTGCGCGGCTACCCACTTGAAATGCTTCACTACATTTGTGACGTAGACATCCGAGCGATCGATTCCTACTTCGGCAAGCACCTCATCCAACAGCCGTCCGGCGGGTCCAATGAACGGATGACCGGCTCTGTCTTCACTATCGCCCGGCTGCTCTCCTACGAACATCACGCGGGCTCTGGCTGGACCTTCTCCAAATACCGTCTGGGTGCCGAGCTTCCAAAGATCGCAGGCTTTGCAGGACTTGGCGGATTGCTGCAACGTCGCGAGTGTCGGTGACGGAGGAATGAGAGCGGCCGCACCTTTCGCAGCCACTTTCATGCTGAGATGGCGGGGAGAATTGCTCATACGGCGAGGCATAATAACTTTGGTGTCAGTAGCGCGAGATCAGGTTGGCGGAAACTCCTGACGGAAAGTGTCGGCATGGTGGCCACAGCCCGTCGGGAGCGTGAAAGCTGCCTCCCTTCCTAGCGACATCTGGCTACGCCGCGCGGGCGCATCGAAAACACAGTTTATCCGCTCTGCAACTCCGCAGGGATGTATTTCATCTAATTTCAAGTACTGTGGCTTTGCCGTGGCTGCCAAAAGCGGTTCACGTTGAAGGTCAACACGATCTTTGAAGACTCCCCGCTTGGATCCCACTAGGGCAAAATGTTCCGGCTCTGCGTGGGGATCACGAGGGCCGGCCAGAGAAATAGAAAGCGGACGAGAGTTTCGTGAGCAATCACGAAAGACATGCATAAAGATCGCAAGTTGCGCCTCGTGAAGCAAGGGAGGCATGCATGGATGCACAGCTGTTCTACAGGGAGTCATTGACCGAGATATTCGGCCGCCACGCTCGCAGATTATTCTTCACCTCACCCACAATCCTCTTCAAACTATTGTTCTCACGAACGCACGTTGAGAGTCAAAGGACGACGCTGAAGAACCAATCATCTACTGCTGGAGTGCCGGTTGCACATCAACCCCAGCAGTCGATCTAAGAACCCGTGGCCCTCCGCTCTGTCACGCTAGGCAGCGCCGCGACTCATCCGGATCGAAGCGGTTCCCGCTCCGAAACCGCATCGAACGCCGCGCGATGCAGCACCCCGCGCTGTTCACACTCGGTGGACACCAATCGCGAAAAACGATAGAGTACCCACTGAGTGGACACCTTCGCGGCTTCCAGGTTGCTGAATAATCGTACCGCGTCCACCGATTTCGACGGCCTGGTTCGAAGGCCTACAGCAGGGCGCTTAACTCAGCGGTAGAGTGCCATCTTCACACGGTGGAAGTCATAGGTTCGAATCCTATAGCGCCCACCATCTTTTCAGTGGTTCAGCGGGATTCGCGCTCTGCTTGCGCTCCGTTTCCTCGAAATGCAAGCTCGGGTATTCTGCGGCTAGCGCCGTACGCCATATCTCCGTCGTTTCACCATAGCCGCGTTTCATCCGTGAATCCCGCATCAGCAGTTCCGTTTATATCCAGACCTGTTCCGATCGATGAAAGCCAAGATCGGTGCGAGTACCTGAAGTTGTGCGGGCTGACATGCCCAACTCTGGCTGCGTTCCGATATGAGGCGATCATCACGGCAGCGAAATGCTGAAGGGGTTTTTCAATAGTGCCCTGAGTATGGTGCTGGCGACGGCCTGCGCGCAGTCAGAGTTTTGACGATAAAATTTGCTCATCGTTGTGCGATTAAGGCGCGTAGAATAACAGTTCTAGTCGCTTCCAGCCATGTCGTGTCAGAGTCCGAGTTGCCCGATCAAGGTGCGATGCGGTCCCGAGCGTTACGACCGCGCCTTGCGCGACGAACAAGCGAGCGTTGTTATGTCCTCTTCTTGGTGGTTGGCAACTCTCAAGTAAGTCCTGGGTTCGATTGACTGGGGGGAACATCGTGGACAAATCCGCGATTCGAGTTCTCATCGTGGACGACTACGAGCCTTGGCGTCGTTACTACTCAGCGGCGCTCCAGAAACAGCCTGAACTCCAGGTGATCGGCGAAGTGTCGGACGGACTGGAAGCGGTTCAGCAAGCCGAAGAACTGCAACCCGACTTGATTGTGCTCGACATCGGGCTTCCATCGCTGAATGGAATCGAAGCCGCTCGACAAATCCGCAAGGTCTCGCCCGAATCCAAGATACTATTTTTAACTCAAGAATCATCTGCCGACGTCGTTCAGGAAGCTCTTGCCACAGGAGCACGCGGCTATGTCGTCAAGTCGGATGCCGGAAGCGAAATGTTAGCGGCTGTGGACGCAGTTCTGCGGGGAGAGAAGTTCGTCAGTGCCAGTTTGAAGAGCCGTGATTCCAATGCACCCAAGGATGATCACGCTGCACCGATCGGACATTGCCATGAAGTCGCGTTCCACGCTGATGACGATTCTCTGGTCGATCGCTATGCTCTCTTTATCAAATCCGCGCTGAAAAACGGCAAGGTGGCCATCGTTGTAGGGACTGAGGCACACCGCGCCAGCCTCATTCCCAGGTTAGAAGCCGGTGGCGTGAACGTGACTGCTGCCATTCAACAGGGAAGTTATGTTCCCTTGGACGCTACCGATGTATTGATGAGATTGAGCGTCGGCGATATGCCTGATCCCGTTCGCTGTCGAAGAGTCATGGTCGAACTCATTATGGGAGCAGCCAAGGTTGTAAAGAAAGAATCCAGTCAAGTTGTAGCTTGTGGAGAAATAGGGCCCATCCTCTTATCGAGAGGCAATGCGGAGGGGGCGATTCAAGTCGAACACCTGTGGGACGAGATCACGGAAGGCTACGGAGTCCATACTCTGTGTGGGTATTTATGGAGCACGCTTCCAGACAGAGAAAGCAGCCCAATCTTTAGAAGAATTTGCGGGGAACACTCAGCCGTTCATGGAACGGAACTGGGCCGTTAAGTAAACTAAAAAACCGATTCATACTCCGGTGATTACACAGCCTGGCGTTGGGAAGCCTGCTTTGACTCAAGGGGAACACGAACGTGAACGACCGTTCCACCCATCGGCTTTGAATCAATGCCAATCGCTCCATTCACCAAGCGAACTCGTTCGCGCATGCTCGTGAGACCCAGACCCTTACCTTGCTTTGCTGCTTCGACATCAAAACCCCTGCCGGAATCACTGACGATCAGATGAATCTCACCTGCCTCTTCGCGGAGTTGCACTTCAATCCGTTTCACTCCGCTGTGTTTGATGGCGTTGTTAAGGGCTTCCTGTAGAACTCGGAACAGCGAAAGTCCAACGGCAAATGGCAGGACACTGGACACATCGCTTCCGACCTCGATCTCAATTTTCTGCCGCTCGGCGAATTCCTTGCACCAGCTTTTCATGCCTGCAACGACGCCCAGATATTCTAATTTTGAGGAGTGCAGGTCGTGCGACAAGCCTTGCACATCGTTCGAAAGCTCGGCGGTCTGATTTCGGAGTTCTTGCACACGGCTTTGGACTTCAGAAGGATTCTCTTGCAGTTGTTCGAGTTCGAGAGACAGCATTGCGAGTCTCTGGTTGATGTCGTCGTGAAGCTCTCTGCCAATTCGGGCGCGTTCTTGCTCCTGTGCTTCGATGAGCTTGCGTGTCATGTCCGATAGTGTCTCTTCCGCCTGTTTGCTACGGGTTATGTCCTCCGTAAGGATGAGGATTCCCCCCACACTGCCGTCAGCTCCTCTCCAGGGACGAACCTCCCACCGCGCCCAACGAGTGCTGCCTCCGAAGTCCCAACGTTCTTCCTCGGCTCGCAAGGTTTCACCCTGGAGAGCGCGGCGATTCACCTCTTTCCAGCGATCGGGCATTTCCGGAGAAAGCTCCCGCGGGCGGCCCAATAACTCTGAAGCTTCGACCGAATTATCACTGCACCATCGGTCGCTGACTTGCAGATAACGCATGTCACGGTCGAGCATGGCGACCGCCGCTGGCACATTCTTAACGAAAACTCTGAGCAGTTCTTCCTGTGCTTGCAGCGATGCCGTCTGCGCTACCAAAGTGCGATTCACTTCCGCAAGCGCCTCTTCCGCACGCTTTCGCTCGGTGATGTCACGGGCAATTCCAGAAATGCCCACGGTTCGACCACTTGCATCCTTAATTGGGGAGATAGTCAGGGATACATTGATTTTCTTTCCGGTTTTGGTAACACGAATGGTTTCAAAGTGCTCGATGCGCCCCCCGGACTTCAACGTTTCAAAAATCTTGTTCTCCTCATCTTCTAGCTCAGGTGGGAGAATCATGGTAATTGGCTTTCCGACCGCTTCGGCTTCGGTGTATCCATATATACGCTCGGCACCTGCGTTCCAAGTGACGATAATTCCATCCAGAGTCCCCGAAGCAATCGCATCATCAGACGATTCGATGACGGCGGCAAGCCTGTACCGCGCTTCGTCTGCCTTCTTTTTGTCCGTGATGTCCTGCACCATCGCCAGCACGAGGGGAGATGGACTACTCTTCAATAAAGAGATGCTTAAGCTTCCCCAGACCAAGGAACCGTCTCGCCGAAAATAGCGCTTTTCCATCTGGTAATGATCGATTGAACCTGCACGCAATTGCTGAAAGAGCGCCCAATCCTTCTCCGCATCTTCACGCGGAGAAAAATCCACGCAGTGCTTGTTACGCAATTCCTCCTCGCTAAAGCCGAGGAACGAGCAGAAGGATGGATTGACGAAGAGCGGCAAACCTTTCAAGTTCTCAACTGCAATCCCAATGGGACTCGCGTTGAAAACATCATGGAAAAGCTGAGTGTCCTGCGTCGGGGTTCCTAATACTTCGCCCATAGCAAAGGTGTATAGCACTGTTTATGTCCAGTCGCAACGATATTGGATTCAAGATCGGAATTCAGGAACGTCCGCGAGATGTGCGCTGAACACGATTAAAGGATGTCAAAAGGCAGCGGAAGCGGTCAGGTGGTATACCGGGTGGCTACCATTTCGGAAATTTCGCGCCAATAAAATCATTCGC
>Ga0209168_10002645_pt1 | contig 12815 bp, 7 predicted proteins | sample Coa_R1_FD_187156 | JGI IMG/M metagenome (GOLD analysis project Ga0209168, IMG submission 187156) | Surface soil microbial communities from Centralia Pennsylvania, which are recovering from an underground coalmine fire - Coalmine... | ecosystem: Environmental > Terrestrial > Soil > Unclassified ... | reverse complement strand
TCGATGGATCGCCTTCTGATGAAATCGCCGTGCTGCCCAGGCCTGAAGGCCCGGCCGGCATTGCGGTGGATATTGATGGAACGATCTTCTTCAGCGACCCGCAGGCGAATCGCGTTTGGCGCATTGACGGTTGCGATTCGTCGCTGGCCCCGGCACCCTGCATGGGTAAGGACGGGAGTGCGCCAGGCCAGTTCCAAACGCCGCGCGGCCTGCTGCTGCTCAGGCGGCGTCGGGCTTTGCTGGTGGCCGATAGCGGCAACCACCGGATTCAGGTGTTCGATCCTGTATCAGCCCAGTTGATCGAGATCTGGGGGCAGCCTGCCCCGGCCGACAATCCTCAACCGAGCAGCTTGCCCGGCCGCTTTGATATGCCCTGGACGCTGACTGCCGATTCGTCAGGGAATGTGTACGTGGTGGACTATGGCAACAAGCGAGTCCAGAAGTTCAACCCCCTCGGTCAAGTGGTTACGTCATTCTGGAATAGGCTCGCCGCAGCGGGAATCCTGAGCCAGCCGAGTGATGTAGCCGTCGGTGAAGTGAATGGCGCGGTGCGGATTTACATTTTAGATGCAGCAACCCACATGGTGTTTGTGGTCGACGCAGGCGGCAATCCTTTACTCGATGACAACGGGCAACCGGTCTCGTTCGGCGGCGCGCAGCTTTCACAGCCGATGGGCCTCGCGGCGTTGGGTGAGGCAATCTATGCAGGTGACAACATCGCGCGTGCGGTATGCCAGTTTAATGCCCGCAGTTTTCAGTATGGGGGGCAGGCCGTCGGATACCAAGGACCCGTGGCGGCGCTCGCTGCCAGCCCCGAGGGTGTGCTGCTGGTGCATACCGGGACGTCCCTTGCGCCAGTGCGGCTGTTGCCGGGAAAAGCCTACACCAAGCAAGGCAGCTTCTGGACTGATGCGATCATCGCCCCCGGCGACAAGGTCATATGGCATCGGCTGGAAGTCATTGGGGCGCTGCCTGCGCCGGACGCTCATCTCAATCTCTTCTACCACATCTCGAATGACCCGAACGATGCACCCTTGCCGCCCACTCCTGGCCCCGGAACAAATCCATTCAGTGACCCGAGGTGGCGAAGGGGACCGTCGGATGTCTCGGATCTCTTCCTGGGCGGCGAACCGTCGCTCTACCTCTGGGTTGGGGTGTACTTTTCTGGAGACGGCTTGGCCTCGCCGGTCATTCAACAGATGCGAGTGGAGTTTGACCACACGGGGTATCTCAGCCACTTGCCGGCCATCTACCGGAAGGCCGGAGCTTGCAAAGACTTTTTGCTTCGCTTTCTGTCGCTGTTCGAAACCTTTTTCAGCCAGACTGAGGCGGCCATCCATGCGTTGCCTTCGTTGTTTGACCCGTGGTCACCCCCGCGGGAATACCTGCCGTGGCTGGCCGGATGGCTCGCGCTGACACTTGACGAAGAGTGGAACGAGGCTACTCAGCGGCGAGCTATTGCGGATGCTTTCGCAAGCTATGCCTTGCGTGGCACTCCGGCGGGACTACGGAAGGCGTTACAGGACCAGGCTGGAGTGGCAGCCGTGATTCAGGAGCCGATTCTGAACGCCGCATGGTGGGCCTTACCTGCGCCTGAACAAGCACCCTGTCAGGAAACGACCGATGCGGCGACGCAGGCGCCCGCGTGGCAGGCAGGAGAGAACTCCGTGTTGGGTTACACCACGATGCTTGCGCCCGCTCAGCCTCAGGGTGCGGTGGTGGGCACAACCGCTGTCCTCGATCAGTCTCACGTGATTACCGAGGAGGAATTCGGCGCTCCTCTCTTTTCGGATGTGGCTTTCCAGTTCAGCGTTCAGGTTTACCGCGCCCAGGCAAATTCTCCTCAGGTGCTTGAACGGGTGCGCGAGACGATCGAAAAGGAGAAACCAGCCCACACCACCTATCACCTTTGCGTGCTGGAGCCGCGCATGAGGATTGGCTTCCAGTCGCGGGTCGGTGTAGACACGGTCGTCGCCGGTCCGCCGCCCAGCCTGCGGCTGGGCGAGACCGGCAATTTGGGGGCTGACGCCGTTCTGGCCGGACAACCAGCAGGCGCAATCGGAGAGCGAAGCGAATTAGGAGTGACCACGATTTTAGGCTAGCCGCAGAAGCTCTGCGGCCCCCAAATGTGCACCAGGAGGACGATCCGTCATGGAAAGCAATAATGGCGCTACATGCGCATGCGATGTGAAGACTTTTGTTCGCAATCGGTACTTCTATGGCAAACTGCTTGACGTCTACCACTTCGAGCTTGAGCAGAACTACTTTAACGCCAAGAGATGGCTCCTGAACCGGCTCGTGACCGGCTACGGCGTCATCTGCGGCCTTGGCGTTTCGGCTGGCAGCGACGGCCAAAGCATTGTGGTCGAGGCGGGCGTGGCCATTGATAAATGGGGCCGCGAGATCGTCATCCCCACGGCTTCAAAGCCTCTTGCGTTGCCGCCTCTTCCTCCCGCGACGCCCGGAACGCCTTCGGCGGATCACCCTGCGAGCGATTGCAACTGCGATGAGCATTGGGTTCACTTGTGCGCCTGCTACCACGAATGCCTGAGCGACCCAGTGCCCGCCCTGGGCGGCGATTGCGACCAGAACGCAACATGCTCGCCGGGAGCGGTGCGTGAGCGCTACGAGTTGGAGTTCAAGGAAGGCAAGCTGCCGGCTGTCGATGTAAGCTGTTCCGTGCCGGATCTCATCTCCGGAACCGCCATCAACTACCCGGCACTCGCGCAGTATGTGAGCAGCCCATGTTCGGATTGCCCGGATGATCCGTGCATCGCGCTAGCCAACATCCACCTGCCGGACCCGGGCGGCGCGCTGGCTGCCGGAAGCATCGACATTGCCGTGCGGCCCATCGTCTACACCAACGATTTACTGCACGACCTGTTGATCTGCCTGACTAATAAACCGGCCACCCAGGACCACCTCCGAGGCGGCAAGAGTTGAACCTTTGCTGTAGCGCCGGTGTCATCACCGGCGAATTTTCGGCGCTGAAAGACTGCACTGAACGAAGTGAAGGGACAGCGCCACTACAAGAACCGCTGTGATTTACAGAACTCCGTAGAAGGAGAACACCATGAACAACAACAACTGCGGCACGATTTCGCCGTGCGATACGAGCATCGCCGAACGACCTCGCTATTTCCCGCGTCAACTGATTACTCCAGATGATTTGACGCTCGAACAGGAATATTTTCGAAACAAACTGCGCCGCCACAATCGCATCATGCACGGGTGGGGCGTGGTTTGCGGCGCCAAAGTGTGCCCTGTGCCGGTGGCGAACGGCGCCGCGAGTGATCCAACCGGCGCCAGCGCGGCAAGCTCCTTTCAGCCCTGGCTGGTGACCGTTTCACCCGGCTACATTCTCGGGCCTTATGGCGATGAAATCATCATCGACTGTTGCCGGACGGTGGATCTGCGCACCGCAGGCATAACCGGCGTCACCGGCGAGCCCTGCGTCCAGGCACCTGACCCCTGGTGCACGGATGTCTATGTACAGCGCGACCCCAATGCCCCGCTTTACATCGTCGTAAGGTACAAGGAATGCCGGGCGCGGCCCGTCCGCGTCCAGCCCATCGGTTGCGGCTGCGACGATACTCAGTGCGAATACTCGCGCCTGCGCGACGGTTACGAGATTGGTATTCTGAACCAGTGTCCTGACACGCATCAGAATCCCCCTCAAATGGACAACCTCGCCAAGGGCACAACACCCGATTGTCCTGCCTGCCCCACCAGCCCGTGGGTGGTGCTGGCCAAGGTGACCGTCGATCAAGACGGGACGATTGCCACCATCGACAATTGCGCTTGCCGCCGCATCGTGCTCTCGTTCGGCAGTTTCTGGTGGGCTTGCCAGGCAGCCCAATTGTCTGTCAAGGGAGTCACTCCCGTCACTTCTTCCGTTAATTTGCAGGCGGTTCCACAGGGTACGAAGAGTCTGGGCATGAACGTTACGTTGGATACTCAGCAGCCCCTGCCGGCACCGCCTCAGACGAAGGCTGACTTGGGCGCGGGCATTATCGTGAACAGCTTTGTTCCGGGCGCCCCGGGCCAACCCGCCTTGTTGAACGTGGATGTGCTTCCAACAGCAAGTCCGGGCCCGCGCACGCTGACCATAACCACGTCGGACGGCTTCGAAGCCAGCCTCGAAAAAGCGATCAACATTGTGGCGGCTACTGCTGGTAGCGGGCCAGCGCCTGCCCCCTCGCCGGCTCCGACTCCAGCCCCGGCTCCGCAAACGAGCGGCGGAACGCCCGCGGCCCCGCAATCAGCGGGAGGCGCGCCAGCTCCTCAACCAACGCCATCACCGGCGGCACCGAGCGCGGAAACGGCTGGGGGGGCGGCCCCGGGGCAGCCCGCGACCTCCGCCCCGGAAAGGCCGACGCGGAGGCGAGGCAAGAGCCCGTAGGGGTTACTGCAAGTCCTTCCTTGAGGAGTGTGGTAACCGGCTTCACGCCGCCATTTCTCGCGGAGGCGGGATAAACCCACCGCGATATCGTCGCCCGCGGCTGAGGCACTCTCAACGGGCGAGATGGCTTGCGCTTGGCGGACGCGGGGGTGCGCCCTTGGAAAAGTTCAGTCCTAAACTGTCAGTTGAGTCGCCAGCCCCCGGCTCCCACTTGCGGCCTCAGCGTTCCGAGCCGCTGTCTCCCCTCCATGAACCGAGTCCCAAAGTCTTCCCGACACGCAACCAGCCTGGCCGCCTTGCTCCCGACGATGCCGGTTGGCCAGGTCAGGTTGTCTCTTCAAACCCCGTCATCAGGCTGCAACGAGCCGTGGGCAACCGTGCCACTGGACGCTGGCTGGGCTCTCATTGGCCTCAGGCCAAGCGATATCATCGCTCGGCTGATGACCTTGTCGAGCGAAAAGCAGGACGCATTGCGGAGCCAATGATGCAACTTCAGCGCGCTTGCGCCTGTGGCGGTGAATGCGATGAGTGTCGCAAGAAGCAGCAATTGGGCTTGCAGGCAAAGCTCACTGTAGGCAAGCCGGGCGATATCTACGAGCAGGAAGCAGACCGCATTGCTGACCAGGTGATCTCACCGCCAGCGCAATCCATCCCGAGCGGCGCGACACCCCACATCCAGCGTGTGGCGGGTCCAGCCCCCGAGCAGTCGGATGCAGCGCCTGCCAGCGTAGACCGCGCCCTCGCGAGTCCCGGCATGCCGCTCGATCCAGCATTGCGGCAGGACATGGAACAGCACTTCGGCCGGGACTTTTCCGGTGTGCGAGTACATGCTGATACGGTCGCCGCGCAGTCAGCTCAGGATGTGAACGCCAAAGCCTATACGGTGGGACGCGATCTTGTTTTTGGGGCGGGCTGCTTTTCGCCCGGGACGCACGAAGGACGCAGCCTGTTGGCGCATGAGCTGACACATGTAGTGCAACAGGGTGCCAGCGGAAGCACGCTCCAGCGTTCGCCCGACAAAACCGGTGACTTGCCGCCTCTCCCACGAGCACCACACCCGATTGAGCTCATGATGCCTCCGGATGCCATGTGTCCAAGCGGACAATGCTTTACGGATGAGCAAATCTACGGGGACCTCGACAGGCAACAAGAGCAGGAAAAGCGAGCCGCGGAGGAAAAGGAGAGGAAGGAAGACGAGGAGAGGCACGACCGGCTGATGATCTTGAGAAAAATGCTCAGCGGTCATATTTGGTATGCAAAAAGCGTCATCCTCGATTTGCTCAAGTCAGGCGGAATGCGCGACCTTATGATTGTCAGATATTACGGATGCGAAATGCCTGGGCTTTTTACGCACGAGCAAACGTACCAAAAGTGTGTCATCCAGGCGCTTGATAAGTATGAGGCGGACTGGCAGAAAGCTCACCATGTGGCTGGTCAACACGTGGTCGCTCCAGATATTAAAGCTGAACAAGAACACGAAAAAACAGAAGAAACATGGGCCGCTGGTGCTGAGGGGACCGAATATGTCACCGAATCGGTGCTCGCAGGCGCCGGAGCGGCCGTGACCAGCCAATTTACTGACGATCCGAAGAGGATTGCGGCTGGCGCCGGAATTGGGGCCGCTCTTTCGGGCGTTTTCGGAAGTGTGGCGTCTGCCAAGGGCCAGAAGGGCTCTTACGTGCCGAAAGTCGTCCGGTCCCCACAAGCGCCAGCCTCTGTGGGCCCATGGCGATATGGCAAACCGGCTATTTCCAGGCCTTCCAGTGAAAGCACGGCGCCGATTGAAGCACGACCTGATGAATCAACTTCCGAACCGCTCACTTTAGCCGGGAAGTCGCCCCGCGCCCGCTCGGGCATCAACTGGAACCCATTCAAGGGCCGCTCGCTCGCCGATTTCCTGCCGCTTAGCCAGAGGGTCACCGCTCATGCGGTTTTCAAAGGCAGACCAAACCCGGTTGAATTTCTCGGCCTCGTGACGACAGCCAAAGGCGGCCGTGTCTGGGTATCCACCGATGCCGTAACTCACAGTCACATCGAGGATCTCGTCAATCAGTTACAAGGGTTAGGAAAACCGATCGAAATTGTCACTGGAACACACGGCAGCCGTGCGGGGTACCTCTCGAAAGAAATCAACTTCCTCGTCGAGGATTACGGGATCGCGCCGGCGGCGAAAAACATTACGATCCATAACGCCGCGACGATGAGCAACGCCGAGTTAAAGGCAGTGCTTGAGAGTGGCGGAGAAGTGATTCTTGCTTGGTGCGACAGCGAATTCTCGCGTCGCATCCTGGTGGCGCTCGGAATGAACTTCAGGAAAGCGCCCTTTTAGGCTCGTTCAGCGGGAATGCTCTCAATCCCGGTCGAGGGTGCTAGAGCGGTCTTGCTGAGCGTCCTCGGTGTGGCAGCTCAACCGATCATCCGTAAAGACCGTGCAAAAATCCGTTCCTAAACCGGCTGAATCATCCGTTCACGGCTCCGGGTCTGGCGCAACCAAAGCTTCGGACACGCCGCTCGAAGTCTTCGAACTGGCGCGTGTAAGGCCGGAGACATACGATACGCCGCGCCGGATGCCTCCGCCTGAGGGACACTCTCCGGGCCAACCTCTACCGGTTCATCCTGTCTTACAGTTACAAGGCCTGATTGGCAATCAGGCGGTCGGACGTCTTCTCGGGGCCTCGCGGATTCAAGCCAAGCTACGCATTAATCAACCCGGAGATATCTACGAGCGCGAGGCCGACCATGTCGCCGATGCGGTAGCCCGCGGGCAAACGGCCACCGCGACGCTGCGCGCCGGTCCATTCATCCAGCGCGACGACGCCCCTTCTCCCTCCAGCGAGCAACAGCAACTTGCAGAGCCACCAAAGGAATCTGGACGCCTGACTCTTGAGGATGCGGCACGAACCGCAGCCCAAAAGCCGCCGCCTTCAGCGTCGGATGAAATGAAGAAAGCTGCAGAAAAGACTGCCGAGGCGCTGCGCAAGACGAAGATCGGCAAGGAACTTGAAGAGAAGGCCACTGAACTCGGCAAGGATTTCGTTTCCACGCTCGAAGGTAAAATCATTACCGGAACGGCGGTGGCCGGGGTGTTGACGGGCCTCGTGGCCGCCGACGCACCGCTGCCAGTTCAGCCGCCTGAGATTCCGCTTGACTGGCTTGCAACGGGTCTTAAGGGCAAACTTTCCTGGGAAGGGCCCGTGCGGCATCCGACCAAAGTTTTCCTGACGCTGACGTTCACGCCCGGCGCAGAAGAGAAAAAGAAGCCCCGCCAAACTGAGGCGGAAAAGTATCGGGCGGAGACCGCGCGGATCGCGGCCGACATGGAGAGATTCAGGCGCCACATGACCTACACGGCCGGCTCGCCTGAAGATTTGGCACAGAAGGCGGAAGACGCGGCCTTCCAGCGTTGGGCCACTTCAAGGCTTGGACTTCTTCCCGCGCCCGCCGGGGATGCTCTACAATCCGCACCGCGACTTGGCAGCTTCGCCGAAGATGCCTGGAAAGAGACATGGAATCATTACTTCCGTGAGAAACGACATCCTCGTTTGCTGGGCGGTGAGCTTCAGTTTCAACAGCCTGCGCCGCTGCCACCCTTCACACCGTCGACAGGCGGCTCTTCACTTCCGCCTGTGCAACGCAAAGAATCCAGTCCGGCTGCGTCGTCGGCTCTGACTCCGTCGGTTGTGGACGTTGCGCTTCGTACTCCCGGCCAGCCGCTCGATGTGGGAACCCGTCGCTCTATGGAGACCCATTTCGGCCACGACTTCAGCCGCGTCAAGGTCCACACCGATGCGATCGCCGCAGAATCGGCAGATGCCATTCACGCTCACGCCTACACAGTCGGCAGAGACATTGTCTTTGCAGCCGGGCAGTACGCCCCCCGCACCAGTTCCGGCGCGCGGTTGCTGGCCCACGAACTGACTCACGTCGTCCAGCAGGAACAAATGCCTGCACCGCTCGTCCAGCGACAGAAGGCGGCCCCGGTGAGCACGCGCGATGAGATCATCGCCGCGTTTCGAGCCGAGGTCAAGACCAAGGATTGGAAAGCCGCCGCGCGCCATCTAAATGGCCTGGATGACAATGATATTGCGAGGCAGGTGAGCGCCGTGAACCACGATGCCCGCACGGAGCTCTATGCCGGAGCTCTTGAAGGCATGCCGGGCTTTTCCATGCGCGTGACAGAAGCCATCGCGCAGATCGATCAGGAAGCAGTGCGCGTCGGGCGGCTGATCTTCGACTATGACACGGCCGTGGGAATGGGCAATTGGCCGAGGGCCGCCGAGGTCCTGAACGCCTTTAATGACGTAGATATCCAAACCCGCCTCAACCAGCTCAGCACGGAACATCTGGAAGCTATCAAGGCCGCAGCCCAAGGGCGCTTCGACCGCATTGCCGGGCCGGCTGCAGCCATAGGCCGGTCACGAGCCCTTGCGGAGAGCCTCGACCAGATCCGGCACATCCGCGGAAGCACCAGCGTCCAGGATGCGGTGAAGAAAATCCAGGATGCGCTCCAGGGCGTGAACCTGCTTGATCGCCACAACCTTACCGCAGTCATCAACGTCATTTCCGCCACCTTTGGCGCAGACAGCGGTCCAATCCTAGAGGCGTTTCTGACTCAGGTCGAGGCTTCCATGGCTCCCCGCGAGCCGACCCAGGCCGATATTGCCCGCGAACAGCGCGTCGAAAGTCTGATGCAGATCGGCCCCCGCGGGCCGTACAAGCAGTACGCGCCCGGCGTTGTCCTTCCGGTGCTCACCCAGCCCGCGCGCCACCTGCTGCCGGCGGTTGAGGCTGCCGGACACGCCTTTGCGGGTGCTGCCGCCTTCGTCGAGGGCTTGCTGGCAGGGTTGGCGGGAGCGCTTGACGAAGAGCACCGCCAGCGTCTGGCCACACGCCTGAAGCAGAGCGCGGTGCTCACCACCATCTTTCCGGCGCTCTTCCTCGCGGGCACCGTGGTGGGCGTTGTGGAAGACGTGGTTGATGCGGTGAAGGGCATCTACCACCTCTTTACCAACTTCCGCCAGTTTGTGGACGCCATTGTCACCTTCACCCGCGCCATGTTAAGCCCCGATTCGGCGGAAATCGGCGGGGCGATGGGCAGGGAAATAGGCAAGGACTACGGCGCAAAAATCGCCAGGATGGCCGACGAAAACATCTTCCGCTTCACCTACGACTTGGGGCGAATGATCGGCCCGACGATTCTCTACATTGTACTGTCTTTCCTGGGCGTGCCGGAGTTGATCGCCGCCGAAATTGTGGAGCGCCTGCTGCCCATTCTGCGGCCTCTGCTCGAAAAATTCCCGCGCCTGCTCAAACTGATGGAAGGCTTGGCAGCCAAGCTGAAAGAGCGCAAGGCAGCGACGATCATCGGCAAAACGCTTGAAAAGCGCGCCGCTGAAAAAGCCGCAGCTTCGGCGCTCGAAACACTGCTCAAGCGCATCCCGGCGGAACTCGCAAGCGGCAATTTCAAATGGCTTTCATTTGAGGCAGCGCTGGCGGAAAACCTCGCCACCGAGGGTATGGGACTGGCGGACGTGATGGCGGCGCTTTCGAGCGGCGACACTGAAGTCCGCCGTCTTTTCAGGATTGCCTACAATGGGCTGAATAACAAAAAGATTTGGGAATCCGTGCTGGCCGATGTCGCACGCGAAGCAGAAGGCGGGGCCGCGGCAGGCGGATTCTCGCACCCATCTATTACCTCGAAGTACTCGCAGGCCATCTACAACATATCGAGACAGAGAGCGACAAGCCAAATCCGCGCGCTTCCACACGATATCTCTACTAAAGAGTTTTTCTCCGAAAAAGGGGCTTTTGGTAGGCGTTTTATTGACCCTGGTATGGCCGGCGAGCACGGCGTCATGGCCCATATGACGCAGGATCTGGTGGTGGATCAGGCGCTGCGGCAGGCTGGAGAAAGCGTGGATGCCGAAGCGCTCCGCCGCATGATCGGTGGCGTGAAAGGCACGTACAGAGGCGTTGAACTCCGCGAACTGTTATGGAACGCTTTGTACGATGCCAATGAAAGCCAGGGCCGCATGAATGCCCCGGAAAAAGTCTCTGAACTTCTGCGCGCCGTGTTCGGGAAAGTGGATTGACCCGCCGCTCCACATCTCTTACCGCCACACTTCAAAATTTCTCAGCCAATTCTGCTTTCGCGGCGCATATGGCCTTTGTCATGCGCGCCGTAACCCCGTGAGACACCCAGCAAACCCTGTCTCATCTGCGTTGCCCTCTGTACCGACCGTTACAATCACGGCTGTCTCGAAGAGATCCGAGGGAAGGTACCATAGCAGAGGCCAATTGCGGACCCGCGTGAGGGCTCCACCACAAGCATGACTGCAAGCCCCCAAATTACTGTACGCTCACGCCAATGATTCCGGAACGGCATCAGTCCATACCAGAAAACAAGCATCGTGTTGCCCATCTCGTAGCGGCCGACGGATTTCCGCACGTGATGGACGGCGACGAGCACGGCCTTCCAATCGAAACCCCAACGCAGCAAGGAATGGCGAACGCCCGACCATATCCCCCCAAGAGCGCATGAGTTACTGCCAGCGGATGCGCGACTGGCGGAACACTCAGGAAACGGTCATTTGGCTCCGCGCGCAGCTTGCGAGTTTCGACACCGCCCCGCAGGAGGACGACCATGACCTGCGTTAACTGCGGCGGCACAATCAAGAAGGTAGGCGAGACCGCACGCCCGTTGAAGCGAAATACTGCCTCAAATGCCGGGCCGAGCGGCGACGGCGAGCGAAGCTCAAATACAATTGGCTTCCTCAGCACGACGCTTACATGCGCGCCCACTATCATGGCGGCCTTCATCAGCGCGGGCGAGTCATCAGGGAATTGATGCGGCAAACGGGATTCCCGCGCTGGTATGTGAAGCGCCAAGCGCAGCGCCTCGGATTGACCATGCACCCCGACCGCAGCCCGTGGACGCCTCAAGAACTAGACACGCTCGACAAGCTACTCGGCAAGGTTTCGCCAGCCACGATTGCAAAGCGACTGAAGGTGCGGATTCCGGGGCATGGTGATGGCGATTCCAAGATCATCGTGATGGCCATTCCGGGATGATCGTAATAACGATTCCGGGGTCATCGTGATGACGATTCCGGGGATCGTAATAATCATTCCGGGGTGAAGTAATGACTCTGCGGCTCTGGACGGGGTAGCAGGCTGGTAGGGTTCACTCCGACCAAGGTAAGGGCGAGCGACGCTGGACAAGAATCGGGCAATCGAGGTTCCTCTGGAAAGAGGAGGAACCTACATTGCCGACGGAAAAACTGTCCATGCGGAAGATCAAGGAAGTGTTGCGGCTCCGGTTCGAATTGGGCCTGAGCCAGGATCAGATCGCTCGCAGTTGTTCGCTCTCGCAAGCCGGCAGGAATTGCCTCGCTCGTGCTATGGTTTGCCGGGAATCGCGGCTGAGATACACTTAAATCTTGATTCCTGCGTCTTACAACTGGGCTATGGTTTGCCGGGAATCGCGGCTGAGATACACTAGCGCGCAGGAAAAAAGACTATGCTCGATTGCTATGGTTTGCCGGGAATCGCGGCTGAGATACACTCGATTCGCCGAACACCGCTTTTGCCGATGTGCTATGGTTTGCCGGGAATCGCGGCTGAGATACACTAGAACCGGTCTCCAGCCGCGATACGATGAGGCTATGGTTTGCCGGGAATCGCGGCTGAGATACACTTCAGGGCGCGACGGCCATTACCGCCATGTAGCTATGGTTTGCCGGGAATCGCGGCTGAGATACACTAACGGGTTCGGTAGCTGGTACTCTGGTATCGCTATGGTTTGCCGGGAATCGCGGCTGAGATACACTGTCGACGCGATCATGTTGCATCAGAAGGTTGCTATGGTTTGCCGGGAATCGCGGCTGAGATACACTAGGATTTTAACGGCTAAACCTGGTTTCACAGCTATGGTTTGCCGGGAATCGCGGCTGAGATACACTTTGCGGAGTTGTTGCCACGTGAAGAAGTCGCTATGGTTTGCCGGGAATCGCGGCTGAGATACACTGACACGACACTTGGGTTCTCCGCGTGCTCGGCTATGGTTTGCCGGGAATCGCGGCTGAGATACACTCGGCGTTCTCTCGCGCAGCACGACAGCAGGGCTATGGTTTGCCGGGAATCGCGGCTGAGATACACTTATCGGATGCGCGCGCATCGAAAGCCTAAAGCTATGGTTTGCCGGGAATCGCGGCTGAGATACACTGACGATGCGGGGTACTGTGTTTTCGATGGCGCTATGGTTTGCCGGGAATCGCGGCTGAGATACACTTAGCGCCTGAAAGAGGAAGAAAAGGCCGAGGCTATGGTTTGCCGGGAATCGCGGCTGAGATACACTCGGTAACAGGACTCGTAGCATTGCCGTATTGCTATGGTTTGCCGGGAATCGCGGCTG
>Ga0209168_10002644_pt1 | contig 12831 bp, 11 predicted proteins | sample Coa_R1_FD_187156 | JGI IMG/M metagenome (GOLD analysis project Ga0209168, IMG submission 187156) | Surface soil microbial communities from Centralia Pennsylvania, which are recovering from an underground coalmine fire - Coalmine... | ecosystem: Environmental > Terrestrial > Soil > Unclassified ... | reverse complement strand
TTGCGGCCATTCACAGAGGAGCCGCCACCTTTCTTATGTGCCATCGCTGAATTCCTTCGGAGCTCTTAAAGCTCGATGCCGCTGACCTGGACGGCGGTGTAATTCTGCCGGTGGCCGCGAACGATTTTGTACTGCTTGATGCAGCGGTACTTGAATACGGTAATGCGCGGGTGGCGTCCCTGTTCGACAATCTTGCCGACGACCTTGGCCTTGGCGGCATTCGCGCCGGTCAGAAACTTCTTCTCGTCGGTGGCCATGCCTACCACGTCACCAAACGTCACGGAATCGCCCACTTTGCCGGGCAAGGTTTCAACCTTGACCGTATCCCCGGGAGCTACCCGGTACTGCTTTCCACCACTTCGAATCACGGCGTACATCGCCCCTCCAGACACAAATCGCAAACCCCCATTATAGGGACGTATCGATCGAACGTCAACGACGTTCCCTCCTCACAAACCTCAACCTTGTGTACACTATGGCAAACGATCCAATGCAGTCGGAGCCCGGGCAATGACCGAACCTGAAAAACAGGCTCAAGCCATCTATGAGACGCTGGTGGCCTCAAGCAAGACCCGCCCCATGCGCTTCCAGACCATGGAGCAATTACAGCGGGAGACCGCCGCGTGGAAAGCCACCAACCCGGGTTTTCTGGCGCTCGAGCGCGCAGAACCCGATGTCCTGCGCTCCTACCTTGCCCAATGCTTCGGCTGGCTGAAGGCCGAGGCTCACTTGGCCAAGGACTATACGGCCTGCAACACCGTGGCGGAGGGCATCCAGGTGGCGCTGGCGCGGGTGCCCAAGCCGCTGCCCGGTGAACTCGTCGAGCATCTTTTCGGCGAGTACTACGGCGCGGTGGGCGAAATGGCGCACATGTTTTTCCCGGTACGGCAGCTCATCCTGTGCCTGACGCGGGAGCAGGTGACCGACAAGATCCGCACCCACCTGCGCAAACTTCACCTTCACCTGGCCCCTAGCCCGACCGGAAAAATCGAGCCCGCCACACAAAAATTCCGCGACGAAATCGCCGAATTGATTCGCGTCGAGGGCGAGAAACAATTGGACTCGGGCCGCGGCCCGTGGTCGCAGATCGTGTTCGATGAAATCAAAGAGAAAGATGACATCACCCGCTCCGGCTGGGAAGGTTTTCTGGAGCATTGCCGCGCGCTGGAGCAGGCCGTGCCCGGAGCGAAATGGAAAAAGCGATCCCGGGAGCTGATCGCCATCCTCGGAGAGTCGGAAGTTTATTCGGCAATCCTGCGATGGCTGGCCCTCGGCCCGACGCCGGAGCAGCCTCCCGAGGCGCGTTCTCCGATTGAGGATTCGCCCTACCAGAAGGGGGCGGTCTGGTGCCTGGCGGAGCGCAACGATCGCGAGGCGGCGGTGGCCATCGCGGATTTCGGCCTAGCCTGCCTGCGCAAGATTCCGCTGCTCGGCGCGGTGTCGCAAAAGGTCGGCTTCACATGCGTGCAGGCTCTCGGCGCGATGCAGTGTGGCGAGGCGGTCGCGCAGTTAACGCGCCTGCGCGCCAAAGTGAAGTACACCGTCGCTCGACGCCTGATTGAAAAATCACTCCATCAAGCGGCGGAGCGCAGCGGATTGACGGTGCAGGCGCTGGAGGATATGTCCGTCGGCAACTACGGGCTCGACGCGCAGGGAGAAGCGAAAGTTGACATCGGCGACTCGCAGGCCGTCATTCGCCTCGGCGAAGACGGAACCGTCGGAGTCGCCTGGTTCGATGCGGATAGAAAATTGGTGAAGGCCGCTCCTTCGCACATCAAAAAAGCGTTCCCCAGGGAAGTGCGCGGGGTCGCAACGCAGTCCAAGGAACTGGAGCAGTCTTACACCGCTCAGCGGACGCGCCTCGAATCTTCCTTCCTGCTGCCCGGGGACATGCCCCTCGCGCACTGGCGGCAATATTTCGTGGAACATCCGCTGCTGGGCTTTTTGGGCCGCCGGTTGATCTGGGTTTTCCGCAGCGAGCGGGGAGAAGACCAGTCGGGAATCTGGTCCGCCGACGGCGTCATCGATTCCTTTGGAATTCCCGTCGACCTGGGCGGAGCGCGCAGCGTTCGCCTTTGGCATCCGCTGGCCTCCGATTCCGCGGAGATCCAGAGGTGGCGCGAGCGCATCTTCAAGCAAAAAATTCGCCAACCGTTCCGCCAGGCGTTCCGCGAGTTTTATGAGGTGACCGACGACGAGCGCCAGACCAAAGGTTACTCCAACCGATTCGCGAAAATTCTGATGCGCCAGCACCAGTTCGCCGGCCTGTGCCGCGCGCGCGGCTGGGAGTATCGATTGATGAGCGCGATATTCGACGGCGGCAATGTGCCCACCAAAAAACTGGATGCCTGGAACATGCGCGCGCAATTCAGCGTCGATATTCCCTCGGACCGCAACGGCTCACTCCTGGACTCGGCGCTCGGCGAGCAATCCGGCGCCGGAATCAACCTGTTCGTCGGATCGGACCAGGTGCGTTTCTATCGAGACTCCCGCCAGGTAGCCATCGACCAGGTTCCCGCGGTGGTCTATTCCGAAGTGATGCGCGACGTCGACTTGTTTACCGCGGTGGCCGGCATCGGCGGCGACGAAACCTGGACCGACCAGGGCGACCGCGGCATCGGAATTTTCAGCGATGATTTCAATATGCAGGCATTGCTGGGAATCATCGGCCTGCGGCGCGAAACACTGGCGCTGGTGCTGCCAAACACCGCGATCCATGACCGCTGCACCGTTCACAAGACCGCACTGAAAGTGCAAGGACAGCTGGGAATCTATCGCATCGAGTTTGCCTGGGGCAGCGCCGCGCTGGTGACCGAAACCGGATTACGCCGCCTGCGAATTCCGCGCAAGGTACTCGATGCGGTTTCCCTCGACTACGGCGCCATTTCCGTCGATCTGGACTACCGCACCGAAATGATTTTGCGCCAGGCCTACGTGCTGGCCGACGACTGGAAAATCGACGATCCGGACCTGATCCAGCAACTGATGCCGAAGTAGCGCCCACGAAGAAGGCTTCAGGTGGTGCACTTTCACGGTTCATCGCCAACTGCCGCGCATGTTTTGTCATTCTGAGCGCTCGCACCGAGGACTCGCGCCGCGAAGCGAAGAATCTCTCTTCGATTTCAACACAAGCAACAACGAGAAGTGGTAGTCGACTTAAGTAGGACAGGCTTCAGCCTGTCTGGTTTAGACGAGCGTCACGCGCGAATCTAAACCGCCCGGGATTCTTCGCGTCGCGGCGCGAGTCCTCGGTGCGAGCGCTCAGAATGACAACGGTTTGAGTTTTTTCTCATCCTGCGAAGTTTGTGCTACTGTGCAATTCTGCAAAGAAAAAGGATAATGCAATGATCCTCACCCTTCGACAACGATTTACGATATTTGCAATGCTCGTCGCGGCCATGGCGTTTTTTTTCGCCGCACAAGCCCAGGAGAAGAAATACCCCAAGCAATCCGATCTCCCCGATCCCTACCGCCTGGTGGACAACTGGCCCACGCTTCCCGCCAGCATGAACGGCGGGCACTGGGGCGAGTTGATCCGCGCGGACATCGATCCCAAAGGGCACATCTGGGTATTCCATCGCTGCTTCAACACCGAACCCGCGGGCTATGCCACCTGCGTCGGGCGCACCGAGCCACCGATTCTGGAATTCGATCCGTCCGGGAAACTTCTCTCCAGCTTTGGCAGCGGCATGTTCGCCTTTCCGCACGGATTCAAGATCGATCGCGAGGGAAATATCTGGGCCAGCGACGCCAACGCCGATGAGACGGTGCTCGGCAAATCGGCGAAAGACGCCAATGGCGTGGTGCGCGGACACCAGGTTTTCAAGATGAGCCAGACCGGCAAGGTTCTGCTGACACTGGGCAAGGAGGGAGTGAAGGGAAACGGGCCGGACACCTTTGACATGCCGACGGGAATTGCGATCGGCGATCATGGCGATATTTTTGTCACCGACGGCCACGGCAAGAACGATCGCGTGGTGAAATTTTCCAGCGACGGAAAATTCATCAAGGCCTGGGGGCATCACGGTTCCGGTCCGGGAGAATTTGACCAGCCGCATGACATTTCCATCGGCGGCTCGCAGAATCGCGTGTATGTTGCCGACCGCAGCAACAGCCGGGTGCAGATTTTCGATCAGGACGGAAATTTCATCGCCGCGTGGAAGCAGTTCGGCCGCCCGAGCGCCGTCTATGTTTCAAAGGATGACACGCTGTACGTGAGCGACTCGCAATCGAATTCGACCGTCGACCCCGGCTACTTGCGCGGCATTACCGTTGGCAGCGCCAAAGACGGTTCGCTGCGGGCGTTTATTCCCGATCCCGATCTGGCGCAGGCGGATGTGAATCGCATTTCCGGGGCGTCCGGCATTGTGGCCGATGACCATGGGACAATTTACGCGGCGGATGTGGGGCCGCACCGTTTGCGGAAGTACGTGCTTAAGTAGGACGGGCTTCAGTCCTGTCGCAATTCGTGCTTGCTTGGTGTCGTCTAAACCAGACAGGCTGAAGCCTGTCCTACTGTCTATCGTCGCGAATTGCAACTCCTCTTGCTGAAATTTCTTTCAGCAGTTGCACCACGGCGGGCGTCGTCTCGCCATCGCCGGACACTACCACGGCCCACTCCAGATTTTCCCGAAACGCCTTGGTCACGATGCTCCAGATTTGCAATGCGGGTGGCGTGATCTGATTGATCTGGATCAGCGACCAATGCCGGGCCAGTGCAACGGCTGTCGCGTAATCGGGCGGCGGTCCTTCCACGATGAAGTGATTGTTCCCGCAAACAAGGATGCCGATCATGCGACCTCAGGCCTCGAGCCGCGGATCAGGAACGGCGCGGCCCACGGCGAAATGGTAGATGACCTGGCGTGGAAGCTCGCTCGGATCCTTTCGGGGTTGCGTGCCGTCATGCTTCTCAGGGAACTGGCCCGCGGGGGAAGCGCGCTCTTCGCGGGATTCGGAAATCACCGGTGAATTTTCGCGCGCATCGCGTGTCTGGGCCGCTGCGCGAGACGCCGGCGAGCCGAGCATCACCAGCGCCGCTTTTTCCGCTTCGCGCGCCGACGCGGCAACGGATTCAAGCCCCTCGTCGAGGAATCCGAGGTAGCGGTGAACGTCGTCATCATAGAACGCGCCGATGCCGGTGGCGTTCCAGCCGAGCGCTTCCGCGCCGAGATACAGACGCTGGCCGATTGCCCCGGCTTCAAAGTAAACATACCGGTAGCCGCGATTGCCGTACACCAGTGCCGCGGTGTTCAGATCGGCGATCATGGATATGGTAAAGCACGAATTTCCCGCCAGCGCTTGTTCCAGGCTGAGAAATGCCGCCACGCGCTGCACGTTGCCGGAGTGCAGGAGTTCCAGCCGCGCGTTTATGCGGTCCCAGCGATACACGCCCGGCTCGCAATCGTTTACGCGATGTACGTACAGATAAAGCGTCACAAGTTCGGCGCCTCTCCTGGCGACGCCCGAATCGCCGTTCAAATTTTGCCGCCAGTCCGCGGGCCAGTCGCGAGTGGCAAAATCGAGGAGTTGCTCCAGATCTTTGCGCTCCATGGAGCTCGCGTGAACGTCAAAATCAAGCGCTGAGCGCCGGCGTCGCGCCACCGCACCGAGCGGCGCGTCGCGCGGCGCGTTCGGCAACGTCGGGCTTCCGACTGAAAGTTGCGAGTCCGCAACGGAAATGTGCGGCAGCGGCCCCGGGAGCGCAGGGAGAATCGTCGATGCGTGCATGCTCAAAAGCAAATCGTAGCGAACTTCCTCCGCCGATAGTTCGTTCGGAGTTCCAATGAACGGTCCCACGGTCGCCACGGAAAGATCGTCTTTCGCGTCTGCAAAGCTCCCCGGAAAAGCGAGAAACAGCATCGGCGCTTCATCGACGCGGCCAAGCCCCATGGCGTGAGCCATTCGGGCGTCACCGAAATGGCCGACCGCGTATCCCCGCAATCCTAATGCACTCGCAGCCAGCAGCAAGCTCATCGACGCATGTCCCAAATCGTGGCAGCAATACCGGTAGGCGCGGTCCCCGTACTTCCACGCCTCCCGCCAAAAAATAGAAGTCAGTCCAACAATCAGACGCGGCCGTGCCGCCCATGGAATCTCGAGCGCGCCGGTAAGTTGCCCGATCCAGCCGCCAGCGCTGCGAAGTTCGAGCGCGTGCCGGTCCGCCCGATAGTGATACAGGCCGTCGCCAATGCCCGCGACTCCACAAAGTGCCAGATAAGTTTCCGTCGGATGAAGATTGCCGGAGGAGGGATTCACCCGCAGGCTGTAGCGAGCGCCTGATCCAGCTACCGTTTTCCAGGAACTCACCGCCATGGAGTTCCACAAAAAACTGCTGAGCCAATTCAGATCGAGTTGAACTGGCTCGCGACGTTCGGATGCATGTTCGGCGCATGTAACGCTATCCTCGGCTAGTTTCGCCATCGCGGCGAAGGTTCCCGTTTCCAGCGAGTCCGGTGCAGGCGGAAGAGGAATGATGGATGCGCCGTCATACACGCGAAATGGATTGGGCTGATTGTGCCAATCAAGATATCGCGCGTTTGTGCGAACGGAATAATAAGTGTGCTTGGTGGCCTGATGATATGCGAACAGGCGTTGTGTATCGCGGTTAAGGCTTCCACATTCGGGATGGTCCCAGATGCGAGAGAGAAAACGCGTCATGCGTTCGTCTTTCTGGTCAAAATGCCAGCCGCAGTTTCGCGCGCGTTTGAAAATTTTTAGATGGGCGGCGTTGCGCTTACATTTGTGTGAGCTTGCCCACGTCTAGAATGCCCGGATGCTCGCCTGAAGGCGAGCGCTACTAGTTTATTCCTCGGGAGAAATTACGACGACCAGATCCGCATCGCCCTCGAACGTACTGGCCGCTGCCGCCGGGGGCGCATTCCTCAACTGTTCCAGCTGCGCCTGCACCTTGGCCCAATCTTTCGGCTTGCGCTTTACCGCATAGGGCGCGTCCGGATGCCCGAAGAATTCCAGCAGTTCTGCGCGAAGTTCCGGCGACGCTCCGCTGAAATTCTGCTTGGCCAGTTCGTTGAGCAATTTGGCCTGAGCCTCGTCGTTCAGTCCGTATTTCCCCGGCCCGGTCACACCCCCGGTATCAAAATTGTCATCCAGCAATTTCGGCTGGCCCGAGGAGACTTCGCCCAGCAGTTGTCGGTAACGGTCGACGGACGCGTTGAAGCTGGCCTCAAACAGTTTTTCGGTCGCCGGCGTGGGCGTGCGAAGTTGCAGCACCTTAAGCGGGCCGAACTTGGGCAGGATGCGCACCAGAAATGCGAGGAACCTTTCCCAGAATGTTGGGGGCTGATAATCCTTGCCCCAGTTTTTCTGGTAACTGGCTTTGGACAAATTGTAGAGAAACTTCTTGCGCGTGATGCCCGGCTCGTCCTTTTTGATTTCGTCTTTCTTCAGGCTCCAGGCAATGCGCGTAGCCTTGGGCAGCAGCCGGCTGACGTCGCGCCGGTAGGAACCGAGCACCTTATCCTCGTTGCTGAGCACCTCTTTGAGGTTCAGGCCGTAAGTTTCCTGAAACGCCTGCTCCAGCAACGGCACGGCCACCGCAAACCCGATAAAGTCGTGATAGTTGTCCGGAGCGTAGCGGCCCTGCGCGACTTCCAGCACATCGAAGCCGAATTCCGTTTTGACGTGCGCCAGTTTGTCCTGCTCGTATGTCACCGAGTCGCCGTATTTCACTTGCAGCTTGGGATATAAGAGCGGCACCGCGCGATTGGTGCCCAGCGGGTGGCCCTCGTTGTCCGCGGCATAGTGGGCCAGCGCACCGAGAGCGAAAGCGTATCCATTTACGTCGGTGGAATCGCGGATCAGCGCCAGGACGAAGTCGCCGCTGCGCACATAGTGCGTCAAGTCGCTGAAGAAGAAGCTGCCGTGCGGATAGTAGCCCATGTCCTGAATGATGGCTCCGCCGTACGCATAGCCGTGCGCTTCCTTGAGCTGTTCCGGCGTGGATGAGGGAAAACGTTTTAAGAGCAGCGGGCGGATATTAGCGTCCCAGGCGACATCGATGATCGCTTCGTGCGCCAGGACGGCGTAGGCGAGAGCCTCGCCGGGCCAGCTGAGACAGATGGCCAGCGCCAGAAGGGCGGCGAGCACTTTCCAGTGAACTCCGTGACGGTGACCCATGTTCGCCGCTCGCATCCTCCCTGCGATCTTAGCTTAGTTCCCTCCTTCTGAGTACGCGATCGCCCGGGGAAAAGCCTTAGAAATGCCGGGAAATTACAGTGAGAGTCATCAGGAGATCGCGGTATACGCTACCGGAGGCCACAGGAGGAGTGGACGATCGCATTGACCGCGAACTGCATTTGCGCGAACCGGGATCGTGTGAAATAACGCGGTTTGTCTCCGTCCAGATTCTCAGCCCCATTCCGCCTCGCTGGTGAGATACTGGCGTGAGCGGTTTTCCGGAGTTTGCTTCAGGATCTTGAGCACGCATGTGGAAAGCTAATTATTCTCATCGACTTCGCATTCTAATCTGTGCCTCCGCGCTCGCTCTGGCAGCTTCTCTTTTTCCGATCCAGTCTCGCCCGGCACGCGGATCGCGCCCGCCGGCCGGCTCTGCCGCGAGTTCCGGCTCCACCGGCGTGACTGGCGCCCCACCCCCGGCGATGATCATAGGTTTCCTCGGCGGATTCGTCCGGCACGACAATCTGGTCCACAGCGAAGCGCAGCTCGCCGAGCGGCTGCGCCAGGAATATCCCTCCGGCGTGGATGTGGAAACGTATGAAAGCTACCACGGCGAAAACGCCAGAAAAAGAATTCTCAGCGTGCTGGACACGAATCACGACGGAAATTTGACGCCGGGCGAAAAACAGCAAGCCCGCATCATTCTGTACGGACATAGCTGGGGCGCCTCGGAAGCCATCACCGTCGCCCGCGAATTGGGGAGAGACGGAATTCCCGTGCTGCTCACCGTCCAGGTAGACAGCGTCGCTAAAATCTACCAGAACGATGCGGTCATCCCGCCAAACGTGGAGGAGGCCGCCAACTTCTACCAACCCGACGGTTGGGTGCACGGCCAGGCCGCCATCCGCGCCGCCGATCCCGCGCGCACAAAAATCATTGGAAATTTCCGCTTTAACTACAGGACCACCGCCTACGCCTGTGGCGAGTATCCGTGGTGGGACCGTTTCTTCGTGAAAGCTCACACCCAAATCGAGTGCGATCCCAACGTGTGGCGCCAGGCGGAAGATCTGATCCGGTCGAACCTCTCCCCCGCACCCAACAACTCGAAACCGTAACCAGCCCGGGCGCTCCAAAGAACCAGCGAATCTGACTACAGCCCCTTAGCCACGCGGGTGACGAAGCGCTGGCACATTTCTTCAATCTATTGTCAATTTTTGTGCCATAAAGGTGCTACTATCCTTATGTACGTCAGCGTACCCTTCCTGGCGCCTCGCTGGGCGCATTTCGTTGCACCGAAAGAAAGAGCCGAGCCGACATCCGCCGTCAGCCATTGTGTGTGCCCGTCCGGCATCTCGTCAGAAAAGAAGAAGCCGATGAAAATATTGCTCTATAGTCCCGACAACGGCGTCACGCGGAACTTCATGCCCCATTTGTGGATGTTCCTGCTGCAGTCGCTCACTCCGCCCGGTCACGAGGTCGTGCTGATCGACGGAAACGCCCAGCCCATGGACGAAGCCGGCATCGCGCAATACGTGCGTGAAAACAACATTGGGCTGGTGGGTATAGGCGCGATGACCCGGATGGTCGCGAAGGCCTACCGCATGGCCGACGCAGTGCGCGCGGCGGGTGTGCCGGTGGTCATGGGCGGCCCGCATGTTACGGAAATGCCCGACGAAGCCTTGGGACGCGTATCCGGCAAACGCCACGCGGATGCAGTCGCTCTGGGCGAAGCCGACGAGACCTGGCCGCGAATCGTGGCCGACGCCGCCTGCGGGCAGCTCAAAGATACCTACGCTCCCGTCGATGCATTCGGCCAGGAACGCAAGCCCAGTTTGCAGTCGTACCCGGAAATTCCCTGGGACTCGTTGGACCTCGAGCAATTCAACGTTGTTCCCAAAATGTTTAACGGGATGCTCCGGCGGTTCCGCGATGGCTGGGGAACCTTCCGCATTATTCCGGTGGAGTCCGGGCGGGGATGCCCGTACGGATGCGAATTTTGCACGGTCACCGGCTTTTTTGGCGATTCCATCCGATTCCGCACCAACAAGAGCGTCGTGGATGAATTGCTGTTGCTGAAAGCCCGCGCGCAAAAAGAGAGAGGGCAGATCGCCGTCTTCTTCATCGACGATAATTTCGCCATCAATCCCAAGCGAACGAAATCCTTGCTGCGCGACATCATCGCGGCCAACGCGCAGGTTCATTGGATCGCCCAAATCAGCGCCAACCTCCTGCGGGACGAGGAACTCGTGGACCTGATCGCCGCCGCCGGCGGCAAATGGATTTTCATCGGCATGGAGTCCATCGATCCGGCCAATCTCGCCGACGTCAACAAAGGATTCAACAAGCCCGGAGAATACGCGGCGGTGTTGCAGCGGCTGGCGGATCGCAATGTTTTCGCGATCACTTCGTTCATGTTCGGCATGGACAATGACACCGTGGGCGTCGCCGAACGCACCCTGGAGCAGGTTCGCACCTGGCCCGCGGGCCTGCCGATTTTCGGGCTGATCACTCCCCTGCCGGCCACCCCGCTCTATGCGCGCCTGCAAGCCGCGGGCCGGCTGACGCGGCCGAAACACTGGGAGGAATTCATACCGTTTGCGATGGCGCATACGCCCCTGAAAATGACCGTCGCGGAAGCGCACGCCGAAGTGAAATACGGATGGGCCCAGAGTTACAGCCCCGAAGCAATCGCGCATGCGGTAAGTTCTTTCAATCACAAACCGCTGGCGTACCGAATCAATATTCTGGTCTCGCGACTGTGTTTCCGCGGGATCTATTTTCCGCAAATGGGAGCCCTGGCCTGGCTGAAAGTAATCGGAGAAAATGCTCAGACCATCGGCGACATCGTGAAAGAAGGTTTTCGTGACTGGATGAGCGGAATGTGCAAGCAGCCGCGATCGGAAAGCTCGCTGAATCCCCACGCCGCTCGTTGACCTCACCTTGGCCGCGACCCCATCGAATCCGTTCAGGGAATCGCTCGCCGTATGAAGAGGCCGTCTATCTAGCGAATCGGTGCGCCTCAAGAGCACCGGCAAAAAAGCAGGCGCTCATTCCAACAAGAAATCCATTACAATCACTTAGTCGCACCATGTGGGCGTGTAGCTCAGCTGGGAGAGCACCTGCTTTGCAAGCAGGGGGTCGCAGGTTCGAACCCTGTCACGTCCACCAAACTTCTTCTCGATCGCTGCGGATTCGATCGCCGGTCTCTTTACGCTGCCGTGACAACGATCGCGGTGCAGGGTTTCTGGCTGTTCCTTCTGTAGGAGTGGGGGGCGGAGGAATCGAAATAGATCGAGTCTCCGGAATCAAGCACATGCTCCTCCGTTCCAATGCGTATTTCGAGTTTGCCGCGTAATACGGACAAGAACTCGACGCCGGAATGATGATGCGGGCGAGCCTTTCCAGGCGGCAGCGGCTGAAATTCGGCGTAGTATGCGCTCAATTTTCGTTCCACCGCGGCGAAATCGAGCGATTCGAAGTAGAAAGAGATATCGCGCCCGTCGGGACGCTCTGGAAAGCGCTTGCGCTCGCCCCGCCGCACGATCGCGAGGACTCGCCGCTTTCGGTCATCGGAGAAGAAGTACTCCAATCCAACACTGAAAACCAGGGCGATGCGCAGGAGCGTCGGGAGGGTGGGATACAGCTTGCCGCGCTCGACCTTCGAGAGCATGGCCGCGGAAAGTCCTGTGTGGCGCCCCAGCTCGACCAGTCCAATCTTCTTTTTCAGCCGCAACGCGTGCAGCTTTTCACCGATGGCGTAGCGGCCCAAACCTTTTGTCAGCGTCTCTGACAGCACTTGGCTCCTCCCGATTTAACTGCCAGGCAAAACCCGCGCGCAGATTTGACTGGGAATTAATCGACTTTTATTTTCGCCTGTATTTTCCTTGTTGTCAAAATGTTTTTCATTATAGTTAAAGGCAGGTTGCACGATTAATACGAAAAACCTGGAGGAAAGGGTCATGAAGAAACTAGACGTTGTAGCGGCCATCCTGGTGGTGGTCGGAGCTCTGAACTGGGGCTTGGTGGCGGTCGCCCGCTTCGACTTGGTGGCGGCGATCTTCGGGATGAAGCTCGGTGAAGTGTCTGCTCTCAGCGCCATTGTTTACGGACTGGTGGGTTTGGCCGGTATCTACCAAGCGGTGAGCTTCAAGGCCATTCAGCGCCGGTGGCACGGGCAGCCTTCGTTGCAGCACTCACGATAAGTTTTGCCAAAGTAATGACGACACCCCAAAAGGGGGCGGTCAATTCTGAACCGCCCCCTGATCTCTCAAGGGAGATCGTCAAGAGGTTTCGGGAAGTAAAGTACGGAAAGCGAAGTTACTGCGAATACGCTGGCGCGTGAAGTGAGCAGAGTGAAGACGTAAGTTCTTAGAGTCCGAACAAAGACCGATGCGACTAACTCTCTGCATTGTCGTATGTCTCGGAGCCGGCTGGCTTGGTTCCTTGCTGACGCGGCCTGCGCTGATGACCTGGTATGAAGGGTTGTCTAAACCCAGCTGGACGCCGCCGAACTGGTTGTTCGCTCCAGTTTGGAGCATCTTGTACGTGGCGATGGCGGTCGCCGCTTGGCTGGTTTGGCGGCGAAACGGCTTGATGGCATTTCCCATGCAGCTCTTCCTGCTGCAATTGTTTCTGAACCTCGCGTGGTCGGCAGTCTTCTTCGGGTTCCGCGCGCCCGGATGGGCTTTTCTTGAA
>Ga0209168_10002641_pt1 | contig 12836 bp, 11 predicted proteins | sample Coa_R1_FD_187156 | JGI IMG/M metagenome (GOLD analysis project Ga0209168, IMG submission 187156) | Surface soil microbial communities from Centralia Pennsylvania, which are recovering from an underground coalmine fire - Coalmine... | ecosystem: Environmental > Terrestrial > Soil > Unclassified ... | reverse complement strand
GCGTGTAGACGCGGGTGCAGACGCCACGCTTCTGCGGGCAGCCTTGCAATGCCGGACTAGCCGTTTTGTACCGCGGCCGTTTTCGGCCCTGGGCCACTAATTGATTGAAAGTAGGCACTCTTTGCCACTCCTTACTTGCGCACCGAACTCGCACATCACAACCTGGCTAAAGGCGGACAGGTTGCAGCCTTTGCTTACCGGTCAACCGATCCGGACTGGCTGACTCTGGCTTGGCTAACTTATGCCAGCCATGCTTCCCGCCGCACAAGAAAGCGCGGAGAGAGATTCTGGGTTCCAATCTAGATTTGCGCTGCCGACGGTGGCACCCGGCCCAAACCCCGGGGGTACTCCGTTTCGCCAGCTCTGTCCTGCATATCCTTTCGCAGACTCTCTGGCGCCCGTTTAGGCACCGCAGAAGCCCGAGGGCAAAAGGCAGCGCAGGAGCATTTCAGCGAGGAAGTTTTTCGGATTACTTTACGATTACCCGAAAACAAATTTCTCTAAAGCTCAACTGCAAGCTCTACAAAGCTCCGGCGAACTCGCAGTGTACAACAAGCTTGGATTGACTCGCGGAACCAAACTACTATAGCAACTCGCGTGAAACATCGTCAACTTCTGTTTTTGCATCCGAGAGAAAATGACAGATATGCGGGTAAATGCATGCCGGAGGTGAGTAACGACTTGCTGAATCGGCCCGTCACCTTCTACACTACACGTTTTCCGTTCCAATTCATTCTTACGAGAACGATCCGCTAGGGGGCTGGCCATCAGAGGGTGCATGGGAAGATTGTGTCGTGTCGAGAGGCACTTCATTTGCTGCGTCGCCGTACTTCTAGCTTTGTTTCTGCCCGGGTGCGGAGGACATAAACCTGCAGGGGCGAATCCTTTCCCGGCGAAGATCACCCTGAATCCCTCGCTCAGCGCTTCCATGCAACTGGGAAGCACGCTGATTTTCACTGCCACTGCGGTGAACGGGACAAACGCGAATATCAATCCCACCTTCACCTTTTCACTGACCCCTACGAGTCCAGGGGGGATTCTGGAAATTTCACCCAGCGGGAACGCCTGCGCGGGGAGCTGGAACGCTCCTTATTACAGCGTATGCACACCGGCGGGAGTGGGCGTGGTTCAGGTGACAGCCTCCGCTTTGGGAGCAACTAGCCCACCGACAACCATATTCGTGCATCCTCCGGTCGATAACATTCAGATCAGCGTCGTGCCCCCAGTGAATCCACCACCCGCCGCGTGCCCGACCCAAGTAGCGCTACCGCTGGCTTGCGACCTCAAGTTCAACAGTGCGGGAAATTATTGTTTGTCGCAAAATCAGACGTTGACGTTGCAAGCGACGTCCTACAGTCAGGGCGTGGATATATCGCCACTGGTTGGGCCGATTACCTGGAATCAAGCCAATCTGAATGTGGTCACAATTACTCCAATTGTGACTTCATCGACAAACGTTCCGACGAATCAGGCCACGGTAGTTTCGGATACGCCGGGCGCCACTCAGGTCGTTGCGTCAGTCGCTGGAGTATCGAGCCAGCCGTATATTGCCGAGACTTGCCCGGTGCAGTGCATCGCGCTCGAGATCAGCCAGAACGGGGCACAAAATCCTAGTCAGACGAGTTTTGTCACCAATAAGGGAACCTCGCAAACGATCACGGCTACGGCGGTGGATGTGCAGGGGTGCATTGTTCCGAAGCCAGCGCTCTCATGGACTTCCTCGTCCCCTGCAGCATTGGCTACCGGAACGGCGCTGAGTACAGGAACTTCAGGCACGGGATCCGGTTCTGGATCTGGTTCCGGTTCGGGATCTGGGTCTGGTTCGGGTTCCGGCTCGGGCTCAGGTTCTGGTTCCGGTTCGTCTGGTTCGGGTTCTTCTGGCGCAGGCTGCGGTTCAGCCGCAACATGCGTGATCGCGACGCCCCAGGCCGGAGGGGCAGCGATTACGGCCTCGTGCACCCCGCCGACCTGCAACGTCGGCTTCCCGCTGGATGCTCCGGGATTGCCGACACTCTATTTGCCGCAACCCGTTTATCCGGTGACCGCAATTTCCGGGTTGGCCACGGGAGTCTCGACTTCGACCAGCGTTCTGGCGACAAGTCAGGATTGCTATAGCAGCTTCGACTGCGGTGTGGCGCTCTATGATATTTCCACTTCCAAGAATCTGGAAGGCAGCCCGACCACTATGCCAACGCCTCCAAATTCGCTTCTGTTCGATCCTGCCGGAGACAAGGCTTACGCGGGCAGCCAGTACGGGGCGTTTCTGATCACGACGTCGAACCTGGGGTCATCCTCTACCAGCCCGTTTACACTCCTGGCTGCGCCGGAAACACCCTTGGGCGTGATCACGGGCAAGGTCATTGGGGTATCTCCCAATGGCAATCTGGCGGTATTTTCAGACACCGTTTCCACGCCGAACCAGGTTTACGTGGTGAACGCCAGCACTTCAACGAGCTCTACTACAACGGCTCTGAATATTAACGGAGCAATCACGGCCGCTTTTTCGCCGGATAATTCGAAAGCCTTCGTTCTCGGGAATGGCGGGAACACCTTATATGTTTATTCGCCGGTGCAGGCGCTGCAAACGTTTCCGCTGACGACTGCGGCGGATGCCATTGCCTTTTCATCATCCGGCGCATTTGGCCTACTCGCGGGCGGAGGCCCGGCATCTAACCTGGCGCTATTCAGCACCTGCAACAATGGGGAACTGAATTTGCCCATCACGACTGCGCTGCCCGCGACACCGCTTTTCTTGAAGATGGTGCCTGCGGGAAATGTTTTCACCGGCACGTCACTGATTCCGGCACTGGTTACGACCGTTGCGGGCACCAATCCACCCGTACCTCTCTCCCTCGATTTCTTTTACGGCGTGGATTCCACCGGCATCGACGTTATCGCCACGGCGACCACGACTTCGGTCAGCCCCGTGCCGACTGATTCGCTATGCTCGCTGCAAGCGACAACCCTGGCGCAATATATCCCCACCGGATCGACGACGCCGACGCCGTTTCAGCCCTTGCGTATTAACCTCCAACGCGGAACCTTCCATCCAGTCAACGTTTTCGTCTCTCCCGATGCGACCCAGGTCTATATCGTCACCAGCGATCAGGGAGTTCTCGTTTACAGCTTCAACACCCAATCGGTGAGCGCCATACCGCTGCTTAACAATGCGGCTCCAGTCGCAGCCGATATGTCGGCCGACGGCACCTTCCTGTACGTGGCGGGAACCGACGGACTGCTGCACCAAATCAACACGCAGCTGGCTTCGGATCAACCCTCCCCGATCTTCTTCTCGCAGCTGCCAAACTCGACGAACAACTTCTGCTATGACAATTTCAGCTGTTCGCTGGATGTGGTGGCGGTGAAGCCTTGATTCGGGAAGTTCTGCTGAAGTAGTGGATCAGGGCAACCTGCTCAAGCTGGCTTTTGCAGTTCCTTGGCTACGCTATCGAGCACTCCATTTACAAACTGAACGGATTCGAGGCTGGAGAATTTGCGGGCGATTTCGAGCGATTCGTTAATCACGACCGCGCGCGGCGTCTCCGGGTAGGCGAGGAATTCGGCCACGCCAGCTCGCAGCAGATTGCGATCGACGGCGGCCATGCGATCCATGCGCCAGTGTTCGGCGTGGCGCTCGATCAGTTGGTCGATCTCGGCGTTGCGATCTGTGGCTACGCGGAATAAGTCGTCGGCGAAACCGCGGACTTCGTCGCTGGCAGTGGCGTGTTCGGCCCAGAACGTTTTGCGAACGTGATCGACCGTCTGCTTGCCCATGTCGGCCTGGAAAAGCATCTGTAAGACGAGTTCGCGGGATTTGCGGCGGGTGCCCATGGGAAGCAGTTGTCAGTGGTCGGCTGCCAGTGGTCAGTTTACTGTAGGGAGAGATTATTTGCGCTTCATCTTCACGGAAGTGCGATTCCTATTCTTACTTTTGTCATTCCGAGCGGAGCGAGGAATCTGCTCCTTGTTTGTTCCCGCTTCGGCGCCGGAAGCCGGACGCCGCACAGCGGACGCCAAATTCGCCATCTCGATTGCCGCGAGCGCGGCTTCGAAACCTTTGTTGCCCATTTTTAGTCCCGCGCGGTCGATAGCTTGTTCGAGCGTGTCGCAGGTGAGCACTCCGAAAGCGTGCGGGACACCAGTTTCCTGCGCGGACTGGCCAATGCCGCGCGTGACCTCGTTTACGATCACGTCGTAATGGGCGGTGTCGCCACGGAGAAGACAGCCAATGCAGATGATGGCGTCGTATTTTTTCGTCTCGGCGAGTTTGCGGGCGGCGAGAGGAATTTCGAAAGCGCCGGGGACGCGGACGAGATCGATCTTTTCCTTCTTTGCGCCCGAGCGCAGAAGGCCGTCAATTGCGCTCAGCAACAGTCTTTCAGTAATAAAGGAATTGAATCGGGAGACGGCGATTGCGAAGCGCATGCCGGTCGCGTTGAGTGCGCCTTCCATTGCCGGTAGTTCAGGCTTGGGAATTCGTTCGCTAGGAACGTCCTGTCTGGATTTCTTCTCCGTGGCTCGGTATCTCCGTGGTGATTGGCTTAACGTGTGGCGATGTCGGCAAACTGCATAGGTCCTTCGCTTCGCTCAGGATGACAACAACTTCGATTATTTTCCTTTGAACTGTGCTGGCCGCTTTTCCAGAAATGCGGTCGTGCCCTCTTTCTTATCTTCCGTTGCGCAGGCCACGCCGAAGAGTACAGCTTCGAGATACAGGCCCTCGCTCAAAGTCATCTCCATGCCTTTGTTCACGGCTTCCATCGCATACTGAACGGCGAGCGGAGCGTTGGCGATGATTTTTGTGGCGATCGCTTCGGCGCGTGGAATTAGATCTCCGGACGCCGTTACTTCATTTACCAGACCGATGCGGAGGGCTTCCTGGGCAGTGATCATTTCTCCGGCTAGGACCATTTGCATGGCGATGCCTTTGCCTACCAGACGCGGGAGGCGCTGCGTGCCGCCGTAGCCGGGAATAATTCCCAGCTTCACTTCGGGCTGGCCGAGTTTGGCGTTTTCGCTGGCGAGGCGCATGGTGCAGGCCATGGCGATTTCGCAGCCGCCGCCGAGCGCGAATCCGTTGATGCAGGCGATGACTGGCTTGCCAAGATTTTCGATGAGATTGAGAACGCTCTGTCCGCGATGGGTATATTCCTTGCCGGAGACGGCGTCGTGCTTGGCGAGTTCGGCGATGTCGGCGCCGGCGATGAAGGCTTTCTCGCCGGAGCCGGTAAAGATGACAACGCGCGTGGCGGCGTCGTTCTTAATGTCGTGAAATGCCTGGCGGAGTTCCTCCATGGTGGCCATGTTGAGGGCGTTGAGAACTTTTGGCCGGTTGACGGTTACGTAGGCGATGGAGTTTTTCTTTTCGAAGAGGATGTTTTCGAAGGTCATAAACTTGGATTCGATAATGTTGCCAAATCGTTATAAGTACCCAGTGCTATAATTGTATAGCAGAGGCCGCTCTATGCTTGCTATCCGCCTTCCCGAAAAAATCGAGAAACGTCTGGATCGCCTTGCCCAGCGCACCGGCCGCACTAAGACCTACTACGCGCGCGAAGCCATCTTAAAGCACCTCGAAGATCTCGAGGACATTTACATCGCGGAAAAGCGGCTGGCCGATATCCGCGCGAGGCGAACTCGCACAATTCCGCTTGAGGAAGTGATGCGCAGATACGGCCTCAATCGGAAGGCCTCGTCACGCAAGCCTAAAGCGACCGGTCGATCTTCGTAGCCTGCTTCAAGCTCTGTAGTAAACCGAACCGGATCACTTCCCTTTCGCCACGGCCGCGATTTCATTCTTATCCAAATCGCAACTGATGCAGCGCTCGGTCCAGATGCGGTGCCCGAAGACTTTTCCGCAGCGGGGGCATTTCCATTCGGTGAGCCACCATGCGCCGGCGAGATAGACGCCGATCCATCCCAGCAGGATGGCAAAATCCGCCGCCTCTCCCATCTTCATTTTGCCGATCGCAAAGCCGAGAAAGATAAAGCTGAGGAATAAGACGACCACCAGATTCCTTCTGGCCAGGTAGCTGTGCCAGGCGCGGCGGTAGCGGTCTTGTTCTTCAGGCCCGCCTTCGCCGGGCGGTTGGTCGGTTTTGCGTCGCTTAAACATGCGGTTTGAACATTGCGTTTACAGTTTATTCGGCTTTGGATTATTCACGTCGGAATAATCGTAGAAGCCTTTACCTGTTTTGCGACCGTACCAGCCAGCCATTACCAGGCGCTTGAGCAGCGGAGGCGAGGCGAAACGGCGTTCCTTGAATTCGTCGTACATGACGTGGGTGATGTAGTAGGTCGTATCGAGGCCGACGAAATCTAACAGCGTGAACGGGCCCATGGGATAGCCGCAGCCGAGCTTCATGGCGTTATCGATGTCTTCGATCGAACCCACACCTTCTTCGTAGGCGCGGATGGCATCGAGCAGATACGGCACCAGGAGCCGGTTTACGACGAACCCGGTTTTGTCCGATGTGCGCACCGGGACCTTGCCCAGCTTCTTGGCAAACTCGTACGCGGCTTCGTAGACTTCATCGGACGTAGCAATGGTGCGTACGACTTCGACCAATTTCATCAACGGTACGGGATTGAAAAAGTGCAGGCCGATGAAGCGCTCGGGGCGCTTGACCGAGGTCAAGAGTTCGGTAACCGAGATCGAGGAGGTGTTGGTGGCGAAGATGGCATCTTTTTTCACGATGCCGTCGATCGAGGCATACATCTTCTTTTTTTCTTCCACGTTCTCGATGATGGCTTCGATGACGATGTCGCAGTGGGCGAGATCGGACTTGTTCGTCGTGCCCTTAAGCCGGGCGCGGATCGCATCTTTCTGCTGGGCCGTGATGCCGCCTTTTTCCGGAGGGCGCTCGGCGAATTTTGCGAGCGATTTTTCAATTCCGGCGAAACCTTTGTCGATGAATTTCTGATCGGTTTCGAGAACGGTTACGTCGAAACCGGCGGTCGCCGCGACTTGCGCGATGCCGGAGCCCATGAGGCCGCAACCGAGAACACCTACTTTTTGAATTGCCATTACCATTTATAAATTCCTTTGCTGCGAACTAAGTCGGATTTTCCACGAGTCAAAATCATTTTCACCACGGAGTCACAGAGACACGGAGAAAACCTTTTTCTTTCTCTGTGCCTCTATGACTCCGTGGTGAAAAAAGCTAATTCATACTCTCCACCACCATGGCAATCCCTTGACCGCCGCCAATGCACGCAGTCGCCAATCCGTACTTCTTCTTGCGCCGACGCAACTCATACAACAGGGTGATCACCAGCCGTGTTCCCGTCGCACCCAGCGGATGCCCCAGTGCGATGGCGCCGCCATTCACATTCACCTTCTCGCGATCCAGCCCCAGTTCTTTTTCGACGGCCAGATACTGCGCGGCGAAAGCTTCATTCACTTCGATCAGGTCAATATAGTCGAGAGACAATCCTGCTTTCTGCAACGCAATCTTCGAGGCCGGCACAGGACCGCGACCCATGAGCTTCGGCTCGACTCCGGCGATGCCCCAGCTCACGATGCGGCCTAAAGGCTCAATGTTGAGCTTGCGGGCTTCTTCAATCGACATCAGGACGACGGCGGCTGCGCCATCGACGATGCCGCTGGCGTTGCCCGCCGTCACCGTGCCGTTTTTGCCGAAGGCGGCTTTCAGTTTTGCCAAGCCTTCCATCGTAGTTTGCGGGCGGCGGTGGTCATCTTCGGTTAACGATTCTCCCGTCGCTTCGCCTTTTGAGTTGCGCAACGGAACGGGAACGAGCTCTTCCTGGATTCTTCCCGCTTTGTAGGCTTCGTCTGCGCATCTCTGCGAGCGCAGCGCGAATTCATCCTGCGCCAGGCGGGTGATGCCTTGCTGCTCGCCATAAAGCTCGGCCGTGTTTGCCATGTACAGGCCGCAATAGCTATCGAGCAGGGCTACCATGAGCGAATCTTCGAGTTTGCCGCCAGGAGATAGCGTGAAGCCGTCGCGTCCTCGGATGACAAACGGTGCTTGCGACATCGCTTCCATGCCCCCGGCGAGGACGATCTTCGCTTCATCGAGTTGAATCATTTGCGCCGCGTTCACGATCGACTGCATCCCGCTGCCGCAGAGGCGGTTTACAGTCAGGCCCGGGGTTTCAATTGGCAGCCCGGCGCGGAGGGAGACGTGACGCGCGCCATAGAGGGCATCGCCGGAGGTTTGCTGGGCGTTGCCGAAAACTACGTGGTCGAACTGTTTGGAGTCGATTCCGGAGCGCTCGATGGCGCCTTTGGCTGCGACTGCGCCTAATTCCTGGGCTGTGAAATCTTTTAGCTTGCCGCAATAGCGGCCAAAGGGCGTGCGCGCCCCGCTGACGATTGCAATGTCTCCCGGCTTCAGCATGATTTTCCTGACAGATCGCGTGCTCGGAGCGGATGTGGAGCGACGTTCAAACTGGTTAGTGTAGCAGCGAGCGAGAGGATTGACTACAGAGTCAGCGCCGTGAGGCCCGACTTGCTAGTCCCGACTTTCGACTTACGGGGTAGATCTTTGAAGTTGGGCGAAAAGGGTAGCTGGTTATCCGGCAATCGGTATTTGCTACGCTACCGCGCCGGTGGCGAGAGCTGGTGCCAGCGCAACCACTTTCGCCGGACCCTGGGCTAACGATGTAGCGAGCGCATGCTCGGCGCGGTTGATGACTTCGGTGACGATGTCGACGGGATCGTAGCTTTCGCGAACCACGGCTTCGGCGAGCCCAGCGGAAAATTCAAGAGACGGACCTTGCGCAGATTCGTTTTTGGCAGGGAGGCGAATCTCTGCGACCACTTTCCGAAGTTTTTCAATCGCCATCATCGCTTCTTTTTCCGCGGTGTCGCCGAGGATCAGGGCAACGGTAGCGGTGTCGTAGCGGAAGGCGAGATCGTTGGTGCGAATCTGAGCAGCGAACTGCTGCCCGATTTTTTCCATGACCGCTTCGATGGCGGCTTCGCCATACTCCTTGAGCAGAGCCGCTCCGCGACCGAAGCGCAGGAGAAGAACAGACAGCGGCGCAGAATTCTGCACGGCGCGCTTGCTTTCGGCAAGAAGCAGGTCGAGATACGAACTCCGCTTCAACAGGCCGGACTTCTCTTCCGTGACGGAAAGATTTTTTACCAGGCGGCGCAGCCCGGCGTTGTTCAGGGCGATCACCATCTGATCGGCGAGAGTTTTCAGAACCACTACGTCGGTTTGCGGCCACGCGCGCGCCTTGTTGTGCAGGAGCAACAGTACTCCGACGGGATCGTTTCCGTTGGTCAAGGGGAAAGCGATCAGGGAAGTGACTGCGAGTTCAACGATGGCACTCTGGGCGGGTTGGAGTTCAGGCGCTCTTTGCGCGTCGGCGATGATGAGCGGTTCATTTGGCGAATAGGAAAAGGCCAGATCCTGAAGAGCGCAGACCAAATCCTTGATCGCCGAGGGACTGCCGCCTTTCACGTTTTTGCCGCAGAATTCCTGCGCCGCCGTGGGCGCGGAGCCGGGGGTGCGCATGGCGGCGAGGCAGCGCGAGACTTCCCAATGGGCGCCGATTTCGTTGACAGCGGTCGATAGCACGGCCTGCGCCGTGGTTTGGTGATAAAGCTTGCGGGTAATTTCGGCCACGCGCGTAACGTTGCGCATCTCGGATGCGGGATCGATGACGGGTTGCGCGGGAGTGGCGACCGGAGCGGGGATCGGAGGCGCGGACGCCTGGCGGGGGGCAGATCCCGGATAGCTTGGAGTCATCCCTGCGGAAAGATAAAGGCGCTGCAAGTCTTCATTACGCTCCTCTTCGCGCGGGAAAAGCTCCTGAATTCTCTGCAGGCGCTCGACCGCTTTGTTGCGCATGCCGTATTGCACAAGAATTTCCGCCTGCAACATCAAGTCTTGCAGGGTGGAAGCTCCGAGCGTGGCCTCGTGTTCGATGGCGGCCGTGGCGGCGGAAGTTTTGCTCACAGGAGTAAAACGCGAGGAGATGGCATCGAATTTTTTTTGATCGATTTTTCCCTTCAATGTGTCGAGGCGCTTGGTATGGCCTGCCTCGTAGGGATCTACTTCTGCCGCGCGATCCAGGCATTCCGCTGCTTTGGCGAAGTCGCCGCTGTTGCAATACACATCGAAAAGCTTCAACAGAGTCTGGCAGTATTCCCCTTCGCGGTTGGAGGCATTAAAGAGTTCGCTAAGAAACTCGAGCATTTCCGACGAGGCTCGGCGGGTAGCGTTAATCTCCTGCATGACGGCGACGAACTGGCGCCTCTCGCCGCGTTTGGCCTGGAACTGGCCTAATTTTCGTGCGAGTTTTACCGCGGGCTCATCGTGCCCAGCATCAACCAATTGTCCGATGAGAGCCGTAACTTGCGCCATGCGGTTGGGATTCTGTTCGAAGAGTTGCCAGACCAGCGGTTCGGCGTCGGCGTAACGACCTGCGGCCAGTAACGCTTCGGCGTAAATATCGCGCAGGACAGGAGAAGAATTGCCGGCATTGATTTGAGGCTCGAGAATGAAGATGGCTGCCCCGATTTGGCCCTGGCTCAAAAGACTCTTGCCGTAGGCCAGCGAAATTTCTTCGTCTGAAGAATCCTCCTGGTAGGCGCGCTCGTACCATTGCGCAGGGTCACCGCCTTCGGCGGCGGTCAACTGCGCTACACGCTTAAAGGCTGCGGCCGCGCTCTTGCCTTCGCCAAGTTCAGACGAGAGTTCCGCGATGCGCCTGACATTGGCCTGAATCGGCTCAAGCTCTACCAATCGAGACAGGACTTGCAAGGCATCTTTTTTGTTTTCGAGCTTGGCCAAATCGCTCAATGCGGATTCGTAGGTGCCGACAGCCAGCTTTTTGTTTGAGCCTTCGAGCAACTGGCCGAAGCGAAATTTTTGGTCCCAGGTGGGATTGCCATGACGCGCGAGTTTCTTATAGGTAAGACTGGCGCGGGTAGCGTCGCCCGCGGTTACCTGCCGCTCGAACAGTTCACCGAGGAGCCGGGCCGCATCTTTTGCGCGAGCCTGAGCCAGACAGAGGTCGGCGGCAAGTTCGCGAACTTTATCGTTTTCAGGGTCGTCGCGCAGGACCTGGAGATACTCGTCGAGCGCTTCCGGGGCCTTGCCTTTTTGCAGGAGCTTCTCGGCGCGTTCCATCCGCCGCATTATCTCCGCCCGGTCCGCACGTGTTGTCGTCTCAGCCATGGATTGGGTCTGGGCAGACTACTCTGTTTCGATTCTAGGGGCCACCCTCCAAGGCCAGCAATCTGCAACGCCAAACTCGCGATTACGAAAGTCATCTGGGTTCGCCAAGTTGGGAGCAAAAATGCCGAAACTTTGAGCGGCTGATGCTTTTTGTTATTGTGCGTCATGCTTGTAACACCCCCTCAGACGGAAATGGTTCACGAGGATCCTCACGAACACGGCCTGCACCATCAACTTACGGCGGGCCAGATGGCGATGGTCGCGGTGGGAGGGTCGATTGGCACGGGATTGCTTTTGGGATCCGCTGCTGCGTTGGAGATTGCCGGCCCGAGCGTGATTCTCAGCTATATTCTCGCCGCATTTATTGCCTACACCGTGGCCATGGCGCTTGGGGAATTAGCGAGCGTGCATCCCGCGGCAGGATCATTCGGCCTTTATGGCGAGCTATACCTCAATGCATATTGGGGATTTCTTTGCCGCGCCGGATACTGGGCCTCGATCGCGTTTTCGATTGGAGCGGAGCTGGTGGCTTCGGCCACATACATGGGGTTGTGGTTTCCGGCCGTGCGCGGAGAAATTTGGGTGATTGCGTTTTCGGTTGTTCTGTTGCTCGTTAATCTGGGCAGCGTGCATTCGTTTGGCCGTTTTGAATTCTGGTTCGCAATGATCAAGTTCGGAGCGATTGTGGCCTTTATCGCAGCTGGCGCAGCGTTACTTTTTGGCGGGCGCATTGCGCCGCAATACACCACGAATGGCGGATTCTTGCCACGCGGCCCGGTTGCTCCTCTGATGGCGGTTTTCCTGGCGATCTACGCCTTTGGCGGCGTGGAGATGCTGGCGGTCACGACGGGCGAATCTCGTTCGGCAGAGGATGTGCCGCGGGCAGCCCGCCTCACGTTCTTCCTTCTGGCTGCGATTTATCTCGGAGCAATTATTGTGCTGGTTGGCGTGATGCCGTGGAACCATGCGGGCGTGAATGAGAGTCCGTTCGTCAGCGTGCTGCGCATGGCGAAGATACCTGCGGCGGCTCTTCTGATGAATTTTGTGGTGCTCACGGCTGCGCTTTCAGGAGCGAACGCGAAACTGTATGTGGCCTCGCGGCTGCTATTTTCGATGGGGCGGAGCGGATGGGCTCCGGCAGCGCTGGGAAGATTGAATGCCGCGGGATCGCCGCGACTGGCGCTGCTGGTTTCCTCCTATGGCGTGGTAACGGCGCTGATTTTTGAGCACTGGAATCCGCGGCAGGCCTTCCTTTACATCATGGGTGCGGCATTTTCAGGGCTGATCTTGTCATGGATTGTTTCGCTGGCTGCACATGTGAGCTTTCGCTGGCGGCTGACTCGGGAGCAGGTCGCTGCCCTTCCGATGCGCTCGCCCCTTGGCGTAGCAGGATCGATTGTTGGATTTGTTCTGGTAACGACAGCGGTGCTGCATACGATGTTTTCGGCACGAGTCAATGAGATCGGCGGGCTGGGTTTCTTTGCAGTGCTCACGGTTGTATATTTCCGGCAAAAGCGGCGACGTCAATCGATCTAAATCGATTACCAACGTAAGGGTGCCCTCCTGTTTTCCAGGTTCGAACAAACCTCTGCTCCGCTAGCCTTTTACTGGCTGTTGCTGCGACTCCACTTCCCAACTCGGACCATGATTTCGGCACTACTTTTATCTCATTCCGATCCG
>Ga0209168_10002639_pt1 | contig 12851 bp, 11 predicted proteins | sample Coa_R1_FD_187156 | JGI IMG/M metagenome (GOLD analysis project Ga0209168, IMG submission 187156) | Surface soil microbial communities from Centralia Pennsylvania, which are recovering from an underground coalmine fire - Coalmine... | ecosystem: Environmental > Terrestrial > Soil > Unclassified ... | reverse complement strand
CCGGTGATGGAAATGGTCGGCGAGCGCGCCGACTCTGCGACCATCGCCCAGCTCCGCAAGCAGCTTCACCTCGACGAACCGCGCCCCGAGCAGTTCGTCGCCTATGCGTCGGGTGTGCTGCGCGGCGACCTCGGCACGTCGTTCATCACGGGCCGTCCGATCGCCCGCGACATCGCGGAACGCTTCCCCAAGACGCTCGAGCTCGCGTGCGCGGCGATGCTGCTCGCCGTCGTGTTAGGCATCTCGGTCGGCATCGTCACTGCCGCCCATCCCGGCGGCTGGCTCGACCGGTTCACGCTCGCCTTCACGTACCTCGGGATCTCGTTCCCCGTCTATTGGGTGGGCCTGATCCTGATTCTGGTATTCGCCATGATCCTGCGCTGGCTGCCCCCTTCCGGCACTGGCGGACTGGCGTTCCTCATCCTGCCGGCCTTTGCGTTAGGCACGCGCTCCATTGCCTTCCTCGCCCGCATGACGCGCTCGGCCATGCTCGAGGTGCTGGGGAGCGACTACATCCGCACCGCGCGCGCGAAGGGGCTGCCGCGCGCCGCCGTCCTCGCCCGACACGCTCTGCGCAACGCGCTCATTCCTGTCGTCACGGTGATCGGCCTCGACTTCGGTTCGTACCTCACCGGCAGCATCCTGACCGAAACCGTCTTCAGCTGGCCCGGACTCGGCCGCTACGTGGTGAACGCCATCGGCAAACGCGACCTCCCCGCAATCCAGGGAAGCATCCTGTTCCTGAGCGTCGTGTTCGTGGTCGTGAACATCCTAGCCGACGCCGCCTATGCAACGGTAGACCCCAGGGTCGAATATTCCTGAAGTGGCGGCGCTTCACTACGTAAGAGTGCTCGGCTTCCCGTTGGTGAACTACAGACTCACACACGATCCGAGCTTCAATCGTCCTTCTGCCCAAAAATACCCATGTTCGATGAGTGCCCCGGCGCCACTTTCTTCTCCGGATAGATCCAGTGCACCGCCTGGTTCACCGCGATCGCCGCTTCGCTGAATCCCGTCGCGATCAGCTTGAGCTTCCCCGGATACGTCGTGATGTCGCCCGCCGCCCAGATGCCCGTTCGGCCCGTCTCCATCGTGCTGTTCACCACGATCTCGTCCTTCTCCACCTGCAAGCCCCACTGCGCAAGCGGACCGATGTCGCTCACGAAGCCGAGCATCGGCAGGATCACGTCCACGTCGAGATCGAAATGCGTTTTCGCTTTCACGTCTTTCAGCGTCACCGCACGCACCCCCTCGCCGTTTCCATGCACCTCGGCCAGCTCATGAAACGTGAGCACTCTGGCGCGACCCTCCGCTGCCGCCGTGGTCACGGCGTGCACCGTCGCCCCATGCGCGCGGAATCGATCGCTGCGATGGACTAACGTCAGCTCGGCCGCACGCTCCAGCAGTTGCTGCGCCCAATCGAACGCCGAATCGCCCCCGCCCACGATCAGCACGCGCTGCCCACGAAAGGCTTCCGGGTCCGACACCCGATCGTAAATCCCCCGCCCGTACCACTGCTCCGCCGAGGGCTGCGGCAACCGGCGCGGCGAGAACGCGCCAATGCCCGCTGCAACCACGATCGCCCGCGACGGGAACCGGTCCGTTTCGGTGACCAGCGTGAAGCAGCCGCCGTCCTCTTCCAGTGAGACCACCCGCTGATTCAGGTGGATCGATGGCGAAAACCGGCTGGCCTGCTGCACCAGGTCGCGGACCAGGTCCTTCGCCAGGATCTGCGGAATGCCCGCGACGTCGAAAATGTATTTCTCCGGATACAGCGCCAGCAGCTGACCGCCCAACTCCGGCAGTGCGTCGACAATGCGCGCCGTGACACTGCGCATGCCCGAATAGAAGGACGCGAAGAGCCCGGTCGGCCCTCCGCCGATGATCGTGATGTCTCGGATGTCGTGCGGCATGGAGTCGGATGACTGATGATCACGGCGCGCGCCTCGCCGCCGTGGCCTGCGAGTCTGTAATAATGCACTCTGACGAGCACATACTGGAATACGCCGGCTCCTTTCGCCTCGTGCGCAAGATTGCGCAAGGCGGCATGGCCACCGTCTACGAAGCCGAGCATTTGGGCCCCGCCGGCTTCGCCAAGCGTATCGCGCTCAAGGTCATCCATCCGCACTACGCCAAAGAGCAAACCTGGCTCCAGCTCTTCATCGACGAAGCCAAACTCTCGGCGAACCTCGTGCACGGCAACATCGTCCAGATCTACCAGCTGGGCGAAGTCGAGGGGCAGTACTACATCGCGATGGAGTACATCAAGGGCCCGACATTGCGGAACATGATCGAGCGGCACCGCGAGCTCGATCGATTGATCCCCGTGCACGTCGCCGCGTATGTCACCAGCCGCGTGTGTCGCGCGCTCGACTTCGCGCACACGTTCGCCGGACCCGACGGCCGCCCGCTCGACATCGTGCATCGCGACGTCTCGCCTAACAACATCATGTCCACGTGGGACGGCCACATCAAATTGGCCGACTTCGGCATCGCCAAAGCGAAGACGTCCTCCGATCCGATGGACTCGTCGCCGATGCTGATGATGGGCAAGAAACACTACATGAGCCCCGAACAAATCCTCGGCCTCGACGTCGACGGTCGGAGCGATGTGTTCGCCATTGGCGTCGTGCTCTACGAGCTGCTCACGCTCGAACCGTTGTTCTACGAGGACGCCACCGAGTTGTTGATCGACGAAGTCACGTGGCGCCCGCTGCCCAATATCCGAGAGAAAGTCCCCGCCGTTCCCAAGGCCATCGAAGAGGCCCTCATGGCGGCGCTCGATCGCGACCCGGCGCACCGGCCCACCGCGGCCACGTTCGGCAAGACGCTCGACCGGTGGTGCGAAGCCCAGTCCGTCGTTGCCACACCCGATCGGTTACAAGACCATCTCGCCGCGCTCTTCCCGACGACCTATCAACCGTCTACCACTGGCGGCGAAATCACGCGCTTCTCCAACTTCAAGCACGGACTGCGACGCAACGGCGAACACCAGCGCGGCTGGTTCGGTCGACTGCTCCACGGCTTGCGCGTCTGACCCGCGCGCTCACGAGCGCGCGCCGCGAGCGTTAGATTCTGCGGGATGCGGATCTACACGCGCACCGGAGACAAAGGCGAAACGGGACTGTTCGGCGGCGGGCGCGTCCCGAAAGACGACCCACGCGTCGAAGCGTACGGTGAAGTCGACGAGCTGAACGCGATCATCGGATTGGCGCGCAGCATCGAGATGATGCCGCGCATCGATGAAGTCCTGGCGCCCATCCAACGCGACCTGTTCAGTCTCGGCGCGCTGCTCGCAACGCCGCATCCGGAAAAAGTTCGCGAGCAGCTCGAGAAGGCACGCATCGACGATGCGCGCATTGCGAGTCTCGAGCGCGCCATCGACGACGGCGAAGCCGAGCTGGCGCCCCTCACGGCGTTCATCCTTCCGGGCGGCACGCCCAAGTCCGCCGCGCTGCACGTGGCACGCACGGTGTGTCGCCGCGCCGAGCGTCGCGCGATCGCGCTCCGTCGCGACGTCGAGCTGCCGCCGATCGTCGTCATCTATCTCAATCGCCTCTCGGATCTGCTCTTCGTGCTCGCCCGCGTCGCCAACCGGCGCGCCGGCGCGGCGGAGGTGACGTGGTAGCACGGCGCGAGCGCGCCCCCACTGCGCTGCGCCTCCTCGACTGCGACATCCTCGTCGAGCCCGATCTGTTAGGCGCGGTCGGCGCCGTGGCCGCGCGCGTCGCGCCCGCGCATCGCTACGTGATCGTCACCGACGACGTCGTCGCGACACTTTACGGCGCACGCGTCGTCGATTCGTTCGCCGGCGCCCAACCGCTGGTGCTCCGCATCCCGCACGGCGAATCGCACAAAACGCGCCTCACCTGGGCAAGCCTAACGGACGAGATGCTCGACGCCGGCTGCGGACGCGACACGACGATCCTCGCGCTCGGCGGCGGTGTCGTGGGCGACCTCGCCGGATTCGTCGCCGCGACGTTCATGCGCGGCATTCCGTTCGTGCAGGTGCCGACGACGCTGCTCGCAATGATCGACGCGTCCATCGGCGGCAAGACCGGCGTCGATGCGCCGGCGGGCAAGAATCTCGTCGGCGCGTTTCACCAACCATCGGCGGTCGTCGCTGATCCGCAGACGCTCGCCACCCTGCCCATCGAGCACCGGCGTGCCGGCGCGGCCGAAGCCATCAAGCACGGCGTGATCACCGATGCCGCGTACTTCGACCGCATCGCCGGGGCGCTGCCCGCGCTGCTCGAGGACCCCGCGGGCGACGCCATGCACGAGCTCATCATCGGCAGCATCACGATCAAAGCCGGCATCGTGTTAGGCGACGAACGCGAGCACGGCATGCGCAAGATCCTCAACTTCGGCCACACGCTCGGCCACGCCATTGAAACCGCGAGCGATTATCGTCTGCTCCACGGGGAAGCCATCGCCATCGGTATGGTGCTCGAAGCATCGCTGGCCGAGATGATCGGCGTCGCCACCGCAGGGACCGCCGAACGCGTCCGGGATGTCGTCGCGCGAGCCGGCCTCCCGGTTGCGCCCCCGCCGACTCTCTCGCCGGAACGTCTGCTCGCACTCTCTCGTACGGACAAGAAAGCGCGAGCCGGCTCGGCCGAATACGCCTTGCCGCTCACGATCGGCACCATGGCCGGTGCCGATACGCAGTGGAGCGTGCGTGTCCGCGACGGACGACGTCCTCGCGGTGCTGCGCGCCGCCTCGCGCTGATCATTCTCGAGGAATCCAGCGTGGGACCGCGTGTATTCGTCGCCGCCATCGTCGTCAGCGTCGTGGGGCTCGCCTTCGCGGCGTATTTGCTCGACGTGCCCCCGCTCTGGATCGCCATTGCGGTCGCACTCGTAGTCATCCGCGCCGCAATTTCGATCTGGCGCCGCACGCGCCGAGAGCGAATGCAAAGGCCTTGAACGGCTCTTTTGCGGCTCGATCGCGCGGTGTTCGCTGTTCCATCGGGCCGCGGTTTTCGCGCGTCCAAGAACGCATGGGACTCGCAAATCGTTGTGCCCCAATGCAATTAGCTTGGCGCGGCACAACGACCTATAACGGTATGAATCGTGGCTGTTGACCTAACCGGGGGCTCGCGTTATCGTGCGCTCCCCTGGCGGTATCGCGCACGCAAGGCTTCCCGGTTCGTCCACCTTTTTCAGACAGGAAAGGGGCGAGTATGGAGCATGTGGCCGAGAGCAGGTCCAAAGGGTTTTTTCGCTCTTCTCCCTCCACAGCATTCGATCAGTACCTGCAAGACATCCAGAAGCTTCCCCTCATAACCGAACCCGAAGAAGAACGACGTCTCGCACGTCGCGCACAAAAGGGCGATGAGCGCGCCGCGGAACGGCTCGTGACCGCCAACCTTCGATTCGTCATTTCGTACGTCAAGAAATATCAGGGGCACGGTCTGGATCTGAGCGAGTTGGTGGCGATTGGGAACGAAGGGCTGCTCAAAGCCGTCAAGAAGTTCGATCCGGACCAGGGCGTGAAGTTCATCTCGTACGCCGTCTGGTGGGTCAGGCAAGCCGTCCTCAAAGCCCTCGCCGAACAGACCCGCTCCGTCCGCATTCCCCTCAATCAAAACTCGCAGCTCATCAAGCTCGCTCGCGCCGAAACGGTGCTCGCGCAAGTGCTCAAGCGCGACCCCACAGACGACGAGATCAGCCGCCTGATCGAGGAGACGCCCGAGACGGTCCGCGCCGCCCGGCAGATGTCGGCCACCGAAGTGTCGCTCGACGCGCCCATCGACCGCAGCGACCGCGAAGCGGCAACGTTAGGCGAGCGCTTCGTCGGCGTCGACGGCATCGAAATCGAGGACACCACCGACTTCAAGCTTATGCGCGAGTTCATCGACCGCGCGTTTCGGAAATATCTCACGCCGCGCGAGCGGAAAATCCTGTATCTGTACTATGGTCTCGAGGAAGGATCCGAAGCGATGACGCTCGAGAAGATCGGCGCACTCATGGGTGTCACGCGCGAGCGGATCCGCCAGATCCGCGAGCGTGCCTTCGAGAAGCTCCGCGACTCGCCCGATGGCGCCGCCCTCGCCGGATTCTGGAATGCCGCCTGACGGCACCGGCCTCTTCGCCTAACGGAAGACGGCGCGACCCCCTCCGGGGGCCGCGCCGTCTGGTTTTCACAACCCGCGTTTCCTACATTCCGCCTGTGGATGCTCGCTTGCTGCCGTTGTTCCCGCTGCCGGTCGTCCTCTTTCCCGGCACTGCGCGACCGCTGCACATCTTCGAGCCGCGCTACCGGCGCATGCTCGCCGACTGCCTCGACGGCGACCGGCGCTTCGGCCTGCTCTTTTGCGCCGATACCGAACACGAGCGCGCCCTCCCGCCAGGCCAGGTCGGCTGCATCGCGCGCATCGAAACCGCCGACCCGCTCCCCGATGGCCGGTCCAATATCATCGTCGCCGGCGAAGACCGCTTCGCGCTCGCACGCTTCGTCGATAGCGAGACGCCCTATCTCGTCGGCGAGGTCGTCGAGTACGCCGACGAACCGGAGCTCGACGCCGAGCTCGACCCGCTCGCCGAGAGCGTGCGCGCGGCATTCGAGCGGCTCGTGCGCGCCGTGCGTGCGATTGCCGACCAGCGCACGCCGGTGCCGGAGCTGCCGCGCGATCCGTCGCGCATCGCCTATCACGTCGCGTCGGTGATCGATACGCCGCTCTCCGCGCGATACGAGCTGCTCCGCTCGCGATCCGCCCTGGCGCGCCTGCGCGCCGTCACGAAAATCCTCGAGCAGGCCGTTCCGTCCGTCGAGCGGCGCGCAGCCCAACACCAACGCGCCCGGGCTAACGGAAGCGGGCACGACACCGCGGATCACGCCCCGTGACACGAGCCGAGCTCGCCGACGCGCTCCGGGACATCGTCGGGCCGCGCGGCGTGTTGTCGCGCGCCTCCGAGCTGCTGCCCCTGAGCGCCGACGGGCTGCCCACGTACCGGATTCCTCCGAGTCTCGCCGTGCTGCCGTCGACACGCCAGCAGGTGATCGACGTGGTGCGCCTGCTCGCACGCGAGCGCGTCCCCTTCGTGCCGCGCGGCGCTGGCACCGGCCTGTCCGCCGGAGCCCTCGCCACGGGTGACGCCCTGATCGTCGGTCTCAACCGACTCACGCGCATCCTCTACATCGATCCGGTCAATCGCCTCGCGTTGGTCGAGCCCGGCGCGGTGAACGTGTCGCTCACGCGCGCCGCAGCCGCCCATGGACTGCACTACGCGCCCGATCCGTCGAGCCAGTCCGCGTGCACCATCGGCGGCAACGTCGCCGAAAACTCCGGCGGCCCGCACTGCCTCAAGTACGGCGTCACGCTGAACCACGTCGTCGCCGTCACCGTCTTGCTGCCTAACGGAAAGATCTGTACGTTAGGCGGCGCCGATGGCGAGACGCGGGGCTACGACCTGCTGGGCGCGTTCGTCGGCTCCGAGGGATGCTTCGGCATCGCGCTCGACGTCACCGTGCGCCTCGTGCCCGATCCGCCGGCCGTCCGCACCATGCTCGCCGACTTCATGTCGATCGAGGCCGGCGCGCGCGCCACCTCGGCCGTCATCGCCAGTGGCATTCTGCCCGCGGCCATCGAGATGATGGATGGCCCTACAATCCGCGCGGTCGAAGCGTCCATCTATGCCGCGGGCTATCCGGCCGACGCGGAAGCCGTGCTGCTCGTGGAGCTCGACGGTCTCGAGGCCGGCATCGATGACGAAGTGCGCCGCGTCGAGGCCATGTGCATCGACGCCGGCGCGCGCACGGTGCGCATCGCGCGCGACGACACCGAGCGCGCACGCCTGTGGCAGGGCCGCAAGAAGGCGTTCGGCGCCATGGGCCGCATCGCGCCTGCCCTCGTGGTGCAGGATGCAGTCATCCCGCGCACGCGCTTGCCCGATGTGCTGCACACGATTCACGAGATCGCGGCGCGCTGGAACATCCAGGTGTGCAACGTCTTTCACGCGGGCGACGGCAACCTGCACCCGAACATCGCGTTCGACCCGCACGATGCCGACGCGACCGATCGCGTGCACCACGCGATGCGCGAGATCATGCGCGCGTGCATCGATGCCGGCGGCACGATCACGGGTGAACACGGCGTCGGTCTCGACAAGCTCGAGTACATGCCGCTCATCTTCTCGCCCGAATCGCTCGATGCGCAGTGCCGGCTCCGCGGGGTGTTCGATCCGGAGCGGCGCGCGAACCCCGGGAAGGTTGTGCCGATCCACGCCTGCCGCGAGTGGTTCGCCTCGCCGGCAGCACGTACGCTCGCATGATGCCGGCCGACACCGCGCTGCGCGCACACACGACGCAGGATGTCGCCGCGATCATAAAGGATGCGGGGGCGCGGCGGGCACCGCTGCGCATCGTTGGGCGAGGACATTGGCTGGATGCCGGCGCGCCCGCGCGCCCCGCGACCCCGCTCGCGCTCGACGCACTCTCAGGCATCGTCGAGTACACGCCCGGCGATCTCACGCTCACCGCTCGCGCCGGCACGACGCTCTCCGACATCGCGGCCGTCACGGCCGAGCATGGCCAGTGGCTGGCGCTCGACCCGTTCGGCACGGACGACGGCACCATCGGCGCGACGATCGCCACCGCATCGGCGGGACCGCTGGCGCACGCGTTCGGCACGCCGCGCGATGTTGCGTTAGGCCTCGAGGTCGTGACGGGCGATGGCTCCATCGTTCGGACCGGCGGCCGCGTCGTCAAGAACGTCGCCGGCTTCGATCTCACACGACTCTTCACCGGCTCCTGGGGCACGCTCGGCGTCATCACCGAGGTCACCGTGAGGCTCAGGGCGCGGCCCGAGGTGGATGAAACGTGGGCCATCGCGCTCGACGGCGACGCCGCGATCGGCGCCGCCTGCCGCGCCGCCCTCGGCGCGGCCGCGGCGCCGATCGCCCTCGAGCTGCTGGACGCGCCGCTGGCCGCGGCGCTCGGGTTAGGCACGAGCCCCACGGTGCTCGTGCGCCTCGCCGGGGCGGCGGCGGCGATGCGGGCGCAGCGCGACGCGCTGCGCCCGCTCGGCGCCGCCGCCCCGGAGCCAGCCGACATCTGGCAGCGCCTCCGCGCTGCCGAACCAGCCGGCAGCACGGTCCTCCGCCTCTCGCAGCTGCCCGATCGCATCGGCGACACGTGGCAGCTCGCCGGCCACGCTCGACCCGTGTGGCGTCACGCGTCGCCGAGCCGCGGCATCGTGCGCATGATCATACACACCGCTGACGATACCGCCGCCGCGATCGCCCGCGCCGCCGCCGGCCGCTGCACGCTCATCGCCGAGCGCGCGCCGGAGGCCTTCTGGACCGACGGCCCGACGCCGGTGCCTAACGCAACATTGGCGGCGCGCGTCCGCGCCGCCTTCGACCCGGCCGGCATCCTCAACCCCGGCCTCGCCCCCGACGCGCCACGCTCGCCCGCGCCGCCACCCGCCGATGGCTGACCAGTCACCCCGGTCGACAGTCCCGGTTGAGCCGGAGTTGGCCCGCAACGCCGTGCCGCTTCCCTGCGCCGACACGCCGCTCGCCGCGGCCCTGCCGGGCATCATGACGTGCGTCCACTGCGGCTTCTGCCTGCAGGCCTGCCCCACCTATCTTGCGTTAGGCGACGAGAACGATTCGCCCCGCGGCCGCATCCTCCTCGCCCGCGCCCTCGTCGAAGGCACGCTCCCGCTCGACGACCCCGACGTCCGCACCCACCTCGACCGCTGCCTCGGCTGCCGCGGGTGCGAAACCGCCTGCCCGTCCGGCGTGCCCTATGGCCACATCCTCGAGGCCGCGAGGGCCACGCTCAACGAGATCGAGCCGCCGCCCCGCCTCGCACGCCTCGTGCTGGCTGTGTTCGCGCGCCCGGCACTCCTCGCCCTCGCGCTCGCCGGCGCCCGAGTCGTACGCCTAACGGGCATCGCCCGGTTGCTCGCGCACCTCCCGGGCCGCGCGGGCTTCGCCTTTGCGATGCTGGCGGCCAGCGCGCCGTACGCCGCGAACCGGCGCTACGCACCGCGAGCCGGCACCGCCCGCGGCACCGTAGCCGTGCTCGCCGGGTGCGTCATGCGCGGTCTCTTCGCGCACGTTAATCGCGCCACCGAGCGCGTGCTCGCCACGAACGGCTATCGCGTGGTCTCGGCCCCCGGCCAGCGATGTTGCGGCGCGCTCCACGCGCACGCCGGCGACCTCGCCGGCGCGCGCGCCCTCGCCCGCCGCAACATCGCCGCCTTCGAGCACAGCGGCGCCGAGTTCGTGGCCGTCAATGCATCGGGATGCGGACTCATGATCAAGGAGTACGGACACCTCCTCGCCGATGATCCCGCGTGGTCCCAGCGCGCCGCCGCCATCGCCGCGCGCGCCCGCGACGTGAGCGAGCTTCTCGCCGACGCCGGTCCCGCACCCGGTGCTCCGATACCAGGGCGGGTTGCGTACGACGCACCCTGCCATCTCCTCCACGGACAACGCCTCGCGCGACAACCGCTCGCGGTCCTCGCCGCGGTTCCCTCGCTCGAGGTCACACCGCTCCCGAACGCCGATCAATGTTGCGGCAGCGCCGGCATTTACAGCCTGGTTCAGCCGCAGCTCGCGCAGGACGTCCTCGCACCCAAGCTCGCCGAAATCGCTGACGTCGGTGCGCCGTTGGTCGCAACGGGCAATCCCGGCTGCATCATGCACATCGGGGCAGGCCTGTTGCGCGCACGAATCCGCGCGCGCACCGTTCATCCGGTGGAACTACTCGACGCATCGTATGCGGCGGCCCATGGCGCGACGCCGCCGGACCGTTAGGTTAGCAATATGATGCAGTTCGGACCGCGTACCCCCGGGGCGTGGATCCGCCGTTTCGGATCGCCCAATGCGGCGCTCCTCGTCCGCGGACCCGTTTTCGTCGCATGACCGCAGGTTCCATCGTCACAGGCACGTTCCCCTCCGTCGGCGACGTCGGCGGCCACTCCGTGGTCATGCACTATGGCCACATCGCCGGCGAATACGCGTCCTTGCGCGCGTCGGCCATGCTCATCGACCGGAGCGCCCGCGGCCGCGTGCGTCTTGCGGGCGACAAAGCGCCCGACCTCGTCACGGGCCTCGTGACTAACGACGTCGTGGCGCTCCAACCAGGCCACGGCCAGTACGCCGCCGCGCTCAACCCGAAGGGCAAGATCGTCGCCGACATCCGCATCTTCCGCTTCGACGATCATCTGCTCATCGATGCGCCGCCGCGCGCCCAGGCTGGCTGGCTCGCGCTCGTGCGCAAGTACATCAATCCGCGGCTCGCGCCGTATCACGACGAGTCCGCCGTCACGCGCGACATCGGCGTGTTCGGGCTGCAGTCGCGGCGCATCGTGTCCGAGATCACCGGCCTAACGGGAGAGTCGCTCGCCGCGCTCGCGCCCTACGCCCACACGCGCGCGCTCCTCGATGCCGACACCGCCGTCGTCGTCGCGCGCGTTCCCGATCTCGAGCTCGAGGGATACGAGCTGCTCGTTCCGCAGACTGGCTTCGCCACGCTGTGGCAGCGCGCGCTCGCCGCCGGCGCCGTTCCGTGCGGCCTGCTCGCGTGGGAGATCGCGCGCGTCGAAGCGGGTCGCCCCGAATGGGGCCTCGACATCGACGAATCCACCATTCCGCAGGAAGCGAATTTCGACGAGCTCCACGCGATCTCGTATACCAAGGGATGCTACGTTGGGCAGGAAGTCGTCGCGCGCGTACACTTCCGCGGCCACGTCAATCGACACTTGCGCGGAATTCGCTGCGGCCATCACGAGCCGCCGCCCGAACACGCGGCGCTCCTCGACGACAGCGGCAAGCAAGTCGGCGACGTGCGCACCAGCGCGCTCTCGCCACGACTCGGCGCGATCGCGCTCGCGATGGTGCGACGCGAGGTTGCCACCGGCGCGATACTGCGCGTGCAGTGGCCGCCGCCAGCGTCAGCCGATCCGCGCAGCGACGTGCAAGCGGAGTTGTTCGCCTTACCGTTTCCGCTCGACTGATCGCCGGCACGCACGTGACACAAAAGAGGGGACGCAACCATGGTTGCGTCCCCTCTCCCGTGTCGCCTCGCTCGCAGGACGCGAGCGCGGGTGCGTTAGTGCTTCGTCGTGTCCTTCTTCGTCGTGTCCATCTTCATCGAGCCCGTGTCGTGCTTCATGCCGGTATCCGTCGCGGCAGGAGCGGGTGCGGGAGCCATCGCCGGTGCGGCGGTGGTGTCCGACGTCGCGGGCGCGTTTTCCTTCGCTTTGCACGCTGCAAGCACGAGCGCAGCAGCAGCGAGGACGGCAAGGCGCTTCATTTACAGTCTCCTTGTGGGGGCCAGTGGCTGATCAACCTTCGTCCGTGCACGCGCGCTGCAATGCAAGGAACGAGCGGCAGTTATTCTACTCCCTGCGATCGGCCTGTCAAGGTTAGCCGAGTGACGTGCCCCGCGTCCAGCGTGCGTAGCGCCCCCATTTCGCGCACGCGGCCGAGCCACGGGACCACGCCACTCGACTGGCGGGATTACTGCTGCACGACGCGGGCCACGGCGCCGTTACGCTACAGGTTTAACATTAAGCGTCTCAAACGCTTGAGCCGATCGTCCCCCAAATGCAACGCGCGCGCGGCACTCCTCGCTCCACTCTGGCTCACGACGCCGACAATCGACATGTTGCAGAGTGTTCCACACGCGCACCACTCGTGATGTCGTGACCGCTTCCCCCGTAATGCCAACCGGTTCGCGCGTCGTGCGTGCCGCATGTCCGCACGACTGCCCCGATACGTGCGCGATGCTCGTCACCGTCGAGAACGGACGCGCCGTGCGCGTCGCCGGTGATCCCGAGCATCCATTCACGCAAGGATTCCTCTGCGCGAAGGTGAATCGATACGTCGAG